>Ga0209773_10000368_pt1 | contig 14379 bp, 15 predicted proteins | sample BogFormECP14_OM1_FD_188244 | JGI IMG/M metagenome (GOLD analysis project Ga0209773, IMG submission 188244) | Bog forest soil microbial communities from Calvert Island, British Columbia, Canada - ECP14_OM1 (SPAdes) (version 2) | ecosystem: Environmental > Aquatic > Freshwater > Wetlands > Bog ... | reverse complement strand
GCTGGATTGCTATCTTTTTGGTCATGGAAATTCGTCTCCCTCCCGAACTGGAAGCCCAACTTGCCGCAGTTGCAGCGAGCGCGGGCCGCGACACGGCCGAAGTTGTGCAGGAGGCGATCGCCCTTTGGGAGGAGCGCCAGGCCCAGCAGCGCCGCGACGCTCCCAATCCAAAGCACACGCCGGCTCGAGCCACCGCCCGAATCCGGGAACTGCGAAAGGGTAATTTCCTCCCCGAAGGCGAAACGATCAAGGACCTGATCAACTACGGCCGGGCTTGACATTCGTCCTCGATAATTCCGTGGCGATGCGGTGGTGTTTTGAGCCGACCCATCTCTACGCCGAATCGGTTCTCGACAGGCTGGAAGCCGGCGAAGACGCCATAGTGCCTGTGCTGTGGTTCTACGGCCAGTTCAGTGCTTTCGCGCGCGCAGAATCGGGGAACGCTCAGCGGACGGAAAGCCGACGAGTTCATCGTCGAGCTGCAATCCCTGAATATCCGCGGGGACCCACAAAGCGCCGCACGTGTATTCCGCGAAGTTCATCAGCTCGCTCTGACTTACCGCTTGACCTCCTACGACGCGGCCGATTTGGAGCTTGCCCTGCGCCGTGGCCTGCCCATAGCCACCCTCGATGACGATCTGATCCAGGCGAGCAAGGCGGCCGGTGTCGCGGTTCTATGAGGGTAACGCACGAATAGCGCACAATCGTCCGCCTCGAAGCGCAAGGAGATTTTCCGCCTCGCAACCCCTTGAAATCGCTCGAAACCGAGAAGGAATCTCGGAAACGTCGGCGCCGCAGAAAAAAACCGGCCTCCGCGAGGGACCTCCGATCCCTCATCCCGCTTTCGGCGGCTTGGGCTCGAGGTGGCCGCCGAAGCCCTTGCGCATCGCGGAGATGATCTTTTCCGCGTAGGTGTGGCTCTGGCGCGAGCGGAAGCGCGTGAACAGAGCGGCCGAGAGCACTTCGGCGGGCACCGCTTCCTCGATCGCCGCCTGCAGGGTCCAGCGGCCTTCGCCCGAATCCTCGATGAAGCCGGAATAGGACTCGAGCTTCTCTTCCTGCGCCAATGCGCTGGCGGTCAGATCCAGCAGCCAGGACGAAACGACGCTGCCGCGCCGCCAGACCTCGGCGACGTCCGCGAGGTCGAGCGTGAAGCGATGCTCGGGGCTGACGCTCTCGACGTCCGCGTGGCGCAGGATGTCGAAGCCCTCGGCGTAGGCCTGCATCAGGCCGTATTCGATGCCGTTGTGCACCATCTTGACGAAGTGCCCGGCGCCGCACGGCCCGGCGTGCATGTAGCCCTGCTCGACGCGGGGATCGCGGTCGTGGCGGCCGGGCGTCGCAGGGATATCGCCCCGCCCGGGCGCCAGCGCGGCGAAGATGGGATCGAGACGGCGAACCTCGCCGGCGTTGCCCCCGATCATCATGCAATAGCCGCGCTCGAGCCCCCAGACGCCGCCGCTGGTGCCGACGTCCATATAGTGCAGGCCTTTGGCGGCCAGCGCGGCGCCGCGCCGGATGTCGTCGCGCCAGAACGTGTTGCCGCCGTCGATGATCGCATCGCCTTTGGTCAGGTGCGGCGTCAACTCTTCGATCGTCGCTTCGGTCGGCGCGCCCGCGGGCAACATGACCCAGACAGCGCGCGGCGCCTCGAGCTTGGCGACGACGTCGGCGAGGGATGTCGCGGCGACGGCGCCCTCGGCGGCGAGCGCCTGGCCCGGCGCGGGATTGCGATCGAAGACGACGCAATGATGTCCCGCGCGCATCAGGCGCCGCACGATGTTGGCGCCCATGCGCCCGAGTCCGATCATTCCAAGCTGCAATTTTTTGCCCCCTCCCCAGGTGAGTATCCGTGGCGTCAGTCCTTGGCGCGCTCGACGTAGCTTCCGTCTTCCGTCTGGATCACGATCCGGGTGCCGGGCGAGACGTGCGGCGGCACCATGACCCGCGCGCCATTGGAAACCTTGGCGGGCTTATATGACGAAGATGCTGTCTGGCCCTTCATGGCCGGCTCGGTCTCGATGATTTCCAGCGTCACGCGCGGCGGCAACTGGATGCCGACCGGAGTCTCGTTGAAGATCGACAGGATCACCTTCATGCCTTCCTGCAACCATTGCGCCTGATCGCCGATGACCTCGCCGGGCACCTGAATCTGGTCGTAGGTCTCATTGTTCATGAAATGATAGCCGTCGGGGTCCGAATAGAGAAAGTCGTAGTTCTTGTCCTCGACGAAGGCGCGCTCGACTTGCTCGGTGGTCTTGAATCGATCGGTCACCTTCACGCCGTCGGAGAGCCGGCGCATGTCGATCTGCGTCGTGGGCGTGCCCTTGCCGGGATGGAAGCTCTCGGCCGAGAGAACGACGCAGAGCTGGCCGTCCTCCCGCTCGATGATATTGCCCTTGCGAATCGAGCTTGCGATGACTTTCACTTAAGGTTCCTCAACAATGGCGCGCGATGGGTGGAGCGGCGACGGCTTATCGAGCCACGGTCCATCGAATCGCGGCCTGTCGACTCGACGCTTGCGCTAATGCGGCGCGCACCATACCCATTTCGCGGCCAAAGACCAGATCGGAAGCGAATTGTCGATTCCCCCCATGCCGCCTCGCGATGCTCCCGCCTCGCCGTTTTGGCGGAAGGACCGCCACGCCGACCGGCGGCCCCGCCTCCTCGCGAGGTCGCGAACCGCGAGCAGGCTCCGCCGCCGTTTCGAGGCCGAGGGTTTCATCGAGGTCGAGCCGGCGGCGTTGCAGGTCTCGCCCGGCAACGAGACGCATCTGCATGGCTTCGCCACGCGAATGATCGGCCCGAACGGCGCCCTTCACCAAGCTCATCTGCACACATCGCCGGAATTTGCGATGAAAAAGCTGCTGGCGGCGGGAGAGACGCGCATTTTCGCTTTTGCCCGGGTTTTTCGCAATCGCGAGCGCGGCGCGCTGCATTCGCCCGAGTTCACGATGGTGGAATGGTACCGCGTCGGCGAGCCCCTGGAGGCCATGATGCGCGATTGCGCCGATATGCTCGCAGCCGCGGCGGAAGCCGCGGGCGCCCGGGCGCTTCGATTTCGCGGCCGCGCGGCCGACCCTTTCGCGCCGCCCGTACGGCTGCCCGTTCGCGACGCGTTCCTCGAGTATGCCGGGATCGACCTGTTCGACAGCCTCCAGCGTCACGGCGAGCCGGACCGCGATCTCTTCGCCAAGCAGGCCATCGATGCGGGACTTCGCGTCACCGCCGACGACAGCTGGTCGGACATCTTCAGCCGCGTCCTCGTCGAGAAGGTCGAGCCGAAACTCGGGCTCGGCCGGGCGGTATTCCTCACCGACTATCCCGCGTGCGAGGCGGCGCTGGCGCGGATATCGCCTCGGGATTCCCGGATCGCCGAGCGCTTCGAGCTCTATGCCTGCGGCGTGGAGCTCGCCAACGCCTTCGGCGAACTCGGCGACCCCACTGAGCAACGCCGCCGTTTCGAGGAGGACATGAAAATCAAGGCGCGAATCTATGGCGAGGCCTATCCGCTGGACGAGGATTTTCTCGCCGCTCTGGCCGAAATGCCAGAGGCGAGCGGCGCCGCGCTCGGCTTCGATCGGCTTGTGATGCTCGCCTGCGGCGCGGAGCGCATCGAGGACGTGCAATGGACGCCGGTCTTCGATCCTGCCGGGAGCGAGCGATGAGCGCCGGCGAAATGCTGCTGGAGAAGGCCCGCGTCGAGCTTTCGCACGTGTTCGGCTTTCCCAGCTTTCGCCCCGGCCAGGAGGAAATACTGCGCGCGGTGCTCGGGGGCGAGGACGTGCTCGCGGTCATGCCGACCGGCAGCGGCAAATCGCTGTGCTTCCAGCTTCCGCCGCTGGCGCGCGAAGGCTTGACGCTGGTCGTCTCGCCGCTGATCGCCTTGATGCGCGACCAGGTCGCCCAGCTCCGGGAACTCGGCGTATCGGCGGCGGCGCTGAATTCGGCGTCCGAAGCGATCGAACGTCAGCGAATCTTCAGCGCGCTCGAAAATCGCTCGCTGCGTCTGCTCTATGTCGCGCCCGAGCGGCTGACGCGCGACGACACGCTGGAAATGCTGAGCCGGCTCCCGATCGACCTGTTCGCGATCGACGAGGCTCACTGCGTCTCGCAATGGGGTCACGATTTCCGCCCCGAATACCTGCGCTTGCGTGAAGTCGCCCAGACCTTGGGACGTCCCCAGACAATCGCGGTGACGGCGACGGCCGACGCGCCGACGCGCGGGGATATCGTCGAGCGCCTGTTTCATCGAAAACCCCGCACATTCGTGCGCAGTTTCGACCGGCCGAATCTGTTTCTCGCGATGCGGCCCAAGTCGAATGCGACTCGCCAGCTTGCCGAGCGGCTGGAGCAGCATCGCGGCGAGAGCGGCATCATTTATTGCGCGTCGCGCAAGCGCACCGAGGAGCTCGCGCAGGAATTCTCGGTCAAAGGCCGGCGCGCGCTGCCCTATCACGCGGGCCTGGAACACAATGTGCGCTCGCACAATCAGGATGCCTTCCTGCAGGAGGACGGCGTCGTGATGTGCGCGACGATCGCCTTCGGCATGGGCGTCGACAAGCCCGACGTGCGGTTCGTGTTTCATGCCGACATGCCGTCCTCGATCGAAGCCTACTACCAGGAGATCGGCCGCGCCGGCCGCGACGGTCTGCCAGCCGACACGTTCACGCTCTACGGCGCCGGCGACATAGAGCTGCGCCGACGGCAGATCGCCGAGAGCAACTCGCCCGAAGAGCGCAAGCGCGTAGAGGCCTCAAAGCTCGACGATCTCGTTGCGCTGTGCGAAAGCGCGCGCTGCCGCCGGCAGGTGCTGCTCGGCATGTTCGGCGAAGAATCGGGCGTTTGCGGCCATTGCGACGTCTGCAAGGGCGCGGTGCGTATCGTCGACGGGCGCATCGACGCGCAAAAGGCGCTCTCGGCGGTGTTGCGAACCTCGGGGCGGTTCTTCTTCGGGCATCTCGCCAACATCCTCGCGGGCGAGGCGACGGAGGCGGTGACGCGCCACGGCCACGACCAGCTGAAAACCTTCGGCGTGGGGCGGGATCGCGCGCCCGCGGACTGGCGCGGCGTGCTCAGGCAATTGCTGTCGGCCAAGCTCTTGGACCGCGACCGCGAGGATCGCGACCGGCTCGTCGTCACCGAAGAGGGCCGCCGCGTGCTGCGCGGCGACGCGCCGTTCGCGCTGCGCGAGGACGTTTTCAGCCCCCGCCCGCGGCGTGAGAAGCGCTTGGCGCCGGTACAAGGCGAAGCCGACGGCGATCTGCTCGGCGCGCTGAAAGCCTTGCGCGGCGCGATGGCGCGCGCGCAGAACCAGCCGGCCTATGTGATCTTTCCCGACCGCACGCTGATCGAAATGGCGAAGGAACGGCCGCGCACGACCGACGATCTCTCCACCATTCACGGCGTCGGCGCGGCCAAGCTGCAGAAATACGGCGCGGCGTTCCTCGCCGTCATCAGGGATCACCCCGATGCCTGAACTGCCCGAGGTCGAGACGGTGCGACGCGGGTTGGCGCCGACGATGGTCGGCGCGCGGATCGAACGCGTCGAGATGCGCCGGCCGGACCTGCGCTTTCCGTTCCCGGAAAGATTTGTCGAACGGCTGACCGGCCGGACGATTCTCGCGCTGAGGCGGCGTGCGAAATATCTGCTCGGCGAGCTCGATTCCGGCGAGACGCTGGTGATGCATCTGGGCATGTCCGGCTCGTTCCGCATCGAGAGCGAGCTCGTGGGGGAATTTCACCACCCGCGCTCGAAGGCGCCGGCGCACGACCATGTCGCGTTCGGCTTCGCGGGCGGCGCGAGCGTCGTCTACAACGACCCCCGCCGCTTCGGCTACATGACGCTGGCGGCCACGGACGCGCTGGAAGCGCATCCGCTGTTCGCCGAGATCGGCGTCGAACCGCTCGGCCCGGATTTCACCGCCGCGCGCCTCGGCGCCTTGCTGGCAGGCGCGCGGACGCCGCTGAAGAGCGCGCTGCTCGACCAGCGCCGCATCGCCGGCCTGGGCAACATTTACGTCTGCGAGGCGTTGCACCGCGCGCGCCTGTCGCCGTTGCGGGAGGCGGGAGGGCTGTCGGGGCGCGAGGTGGGGGTTTTGGCCAAAGCGATCCGGTCGGTGCTGGAGGCGGCGATCGAGGCGGGCGGCTCGACGCTGCGCGACCATCGGCAAGCGGACGGGACGCTGGGGTATTTCCAGCACGCGTTCGAGGTCTACGACCGCGAGGGCGCGGCCTGCCGACACCCAAAGTGTCGGGGGACGATCGAGCGGATCGTGCAGAACGGCCGGTCGACGTTCTGGTGTGCGGTGTGTCAGCGGTGAGGGAAACAGCCAGAGAGCCTGTGGCGAAATAATGCCGGCCTGCTTTGCAGTTCTCCAAGCTTTTCCAAATCTAGCATGTTTTCGTCCAAGCTTTTCCAAAGAAAGCTTTGGCGGTTTTGTGGAATTTCAAGGGGTTGCAAGCCCTCAAAACCACCTTTGATATTTCTCCAAACTTTTTGTGACTCCCGCCTCCCTTGCGCCGTATTCCAGACGCCGCTGCGCCGTATTCCCCCGTCTCGCGCCGCATGGGCTCGGAGGCGGACGGCCATTCGCGGGCATTTGTTTTCCATCGGGGTAGCGGACGCGTTCATGGCGGCGAGGTGATCCGGACAGGATGAATTTTTAACCTAGCACAAATTCTGTTTATTAGAAAATAAAATGTTCGGCCTGAACCGTCGAGCTGGGCGACACACGCTCAACGGCCAAAGAAACCTCTCTCAGAGAGTGATTGCGATTCTGGCAAGCATTATGTAAATGATTGCATGAACAGCAAGCAATCGAGAGCTCTGAGGGCGATATTCGCCGAGCCGATGCCCGCGAACATCGCATGGGCCGACATCGAGCGGCTGCTGGTCGCGGTACGTTGTGTCATGACCGAGGGAAGCGGTTCGCGCGTGCATTTCGAACATGGAGAGCAGGCGGAGTCGTTCCATCGTGCGCATCCCGGCAAGGAAGCCAAACGCTATCAGGTCAGGATCGCCCGCGAATTTCTGCTAAGGATCGGAGTGAAGATATGATGACCTACAAGGGCTACCACGCTCGCGTCGAATACGACCCCGACGATGAAATCTTTTTTGGCCGGGTATTCGGCATACGCGACGGAATCAGCTTTCACGCGGACGACGTGAAAGGGTTGAAGGCGGCGTTTCACGAGGCGATCGACGATTACCTCGACCATTGCGCCAAGGTCGGCAGAAGCCCGCAGAAATCCTATTCGGGGCAATTGATGCTGCGGGTCAGCCCGACCGTCCACGCCAACGCGGCGCTCGCCGCTGAACGATCCGGCAAGAGCCTCAATCAATGGAGCGAAGAGGTGCTGGCGCGCGCGGCGCAGGAGCCGGCGTAAGACGACGATCACGGCGGCATTACGGCAACATGGAGTGAAATGGGGGTGGCTACGGTGACGGTGCTTTTATCTGGGTTACGGTGGCAGTGCATTATCGGGTCCGTGATGCCGCGTTCGTTTATGGAGCGCAAAAAGTGCACTGTCACCGTAACTTGCGTTGTCCGCCGAGCGAACAGGCAATGAATTCCGCCCGAGAGGCTGGACTCGCGGGTTCGATCGGCCTGAGTGGGGTTTCGGTGGCCGACGACAGAAAAGGGAATTGGTAAAGTGTCACCGTAACCCCATCCATCACACGACGGGATCACCTTCAATCCCACGAACCGCAGCATCGGCGGATTTAATCTCGTCCCGGTCGCGGTCGGTCGCCACATTCGACAAGTTGTTCCGGTGTCTGGCAGTTTTGTCGGCATGACCGACGCGTTTGCGGCAATGTCGGTGGATGTCCGCGTAACGTGACGACTGGCCCCTTCTTCAGAGGCCGGGCAAACGTCGATGAATCACTTGACGCCTTTTGGCGTGGCCCTGCGCTACCGCAGCGCAGGGCTTCTTCTCGGAACTGATGCTGTTTGCGCTAAGAAGTTGGAGAGCCAAAGGACCTCCTCAGTAATCCATCCCGCCCATACCACCCATTCCGCCTCCGCCCATTGGCACGGCAGGCGCGGCCTTGGGCGCGTCGGCGATCATAGTTTCCGTCATGATCAAAAGGCCTGCGACAGAGGCCGCGTTTTGCAACGCGACACGAACGACCTTCGCCGGATCGACAATGCCCGCTTCGATCGTGTCCACGTATTGTTCGGTCTGCGCGTTGAAGCCGAAAGTCTGCGACTTGTTCTCCGCGATCTTGTTGACGACGATCGACCCTTCGAGCCCGGCGTTCGCAACAATTTGACGCAGAGGCACTTCAAGCGCCTTGAGCACGATTTTGATGCCCGCCGCAACATCGGCATTGTCGCTCGTCAGTTTGGCAACCGCGTTTTTTGCGCGCAGCAGAGCGACGCCGCCGCCCGGCACGATGCCTTCTTCGACCGCCGCGCGCGTGGCGTTGAGCGCATCGTCCACGCGGTCCTTCTTCTCCTTCACCTCGACTTCGGTCGAGCCGCCGACGCGAATGATGGCCACGCCGCCAGCCAGTTTCGCCAGACGCTCCTGAAGCTTCTCCTTGTCGTAGTCAGAAGTGGTGTCTTCGATCTGCGCTTTGATCTGGCCGATGCGGGCCTCGATGTCGACCTTTTTGCCGGAACCGGCGATGATCGTGGTGTTTTCTTTCTCGATGCGAATTCGCTTGGCGCGACCGAGCATCTGGATGGTCACGTTTTCGAGCTTGATGCCGAGGTCTTCGGCGATCAGTTGGCCGCCCGTCAGGATAGCAATGTCTTCGAGCATGGCCTTGCGGCGATCGCCAAAGCCGGGGGCCTTGACCGCGGCGACCTTGAGCCCGCCACGCAGCTTGTTGACGACGAGCGTCGCAAGCGTTTCGCCCTCGATGTCCTCGGCGATGATCACGAGCGGCTTGCCGGCCTGCACCACGGCTTCGAGGATCGGAAGGACGGCTTGCAGATTCGACAGCTTCTTCTCGTGGATGAGGATATAAGGATCGTCCAATTCGACGATCATTTTCTCGGCCTGGGTGATGAAATAGGGGGAGAGGTAACCGCGATCGAACTGCATCCCTTCGACCACATCGAGCTCGGTTTCGGCGGTCTTGGCCTCTTCGACGGTGATGACGCCTTCGTTGCCGACCTCCTTCATCGCCTTGGCGATCATGTCGCCGATCGCTTTGTCGCCGTTCGCAGAAATTGTGCCCACCTGCGCGATTTCCGCCGAGTCTTTGATCTTCTTGGAGCGCTTGGCGATGTCCTTGACAGCTTCCGCGACCGCCATGTCGATGCCGCGCTTCAAGTCCATCGGGTTCATGCCCGAACTGACATATTTTGCGCCTTCCTTGATCATGCTTTGGGCGAGGATAGTCGCGGTGGTCGTGCCATCGCCCGCGATGTCGTTGGTCTTGGAAGCGACTTCGCGCACCATCTGCGCGCCCATATTCTCGAATTTGTCGTCGAGCTCGATCTCTTTGGCGACCGTTACGCCGTCCTTTGTGATGCGCGGCGCGCCATAGGACTTATCAAGAATGACGTTGCGGCCCTTGGGGCCGAGCGTGACCTTTACCGCATTGGCGAGAACCTCGATGCCGGACAGCATCCTGTCCCGCGCGTCGGTCGAAAAGCGTAAATGTTTGGCAGCCATGATGAACACCTCAAATATCTCGAAGAAATTGTTTGGCTTGACGGTGCGACGACGATTAAGCCGCCAACACACCCATGATGTCGGATTCTTTCATGATCAGGAGGTCTAGGCCGTCGATCTTGACCTCGGTCCCCGACCATTTGCCAAAGAGGACCTTGTCGCCCATTTTCACGTCCATGGGCGTCAGTTTGCCCCCCTCGTCGCGTCCGCCCGGTCCGACGGCGATAATCTCGCCCTCTTGGGGCTTCTCCTTGGCGGTATCGGGAATGATGATACCGCCCTTCGTCTTTTCCTCGCCTTCAAGGCGGCGGACGACGACACGGTCATGCAGTGGATGAAATTTCATGGAGCTCGTTTCCGGTCGCGTGCAGGAACGGCGTCAAGGCGGGCTGCCGACGACGTCCAGAGCGTTTCACGACCTCCACGCATATGGCCCTTGTTAGCACTCGATACAAGAGAGTGCTAACAGTCTTTCCTTGCTTTGAGGCGGTTTTAATTGCTGATTAAATCAGTTATATATCAAGAATAAAACAGGGGCCGTGAAGCTGCGCGACGCAGGGGAGCGTAGTCCTTCAATCAACGGTGTACGCGTCCTGGAAAGGCACGGTCAGGACCAGACGGCCGGATTCGTCCATGATCTCGAACCGACTGCTATTGGGAAATTTTCCACTCGACACTCGTGCAGAAAGCATTTCGCGGGCAGTCAGTATCGCCTCTTCGCGCGCAGCTGTGATGGTTTCGTACTCCTGACCCTCCGCGTCTTGCAGAAAGTCTTTGCTCGTTCGAAGGTTGAAGTAAAAGCGCGGCATGTTTCGTCCTTTGTACGGCACGGTACAATAGTCACGCCCTTGCTTGGGTTCAGGATCATTATCATCGGTCTTATCTTTGAAGCAAACCTGCTCGTCGCGCTTAGGGCGTGTCCTCATTCGCTGAGCCCTTGTGTAGCGCCCTGGCACTGCCACCAAGCTTTACGACCGGACGAGCGATGAGATCACACTCGACGAGGTCGAGCAGATTGCGATTTGCGGACACGATGAGATTGATTTTTGGGACATTTGATCGGCGCTCGGGACGCGCTTAAGGTTCATATTCTGCGACGCTTTGCCGCGGGCAAGCGGAGCTCCCTGTTGACCACGCTGCACATCCATCACACGACGACTTACCGTTTCAAAAGGAGCGTCAGTTTGTGGCCGCACCGCTTGATGCTTCGTCCCCGTGAAGGCCGCGATCTGCGGCTGATTTCGAACGATTTGACGATCACCCCTGCTGCGGACGTGACATGGGCGCAAGACGTCTTTGGAAATCACATCGCGACGGCCACTTTTCACACGATTACTCATGGGCTGGTTATATCCAGTGTTACCGAGCTTCAGCTCGATGCGGCTGCTTGGCCGGTGTTCGCCATCGCCTTTTCTGCGATGTCCTATCCGTTCAGATATTCCGACGACGAATGGACGGACCTCGGCGCGCTGACTATTTTGCAAGAGGCGGACACGAACGGTCGTTTGCAGAATTGGACCCGAGCGTTTGTGCGGAGCAATCCGACAGACACGCTGTCGCTGCTCAAGGATTTGAGCGCCGGCGTCTCGGAAGCTATCCGCTATCAAAGCCGCGACGACGAGGGGACTCAATCGCCCGTCGAGACGCTCGATCGCGGCTGGGGATCATGTCGGGACTTCGCGGTGCTATTTGTCGAAGCGGCGCGCACCCTTGGGTTCGGTGCGCGCATCGTCTCCGGGTATCTGTACAATCGCGATCTGATGCTCGCGGGATCGAGCGATTCCGGTTCGACCCATGCCTGGGTTGAAGTGTTCGTCCCAGGCGCAGGCTGGATCACCTTCGATCCCACGAACAACAGTGTCGGGGGATACAATCTCATACCGGTCGCCGTCGCTCGCCACATCGGACAAACCGTTCCCGTGGCCGGCAGTTTTGTTGGCACGACAGACGCGTTCGCGGGAATGTCAGTGGATGTCCGCGTGACGTGATTACTGGCTTTGCGTGCTCGGGTCAGTAATCCATCCCGTCATACCGCCCCCGCCGCCCATTGGCTTGGCGGGCTATCTCAGGGCGGCGGCGGCCACGTCTTGATCGCCTCAGACCGTATCTTGGATCACCGCGCGTATCCGCCGACTCGACTCCCGATCCGGCGGGTGGCAGGCTGCTGGAAGGTCAGGACATGACGAAAGGTGAAGCCATGACCGTCGTCAATCTTGATGAATACCGTGATTTCGGCCAAAACGCAGGTCTTCCCTGCCAGATCACCTTCTTTTGGCCGTCGTTCATAAACTTGGAAGGGAAACAAACTTCGTTCAAATTCACCGTCGACGTTCCGGACGGTGATGTGAAAGGGGTTATCACGAGGATCGCGAACGACGGCGGCATTTGGGCAAGATCGGAAGAGACCGAAGGCGATTACTGGTTCGCACCATGGCCTTCCTGCGTGGCAGCTCGCCTTCGCCTCCCGGAGGCCGACTCGAGCCAGCCCTGACGCCCTCAATTCACGCTCCCATGGCTGCGCCAAAAAGCGGCTGGCGTGCTCGCCGCGGGCCTGGAGTTACGGGGCCTGAGTTACGGTGACACTTTACTTAACCCCTTAATCGAAAATAACGCGCGGCCATACGCTCGCCATAAGGCGGAATGCGTATTTTATGGGTTAAGTAAAGCGTCGCCGTGATACGCCGCAATACCAAAGCGCCTAACTAAGCGCCGGCTTCGCTTTGGATCACAACTGGATTTTCTTCGACTACGACGACGAAGTGGTGAACTTCGTTCACATCGTCTCCACGAGCAGGGACAAGCCAAGCATCCCCTTTTGACCCGCGCGCAGGGCAATCGAAAAGAGAATAAAAAGAGAATAACGCTTAGGTCGAATTCGGCTAAGTCTTTGATTTCAATGGTGGGCGCACAAGGGCTCGAACCTTGGACCCGCTGATTAAGAGTCAGCTGCTCTACCAACTGAGCTATGCGCCCATCGAAATCCCGGGGGGCGTCGCTCCCTCGTGAGGCCCGGCATGTAGCAAAGGCGTCGGGCGCTGTCTAGCCAGAGGCCGGCAAATCTCGGGCCTCAGAAACCGCATTCCTCGGGTCCGAGCGACTCGACGCCCTCGGGATTCGGCGCGAGGGAGGCGTTTGTCACGCAAGTCGAACTTTTCCATTCAAACCTTCTCGACCTGCCCATATTCGAGATCGACTGGCGTCGCGCGGCCGAAAATCGAGACCGCCACCTTGACCCGAGAACGCTGCTCGTCGATTTCCTCCACAACGCCGTTGAACGAGGCGAACGGCCCATCGGCCACGCGCACCGTCTCGCCGATCTCGAACCGGATCGAGGCCTTCGGACGCTCGATGCCGTCGGCCACCTGCCCCTTGATGCGTTGCGCCTCGATATCCGATATCGGCATGGGCTTCTTGTCCGCGCCGAGAAAGCCGGTCACTTTCGGCGTGTTCTTGATCAGGTGATAGACATCGTCCGTCAGGTCGCACTTGACCAACACGTAGCCGGGAAAGAACTTGCGCTCGGAATTGATCTTGCGACCGCGGCGCACTTCCACGACCTGCTCGGTCGGCACCAGGATCTCTTCGAACTTGCCCTCCAGGCCGCGCTGGCTGGCTTGTTCGTGGATGGATTCGGCGACCTTCTTCTCGAAATTCGAATAGGCGTGTACGATGTACCACCGCATGCTCATGTCACATTCCCAGATCGTTTGGCGCCGCGCTCCGGCCGGCCGAGGCGCGCGGTCAACCCGATCGCCCGAACCCGAGCACCAGGCTGACCAACACGCGTAGCGCCTCATCGACGACGATGAAGAAAATCGCAGCGAATACCGCCATCAGCATGACCAGACCTGTCGTGATGAGCGTCTCGCGGCGCGACGGCCAGACGACCTTCGCGGCCTCGGCGCGCACCTGCTGGATAAATTCGAACGGATTGGCCATGATTCAAAAATTCCGCCGGCGGCGGGATACGCTCGCCTCAAAAAAATTCGCGGCGCGGAACCTCTCGGTTACGCGCCCAAGCAGCGTCATATAGGATAACAGGCCCGATCGCCAAGCAAAATGTGACAGCCGGCATCTTTAGGCGAGAAGAAAACCCCCGCGTCGCCGAGGAGTGGCAGGAGAGGAGGGACTCGAACCCCCAGCCCCCGGTTTTGGAGACCGGTGCTCTACCAATTGAGCTACACTCCTAGCAGCGACATTTTGCCGCAACCCGTGCGGCGATGCAAGAGCAGCGAATAGGGCGCGATCCGAATACGCGCTCATCGCCAAGCTGATCTTCGACAGTCGGATTTACTAAGCTATTGTTTAGCAACGACAAATCGCGCTAGAAAAGCGCCGTGGCACTACATTCTGATGGCTTGACGGATTTAAGCCCACGGTCGGCGAACTGCCAAACGATGAGCGACTGGGCGATGCCCGGGTGACGACCTTGGCCAGGTACCGAGTCCCGACCACGTAGGAAACACCTGCGGCTCCGCGGTACTCGAAATGCGGTTCACACGTGGCTAGCATAGGATTCGTGCAAATTATTGTAAAGTCAACAGAAATATGTACTTCTGTGGCACTACACTTTCGCAATTCCGTCGCCTCCAATCCATTCACTTCAATGGTTTGCACCCGATCCTCAGGTCGCAAGTGTCGAAGATCAGTCAAAGTTTCTGGGCACGCGGATATTTCGTCTCGACCGTAGGTCGGGACGAAACCGTCATCAGGGATTACATCAAGAAACAGGAAACCGAAGACCAG
>Ga0209773_10000367_pt1 | contig 14382 bp, 6 predicted proteins | sample BogFormECP14_OM1_FD_188244 | JGI IMG/M metagenome (GOLD analysis project Ga0209773, IMG submission 188244) | Bog forest soil microbial communities from Calvert Island, British Columbia, Canada - ECP14_OM1 (SPAdes) (version 2) | ecosystem: Environmental > Aquatic > Freshwater > Wetlands > Bog ... | reverse complement strand
CATAATATCCTAATCTAATTTTATGTTAAATATACAGTAGTTAGCAAAATAATAGAATGAGAAGCAATATATTGTTATATAAATGTATAACAATATATTCATTAAATCAATTAAAAAAAAAATTACAAATTTAATTTTTTTACTTCTCTTTTAGCTATATAGTTAGGTTACTTAACTATATCTATGTGAATAAATGTGAAAAAAGAACTTTTAACCTAGTCCTTACCTATAAAGTACTAAGTTATATATAATGTAGTACCACATTATATTAGTTATATTTTAAGTTTACATTATTATATATAATACTAATTATGAATTAGTTTTATCCCCTAATGTATATCTTCCTAATAGGACAGATAACATATTAGGTAAAATATATTTTGAACATAATAATAATAAGAATCCTAATGCTAAAAATACTAATATTATTTGATGTGTATAAAAAAAGGGTACTAATTGTGGCATATTTATAAATAAAAAAAATCCAATCCTACATAAAAATATTAACTTAATAATTAATATGTTAGCTAACAATATATAATATTTTATATTACTATTTTCAAATATACAACACTTTTACAAATATAATACTTTATAATTAATGAAGTTAGAATGTATTAAATTTGATCATCAGAAATTACAAAACAATTATATATATTTTTTTTTTACCCTATTTACTATCTATCTATAGCCTTTTTAACTAAATAGGAAAATTAGAATACAACCGTAAGGGTTGGCCATTTAATATTAAATAAGGAACAATAAGTGAAAATATAATTAGAGTGTGCAAACTACTTTCATAAAATCATATATTATTACAAATATTATTAGTTAGAGAACAGAAAGAATTTTTATTATCACTATTACTTAGACCAACATGGAGGGACCAAACTAGTCCTTTTTATTTCTTATTCTTCTTGAGCTATTATATAAATACTGATACCTCTACTACGTAACCAAGAATTATTTCATAATAAGTTTAAGATTTAGGTCTATTTTTCACATTTCATAAACAATCCCCTATTCATCCTGATAATTCGGGATAAGATGTTGAAGTTCTATCTTTGATAGACTCTAATTTTTCTATATCAGCTTGAGCATCTAATAATGCAGTGTGTTTACCTCATTCTATATCTCCTTTCATCTTTTCATTTTCTTTTATAGTTTCTTCAATTTTATTACTCATCTCAGTGGCTTGTTCATTTGTTAGAGTTCCATTATTTTGTAAATCCTCTACATTTTTTAGTGACTCCTTTGCTAATTCGTTATCTTTTGTTATATTATGATAATCATTTGTTAAAACATCAATTTCTGATAAGTTTTGCTCCAAAGAATTTACACATTCATCTGTTTCTACCTGCATCTGTCATTTATATTCTTCATACTTAATATCAAACTCTGTGTTTTCTTGTGGTAAATTATCCCCACTATTTTTATTATCTCCTTCTATTTCATTAGCAGTATTTTCACTCTTTCCTTCTATTTGATTACTAGTATTTCCACTTTTCCCTGTTATATCATTAGCAGTATCAGGGTCAACTATATATTCTTGATATGGATTAATCATCCCTATTCTAGAAAAATCACCCTGTAGTAAAGCCGAAAAACTATTATATCAAAAATCAGGAGACATAATTAAATCTGGGGACAAATTAGTAAGTAATATAGAAGTTAAAGGCAGAAGTTGTAGAAATATTAATTTATCCGAAAAAATCACTGAGAAATGAATATATATATTCTCTGTGATTTTATTTTTATAAATCGGCAATAATTTAGCCTTGGTAATTTTATATCATTCAACAAATTTAGGCTTTATTCTATTATACCAATTTTCAACTAATCAATCATAAATATAAGGAAATATTTTATTAATTAAGAGAGTACTTACTCTATACGCATATCTTATTACTAAAATATTTAACAAAATATACACAAACAATACTAATGATTCTATATTTAAGAATGGATCTAAGAATGATAAATTTAATATAGATGGAAAAAAAATGCTTTTTTTTGTATTTTTAACGTTTTCTGTACTATCACTTCTACTAATACCTAGAATTGGTATTAACATTAAATTACTACTTAATCCAAATTCTATATCAGAACTTATAAAACTAGGATATATTCCTAATATAAGAGTTAATACTATTAATGGCAATAATGTATAATATTCTTTTCTAAATATATCTGGTATAGTTAATATATAAGGAGACATACTTCCACTTGTTGTTTTATTATAAGTATTAATACTATAAATAGCACTAGTAATCACGGATATAGTACCTATAGTAGCTATAAATATATTTTGTTGATAAGCACCTAATAAGGATAAGAATTCTCCAATAAAGTTACCAGTTAATGGGACTCCCATGTTACCAAACACAAGTATTAAAAAAATTAAAGCTAAGAAAGGTAAAATATTACTTAATCCCTTAAAATAATTCATAATTCTAGTTCCACATCTATCATACAAAACTGCTCCTACTATAATAAATAAACCCGGGCTTACAAAACCATGAGCTAATCCAAAAATAATACTACCAATTAAACCATAAAGAGTATCAGAAAAAGTACCTAATAATGAAGAAGCCATATGAGCTATACTAGAATATGCTACTAATACTTTTAAATCAAATTGGCGTATAGTTGTGAAGCTTGAAAATAGTAAACTCATAGAACAGTAACCTAAAAAGAAAGATGTTAATCTGGCAGTAGCTAGATAAAAAATACCTATTAATATTCTTATAAAACCGTAAAGAGCTAATTTTAAAACTATGCTAGCTAATATTATACTTCCTGATACATTTGCATCTGAATGTGCTAAAGGTAATCATATATGTACAGGCACTAATGGTGTTTTTACTGAAAAGGATACAAATAATACAGTTCATACAATTTGTTGTAATAGTTGGAAAGTATTTTCATCACTATAAGATTCAAAGAATGTTGATGCTGTATCTCCTCCTAATTTTACAAAGCTTAACAACATGAATAATGAACCGAATAAAGTGTATAAAAATAAATAATAACCCGCTCGAAATTTTTGAGTGGCACCATATAATCCAATTAATACAAATAATAATGGTAATATACTCTCAAAAAATATATAAAACATTATTAAATCAATAACTAAAAAGACTCCTAGTAAAAACATTTCTAACCCTAATATTATTACTACATAATAATCATTATACTGATCTATTGTTGTTCAATTACTTAAAAAGACTATTGGTATTATAAATCCTGTCAATAGTACAAAGGGTAACGATAAAGCATCTAACCCTAAAAACATATCTAAACTAAATATAAATAATATTTCTGGGGCTATTTTATCAAGATGATCCTTATGAACTATATTACTTCCTCTCATCTTTAACTTTTGATAGTTTAAAGTTAATCTTTCAAAACTACTTCAAAATATCATTAATATTGAATATACTACTAATGATGATACTAAACCTATTTTTGCGTTAATCTTATTAAACTCTTTTTTATCACTTTCTAATTTTTTTGTAATATATAATTCTATATTCTCATGTCAATAAGATTTACTCATTAAAGATGATGTTAAATTTCTTCTTATATCTATTATGTGAGAATAATATTTGGCTAATACATATGGTATTGTAAAATATTTTTCTTCTATTGTTGATATATCTCTTATTTTATGTATTTCTGTGTATATATCTTTTCTTATTTTATTTACGGATACTATTAATACTAATACTATCAATATCAATGGTGTTATTATTATATATATTAAATTTATCATTATTTTTTTTTTCTTTTATTTTTTTTTTCCGCGCGCTGTTAATAGGGAATATTTGTCTTCCATATTTTTATACTTTATTATATTAATAATATTTATGTATAAAAATACTTTAAATCATTAAATTTTGTTTACCTTTTATTATCATAAGTTTATCCAATTATTAACCTATATGGTTGAATAAAAATTGTATAAGTTTTTAAACTTGCCTGCTAATAGTAAATTCAGATGAGGTTTAAAACTAATACTTATATAATATATTATCAACAAAATTTAGTATGCCCATTTGGAAGTTATGGGTAAATATCCAAATATATTAAAATTAATATATTTGAATAGTTCCCTCACATGTTCTACAATGTTAACACGTGAGGGCCTAACTTATAACCGCCATATCAGTCTTAAGTTAATGCCTTGTCTTTATATTTATTATTCTTTTATTTTTTGCATATTAAAGACGCCCACCAAAACCGGTAAAGGTTTGGGTGGGCCGAATGAACATCAGGATTTGATCCTGAATTTATTACATTATTTATAATCGTTCTACTTTTAAACTATGTTCACGAGTAGGCAAACAATATCAATTACTCTAAAAATATAATTAATAAACTAATTGATATTATTTTTGTTCACTAATATTTAAAATAACATATGATCTTGTTATAGATATATAATTTATTTGTCCCTAAAAAAAAATATAATTTTCAAGTAAATTGATATTGTTTTGTAATAATACCCTATTTAACCTAAATTCCTATCATTAAATACATTTTTAACATTATCATTCTTAAAAATGAAAATGACGATAAAAAAATAATATTTAAATATTATTTTTTTATTTTATCTTTTATTTTTCAATATTTATAGGAGATATATCTTTTAAATAAAATTATATATGATCAAAATCGCATAATTCATATTAACATAGTTATTACTAAACTTATTATACCTAATAATAACGGATGATAGACTATTGTTAATAATACGCTTTCTGGTAAAAAAGTTAAAATTTTATTAAACCAATCATCAATAGTATTATCAAATAAATTATCTATCATACCACTTTCAAAAGAAGTCTCTGTATATTCTTTTGAACTTTTACTAGAATAAGATCTCCATATTTTTGCTAAATATTCTAAGATATTTTTCACAGGATTATCTTTCATTAAAAAAGGTGATGAAGATTTTGGTAATATATCTCCATTATTTTTTGGTCCTATATTATTTAAAGGCTCGGCTACTTCTTTTGACACATTACCCTCCTTATTTTTAGTACTAAATTTTGAGGATAACTCCCTTCTATCTTGATTATTCTTGTTAGATATTGATTCATCTATATCTTCATTATTACTGTTAGATATTTCTTTCATATATTCATTATTATCATTAGACAATGACTCATCTCTATCTTGATTATTATTAGATGACAATTCTCCTTTATTTCTCATAAGTTTATCAAACTCATCTTTTGATCGTCTTAAACCTATTTCTAAATTCAGAGCATCTACTCTACCTAAGTATTTCTGACCTGTTCTAGGACTAATGCTCCCAGTAGATAATAAATTATCATTAGAATAAGACATACTTTTATCCTTAGATTCAAAAGCTTTAGATGTATTTGGTTCATATGGATTAGGTGTAGTCGACAAACTCTCATCTCGATGAAAATTATTATGCTCTCTTCCTAAAGTATAATTATTTTGATAAGTACCATAATTTTCATCTATCGCTTTTCCTTTACCTTTATAATCAGGTGAAAAACTATGATCTACCTCTTTTCCTTTTCCATTATATGTCTCATCCTTATGATAATGCTTAGCTCTCTTTCTTTCTGATTCCTCATTCTGATCCTCTATTGATCTTTCAATAGCTAACTGTAACTCACGATCCTGATCTTCTTCTCACTTTTTATCATAGTCTGCTTCTAACTTTGTTTGATTGTCCTTAAACCTTTTTCAAAGTTCTCTTCCATAACCCTCATCCTCATCTTCGTCTTCATGACTTCTTTTATTATTACCGTTACCTTCTCCTCTACTTTTAGATCCACCTGAATTATTATTGGAGCTTTCGCCACCAAGGGCTGAACGAGAACCTGAACCAGAGGCTGAACCAGAGCCTGAGCCAGAACCAGACATAAGATCTGAACCATCAGCTGTGTAAAATATATTATCATTAACAATATAATTTGTACTATATATAATTATATAATTATTCTTTATAAATAAAAAATAAAATATATTATTAATACAATTAAGATAACTCATCACTATTATAAGAGTATAAATAGATAATCCATATGTTAATGTACTACCATTAATAAAATTAGAGATATAACTATCTACTATTATAGACTCAGGATTAGCAAACATTATTCATGAAATTAACATAAATAATAATCCTGAAAACATAACAAAAGCATAACGTGCTATTGAACCAGAATCAAAAGAAGCAAAATAATTACTTATTTTGTATAAACCTGCTACTGCTCCTCTTGGTCCTATTAACTCTAATGCACCTCTATCTAAAATAGTATTGGTTACATACCCTATATAAAGAGTACCTTTTACTAAACATTTATTGTATATTAACTCAAATCAATATCTTTGATTGAAAAATCTATATATATTTTTACCCAAATTTGAGATATTAAATCTCAATAACCATAGGGGTTTTTTCTCAAATAAAAAAAGAGCTAATATAGCAAATATCATACTTAATATAAGAGGTAACAATTTATTTAATATTGGTACTCCGAATTCTGTATCTATTAATATTATATGATTAGGATGTACAAATATACTATTACCAAATCCTTGACTACCTAAACCCATAAAATAATCTCGTGTTATATTTCCTAAATATACACTTAATACACCAAGTATAATTAAAGGTAGAGTCATAACTCACGGAGATTCATGTGCTTTTTCATAATTCTCTTTCGGCGCATTAGCATATGTTAAAAATGTCAAATAAAGTAACTTAACAGAATATAACATAGTAAAACATGCTGCTATTGTAGCTAATAAATACACTAAATAACCTAATGAAGTGTATGAACCGTATGCTAATTCAATAATTAAATCTTTTGAATAATAACCACTCAATCACGGTAACGCTGCTAAACTTAACGACGCTATTAACATTACTGTATATGTGACTGGTAATATTTTTACTAACCCCCCAAATCTTCTAAAATCTTGTTGATCACCAAGTGCATGTAATACAGAACCTGCTGCTAAGAATAATCCAGCTTTATACATAGCATGTAATACTAAATGTGCTAAAGCTATATTATATTGACTAATACCCACTGCTATAACCATCATACCTAATTGACTCATGGTACTGTATGCTATAACTTTTTTTATATCATTCTGGAATAATCCAACAGATGCAGCAAAAAATGCTGTAACTGCACCTGTTATCATAATAATACTTAACGCTAAATCAGATTGTTCCAGTAACGGGGAACATCTGACTAATAAATATACACCAGCTGTTACCATAGTGGCCGCATGAATTAGACTACTAACGGGTGTAGGTCCTTCCATTGCATATGGTAGTCACTGATGTAAACCAATTTGTGCTGATTTGGCCGCTGCACCTAGTAATAATAAAATAGATATGAAAGTTATAACGTTAGTGTTGATATAAGGAGCTATTGAAAAGACTGTCGCATAATCTAATGTACCAAAAGTATAAAAGATTGCAAAGAATCCCAACGTTAAGAAATAATCTCCCACTCTATTGGTAAACATTGCATTTAATGCACTCTTTACAGCTGCTACTCGAGTATATCAGAAATGTACTAATAAATATGAACAGACTCCTACACCTTCTCAACCTAAAAACATAACTAAGAAATTATTACCAGTTACTAACACCAACATCAAACCAGTGAATAAAGATATATAGGAGAAGAATCTTTGTTGATGAGGATCTTCACCCATATAACCTATAGAATATACGTGTACTAATAGGGATACTATTAGTACGGGAATTAACATATTAACTGTTAATGGATCGAAATAAAAAGCTCAAGAAATTTTTAAATGTTCTGAGTTTATTCATGAAAATAATTCAACGCTAACAGGCGAGTTACAGAGCACCACTTCGTAATAAGCTAAGAATGCTAATATAGTAGTAATTAATAAACAACTGATATTGATTATATGTACACCTTTCACACCTAAAGCTCTTCCAAAAAGGCCACTGAAAATTGCTCCTAAAAAAGGTAAGAATACAATTGTAATATACATTTTTAAATTAAATTTTAAGTTTGTGGTCATTTTTTTCTCTTTTATTATACAGGGTGAGCTTTGAGTTCCCTGTTGGATACTTTTTTTTTTAGGGTAAGCTTCTGTACGATTGTCGATACCTATCCAACTTCCCTATTACCCCATCCTATAAATAAATTATATTTATACATATATTTAAAAAATATAATTTATATATATTTTGTTTTCTCTTTGTTAAATTATCTGGTAGTAATATTTTAACAATAAGTTATGTAAAGGCTACGCTAAATAGTTCTTGTTTTCCCACTCCTTTCCCTTAGGAACCCAGGCCGATTAACGGCCTGGAATTGACATTCTAAAAATAAAAATAAATATATACATGATATTTTTATTCTTACATCTGATGCCTTTTATAAAGCTATAAATTGAATTTTGGTTTTATAATACGAACAAAGTAAGATAATTAAATACCTTTTAATTACTTATCCTTAGTAATTCGATATCAGACTTATATATATATATATACTTATAATTATACTTTTCTGATTTTAAAATAAGCTATCATAATAGCTAACCCTATAGCGGATTCTGCTCCCGCCACAGCGATAATATATAATCCAAATATTTCTGCTAATATATCATTAAATTGTCACGAAAAAAATAATGTTATTACTGATACCGATAATAATATAATTTCAATTGAAATTATCATTAAAATTAAATTATTTCTATTAAATATAAATCCTACTGTCCCCAAACCAAATAATATTAATGCCAAATCCATTATAACTTCTTATAATACTACCTCTCACCTAATTTATTATCCTTTAAATTTACCTACTATAACCATATAGAGTAATAATATTTTATTTGTTCTTCCTTAATAAATAAAATATTATATATAACAATGAATATGTTATTCATAAAATAAAGAATATAATAATTATTATTAAAAATACTATTTTTGGTTATAAAATTATTCATTTTTATTTCATCTTAAATATAGAAAAATAATTCATCCATATTTTTATATACAGGTATAATAATCAAAAATGGATGAATCAGATATAATATAAAAAATACTTCTCCTTTCCTCATACTATTTAATTCTTAACTCTAAAAGATACTATAATATAATTCTTATCTATACTACCTCTCACTTATTTTTATACACCCTAAAATTTATTTAAAGTACTCATTTAATAAATAAAAAAGTTGAAAAACGTAGGAATTAATTAATATATTTAATAATTTATTAGTATTTATTGAATTTTATGTCACCTAAACTCATACTTAATATAACAACCTATACCTACCTGAAATCTCCTCTTCTGGATTTCGGATTATAAATGGCCGTCTTTGCAATTCCTAAACGATCATGATAAATATCAACTAATACTTCTACATTCACTTTATAAAATTCTCTCAATTTCTTGTAATCAATAGGATCTGTAAATTTCATACCTACATTACCCTTTATTATTCGACTACAATTTTTAACATAGCTTCTCTGAGCAGCTAGTTCCCTTCATATTTTATCAGTAGACCATCTTCTATTTCAGATTCTATATAATTTCATGGTATTCTCAGGTCTAAATATACTCTCTTCGGGTAAGTCTTTATATCATAGAGCATGTTTCCAAATTTTCATATCATCCGTCCGATTACTATATCAATCTACCGGTTCCTTACCATTCACTGTCGGTGGAATAAACAAATTAAGTTTGTGATACTGAACTGTTCTTAACCTACGCCTGCTAGGACATAATCTTGCCCTTAGTTTATGCTCCAATCAATCATCAGGATCCAAAGGAGAATAATTTAAATAACCTATTAAACTTATTCCATTACCTGTATATTTAGCAAAATGACATCCTGGTGTTTGATAATCGTATCTAATTTTACCAATCAACTTTGGTTTTTCAGCATTGTCAACTAGATCCCTATAAATTAGAGTATGCCCCAGGTCATATCCTCTAGATTTACCTCTGAGATAGAAACTATTCATATTAAATCTAGAAATTCTCTTTGCTTCAATAAATCTAACTTTACGTTTACTTTTACTTTTATTAACATTTGGATCACCTTCAGGAACAACATTTGGATCACCTTCAGCTTGAGGAACAATATTTGGGACAAGTCGAGTAACAACACTTGGATTAGCTCCAGTATCAGATTGAGGTACAACATTTGGATCAGATTCAGATTCAGGTTGAGGTTGAGGTTGAGGCTGAGGTAAAATATTTGGATCAGATTCAGGTTGAGGTTGAGGAAGTTTTCAATCAAGATTGAAATATCTAGGTCGAGGAGGTACAGACTTAAGATATCGTATACTTTTAGATTCAGGCAGATACTCTCGTTTTCGTATCTTATAAAGCTTAATTTTTCGTTGAGCTTTATCGTAGTTAAGTTGTTTGAGAGTATCCTTCTTTGTGAAGAAATGATTTTGACCTTCACTTTTCATTGTAATAATATCTTCAAGTTCTTTATTAAACCTTGCTTCTTTATTTAAATAAGGTTCAATTGGTCCAGCTTTCTTTCTATATCATTCATTAATATCAAAATTTGGATCATGCCCAGCCTTCATTTCTGCAAATCTCTTATTATCAGCTTCATAATCATAATTATCAGACCTTTCTAGAATATTTTTTCAGCGAATCTTGTTTATATTTGCAAAATTGTTTAGATTTAAATAATTTTCCATATTTAAATAATTTTCCTCATTATTTATTTGAAGATTACTTGCGTTTACATTCACATTATCCTGACTATTTATTTGAGAATTACTGGGGCTTACACTCACATTAGCCTGATTATTTATTTGAGGATCACTTGGATTTACAGTCAAATTACTTTGATTATTTAATAAAAGATCACTTGGATTTACAGTCAAATTACTTTGATTATTTAATAAAAGATCATTTGGATTTATAGTCAAACTACCCAGATTATTTATTTGAAGATTCCTTGGATTTGCACCAATACCACTTTCTTGACTACCTACTTGTATATTTCCCGGTAATATACTTGAATTATTTATTAAAATATCTCCTGGATTTATACCAATACTTCCCTGATTATTTAATTGAAGATCTCTTGGATTTACACCAAAATTACTCTGATTATTTAATAGAAAATCACTTGGATTTATAATCAAATTAGTCTCGTTATTTATTTGAAAATCTCTAAAGCTAAGGCTTAACCTTGGGCTTGGGGTTGCCCCAAATGGCACTGGGGTTATTCGCCTTAGAATTGGCACTGGGCTTGGACTAGGGATAGGGGGTGGGCTTAGGGTTGATGCTACGCTTGGGCTAATATTTCCTTGATTGTTTATACCAACATCCCCTGGATAGAATCTATTACCTGTTATTCTATTATCATTAACTAGCATATTTCCAGGATATAGACCAATATCTCTATTAATATCTTGAGTATTCCCTTGAATATTTCCCACCATCATAGATTGAGAATTATTTTCAGTATTTCCCACTATCATAGATTGAGAATTATTTTGAATATTTCCCACTATCATAGATTGAGAATTATTTTGAATATTTCCTTGAGTATTTCCCACCCCTATATATTGAGAATTATCTTGAGGAATACCTGGAAAATAACCCACTCCCATAGATTGAGAATTATTTTGATAATTACCAGGAGGACTATTTAGATTATACCCTTGAGGATAATATTGAATAAAATTATTATAATCAAAATTTTTAGAAACATTTCTTAAGAATTCAGCATTATTAAAATTAGGAAGAAATTGAGAAATATCCAAATTAGCAGGAAGTTGAGATCCAACAACTTGACTACTATTATTATAATAGTTATTATTTATATTAAACTGCTGAGGCTGATAATTATCTTCATTGTTTATTTCAGGTTGATAATTACTTTCAGTATTATCTAGGGGTTGAGAACTACCTTTATTATAACCTTGAGATTGATAACTGCTTTCATTATTTCCTTCAAATTGATAACTATTTCCTTCAGAACGATAACTACCTTGATTATTTCCTTGAGAACTATTTAAACTATTTCCTTGTGGTTGATAATTTCCTTGGTTATCACTAGGTATTATACTAATGCTTTGACTATTTCCAGGATATACAGCATTTCCCTGAATAACCCCTAGATTTATATTTGAATTATTACCTATTCTATTCTCTTGTCTATTCCCAGTATAAAGACTAACATCAGTACTTATAGTATTTCATTGATTATTTTCTGGATTTATACTTGAATTATTCCCTCAAGCGTTACTCTGAATATTTCCAGGATATATAGCATTTCCTGAAATATCTCCTGGATTTATACCAACACTTCCCTGATTATTTAATTGAAGATCTTTTGGTTTTATACCAATATTATTACCTAATATATTTCCTTGCATATTTACACTATAATTAGCATTACCATAAAAATTACCAATTTGCGGATATATTTCTCGATTATTTCCTTGAGGTTGATAATAAACTTCATTATTTCCTTCAGGTTGATAACTATTTTGGGTATTCCCTTCAGGTTGAGAACTACTTTGATTATTTCCTTCAGGTTGAGAACTACTTTGATTAGTGAAATTACCTGAATTAAAGAAATTACCTAAATTAAACCCTTGAGTATTATTTTGATTATATAAATCTCCTCTATTAATACCCAATCCAGTAGGTTGAGAATTGACTTGAATATTTCTAGGTGGACTCATTCGATTAAATACTAAGGGTTTATAACCACCTTCCCTAGCATTTGGAAGAGAGGTTCCATTATTTATTTGAGGTAGGGGCTGAGAACTAACTCGAGTATTTCTTTTAGCAACGACTCCATTATTTACTTGAGGTTGAGAACTGACTCGAATATTTCTTGAGACAGTGACTTCATTATTTACTTGAGGTTGAGAACTGATTCGAATATTTCTTGGAGCAGTGACTCTCCTAATTCCTCCTGGTTGAGAGTCCCCTCCTGTATTTTTTGATGCAGAAACCCTATTATTCCCTTTAGGTGGATATTGAGAACTACCTTGAATATTCCCTTGAGGTTTATTATTACCTTGAGTATTCCCTTGAGACTTATTATTACCTTGAATATTCCCTTGAGGTTGAGAATAACCTGGGCCTTGATTATTTATATCACGCCGTCTTTTAGGACTAGAAATAGTTTGATCAGTCCTCCCATCATCATTTCGTGATCTTTTTCTTTTGGTTCCATTTCCAGAATCCTCCATTTTATTAACGTGTTCATCCTTTAAGGGTTTAATATCACCAGTTCAATCACTAATATTAGATCCAATCATTGGTAACGTAGAAAATAATAATGGTCAAATATAACAAATAAATTCAGCACATTCTTTTGCAATATTCCTAACTATATCATTAAATCATAAAGTTAAAAACTCACTAGAAGAAATAATACCTAAACTAATAAGTATAAATAAAGAAAATGCTGAAATGATAAATCTCATAGATTTTAAACCATGAGTACGGTAATTAATATAAGTTAACATTATTTTTAGTATTAAAGCTAACAATCATTTAAGAGGGTACAAAAATTTATTGACATTAATGTTAATATTATACAATATTAGAACATCTTTTAAGTCAAATATAATATCAATTATTATTATAGATATGCAAAATACAAATATGAATCAATATACCCAATTGAAAATTTTTATAGCATTTTCCCTCGACCCTATCGAGGGAAAATCTGAAACTAAAATCACTGTAAACGGATCTCTAGATTTAAATATTTTATATAATAGAAAGACCATAAGGGACGGTATTATTCAATATTCGTTATCCAGAAAAAACTGTACTAATTTCTCCAAACATATACTTGTACCTAAAGGTATAGTGAACATAACTTTATTATTAAAAACATTAAATTTTACTTCTTTGTAACTTAATTTAATATTCATAATAATAGTTAATATAACTAAGCTGAGTACAAAAGTAAAAAAGCTATCATTAAACAGAATAAACCTGTTGCTTCTGCCAAAGCAAATCCTAATATTGCGTAACTGAATAATTGAGGTCGTAATGATGGATTTCGGGCTGTAGCTTCTATTAAACTTCCAAACACTAATCCAATTCCAACCCCTGCTCCTGCCAAACCGATTGTTGCTAATCCTGATCCAATAATTTTCGCTGCTTGTACGATCATTCATTCATTAAGAATATTTTATATTTTTTTTTTTGTATTTTAATTGTTTATATATTATTATTTTTAATTTTTTTTATTTTTCTTTTTTTGTTGTTTTTTTTCTTTTTGGATTTATATATATAATTCATATTATATATATTTATATATATTATATGGGTTATATATATTTTTACTTATATCTTATTATGATATCATTATAATTAATTGATT
>Ga0209773_10000365_pt1 | contig 14409 bp, 13 predicted proteins | sample BogFormECP14_OM1_FD_188244 | JGI IMG/M metagenome (GOLD analysis project Ga0209773, IMG submission 188244) | Bog forest soil microbial communities from Calvert Island, British Columbia, Canada - ECP14_OM1 (SPAdes) (version 2) | ecosystem: Environmental > Aquatic > Freshwater > Wetlands > Bog ... | reverse complement strand
CCCTGCTCGCCCTGTCGGCCTCCGCGCGCGAGCAGTATAAAAAACTTTACGGCGACTGGCTTGTGCGCGTTCCGATGATTCCCGCGCCCTACGCGTATCGCTGTGATTGCGGCGGCGCGGCCGACTGCAAAATTGGAGGATCATCAATCAGCAGCAGATCGACTTGCTCGGGTCGTTTGGTCGCATCCAGATGAGCAACGCCGGGCAGATCGGACGGGCCCAGCGTCAGGAAGACGGCCCCTTCGCCGGGCGTGAGGTGGCGGCCCGCGAATCGGCCGACGCAGTGGAGGAGCAGATCGCCTAGTTCTTCGACGGCTCCCACAAGGACGCGCGAGCAGGTTCCGTCGGCGAGCCAGCATTGGGCGAGCTGGACGGATTGCTCAAAAGCATTTTCAAAGTCGGTGACCGTCAGGCACGAGCCACGAAGCTCAAGCAATTCAGTGATGTAGGCGGCGGAAGCGCCGTGGACCGAATGGGAGAAATCGGTAGGCGAGGCGTTGGCGTCGCCGCCGTCGAGAGTGCGTACCGCGAACTCGCCTCCGAGGGCCGCCTGGACCATGGAAATCGGTACGCGGCAATAAAGGTCGGCGCCGTCGCGCTGGAAGAAGGGATGCGGTTTGAGCGCCAGGAAGATGTAGAGATCGCCGGTCGCTCCGCCGCGCATTCCCGCCTCGCCCTCGCCGGAGAGACGAATGCGGGTGCCGTCCTCGACGCCGGCAGGAACGTTGACCGACAGCGTGCGGTCGCGCGTCACACGGCCGGAGCCGCCGCAGCGGTCGCAGGGATTGTCGATCGTCTGGCCGCGTCCGTGGCACGTCGGGCAGGTTCTCTCGATCGCGAAAAATCCCTGCTGCGCTCTGACGCGGCCATGCCCCGCGCACGTCTTGCAGGTCGTCGGTCTCGACCCCGCCTTCGCGCCCGATCCGACGCAGGTCTCGCAGGTCATCGAGGTCGGCAACTTGATGGTCGCCGTCTTGCCGCGATAGGCGTCTTCGAGCGTGATTTCGAGGTTGTAGCGCAGATCCGCGCCGCGTTCCTTCCCCGAAGGGTTGCGCTGGCCGCGTCGACCCATGATGTCGCCGAACAAATCGTCGAAAATATCCGACATCGACGAGCCAAAACCATCGCCCATGCCCGCGCCGCCCTGCTCGAACGCCGCGTGGCCATAGCGGTCGTAAGCGGCGCGCTTCTGTGCGTCCGAGAGATGCTGATAGGCCTCGTTGAGCTCCTTGAAGCGCGCCTCGGCCTGCTTGTCGCCGGGATGACGGTCGGGATGGCATTGCATCGCCGATTTGCGGAAGGCTGCTTTCAGCTCCGCGTCGGTCGCGGTCTTGGCGACCCCCAATGTTTCGTAAAAATCTCGTTTGCCCACGTCTTCAGCAACCCGATTATTGTTGGAGACGCTCACACCCACCGTCCCATCGCAAATCTATCTATAAGACTGCGTTTCCGCGTCAACCGACTGGGAGGGCGCCCGCCATGCAATCCCCGCCTTTGTCGACGGCTCAGCACGACGAAGCGCTCGAAAACGCGCTCCCTGCCCGCGGGGGAGGGAGCGCGTCGTCTACAAAAGTCACGCCGACTTCTTCTTGTCGTCGTCGACTTCGCGGAACTCGGCGTCGATCACGTCGTCCTTGGCCTGGCCGCCCGGAGCCGCGCCCTCGCCTGCGGCTCCGGTAGCCCCGGCCGCCTGGCTCGCCTTGTACATAGCCTCGCCAAGCTTCATCTGCGCCTGCATGAGGTCGTTGGTGCGGGCCTTGATCGCCTCTACGTCCTCCCCCTGCAGGCTGGCGCGCAACGCCGCGATCGCCGATTCGATGGCGCTCCGGTCGGACTGGGCGACCTTGTCGCCGTATTCCTTGAGCGCCTTTTCCGCGTCGTGAACAAGGGACTCGCCATGGTTCTTGGCGTCGACGGATTCGCGCCGCTTCTTGTCCTCCGCGGCGTGCGCCTCGGCGTCCTTCACCATCTTGTTGATGTCGGCTTCGCTGAGGCCGCCAGAGGCCTGGATGCGGATCTGCTGTTCCTTGTTTGTCGCCTTGTCCTTGGCGGTGACGTTGACGATGCCGTTGGCGTCGATGTCGAACGTCACCTCGATCTGCGGCACGCCGCGCGGCGCGCTCGGAATGCCGACCAGATCGAATTGGCCGAGCGCCTTGTTGTCCGACGCCATCTCCCGCTCGCCTTGGAACACCCGGATCGTCACGGCGGTCTGGTTGTCCTCGGCCGTCGAAAACACTTGGCTCTTCTTGGTCGGGATGGTGGTGTTGCGTTCGATCAGACGCGTGAACACGCCGCCGAGCGTCTCGATGCCCAGCGAAAGCGGGGTCACATCGAGCAGCAGCACGTCCTTGACGTCGCCCTGCAGCACGCCCGCCTGGACGGCAGCGCCGATCGCGACGACCTCGTCCGGGTTGACGCCCTTATGGGGCTCCTTGCCGAAGAACTGCTTGACGATTTCCTGCACCTTCGGCATGCGCGTCATGCCGCCCACGAGCACGACCTCGTCGATCTGGCCCGCCGACAGACCGGCGTCCTTCAGCGCCTTGCGGCAGGGATCGACCGTCTTCTGAATCAGATCGTCGACGAGCGCCTCGTATTTCGCGCGCGTCAGCTTGAGCGCGAGGTGCTTCGGGCCCGTGGCGTCAGCGGTGATATAGGGCAGGTTGATGTCGGTCTGCGTCGCAGACGAAAGTTCGATCTTCGCCTTTTCGGCAGCTTCCTTCAGGCGCTGCAGCGCGAGCTTGTCCTTCGTCAGGTCGATTCCCTGCTCCTTCTTGAATTCGCTCGACAGATATTCGACGAGGCGCATATCGAAGTCCTCGCCGCCGAGGAACGTGTCGCCGTTGGTCGACTTGACCTCGAACACGCCGTCGCCGATCTCGAGGATCGAAATGTCAAAGGTGCCGCCGCCCAGGTCGTAGACCGCGATCGTGCCCGCCTTCTTCTTGTCGAGCCCATAGGCCAACGCGGCCGCGGTCGGTTCGTTGATGATGCGCAGCACCTCGAGCCCGGCGATCCTGCCCGCGTCCTTGGTCGCCTGACGCTGAGCGTCGTTGAAATAGGCGGGAACCGTGATGACGGCCTGCGTCACCGGGCCGCCCAGATGCGCCTCGGCCGTCTCTTTCATCTTCTGCAGAATGAAGGCGGAAATCTGCGAGGGCGAATATTGCTTGCCGTCGGCAGTGACCCAGGCGTCGCCGTTCGCCGCCTTGATGATCTTATAAGGGACGAGGCCCATGTCTTTCTTGGTCATCGGATCGTCGAACGAGCGTCCGATCAGGCGCTTGATGGCGAAGAACGTGCGTTCCGGATTGGTGACGCCCTGGCGTTTGGCGGGCTGACCTACCAGCCGCTCTCCATCGTCCGTGAACGCCACGATCGAAGGCGTCGTGCGCGACCCCTCGGAATTCTCGATGACCTTGGGCGTCGCGCCCTCCATGACGGCCACGCAGGAATTCGTGGTTCCAAGGTCGATGCCGATAACTTTAGCCATGCTCTCTATCCCCGTATGTTTCGCGAGACCGCGAGGCCCCGAAGCGGCCCGGCCTTGGAGAAACTGCCTCTGGCTGGAACCAGCCTCCGGCGATTCTCCGGTCCCCGATGCTCAGTTTCAAACTCCGCAGACGAGACTCGTCCGTCCCGAACCTGCTCAGGTTGCGCGTATATAAGTGGGGGTTCCCGGGCGTGCAAGGCGCGGGATCGCCCTTGCACCGCTAGAAAAACGCCCAGCGCGTGGCGGCTTCCCCTTTTTCACGCCGCGTCCTATAGCTCGCGCGATGAAGCCATTCCTTGTTGTTTTTGCCGCGGCGGCGTTGGGATGTGGCGTCGCCCAGGCTCAGCTGGCCTTGCCCGGCGCGATTGGATCGACGCCGGCGGACGCCGACGCCAAGCCGAGGCACGCGAAAAAAGCGCACAAGATTTCTCCAGGCAAGCTTTCCCCGCTCGCGGCGCCGGGCGCCGAATCGATCGTCGGGCGGCCGCTCCTGCAGAACGGCCTCGACGGGCAATTGCTTTTTTCCGGTGCAGACCAGACGCTTCAGATCGACAAATTCACCTTGCCCGGAGAGGTCGTCTCCGATCCCGAACAGAAGTGCCGCATCGATATCGTTTCGGAGACCCCGATCGAGGCCAAGAGTCAGGGCGCTCCGGACGGATTGGAGCGCTATTCCGCGGATATCCCGGCCTGTCCGTTTACTTTCGACGTGCTCGACGGCGCGGTGCTGGTGCCCGCGCAGACGACCACCTGCGTGTTTTCGGCTGCCGATTGCCAGGCGAGCCCCAGCGGACTTTGGGGGCCCGACGGCGCCACGCTCGAGAAGGACGCCAAAGCCATCGCGAAAGCGCGGAGGAGCGCGGACGCCTCGATAAGCCGAATCTTGCGGTTCATGCAGGAGCGAGACAAGGCGTCGAGTGCGGCCTTGACGCGCGAGCAGACCGATTTCGCCTCTCAGCGGGACGAGGTCTGCCGCGATTACGCAGCGGAGGCTCGGCACGGATTCTGCGGGGATCGAATGACCGAGGCGCGCGCGGCGCTGTTGCGCAAGCGCGCCGAGGACCTGCAGCACAAGGGCGCCGAGACTTCGAATTGAGGGTGAGTCGACGTCCTGAATTTTGCGTTCCGTCGTCGCGAGACCTTGGGTCGGCCGAAACGTGAGACAACTCGGGCGCATTTGCGGTCATCACTGCGTAGCGCGCCAGCCGATCCACCTCGGACACGCCGTCGAATATGGCTCGCCGAGCGTAGCCTCTCTAGATCGCGATCGCTCCCGGGACCAATGCGCTCGAGATCGAACCCGGGCGCGACGGCACTTTATCATCTGCACTCGCTCGACTAATGTTCTCCACGTTCGAAGGGGGGAATTCTTCGGACTTGGGTGGTCGGCCCGGGAAATGGAGATTGCCAATGCTGAAGGAGTTCAAGGAATTCGCGATGAGGGGAAACGTCGTCGATCTCGCCATCGGCGTGATCATCGGCGCGGCGTTCGGAAGGATCGTCGACTCGCTCGTCAACGACATCATCATGCCGTTCATCGGCGCCATCGGGGGCGCGGATTTTTCCAATTGGTTCTTCGGCCTCTCCTCGAAAGTCGTCGCCAGCAACCTCGCCGATGCGAGAAAGCAGGGCCCGGTCTTCGCCTACGGCAATTTCATCACCGTCGCGGTCAATTTTCTCATCATCGCCTTCGTTCTCTTCCTCGTCGTCAAGGCGATCAACATGCTGAACAGGCCCGCTCCTGCCGCCCCCGCGGCGCCCGCGCCGCCGAGCGACGAAGTCGTTCTGCTCACGCAAATTCGCGACTCGCTCGCCAGACGCTGATTCCGAAGCGGTCCGACGGGGACCCTGCGGGCCTCGGCATCGCGATTTTCGGGTCGACGGCGCTTGCCCTCTTGCGGCCGCGCCTCCTCTCGTTCATGACGCGGCAATGGACCCGATCGTCTCCGCGAAAGCGCCGTCGCCTCGCGATTGGCTGGAGGAAATTCAGCCCGCCGCGCGCGCCATCGAACTGAGCGGCATCGTCGAGGTGTTCGATTACGGGCGCGACCGCCAGGGTCTGATTCCGCTTTGGGTCGGGGAAGGCGACTTGCCGACGCCGGCGTTCATCATCGAGGCGGCCAAGGCTTCGCTCGATCGCGGCGAAACTTTCTACACCTACCAAGCTGGCATTCCCGAACTGCGCGAGTCGATCGCAAATTATATGACGCGCGTTTACGGCGCCTCGCCGGGCGGCGGCGATTTTTCGCCGGAGCGATTTTTCGTGACGATCGGCGGAATGCATGCGCTGGATATCGCCCTCCGCATGACCGTCGGGCCGGGTGAGGAGGCGCTGGTCCCCTCGCCCGCTTGGCCCAATTTCGCCGGCGCCCTCGCCGCCAACGGCGCGCGGGCGTGCTACGTGCCGCTCGATCGCGGCCAGACATGGCGGCTCGATCCGGAGCGCCTGGCGGCCGCGGTCGGGCCGGCGACGCGCGCGATCCTGTTCAATTCGCCAGCCAATCCCACGGGCTACGTCGCGACCGAAGCGGAACTGATAGCGGTTCTCGATCTGGCGCGCGCACGCGATCTCTGGATCGTCGCCGACGAAATCTACGGACGCCTGACCTACGGCGGCCGGCGCGCGCCCTCGTTTCACGACATCATGCGGGCCGACGACAAGATCCTGTTCGTGCAGACCTTCTCGAAGAACTGGGCGATGACGGGTTGGCGGATCGGATGGCTGGAGGCGCCGCCGGCCTTGGGTCCCACGATCGAAAATCTCGTGCAGTATTCCACTTCAGGCGTCGCGGTCTCCGCGCAGCGCGCAGCGGTCGCGGCGCTCGAGGAAGGCGAACCCTTTCTCGCCGATTTTCTCGCGAGCCTGCGCGCCTCGCGCGACATCGTCGCCGACGGCCTCGCCGCGACCGGGCGCGTTCGCTTCGCGCGTCCCGAGGCCGCGTTCTATCTCTTCGGCGCGGTCGAAGGAGAGTCGGATTCGCGCCGGCTCGCGCTTCGCCTCGTGGACGAGGCCGGGATCGGCGTGGCGCCGGGCGCGGCCTTCGGTCTCGGCGGCGAGGGCTATCTGCGCATATGTTTTGCGCGCGCGCCCGACGAAATGGCCGAGGCGACTCGCCGCTTCGCGCGTTGGCTCACGCGGTAAGGGCGTTGTCCGCGAGAGCACTCGCACCCTCCGGCGCGAAGCTCGCCGCCGAACTCGCGTTGGTGCTCGCGGCGGCGCTCGCCGGCGGCGCCGTGCTGGCGGCGCTCGGGGCGCCGGCGGGCTGGCTTTCCGGCGCGATGATCGGCGTCGCCGCGCTCGCAGCGGGCGGGCGCGCCGCGCCGCTTCCGAACGTCTTGCGGCAACTTGCGATCGTCGCGGCCGGCGTCGGGATGGGTTCGGGCATGACGCCGGCGGCGTTACACACGCTGGCGCGCTATCCCGCCTCGCTCGCGCTGATGGCTGTCGCCCTGGTCGCGATGACCGGCGCATCCTATTGCGTGCTCGCGCGCACCAAAGGATTTTCGCGGGCGACCGCGCTCTACAGCGCCGTGCCAGGCGCGCTGTCCTACGTCTTCATCGTCGCGGCGCCGGCGGGAGCGGACATGCCGCGTCTCGCGGTGATCCAGATCTTTCGCATCTTCGTGCTGATGGCGCTCGTGCCGCTCGTCGCCCGCGTCGGAATCGGCACTGCCGTTGTGCATTACGCGACCGATCCGGTCGCCTGGACCGCTGGACTGGTCGCGGTCGCTTGGTTGCTGGGGGCCGCGCTGGAGGCGCGCGGGGTTTCCAGCGGGATGCTCTATTCCGCAATCGTCGTCTCGGGACTCGCGCACGGGCTGGGTTTGGCGCCGGGCCGGATCGCGATTCCCCTACAGATCGCGGCGCAGGTCCTGGTCGGCGGCTGGATCGGCACGCGCTTCATCGGTTTCGACTGGGGTCTGCTGCACCGCACGCTGATCGCCGCGGCGACTTCATTCCTCGCCGCCTTCGCGGCCGCCGCCAGCTTCGCCTGGCTCGCCGCATGGCTGGTGAACGTCCCGTTCGCCGAGGCGCTGATCGCTTTCGCGCCCGGCGGATTGGAGGCGATGACGCTGATGGCTTTCGCGCTCGGGCTCGATCCGCTGTTCGTCGGCTCGCACCATCTGGCGCGTTTCTTCATCATCAGCCTCGCGTTGCCGCTCGTCGCGCGATGGCTTGCCGCTTCCGGTTCTCATGCTTCGCCGATCGTCCAAGGGTTGAACAATCGCACCCCGCAGGCCTGAAAATCCCGCACGTTGCGTGTCGCCAGCGTGAGATCATACGCCAGCGCCGTCGCGGCGAAGAACGCGTCGAGGGGCTCGAGGGTCGCGCCCGAGGCTTGGCAAGCAGCCATGACGTCGCCCCATCGCTCGGCCACGTCGAGATCGACCGCCAGAACTCGGCCCGCGAAGCGATCGGGCAAGTCTCGCGACAGCCATTCCCCGAGACGGTCGCGCCGCCGGCCGCGCGGCAATAGCGCGACGCCGCGGCGGATTTCGGCGATCGAGACGACGCTGATGAACAGCCGATCCTCATCGACGGCCTCCAGCCATTCCAGCACACGCGCTTCAGGCCGCGGCCGCGTCGCCTCGGACAGCACGTTCGTGTCGAGGAGGAATCTCAAAGATCCAGTTCGCGGGGCTTACTCGAGATCCGATCGAGGTCGAGGTCTGCGCCGCGCAACGGCGAGGCCAGCAGAAATTCCGCGAGCGTTCCTTTCCGCGAAGTCTTCCGAGACCATTCCTCGAAGGAAACAACCACGGCCGTTGCCTTGCCGTTGCGAGTGATGGTCTGCGGGCCTTCCCGAGACGCCCTCTCGACGAGTTCGGAAAGCCGAGCTTTAGCGTTGGCGAGCGTCCAGACTCCTTTGTCGACGGCCGACATGGCGAAACCCTCCGATGACTAGAATGACCATAGTGACTATACCTCTGCTTGTCAAGGCTGTCGACCGCGGGGGCCGCGTTATACGGCGGCACCGAACGCCTTCACCCTAAGTCGCAGGCCGGGACGACGCGCGCGCCTCTAGCGATATTGCGGCGCACAATCTATGAAGGAGCGTCGTCAGGAGATTGTCATGGTCGCTCGGCCGCGTCGCAGCGTGCTCTATATGCCCGGTTCCAACGCGAAGGCGATCGCCAAGGCGCGCGGGCTGCCCGCCGACGCCGTGATCCTCGACCTCGAGGATTCGGTCGCGCCCGACGCCAAGGTCGCCGCGCGGGCGCAGGTCGTGCAGGCGGTGCGCGAGGGGGGCTTTGGATCGCGCGAGGTCGTCGTCCGCGTGAACGGCGCTCACACTCCGTGGGGCGAAGCGGACCTGGCGGCGGCGATTTCCGCCGCGCCAGATGCGATTCTGCTCCCCAAGATCGACGGTCCCGGCGGTATCATGTTGGCGGCGCGCGCCCTCAGCGACGCCCGCGCGCCGGAGAAGACCCGCCTCTGGGCGATGATGGAAACGCCGATGGCAATCTTGAGCGCCGGCTCGATCGCGGCGACGGCGGCCGATCCGACCGCGCGCCTGGAAGTGCTGGTGATGGGTCTCAACGACCTGGCCAAGGAAACGCGCGCGCGGCTGACCCCCGGCCGCGCGTCTTTCTCTACTTGGCTCGCGCTCTGCGTAGCTGCGGCGCGCGCCCATGGCTGCGACATTCTCGACGGCGTCTACACCGACATCGGAGACCTCGACGGCTTCCGCGGCGAATGCGAACAGGGCCGCGAAATGGGCCTCGACGGTAAGACGCTCATCCATCCCAGCCAGATCGATATCTGCAACGAGGTTTTTGCGCCGAGCGGGGACGAAGTGGAAAGCGCGCGCGCGATCATCGAAGCCTTCGCGCTCCCCGAGAATGCCGGCAGGGGCGTGATCCAGCTGAACGGACGGATGGTCGAACGGTTGCATGCGGAGCTGGCCGAACGGACTCTCTCGATCGCCCGCCGCATCACGGCGTTCGCCGCAGCTGAAACCGTCGCGTTTGGAAGCCGCGCGTGAAGGCATGAACGCCGGAGCGCAAAACGAGTTGGGAAGCCGAGCCGCATGAGCCAGGATCATCACGCTCTCTTTCAGTTGGGCCCGGACGCGACGCCCTACCGCAAGCTCTCGTCGGAGGGCGTGCGCGTCGAGCAAGCGCTGGGGCGCGAAATCCTCGTGGTCGACGCGGAGGCGCTGCGCGCCTTGAGCGAACAGGCGATGATCGACATCAACCATCTGCTGCGCCCCGGCCATCTCCGGCAGCTCGCCAAGATTCTCGACGATCCGGAAGCGACCGCCAACGACAAGTTCGTCGCTTATGATCTGCTGAAGAACGCCAACATCGCCGCCGGCGGCGTGCTGCCGATGTGCCAGGACACGGGAACCGCGATCGTCGTCGCCAAGAAGGGCCGCCTCGTCTGGACGGAGGGCGGCGACGAATCCGCTATCGCGGCGGGAATCCGCAGCGCCTACGAGAAGAAGAACCTGCGGTACAGCCAAGTCGCGCCACTCTCGATGTTCGAGGAGAAGAACACCGGCGACAATCTGCCCGCGCAGATCGAGATTTCCGCCGAGGGCGAGGACGCATACAAATTCCTGTTCATCGCCAAGGGCGGCGGCTCCGCCAACAAGAGCTTCCTCTATCAGGCGACGCCGTCGATCCTGACGCACGATCGCCTGATCGCCTTCCTGAAGGAAAAGATTCTCACCCTCGGCACGGCGGCCTGCCCGCCGTATCACCTGGCGATCGTCATCGGCGGCACGAGCGCGGAGCTGACGCTGAAGACGGTGAAGCTCGCCTCGACGAAATATCTCGACGCGCTGCCCACCTCGGGAGGGCCCGACGGACATGCGTTTCGCGATCTCGCGCTCGAGCAGGAAATTCATCAGCTCACGCAGCAACTCGGCGTCGGCGCGCAATTCGGCGGCAAATATTTCTGCCACGACGTGCGCGTGATCCGGCTTCCCCGGCATGGCGCCTCGCTGCCGATCGGCCTCGGGGTCTCCTGCTCCGCGGACCGGCAGGCGCTGGGCAAGATCACCCGCGAGGGCGTCTTCCTCGAGGAGCTGGAGCACGACCCCGCCCATTTCCTGCCCGTTGTGGACGAAACGAAACTCGGTGGCCCGGTGGTGCGGATCGATCTCTCCCGGCCGATGAAAGATATCCTCGCCGAGCTGAGCCGACATCCCATCCGCACGCGTCTGGCGCTGACCGGCCCCGTGATCGTCGCCCGCGATGCCGCGCACGCCAAGATCCGCGAACGGCTCGACCGTGGCGAGCCGATGCCCGATTATCTCGAGAACCATCCCGTCTACTACGCCGGCCCCGCGAAGACCCCGGCGGGTTACGCCTCGGGCTCGTTCGGGCCGACGACGGCGGGGCGGATGGATTCCTTCGTCGATCAGTTCCAGGCCGCGGGCGGCTCGATGGTGATGCTCGCCAAGGGCAACCGCTCGGCGCAGGTGCGCAAGGCCTGCGCGGAACACGGCGGTTTCTACCTCGGCTCGATCGGCGGCCCGGCGGCGCGGCTCGCGCAGGACTGCATCAAGAAGGTCGAGGTGCTCGAATACCCCGAACTCGGCATGGAGGCGATCTGGCGCATCGAGGTCGAGAATTTCCCGGCGTTCATCGTGATCGACGACAAGGGGAATGATTTTTTCAAGGAGCTGAATTTGGGGTGAGGCGGGACGCTCGGCCGGGAAACGATTGGAACCCAGCCGTCAGGCGGCCCGCATTTCCTCGATCGCGGCGATTTCGTCCTTCATCGCCTGCGACTTCGCCGTCAAATCAAACGTCGTCTGCAAATTCATCCAAAACTCCGGCGAGGTCGCGAAGACCTTTCCGAGCCGCAGCGCCGTGTCCGGCGTGATCGGACTGGATTCGGCCACAAGACGCTCGATGCGGGTGCGCGGCACATGGATACGCCTCGCGAGCGCGCCCGCGCTCATGCCGAGCGGAACGAGAAACTCCTCGCGCAAAATCTCGCCGGGATGTACGGGAGGATTGATCGCAAGTTTCATGTCGTAGCTCCCTATGGTCGAGGAATCTGCCGCAGCCTAATTGATTAACCGAAATCGGGTAAAATGCTAAATGCTGCGGAAGCCAGGAAAGGGCGTCATGCGTATCGGTAGTCTCGTAGCGCTGTTCCTAGCTCTCGCCCTCGCGGGCTGTGTCGGCGACGCCGTTGATACCGGCCCGGTCGATCCGTACGCGACGCGCGAAGTCGCCGCCGTCCACCTCGATCCGTCCGCCGCGGCATCGGCGCTCAACGCCTATCGCGCCAGCCACGGCCTAGGGGCGACGCGGCTCGATCCGGCGCTGACGGCGATGGCGCAGCGCCAGGCGGACGCGATGGTCGCGGGCAACAAGCTGTCCCACGATGTCGCTGGAAGTTTCACCTCGCGCCTCACAGCTTCCGGCGTCGATACGGCGGAGGCCGGCGAAAATCTCGGCGCCGGCCATTATTCACTCGAGGAAGCGATGACCGGCTGGCGGAACTCGCCCGAGCACAACGCCAATCTTCTGATGCCGAAAGCGACGCGGCTCGGGATCGCGATCGCGAAGGACCCTCGCACCCATTACGGCGTCTATTGGGCGATGGAGCTGGCGGCCGAACCGCGCGCGCGGTCGAACGGACCGCCATTGTACCTGTCCTCCGACGCGCCGCGACCGTGACGCGCAAGCCTGGACGACTATTTTTCAAATCGCGGCGCCTTCTCCGGCCAAAGCACATCGAGCCCTTGGGAGGCTCCTGGCAGAGGGACGCGCCAATTGATTGGAGGGCCTGCTCCACCGTTGGAGCCTCCGCGGCCCTTTTCGTGTCGCGCTCGGCCGGATATGACTTGGACCAGCATGAACAGTCAGTACGCTTCGCCATTCTACATTGTGAGAAGCGCCACAGCGCGATGGTAAATTAATAGTAACAGTCGGAGAGCGAGAGCGAAGTTTATTCCCCCTCCGCTCTCCCAGTCAGCAATGCGAGTCCGCCATGAGGAATGGTTTTGCGGGCACGTGGCACGGCGGCGGCTTCCGCGCCGACTCTACTCTCGACTAGCCCGCTTGGACTTTTGGCTTGGCGGCGTGTGAAAATGTTCAGCCGATCGCAGGGAAGGCGAATTATGCTTTTTCGTGGCGCCACAATGCTCCTTGCGATAGCAGCGTTTCTGTTCTCGACGCTCGCGAGCCATGCCGGCGCGAGAGTGGCGCTGGTCATTGGCAACAGCCAATACGTCCATGAGCCCCGTCTCGAGAATCCAGCCAATGACGCGGCTGATATCGCAAACGCGCTTCGGGACATTGGGTTTCGAGTCATCGAAGGCAGGGATCTCGACAAAGCCGGACTCGACGCCAGACTGCACGAGTTCATCGACGCGGCTGACGGCGCCGACGTTGCGCTCCTGTTTTACGCTGGTCATGGCATGCAGGTCGACGGGAGGGATTATCTGATCCCTATCGACGCGAAGCTCGAACGCCGGTCGGCGCTGGATTTTGAAGTCGTGGACGTCGAGCGGTTGGCGGCGCAGATGGAGGGTGTCGCCAAGGCGAGCCTGGTTTTTCTCGACGCCTGCCGCGACAACCCTCTGGCAAGCAATTTTGCCGGGACGCTCAGCCGTTCGGCGGCGGTGGGGCGTGGTCTGGCGCCGCCCTCGACCAGCGGCGCGGGAACATTCATCGCTCTTTCGACTGCGCCCGGAAAGATTGCGGCCGACGGGGTGGGTCGCAACAGCCCCTTCACCGCCGCGCTGCTCAATCACATTCGCACGCCTGGCCTGGAAATCAAAGCGCTGATGACCCGCGTTCGGGCGGAAGTCGCCCTTGCCACGCGGGAGGAACAAATTCCTTGGGTTACGGAATCGTTGCGAAGCGACGTCTATCTGTCGCCCGGTCCGTCGATGGAGCCGGCTGCGCAACAGAGCGTTTGTGAACAGTTGGTGGACGAACACGCCAACAAGGATGCGATCTTGGCCAAAGATCTGAATGCCGGATTGCAGGCCTGCGCGAATGCGATCGTCGAGCACCCTCAGGACACCCGCTTGTCGCACCTGCTCGAGGTTGCGCAGGAAGAGAGGGCGTTCCAAAGAGCGCTCCTGTCCAAGGATCGGGCGATTTCAGAAGCTTACCTCGTTCTCTATCCCGCCGGGCTGTTCATCGAGGATATCAAACAGCACCTGGCGAGCCTGGAGCCGACGCCGACTCCGACGCTGTCGCCAATGCCGTCCGCTCCGTCCGGCCCCATCGAACCAGAAAAGCCCAAAGTTGACGCGGGGGAAATAACCCGTAGACTTCAGGTCGAACTGAAGCGGGTCGGATGCGATCCGATTTCTCTGGATGGAGTTTGGGGCGCCTCTTCAGAGCGAGCTCTGTCGATGTTCAATGAACAGACGCACAGTTCTTTCGATGTCAAGACCGCCAGTCTCGAAGCTGTCGAGGCGGTCCGCGCGAGGTCCGAGGTGGTCTGTCGACCACCAGTCCCCGCGCACCCCGCCCCGGTTGCAGCCAAGCCTCCCGTGATCAATCCGGTTTCAACCGAGACGAAGCCGGCATCGCCATTCCGCGAAAGGCCGGCGGCGCCGCCGAGACGGGCGAGGCCCGCGCCAGATGTGGAACAACGTTACGTGGCGGAGCGGCCGAGGCCGCCCCGAGTTGAGAATAAGCATGCGAATTGCTTTCACTTTCAGGGAGCGTCTTACTGCAATTGAGACGGCGATCTGATTCTAGGCAACGTCTGGTTGAATTTGCGGACGTCTACACGGCTGATATACGAATATAGTTTCTATCTTTAACCATGGAGCTTAAATATGCTCAACCTGAAAACAACCGTTGCGGTAATATCGGCAGCCGCTATCATGTTTCTGCCGACGATCGCTGAAGCTAAAAAAATAAAACTCAAGCTTACATATGACAATAAGGTCAAGTTGCGGCTAATCACGCTAAATTTCAATAGC
>Ga0209773_10000364_pt1 | contig 14418 bp, 9 predicted proteins | sample BogFormECP14_OM1_FD_188244 | JGI IMG/M metagenome (GOLD analysis project Ga0209773, IMG submission 188244) | Bog forest soil microbial communities from Calvert Island, British Columbia, Canada - ECP14_OM1 (SPAdes) (version 2) | ecosystem: Environmental > Aquatic > Freshwater > Wetlands > Bog ... | reverse complement strand
CGTTGGCGATCGAGGTTGGCTTGGTCGCGTTCAGCAGACGCGCGAGATTTCGTTGGAAAGACGCTGCGGCCGCGGGTGGAGTCGGGGTCCTCACGCTCCTCGCGCTCTCAAGCCCGGTGATCGTCGACTGGCTGCCGAACCTCGGCGCGCATGACTACGCCCGGTCTTATGCCGCCTACCGCAAGCCGCCGGACGTCTTCCTGCATCAGCTCGGCGACTGGGTCGGGCTTCTGCCCGCGCTCGCCGCCTTGGGCGGGGCGGCGTTGCTATGGAGGCGCTCGGCGGATCGGCGCCTGTTGCGGCTGACGCTGGGCAGCGCGGCGATCGCCGCGGCGCTCTTCCTGCGCATCCAGACGCCGTATATCCATCATCTTTATCTCATCGCGCCGGCGATCGCCGCGCCTGTCGCCGCCTCGCTGATGCTCGCCTTCGCGAGCCGGCCGCGCGCAGCGCTGGCGGCATTGGCCGCGCTGGGCGCGATCACGCTCTCGCCGCTTGCCGCGGCGCTCAATCCCTTGGCGTTAGCGCCGATCGCTGGGCTGCCGCGTGCGCCGCGCGCCGACCTCGACGAACTCGAGCGGCTCAAGGGTTGGGTCGATCAGCGAGCGCGGCTGGACGCCAGAGTCTGCGGGCTCGGCTCCAGCTACACGTTCAGCGGTCAGCTGATTGGCGAATTGTGGCAATTGCATCCGGAGCGGGAGGCGCGCTTCCGGCCGAAGACGGATGTCAAGACGCCAGACGTCGATGCGGTCGATGGACCGCCCTCGGCAAGCCTGATGGACTGCGCCATTATCATCGTCGGCGATCCGGTCCAGACCCACCTCAATCCCGACGATCAGCAGACGGTTGTCCTGCCATCGCGGGAGATGCTGACCGGGCAGGGGATCGGGGCGAAGTTCCGCCGCACCGGCGAGGTGTTCCATCTGGAAAATGGCGTCAGCGCGATCGTGTTCGAGCGCCTGGCCCCGCTCGACGACGCCGACATCGCCGCGCTCCGGTCGCGCTGGCGCGCGGCTCGCGCTGCGCTCGGATTCGACGAGGGCGGGAGACGGTAGGAACGAGAGAAAAAGCAAGAAAGCTGTTTTGCAAAATGGTCATCGCGAGAGCGGTTCGGTCTCTTTAGCCGGTGACGCCCGCCGTCCTCACCGCGTGCTCGGCGATCATGAGTTCCTCGTTGGTCGGGATGATGAAGACGATCGTCGGAGAATGCTTGGCGCTGATGATCTGGACGTTGGCGCGGTTCGCTTCGGCGTCGAGATGGATTCCCATCCATTCCATTCCCTTGAGCACCGCTTCGCGGACCTTCCACGAGTTTTCGCCGATGCCCGCCGTGAAGACGACGGCTTCGACGCCGTCGACGGTCGCGGCAAGTCCGGCGAGTTCGCGTCGGATACGGGAGACGAAATAGGCGATCGCGTCCCGGGCCGCCGGGCTGTCGGACGCCTCAAGTTCGCGCATGTCCTGGGAAATGCCCGACATGCCCTTGAGGCCGGAGTTCTTCCACAGGAGATCGGATATTTCGTCGACGCTCATCTTCTTCTCGGCCATGAGGTAGAGCACCACGCCCGGATCGAGCTGCCCGCAGCGCGTGCCCATGGAGAGCCCGTCGAGAGCGGTGAAGCTCATCGTGGAGGCGATCGACCGCCCGTCGTGGACCGCGCACATCGAGGCGCCGTTGCCGAGGTGGGCGATGATCACGTTCTTGAGCGCAACGCTCGGCGCGACGTTCCTCAACTCGCGGGCGATGTACTCATAGGAGATTCCGTGAAAGCCGTACCGGCGCACGCCTTCGTCGTAGTAGGAACGGGGCAGCGCGAATGTGTCATCGACAAACGGATGGCCGCGATGGAAGGCGGTGTCGAAGCAGGCGACTTGCGGGACCGACGGGAAGGCTTTTGTCGCTGCTTCGATCCCGGCGATATTGTGCGGCTGGTGGAGCGGCGCAAGCAGAATCAGGCGCCGGATCTTCGCCAGCACCTGTTCGTCGATCAGCGTCGGCTCGATGAGGTCCAGTCCGCCGTGGACGATGCGATGGCCGATTGCCGCGACCGAGCGGTCGTCACCGGATTTTCTGAGCCAGTCGAGAATGGCCGCCATCGCGGCGTCGTGGTCCGCGCCGGACCGCGCAAGTCCGATCTCCGCCGTCTCTCCTCGAACCGTCTTGATTCGTCCCTTCGCGGCGCCGGTCCCGAGCCCTTCGATCTCGCCCGACGCAAGCGGATCGAGCTTCGAGGAATTGTCGAAATGGAACGCGGCGAATTTGAGCGACGATGAGCCGGCGTTGAGCGTCAGGACCACGGAATCCAAATGCGCTGCTCCGCCATCCTGGCGACCGTCAGGTCAAGCCGCGCTCCCGCGCGAAAAGCCAGCCGGGCTCGACGGTCCCGGCCCGGCTCGTCAGCATCGCCGGCGCGTTGGTCCCCGACGCCGGATTCGCCGCTTCCGCCCGCGCGCCGAAGGCAATCATTTTGCCGGGCGCGCGTTAGAATATCAATTCGATCCTGTCGCGTCACGGCCTTCTAGCAGGGGGCGGCGACGCCCGAATGAACCGCGCCCGCGAGCGCCGACGGGGCGGACTTGATTCTGTCGCCCGTATGCTGTCTTAAGCTGCACCCGAGGGCTCGTCAGGAAGGACGCCCGTCTGACGACGGGCTTTAGAGGCGATGAACTTTTCCCAACGTCTGACCTTCCTCTTCTCGGCGCCGGTGTTCGACGCCGACGATCTCGAAGGTCTCAGGGTCAGCCAGATCATAACCGCCATCGAACGGCTCGGCTTTCAGGTGATCAAGGCGCGCCGCGTCGAAGATGCCGAGATCGCCGTGCAGACCGATGCAGCAATCGGCTGCATGGTCGTCGACTGGGGCAAGAAAGGCATCGAGGGCAAGGCCGCCTCGCTCATCAACCTGATGCGCAAGCGCGGCCTCGACATGCCGATTGTCGTCCTCATCAGGCGCAAGCGCTTCGAGGACATTCCGGTCGAGGTGCTCGACTTCATCGATGGCTACGTCTTCCTGGCCGAGGAGACGCCCGAATTCATCGCCCGCAACCTCGTCTCGCGCCTCAAGCAATATGCCGACACGCTCAAGACCCCATTCTTCGGCGCGCTCGTCGACTACCAGGAGGAAGGCAATCAGCTCTGGACTTGCCCGGGCCACAACGGCGGCGTCTTCTACAGCCGCAGCCCGATCGGCCGCATCTTCGTCGAGCATCTGGGCGAGGCGATCTTTCGCGACGACCTCGACAATTCGATCCTCGAGCTCGGCGACCTCCTGACCCATGAGGGGCCTGCTCTGCAGGCGCAGAAAGAGGCCGCCGCCATCTTCGGCGCCGAGAAAACCTATTTCGTCCTCAACGGCACCTCGTCCTCGAACAAGATCGTGCTGACCAATCTGATCGCCGAGGGCGACCTGGTGCTGTTCGACCGCAACAACCGCAAGGCGGCGCATCAGGGCGCGCTGCTCATGGGAGGCGGGATCCCGGTCTATCTTTCGACCGACCGCAACGCGCACGGACTCATCGGTCCGATTCGCCCCGAGGAGCTCGACGAGACGGCGATCCGCGAGCGCATTCGTGACCACCCGCTGATCAAGGATCCGGATGCGTGGAAGCGCGAGCGGCCGTTCCGGGTCGCGGTGATCGAGCAATGCACCTACGACGGCACGATCTACAACGCCGAGCGCATTGTCGAGCGCATCGGCGGCCTTTGCGAATACATCATGTTCGATGAGGCCTGGGCGGGCTTCATGAAGTTTCATCCGCTCTATGAGCGCCGGTTCGCGATGGGCCTTCGGAACCTTGGCGAAGCTTCGCCCGGCATCGTCGCCACCCAGTCGGCGCACAAGCAGCTGGCCAGCTTCTCGCAGGCCTCGCAGATCCATGTGCGCGACCGGCACATCAAGGGCCAGCGGCGCCGCGTCGAGCATCGCCGCTTCAACGAAGGCTTCATGCAGTTCGCCTCGACCTCGCCGTTCTATCCGCTGTTCGCCTCGCTCGACGTCGGCGCGCAGATGATGAAGGGCCGATCTGGCGAGGTCCTGTGGGACGACACCATTCGGCTCGGGATCGAACTGCGCAAGAAGCTCCGCGCGGTCAGGCGCGAATTCGAGGAGAAGGAGAGGGACCCGGCGCGGCGCTGGTTCTTCGATCCCTTCGTCCCGGGGCGGGTCTCGATCCGCGACGCGGCCCTCGAGGGCGCGACCCACGAAGTTCCGTGGGAGCATGTGTCGACCGATCTCCTCGCCCGCGACCCCCGGTTTTGGGCGCTGGCGCCGGGCGAGTCCTGGCACGGCTTCACATCGCTCGAACAGGGCTTCGCGATGACCGATCCGGCCAAGCTCACGCTGCTGACCCCGGGCTTCGACCGTTCGACCGGCGCCTACGAGGCGCATGGCGTGCCCGCGCCGGTGGTTGCGCAATATTTGCGCGAGAACCGGGTGGTGGCGGAGAAGTTCGATCTCAACTCGCTGCTTTTTCTGTTGACCCCCGGCGTCGAGTCGAGCAAGGCGGGCACTCTTGTTTCGGCCCTTGCCGCCTTCAAGCGGCTGCACGACGACAATGCTCTGCTCGAAGACGTCATGCCCGAATTCGTCGCCAAGCGGCCGGCGCGCTATCGTGGGCGCCGACTCAAGGATCTGTGCGGCGAGATGCACGCTTTTTTTCGCGACGCCGGCGTCAGCCAATTGCAGCGGGCCCAATTCGCCGCCAAGCATCTGCCGGAAATGGTCATGACGCCGCGCGAGGCCTCACGCCATCTGGTGCGCAACAATGTCGATTACTTGCCCCTCGACGAGCTCGACGGTCGCATCGCGACTACGCTCTTTGTCGTCTATCCGCCGGGCATCGCGACCATCGTTCCCGGCGAACGGCTCAGCGAGCGGGCCCGGCCGATGATCGAATATCTCAAGATGTTCGAACGGAGCGCCAACGTGTTCCCGGGCTTCGAGGCCGAGATCCAGGGCCTCTATCGCGAGGTCGACGCTGGAGGCGCGATCCGATTTTATACCTACGTGGTTCGCGAGACGTCTGCCTGAACCGTCCGCTAAGCCGGCGGCAGGAGAGTACGGGTTGCGCGCCTCGCGCGGAACAAAGACGGACGCCAAGTCAGGCTGGCGACGTGTAGAAGCCCTCCTAACGCTCGAAGGCCCGGGAAGCGTGTCGTCAACTCCGCCTCAGAACGATCCAACGCCGCCTCGGTCTGGGGCCAGCCGCCGTTTGCGCTGGATCGTCCTTGTCGCGGCGGCGATTGTCGCCTTCCTGTATTTCGTGCCGATCACATTGATCGCCTATACGTCAGACGCCTATGTCCGCTCCGACTTCGTGGAGGTCGCCCCCCAGGTGTCGGGCGTCGTCAAGCAGGTCGACGTCGTCAACGATCAGAAGGTCGCGGTCGGCGATCTTCTCGCGACCCTCGATCCCGAACTTTTCGCGCTCCAAGTCGACCTCGACCAGACGCGGCTCGATGGCGCGGCCGCTGCGGCGAAGGTGAAAGAGGAGGATGCTCGCGTGCTCGCAAGCGCGCTCGAGACGGCAAAGGCAGCGGTCACGCTGGCGCAGCAGGACTATGACCGCATCGCCACGCTGGTGCAGCAAGGTGCGGACGCAGAGGCTGTTCTGGATCGCTCTGTGGACGACCGGCAGAAGGCGCTAGACGCGGTGACGGGCGTCGAAGCGCGACTGCGCGTCAATGCGGGAGAAGTCGCCTCGACGCTTGCGGAAGTGGCCGTGGCGAAAGCGCAGCTCGCGCTCGCCCAATACAATCTAGCGCGGACGCGCCTCGTGGCGCCCGTCTCGGGCTTCGTGACCAATCTCTCGCTGCGGCCCGGCGACTACGCCAAAGCCGGCGTTCCGATCATCGGCATCGTCGATGACGCACAATGGCGCGTCGTGGCCAACTTCAAGGAATATGTCGCGGCGGGCGTGAAGCCGGGGGCGCGCGCCTGGATCTGGCTCGACAGCCATCCCTGGCGGCTGTTTCCGGCCCAGGTGCTCGGCGTCGGACGCGGCGTCGCGCGCCACCAGGACGAGCAGCGCCTCCTGCCCTATGTGGCGCCGACCACCGACTGGATTCGGTTGTCGCGCCGGCTCCAGGTGACGCTCACGTTCGACCCGAGGCCCGACGTTCCACTGTTCATGGGGGCGGACGCGCGCGTCCTCATGTTTCCGTGAACGCGCCCACTCCTCGGCGGGGCCTCGACCTTCGCCTCGCTCACGCGCTGAAGGGCGAATTCGCGGAATTGCGCCTGTCGGGCCCGACGGCGGGCGTCGCCTTCCGCGCCGCGCTCGCCAGCGTTCTTTCGATGATCGTCGCGATGGCGCTCCATCTCGACGAGCCCTACTGGGCGGCGATCACCGCGGTCTCAATCGTCGTGCCGGACGTTTCGACTTCCTTCGTCCGCAGCGTCGATCGGTGCCTTGGGACGGTGAGCGGGGCGGCCCTCGGCTATTTCGGAGCGCGTTTCGTCGACGAGCCCCTCATGTTTCAGCTGATCTGCGCGAGCGCGGTCGCGTTTGGCATCTACGGGACGGAGCGTAGCGTCCACGGGTACGCCGTGCTCCTGGGCGCGGTGACGGTGGTGCTCGTCATGTTCGGCGCGCTCGAGGCGCCGGGCGACGGGCTCAGGCTCGCCGTCTACCGTTCGATGGAGATCATGGTCGGGGTCGGGGTTTCCTATCTCGTGCAGGTCGCGCTCGCGCCCCCCGCTCGACCGGCGCCCGTCGTCGCCAAGCCTGGAATTTTCGCCGGTCCGGTCGACGAGGCCCTGCTCGCCATCGCGGTCACGGGCGGGCTCGCCGTCGCCTGCATCCCGCTGATCTGGGAGGCGCTCGACCTTCCGGGGTTGGGGCAGACGCCCATCACGGCTTTCGTGATCCTGCTCGCGATGCGGCGCGGGCCCGCCTGGGTGGCCGTCAACCGCGTCGCCGGCTGCGTGCTGGGCGGCGCGTACGGGCTCCTCTGCATGCGCTTCGTGGGCGACGCCTTCGCCTTCTGGATCGCGCTGCTGTTCGGCGGCCTCTATGTCTGCTGCTACGTCAAGGAGCGCGACGGCGAGGCTTCCTATACCGGCCATCAGGCGGCGGTCGCAGTCATCATGTCGATGGTGCAGGGGCTGGCGCCTTCATCGGACATCCTGCCTGCGATCGAGCGGCTGGTCGGAATGATCGGCGGGATTGTCGTGGTCATCGTCGCTCAGGCCGTGGCGGCGCCCCTCGTTAAGCGCGCGATCTCCGCCATTCTTGGCTCCCGAAGGGACGCGATGCCCGACCCGCGCCGGTCGGGCGAAGGGGAGCGCTAGGGAGTACCGCGCGGAGGGGATTTCGCGTAAAGGGCGTGCCATGGACACGACGAACAGGGCCGCCTCGGGCGAAGCAGACGAACGGACCGACCTTCCTCGGATTGTGGTCCGCAACTCGCGCGACGGCGACGTGCCGGGGATGCTCGCCATCTATCTCCATCACATCCGCCGCGGCGTCGATCCAGGCGTCGAGGAGAACGAGTTCGAACCGCCCGACGCCGAGGATCTCAAGCGCCGCCGCAAGTCGATGAACCGGCGCAAAATGCCGCATCTGGTCGCAGAGGAAGGGGGCGCCGTGGTCGGCTACGCCTACGCCGTGCCGTTCCGCAAGCGGCCGGCTTATCGCTATACGATCAAGCATTCGATTTATGTCCGCAGCGATCGGCTGCACGCAGGGATCGGGCGCCGGCTCATGGCCGCGCTCATCGACGCCTGCGCCGCGGCCGGCTTTCGCCAGATGATCGGCTATATCGACGCCGCCAACGTCGCTTCGCTCAAGCTGCACGAGGGGTTCGGTTTCCGCCAGGTCGGGTCTCTGCCCTCGGTCGGCTACAAATTCGGCCACTGGACGGATACGGTGATGGTGCAGCGCTCGCTCGGGCCCGGCGCGACCGAGCCGCCGGCGGCATAAGAGAACAGGCTCGCAGCGAGAGGACGCAGATGGCGACCCATACCGCAGACATACGATGGACGCTGAAGGACGGCGACGATGTCCCAAAAGGCCGCTTCAGCCGCGGACATGAGATGCGCTTCGATGGCGGGGTAACAGTCCCTGCGTCCGCTTCACCCCACGTCGTCGGCAAATGGGCGGTGGAGGCCGCGGTCGATCCGGAGGAGATGCTGGTCGCCGCCCTGTCGAGCTGCCACATGCTGTCGTTCCTGCACGTCGCCCGATTGGCCGGCTTTGCGGTCGCCGCCTATGCCGACCACGCGGAGGGGGTGACGGGGGACATCGCCCCAGGGCGTGTGGCGGTGACAAAGGTGGTGTTGCACCCGCGAATCGAGTGGACGGGCTCTGCTCCGGACAAGGAGAAACTGGAGCATCTGCACCACCAGGCGCACGACATCTGCTTCATCGCCAATTCGGTGACAACGCAAGTGACGGTGGAATAGGTCTCCTCGCCGCCGCTCATGAAGCCGCTGGCGCCTGCGCGTCGAGCAACGCGGCGAGATCGGCCGCCCGGGCGACGCTCCGCGCCTTCATCCGAGCCTCGCGGCCGCGCGGGTCGACATCGTGCGCCGGCAGGTCGTCGGGGCCGAAGCCGGCGCGTTCATAGACCTCCTCGGACATTACCACTTCGCAGCCGAACGCCTTGGTCATTTCCTCGAGGCGGGCGGCGACGTTGACCGCATCGCCGATCACCGTGAACTGGGCATGGCGCTCGTAACCGATATTGCCGGCGATGGTGATGCCGGCGTGGATGCCGATGCCGAAGCGGATCGGCTCGAGCAGCGCGTAGGCGAGGGCGCGGTTCAGCGTCTCAACCCTGGCGGCGATCGCAGCGCTGGCGACGATCGCCTGGCGGCACGCGGTTTCGGGTCTCGAGCCCATGCCGAATAGCGCCAAAAGCCCGTCGCCCAGGATCTGGTTCGGCTCTCCGCCCGCGCCAAGAACCGCGCTGCTCACCGCGTTGAGGAACTGGTTGATGACGAACACGGTGTCGAACGGCAGGCGCCCCTCGGCGAGCCGGCTCGATCCGCGCATGTCGACGAACATGATGACGACATAGCGCTCGACTCCCGAATAGGCCGATCCGGTCCGATAGGCGTCGACGGTGGTCGCGTGCGGCGACAGCATCTGCACGAAGGCGATGTCGCTCGTCGGGCGAAGCTGGCAGGCGAGCCTGACGCCGGGCTCCGCGTGGACCCGCTCGAGCACCGCCTGCTCGGCCGCGCTTGGGGTGGGAAGCGCGCTCATGTCGCTCAGGACGCGGATGCGGCAGGTGGAGCAGCGGCCGCGTCCGCCGCATACATGCGCGTGGGGGATGTTGTTGATGAGACTTGCCTCGAGCACGCTGAAACCGCGCGGCGCACGAATCGTTCGGTGGGGATAGGTCAACCTGATCGAGCCGACGCGATGCTCGCGCCACCGGCGGAAGCTCCAGGCGAGGAGTGTGGCAGCGAGCGCCGCAGTGAGGACGACAAGCACACGCGTACGATCGTCGACGAGAACGGCGTTCTGAGCCTCGGTTCCGAGCCGCCCGGCGGATGCATGGACCGCGAGCCACGCCGGGTCTTGAACAGACTTCAGCGTCTCTTTGCCGCCCTGATAGAAGCCCAACAGCGCGAGCGCCGGCATGAGGACGGCGATCGATAGCAGGAGGTCGGCGACGCGCGGATAAAACGGCTTGAGCCGGAGCCAGAAATGAAGTCCGAGACAGCCGTGTATCCAGACGATCAGCAACGCCGCCGCCTGTAGGGCGCCGCTCAACGGCGAGCGGACCCAGAACTTCAGCAGTTCTTCCGCGTAGCCTTTGTCCAGCCCGAACAGGCTGAACGACAACCGGGAGCCGATCACGTGATCGGCCAGGAGGAATGGAATGGAAAGGCCGAGCGCGAGTTGGGTCGCCTCGAGCCGGGTCCAGCGGAACCGGCGCCGCGCAAAAAGCGCCCAGAAGCCCAGGCTCATGTGGGTGAGGAGCGACAGATAAAGGATTGCCGTGCCCGGCGGCGAGCGCCAAATCAGCTTTTGAACGACAACGCCGTTCTCCATCGCCTCGACCGAAATGTTGCCGAGCGCGTGATTGGCGAAATGCAACGTCACATAAACGAAAAGAACGAGGCCGGTCGCGAGCCTGGTCTGGCGAAGGCTGGGCATTGCGGCTCCATCGGCGCCATAGCGGCGAAGGCATTAGCACGGATATCCCGGCGCAGTCGCCGATCGCGCGCCGCCCGCCAGCGTTTTCGTCGTGGCCGGGGACGTTCTCCAGCCGGTCGCGCCCGGGTCAAGCGCTTCCGGTCGCCGTCCTTTAAGTCTGCTGGCGCGCTGATTGACGGGGAAGAAAGATCTTGACGACTGTCCCTTTGCCCAACGCGCTCTCGATCTGAACCTGCCCGGAGGATTGGCGGGTGAAGCCGTAAACCTGGCTCAGGCCGAGGCCGGTGCCTTTGCCGATCTCCTTGGTCGTAAAGAAGGGATCGAACGCACGCTTGCGCGTGTCTTCATCCATGCCGCCGCCGGTGTCCGAAACCGCGACCATGACATACTCGCCCGGCTCGATCCGTTCCGGCAGCGAGCCGATGGTGGCGGCGTCGAGAAAGCGATTCGCGGTTTCGATAACCAGCTTGCCGCCGCGCGGCATGGCGTCCCTGGCGTTGACCGCCAGGTTGATGAGCGCATTCTCAAGCTGATTGGGATCGACGAACGCGTTCCAAAGCGCCTCGGCAAGGTTCGTCTGCAGTGCGATCTGCTCGCCGAGCGTTCGTTGCAGCAAATCGCAGATGCCGCCAACCAGCGTATTGGCGTTGACGGCCTGCGGCGCGAGCGCCTGTTGGCGCGAAAAGGCGAGCAACCGGTCGGTCAGCGCCTGCGCGCGCTGCACGCCCTGAAGCGCCATATCCTTGGCGCGCGCGATTCGTGCGGTCGCCGGACCATCCGGCAGACCGCCGAGCTGACGGTCGATGGTGTCGAGGCCGCCGAGCACCAATGTCAACATGTTGTTGAAATCGTGAGCCACTCCGCCTGTGAGTTGGCCAAGCGCCTCCATTTTTTGCGATTGACGCAAGTGTTCTTCGAGGCGCCTTCGCTCGGTGACGTCGCGAGCGCTCACGATCACGCGCCGCGCTTCGCCCTCGCGCGACGGAACCGCGGTCGCGACCGCTTCGACCACGCCGGCGCCCTGCCGTCTTTCGTAGTGGCGGCTGCCTCCCTCGCGAAGGCATTGCGCGAGATGCCGGTCGACCGCAGCGCCCATCTCCGGGCCAAGCACATCCTCGGTTCTGCGCCCGACAACCTCGTCTCTGCCCATTCCGTAGAGTCGAAGCGTCGCCGGATTGACCTCCTGGTATCGGAATCCGCCATCCTCCTCGACCAGGATGGCGTGGCACTCCGACGAATGCTCGAAGAACGTGCCGACGAGCGCCTCGGTGGCGGCCAGTTGCGCCGTCCGTTCGTCGACCCGCCTCTCCAACATCTCGTTGAGTTGCGTCAGCTGCTGTTGAGCCTTTTTCGCCTCGGTGACATCGTGCGCCACGCCGATAAAGCCGACATGTTCGCCTGTCGCGCCCCATCTTGGCTGCGACTCCGACCGGAGCCACCGCCACTCGCCGTCGCTGCGACGGTAGCGAGCCTCGACCGTGACAATCCGCACCGAGGGTTCGATAGCGGGCTCTTCCGCCAGGATTCGCGGAAGATCGTCGGGGTGAAGCGCTCGACGCCAATCGAAATCGAGCGCCTCCGCGTAGCTGACGCCGAGAAAGTCGAGATAGGCCTGATTGACGAATTCCCTTTTCCCTTCGGCTCCGGTCACCCAGATCAGCACCGGAGCGCTGTTTGCTATGGAGCGGAACCTCGCCTCGCTTTCGGCGATCTTTTGCTCGGCGATCTTTCGCTCCGAGATGTCGCTGACCACGACGTACACGCCGAGGGTGCGGCCCGAAGCGTCGCGATGCGGGACGTGAACGACCTGTGTCGCCAGCGCGCCGGTCGAACGGACAAAATCGACTTCGTAGGACACGCTCTCGCCGGCCAGCGCGCGCTCCAGATAGGGGCGCCGCGCCTCGTACATCGCCGGGCTCATGACTTCGTGCACCTGCCGGCCAAGAACGGCGCTCAACGGGCGTTCGAACCAGGTTTCGTACGCCTTGTTGGCGAAGCGAAAAATCTGGTCCTTATCGACGTAGGAGATGAGCACTGGAAGGGCGTCGGCGACCGCGCGGAGCTTCTCTTCGCTCTCCAGCGCTTCCTGCTCGGCGAGTTTCCGGTCGGTGATGTCCATATGCGCGCCGACCAGGGCGATCGGCGCGGCGTTTTCATCGCGTTCAATTTCTCCGACGGCCCGGATCCAGCGCACTGCACCGTCGCTCGGGCGAATGATGCGGTATTCCGACTTGTACTGGGTATCACCGCCGGCGACGACGCGCAGAAAGTGCTCGACCGCCCGCGACCGGTCGTCAGGATGGATGCGGCGCGCCCAATCCTCGTGGGTTTCGACGCCCGCATCCGGCGGCAGGCCGTGCAGGCGCAAATATTCGGGCGACCGGTAACCGGTGAAGGCGCCGGCGAGGTCGACTCTCATGCCGCCGAGGCCGCCGATCTCCTGAACTCGCGCGAGCTCGAGTTCGCGACGACGGAGCGTCTGGAGGATATTCTGCCGATCGGTCGCGTCCTTGAATGCGACTCCGATCCCTTCACCCAGCGGAAAAGCGCGGACCTCGTGATAGCGATCCGGCCGCCGGATCGTATAGCTTTCGAATTGCTGTTCTTCGCGGTTCGACATCGCCAGCCGATAACGGCGATCGAATTCCGTCCCGAGAATCGCCGGCGAAACCTCCCAAAGCAGCTTGCCGAGCACCTGCTCCCGCGCGATCTCGAACATCTCTTCGGCCGCGCGATTGAAGGCGACGAACCGCCAATTGGGGTCGAGGGCGAAGAACCCTTCCGCCAGCCCGTCCAGGATCTGGTCCACGGACAAGGCCGAACCGTCCGCGGCCGGGCGCAGGGCGGCGGCGCCGTCCATCGCCGAACGGTTTGCGCCAAGCCCCGAATTGATCGGTTCGTCTACATTCATGAAGCGCTTCCTCCTCAAGCGCTTAGGGTATTTGGCACCCTATCAGGGAAGGATCGCCGAACAAGCGCCTCGACGCTCGTTGGGCGGGCCCAAAGGCCGGAGGTTGGCCCGAAGGCCGGAGCCGGCAAAAATGGGGTGTCGACGATTTTGTGCAAGAGCCCCTGCCAGGGGGCGCTTCTCTTGCTCCCTCCAACCACTCGGACCTGTCGATGGGGCCGGCCGCGCCGCTCACGCTCGCCTCGCCCTCGCGCCGCATCGCCGGGCGGCGCGGGGCGTGAGCATTGACGACGCCCTGCGCGCCCCTACCATCGAGGCCGCCTATTCCAGGCGCCAGGAGCACAGGATCCGCGCCATCGCGCCGGGCAAGATCGCCAATTTCACCGTGCTCGATGACGATCCCTATGCAGTCGAAACGATCAAGCTTAAGGACATCGGCGTCTGGCGCGCGGTGCTCGAAGGCGCGCTCCGCCCGGTCGGGCGGGTAGAGAACGGCCGGATTTGAACACACCCGGGAGGAAGAGAACATTGAGGATCGATCGTCTGGTCGGCCTGGTCGCGTTCGCGGCGATCGGCGTCATGAGTTCCTATGCGCTGGCGTGCACGCGGTTCATTTATGAAACAGGCGCGAACACCTATATCGTTGGCCGCTCCATGGATTGGGCGGTTGATCCCAGCACCGACCTCTGGTCATTCCCGAGAGGCCTCAAGCGCGACGGCGGCGCGGGCCCCGGCTCCGTCGAATGGACATCGAAACATGGCTCGGTGATCTCTTCGTTTTATAATATCGCCACCGTCGACGGGATGAACGACGCTGGCCTGGTCGCCAATGCGCTCTACCTTGTCGAAAGCGACTACGGAGACGCCAAGGCTTCGGGAAAGCCTTTGATCTCGGTGGGCGCCTGGACCCAGTATGCGCTCGACAATTTCAGCACAGTCGCGGAGGCGGTCGATGCGCTAAGCAAGGATCCGTTCGCCGTTGTCGCGCCTGATCTTCCCGGTGGAAAGAAGGCCGGCGGCCACCTCGCTCTCGCCGACGCCTCGGGCGACAGCGCGATCTTCGAGTATATCGGCGGCAAGCTCGTCATCCACCACGACCGCAGATACACGGTGATGACCAACTCTCCGACCTTCGACCAGCAACTGGCGATCAACACCTATTGGAAAGGCGTCAACGGTCTCAGCTTCCAGCCCGGGACGATCGGCTCCGCCGACCGCTTCGTCCGCATGAGCTGGAGTCTGGGAGCGGCGCCGAAGGAGAAGGATCCGAGGCTTGCGGTTGCGACCGCCTTTTCGTTGATCCGCTCGATCTCGGTTCCCCTTGGCCTCGCCGACCCGGAGAAGCCGAACATCGCCGCGACGATCTGGCGGACGGTCTCCGACACCGGCGCCGGCCGTTA
>Ga0209773_10000363_pt1 | contig 14432 bp, 12 predicted proteins | sample BogFormECP14_OM1_FD_188244 | JGI IMG/M metagenome (GOLD analysis project Ga0209773, IMG submission 188244) | Bog forest soil microbial communities from Calvert Island, British Columbia, Canada - ECP14_OM1 (SPAdes) (version 2) | ecosystem: Environmental > Aquatic > Freshwater > Wetlands > Bog ... | reverse complement strand
ATATAAACCTGGACACGAAACGAGCAGGAGAGCGTAGTGCAGGAAATCTGCCCGCTAGGTTCGACGTGGCGGGGGCTGGAATCCACCGGAGGCGGCCAGTGCTGTGGCAGCGCTCTCCCCCCGCACGGCGCCAGTCCTCGACCCTACCTACTCGGCCAGGACTTAGCCGCAGCCTGGAGCCCCTTAGGCATCGCTTGATGTTCATTCGCTAGCTATACCAGAAAATCAAGGCCGCTGGCCTTGTCTGGTTTGGTGCGGAGGCGGCCCGAGCGAATGGCCGCTTTGAAAAGCGCGAAATCGCGTTCCGCCTGGTCGGCATAGGCCGCTGAGTACTTCACCAAGGCTTTGTCGAAGGTGTCCTTGGATCCCAGATAACCCGCGATCATTGGGGCGTCGCCGGCCTTTGCATGAGCGCGGGCCAGAACCCAGCCGCACATGGTTGCATAGGATTCCAGCGTGGAGGGCTTGAAGGTTTCGGGCTCGGCGGCGACCTTCATGTCGCGGAATTGACGGACATAGTAATCATGGCGGGGGCTACTGCCCCACCCGAGAAAAATGTCGCTCGAAGCTTGCATCAGGCGCAATCCCTTTACTACACGGAGACCCTGATGCGCGAAGCGGCTCTTGCCTTGCGGCGATTCGAGCACCGATCTGCCCGCTTCCTTGACTTGAAGAAAGAGCGGATCGTCCTCATTGGCGAGAAAAAGCGAGACGTAGCAGCGAGTGCCAACGCTACCCACGCCCACAACTTTTATGGCGCCGTCCTGCCATTTGTAGCGATCAAACAGTTCGCGTCGGTCCTCTTGCAAAGATTTCTTATAGCCCTCCCAAAATACCTGCTGGAGCTTTTCGAAATCTCTGACATTTTCGTGGAAATGGTAGATCACTGGAGGATTGTCCTTAATTCTGCGGCGTCCGTTTACGACCTCACTAAGTTTGGGAAAGGCCGCTTCCGACGTTCGGGAGCGGGCCTCGGCTCCTTTCGTCTTCAAACGTTTTATGAAATCCTCATCCTTGCGGAAATGATCCAATAAATCGTCGGACGTGACTCGCGCGTACCACGTACCCAATACACTTTGTTCGGCGAAACGGGACATTTGCTCGCGATAGGCAGTCGCAGCTGCGCGGACCGCGTCAGCGGCGACATGCGTGGAGAAGCTGCGATCCCTGGCCGCAAGCACTAGACTGGCGCCGAGCCGCTTCACATCCCACTCCCATGGACCGGGGAAGGTCTCGTCGAGGTCATTGATGTCGAAAACCAGAGTCCGTTCGGGCGTGGCGTAGCCACCGAAGTTCATGAGGTGACAGTCACCGCAGAGCTGAACTGTGATGCCTGATACCGGTGAATTCGCGAGATCGCGCGCCTGGATGATCGCCGTGCCGCGGTAAAATTTGAATGGCGACTCGGACATCCTCTCGTATCGGAGCGGTATGAGGCCCGGGATGCGATCGGCGTTGGATTGCTCAAGGAGTTTGAGGGGGTCTTGTGACTCAGATCGGGGCTTCCACTCGCCTAGCGCAGTCCGCGGGCACTTTTCGCGCAGTGCTTTTCCCTGGGCGCGTCTATTAGTCTTCGACAAAGCGACTGTCGTCATCATGCGGCTCTCCTTATCGCAGCTATCGGCAAATAACCGACACGTCCGAGCATGCCGCGCCGTCCGCGTCTCGAAATTAGCCCAGCCTCAATCCCTGCTCTCCTTCATCCACGAGGTCAGAAACGAGGAGGAGAAGCTATTCCCGACGGATTAGAACGTGAGCCCGCCCGTAATCTGGAACGAATATCCCTGGACCGCATACGAGGGATCCCCTTCTTCCCGGTGATCGCTGGGAAGCGCGAAATGCTCCGTCTAAGCCGTATCGTAGGTGTTGGGTCAATCGCTGGGAATAGTCAAAAGTGACAGGTGGATTTCGATGCTGCAGACAGTTGGGGATCAGAGACAGGCGTGCGATGCATCTTCCCCAATCCATCGGCGGTCACATGCCGCATGCAACGCCGCCTCGATTCCGGATTTGAACTGATGTCGCACGCTTGCGTGGGCAGAGTGCAGGGCGATCACTCCGTTCCGGTACGGGCTTCGCCTGGAAATCGGAACGCATTGCTCGCTCGGAGCTCAGTTACGCGACGCACAACGCCGCTCGCGTTTTCTGCGTCGTTGCCTGCGTCTTTGGTTACATACGTCAATCGAGTAGGCGCAGCAAACCTAAGTACCGGCCGCCTCGACGATTTCAGCGATCTTCCGTATTACGTCCTGGCGAATGGCAGGTGCTAAATTTCCTTGATCGCAGGAGAACGTCCCTGGGTCATCGGTTGGAACGACCGGTTGCGCGATGGATCGTCCACCGATAGCCTGAGTTGCCCCCATTTCACTAGCGCCGTGACGACGGCTGCTCAAGTACGAGCCCGTCAGTTCGAAGTCGGAGCCGCCCGAGCGCCTCGGGATAACAAAGAGCCGGCCATTGACGGGAACAATAGTACAGACAGCAGACCGGCTCCCACCAAAGCAGCCGCAACGTCGCTCCGCATATGCCCAGTGCGAACTCCGATCGACGCGATGGCAACCACCATGGGCGAAGCCGTCGCGGAATAAAGTGCGAAGGGCCACCGCTCCTCTCTTGCAACGTCTTTTCGGTAAAGAAACACGGGCGTGCCGCGCACCACCAGAAAGAACTCCAGGAACACCGGTAACAGGAGCATGGACTGTGGGCTCTGCAGGAGAGATCGCAGATCGAGGTTGATCCCACTCATCACGAAGAAAAAGGGCACAAAAAAACCAAAGCAGATGGCTTCCATCTTTTCGCGGAAGAGTCTAGTGGCCTCGCCCCGATTTGTCAGACCCACGACCATGCCGGCGGCGAAGGCGCCGAATACGGCCTCAAGCCCGATTCTCTCCGACAGGACGTCAAAGGAGGCGAGCAACAGCAAAGAGATACATACCGGCAACTGAGTGCTTGAGTGCATACCGCGCTCAAGCAAAGCCAAAAACTTGGGCGGTCGTAGGCCCAGAGCAATTCGCGCCGCCGCAAAAGCGATCGCCACAAAACCCAGCGTGAGTGCGGCTTCCTGCCACGCACCAAACACTGGAGTGAGCAATAGGGAAACAACAATAACGGGACCGAATTCACCCGCGGCGCCCGCAGCTACGACAAAGCTTCCAAACTTCGAATCGAGCTTGCCCGAATCGCACAAGATGGGCAAGAAAGTCCCGAGTGCGGTCGTGGTCAGTGCGAGTCCCACTATAATCGGAGCGTGAACAGATGGCAGCAGGTGAAGCAGACCGGCTATAGAAACCGCCAGAGCTAGCGACACGGTCCAACCGCGAACGGCAAGTGACAAGGGCCGTCCCTTTATCTTTTGCAAGTCCAGATCCATGCCTGCCATGAAGACTAGAGCACTCAGCCCGACCACGCGCCCCAACCATTCCAGTAATTTATCGGTTCGCACAAACCCTAGCACTTGGGGGCCGAGGGCGATGCCGAACACAATCTCCCAGACAACGACGGGCACAGGAACGGTGCCCAAGCGAATCTCCGCCAGCAGTGAGGCGACGACGGCAATCGCCATCACTATGAGCACAGGGTGATTGCTGAGGTCCACGTTTTTCACCTCTAGAGCACTGGATAAGACCTCTAACCTTAGCGCTACGCAATTTCCGAATCAAACAGATCCCGATCAGAAGGCGCTGCTCTCGGCTCTCGCCGCAGCGATTCCAGATGCTCGACAGAGAACGCGATTGATGGAATAAGCTTGGATGCCGACCCTTAAACATTTCCGGCGCCTTTACGAGCATTTAGCGCTCGCACTACCTGTGATCGGCATAGGCAATTGGGAATGCTTCGATAGTCTAATCGAAAGCATCTCAAATTCACGGGCCCTGGCTGCGATGTAAACTTTCTCATTCGCCGTGGCACAACAGATCGCGCAGGCGAGATTAACCGAATGGGGGTGAAACAGGCGTGAAGACAAAATCAGATATAAACATACGAGCCCTCATCCTGAGTTGCGTACTTCTTCTGGCCACACCTCTATTCGCGCGAGACAGCACCGACGTGATTGTCATGAAGAATGGCGACCACCTCACAGGTGAGATCAAAGGCCTCAACGCCGGTGTGCTCTACGTCAGCATGGAATACATACTCGGAACAAGCTCGCTTCAATGGTCGAAGGTGGCCCGCCTGGAAAGCAAGCAGTTGTTTCTCGTGAAGACTGAGGACGGGTCAGTGTACACAGGGTCACTCAACACCTTAAACGCCCCGGGTGGCCGACCCGTGACGATTGAGGTCGCCGAGATTTCGCGACAAGAGATTGCGATCGAGAGCTCCCGCATCGTTCAAATGGACATGACTTCCACCAAATTCTTCGAGCGGTTTAATGGCAGTATAAATACGGGAATCATCTACACCAAAGGCAACCAATCAACGGAGTACAGCTTAGGCTCCGAGGTCTCATACCCGCGGGAACGATGGCTCGCGGAAGCCAGTTTCAGCTCCAACTTGTCCGCCAGCACTGGCGCTACTACTTCCACTCGAAACCAGCTAGGCCTCGAAGCCCTCCATCTCTTGCCCTGGAACAATTGGTTCTACGGTGGGCTGGGCAACTTCCTACAAAGCTCCGTACAGGGGATTGATCGTCAGACCACTGCCGGCGGTGGTATCGGACGTTATCTGAAGAACACCAACCATGCGCGCATCTCTGTGCTAGCCGGCTTTGCCGGGCAGAACACGGAGTATCAGCAGAACATCGCCGCTCAGAACCTCGCGTCTGGTCTAATCGGTGTGAAATTGCAATTCTTTCGCTTCAACAAAACCAATGGAACCGTCAACGCTGTTCTTCTGCCGGTCATCGCGCAGCCCGGCCGCGTGAAGCTCAATCTGAACGCGACCTATTTCATCAAGATCACCAGCAATCTGTCGTGGAATGTCTCGTTCTACGGCAACTGGGACAGCAGGCCGCCGAATGGCCTTTCCGGCAGCGATTACGGCTCCAGCTCGGGACTCAGCTGGACATTTGGTAACAACTGATCAGAGTCTAGGACGCAACCAGTAGCGAGGAGTAACCCGTGTGCCTGCGTTCCTCAGTGATCGTAGCCGGTTTCCCCGACGCTCCCGCGGCGGTTTCTAGTGATATGCACGAAAGCTCAATAGGTCCATCCGGCATGCATCAGGATGCCATTCACCATCAGCAGATTCATCACCAGTCCGATAATGTTGCCTATGTAGATGGCGGGCTTTCGGTTGAGCAGTCCGTATATGACCCACAACAGACTGGCGATGGCAAAGATCGACCACGTCGTCAGCGATTGGCCAGAAGCATGTTGGCTGTGCGTGAAATACAACTTGGAAATCGACGGTAGGGTGGCGAGGGGCTGCACAATTCCAGTAGCAACCATCAACGGCTCGAAAACTCGAAGCCACCGCAGATGGGCCGGTGAACCCTCTTTCATGAAATACATGCCGATGACCTCGTTTGCGTTGTTCGGTTCCTGGGCGACGCGATAATCCGCCAGTGGATGCATCCCGCACTTCGATGCAGCTTCTATCGCGACGTCGGACTGATCCACCCGTCTGCCGGGCGGGAGTTGACGGGGATCATTGCGTCCCAGCTCTGGCTTCGCCTGGAAATCGGAACGCATCACTAGCCCGGAGTTCGGTCACGCGGCTCCAACGCTGTTTGCCTTCTCTGCGTCGAGGCCTGTGTCCGTCGACAGGTATGTCAATTGTGTCGGCGCCGCAAACCGAGTACCGGAGGACTCTACAATTTCAGCTATCTTTAATATGACGTCCTGGCGAATGGTAGTGAACTCTGCCCAATCGCTCGTCTTAACGTACGCCCACAGCTCCAATTCGAAGGCAGCGCCTGCGAAATTCGCCACTCGAATTCTTGATCCGGTGTCGATCGTAGGTCGTTGATTCAGCATGCTCTGCACGCGATCGAGCACAAATCGTAGCTGTTCGACTTGGGTCTCAATTCGCAGTGAAAAGTGCTGATTGATAAGGCATTTTCGGCGAGGCCCAAAATTCTCGAACTGCATTTGGGCTAGCGCTCCATTCGGAACCACCAGCAGACTCTGATCGAGTGTTCGTACCTTGACAGAGCGCAGCCCGATATCTTCGACAGTACCAAGCTGATTGCCGATTTTGCAAAAGTTACCAACGTGCACTGCTTTGTCCATCAGCAACGAGACCCCACCTATTAGGTTCTCAAGTGATTTTTGTGCAGCGAGTGCTATCGCCAGTCCCCCAATGCCGAGGCCAGCGAGCGTCGTCTTCACGTTAATCCCAAATAACGCCAATGCGCCGACAAAGGCCACTATCAGCATTACGATGTGGGTAAGTCGCCGCATGAGGACGAGAATCGACTCCCCGCCTCTCCCTTGCGAACGCGACCGGTTCACCGCGTGGTCGAAGCTTCGGTCGGCGATCCCGCTCACGAGCCACGCGAGACATACCGCCAGGAGGGCTGCCATGAAACGAAAGTAGTACACGCGATACAAAAGCGGCGGTTCAAGCAGGTAGACGAAAATGCTGTTTAGCAAGATCGCCATAATGCACCTGAGCGGCCTGCCCAGCGGCGTCGCCCAGACTGATCTGAAAGGAAGTTTTCGAAGTTTGCACCAGATTCGTCGGGGCGCACTAAGCAGAGAACTCAGGAGCCAAGCCAGCGACCACGAGATCGGGATCGAGAGCAACCACCCAAGCCATTGTGCGAGTGACATATCCAGCAGCTGCCGACCACTCAGAGCGGCAGGCACGAATCGATCAGCCAGCGTCGGTCCTTCGCTTTCCATTTGGGCGTACAGCTCCGGGATCCTCGCCACTGTGTCTTGCGAAATTAGCCAAATCTTCCCCGAGTCCGGAGTATCCACCCGCACCAGGATGACGTCTGTGGTCGTACTGCGCACGGCCAGCACACCGGCACGTACGTGACCGGGCGGAAGTCCAGCCTCAACCGTGCCGGCAGGATCATCGCTCAGCAAGCTGATATCGCCTCTGAACCTTGCGTGCAATGCCTGAAGTTCCTTGGCCCGCTGCACCAAGTTCGTGTCTTGGCCCGGAGTCGGCTGGAGGTAACGAGCGGCGGTAGCAAAATCCCGGCGTTCTTCATACTTCAGGAAGCCGATGACCGCGCCACGGGGAGTTTCACGTCCGAGCGGATCGATTGCGGCCGTAGTCTCAGCTTTGGCTGGCGGAGGTGACGGAGATTTCGGAAGCTGGGCTTGGGAATACACAGCTGCGCTCAGGAATAAAAAGAAAGCGATAACGGTCTCGACGAGGTTGTAGAGCCTGCAAAACGACTTGCGTATCCTAGGCCGGTTCTCCCTTAGAAGAGGCATATATTTCGTCCGATCACCTGAACGTACCGGCTGGGAGTTCGCGCGGAGTGAATAAGCACCGGGTGCGCCAACATCATTGATTTGCGCGCAGGGCCGAAACCGATCTCACACCCTGCGCGATATCGGACTCTATCGAAATGATCGTTACGAGCTACCTGCTTTCTTCGCAAAGGCGCTTGATTTTCCGGCATCCAGAAACTGATGCGCATCGAGACGACCGAAAAGCTCGATCAGCTTCGCGACCACGCCCGTCCATCCGGTCTGATGACTTGCTCCCAGGCCGGCGCCGTTATCACCGTGGAAGTACTCGTAGAACAGGATGTAATCCTTCCATTGAGGATCCGTCTGGAATTTCTCTGTACCTCCATAAACAGGGCGCCGCCCGGATTTATCCCGCAAAAAGATCCGTTCCAACCGATTGGCGATTTCGTGCGCGACTTCGAACAGGTTCATCAATTTGCCCGAGCCAGTCGGACATTCAATTTTGAAATTGTCACCGTAATAAAGATAGAACGACAACAGGGAACGGATCAGCAACGCGTTTACCGGCATCCATATCGGACCTCGCCAGTTCGAGTTTCCACCGAACATTCCCGTGTCGGACTCCCCCGGCAGGTAGTTCACTCGGTATTCTTGGCCCTCCACGTTGACGACGTAGGGATGTTCTTCATGGAAGCGGGATAAGGCCCTTATCCCATAGGGACTCAAGAATTCCTTCTCGTCGAGCATGCGTGTCAGAATCCGGCGTAATCGGTCTTCATTCACCAGCGCAGCGATACCGCGCTCGGCGTATCCTAGATGACCGATCCCGGTTGCATGAATGCTGTTACGTAGCTCGGGCATACGATCTAGGCGTTCCCGTAGGATTGTCGCCACCCGCGGTACCCGTTCGCGCTGCCACGGCTCGATCACGGTGGTCGCACACAGGGGCAGCAGACCCACCATCGAGCGAACTTTGAGCCGCTTGGCGCTTCCATCGGGAAGGCGCAGGACGTCATAGTAGAAACCATCCTCTTCGTCCCACATACCCTCAGGCCCCGTCTGATTCATGGCGCGGGCAATCCAAATGAAATGCTCAGCAAGCTTCAGGGTCATGTCTTCGTAAAATTTGTCGTGAGACGCCAATTCAGCGGCAATCTCGAACATGTTCTGCGCGAACATTGACACCCAGGCCGTGCCGTCCGCCTGCTCTAGGTGCCCACCTGTCGGCAGCGGAGCGCTGCGATCGAAGACGCCGATATTGTCCAACCCCAGGAAGCCTCCCTCGAAGAGGTTCTTACCAAACCGGTCTTTGCGGTTCACCCACCAGCTGAAGTTCAGCATTAGCTTCGAAAAAGATCGCTTGAGGAACTCAAGGTCACCTTGGCCCTTGAGTGCCTGCTCGGTCCGGTACAGGAAAATGGTGGCCCAAGCGTGCACGGGTGGATTCACGTCGCTGAAGTTCCACTCGTAAGCTGGAATTTGACCAGATGGATGGAGGAAGAACTCCTGCAGCATCAGGTCCAGCTGTTCCTTCGCAAAATCCACGTCGACCGTGGAAAGCGCGATGGTATGGAACGCGAGATCCCAGGCGGCAAACCAAGGATATTCCCACTTGTCCGGCATCGAGATGATGTGTTGATTCACCATGTGGAACCATTCGCTGTTCCGCATGAATCGTCCGCCCGGCTTCATGGGGTCCTGGCCATGTTCCTTTAGCCACAGGTCCACGTCGAAGAAGAAATATTGCTTGGACCAGAGCATCCCGGCGAGGGCCTGGCGCATGACCAGAGCCTCGTCCTTGCTGACACGTTCCGGTGTGATAGCTTGATAGAATTCATCTGCCTCCGCGTGACGGGTCTGCATGATTTCGGCAAAACTCTTGAAGGGATCGCTCCACGCCGTAGGCGGCAGGTCGCTTAGTCGCATTCGAATGACGGCTGTCGTTCCTGCACCCACATTCAACTCATAGTGTGCCGCGGATTTAGTCCCCCTTTTCTCGGGGTTGACGGCGTTTTGGTTTCCTTGAACGACGTAGTCATTGATCCCATCTTTCACGTACGGACTGGCATTGTCCGTGCCGAAGATCCGTTTGTTGTTGGTCTCATTTTCCGTGAACAATATCGGGACATCTCCCTCACAGTACAGATAGCGTTCACCCAAATCGGCATGAGATGCTGCAATAATCTGCACCTCCTTTTGGCCAGGAACCTGCTTCAGGGACGGCTTGGGTGTACCAGGCCACCATGTCCAAGTGTTGCGGAACCACAGGGTCGGTAGGACATGTAATGTGGCTGGTTCAGGCCCGCGATTACTCACGCTGATCTGGATCAGGAGGTCCTCAGGATTCTGTTTGGCATATTCCACGAAGACATCGAAGTAGCGATCTTCATTGAAGATACCCGTATCTAGCAGCTCGTACTCCATGTCGCCGCGATTTCGCTGTCTGTTCTTCTCAATCAGATCGCCATAGGGGAAAGCTGCCTGCGGATACTTGTACAGGTACTTCATGTAGGAATGGGTGGGCGTACTATCGAGGTAGAAGTAGTACTCTTTGGCGTCTTCGCCGTGGTTGGCCTCGCTGTTCGTCAGGCCAAAAATACGTTCCTTGAGGATGGGATCCTTGCCATTCCACAGACCCAAGCTGAAGCAGAGCCGCTGCTTGTCATCGCTGACCCCGGCAAGTCCATCTTCTCCCCAGTGATAGGCGCGAGAACGGGCTTGGTCATGGGTGAAGTAGTCCCAGGCATTTCCATCCTGGCTGTAGTCCTCGCGAACCGTACCCCACTGGCGCTCGCTAAGATAGGGTCCCCACTTTCTCCACGGGGTCTTCGAACTACGAGCCTGTTCGAGCCTGGCAGCTTCCTGATCTTGGCGCATGTCTAATCCTCCTCGGAGGCGCACCTCGGTGCACTCCGATCAGCACCTGTCCCGCTATGCGATCTTGAGTTCTGCAGCCGGTGTGCCAAGTGGCGCATCCTTGCGCAGAATCAGAGATCCGTTACGTGCCGGCGATCCCCTTGTTCTGCAGGATCCTGACTACCACACGGCGGTTGTCCGCCTGCCCTTCCGCGGTCGTATCGGGTGCCACTTGCCGACTGGTGCCCATCGCGCCGGGAGCCAGGATGTTGGTAAGCGGGATCTGGCCCTGTTGTTCGAGGAATGCCGTCACGTTCTCGGCGCGCTCCGTGCTTAGCTTTTCGTTCAGGGCAGCACTGCCGACCTTCGAGGCATACCCTTTCACCTGAATGATGTAAGCAGTAATACCCTTGGCCTGCTGAGCCAGCTTCAACAGTTGGGGTTTGTACTGATCCTCAACAATCACCTTGTCGTTCCCGAACAGAACCGTCACCTCGCCCAGAATGTTGTAATCTCCGAGCTCACCGAACCGTTTGTTGGCGGCCTCAATGGCCGCCTTGTTCGCCGCAAGTTCCGCCGCGTGCTCTGCACTTACTTGCTGTTGGGCCTGGAGCTGTGCCTGTTGTTGCTGAATTTGTTGCTCTTGCGCCTGCATGTGCTTCTGGTCCTGCTGTATCTGCTGTTCGGCTGGGGTCAGGCCAGCCTGAATGTCTTGAGCCGTTTTGAGGTCGGAGCCATGAAATGTGACCGTGTTGGCAACCAATTGATTCTGGGCATTGTAACTCCCTTTCACTTCAACGGAGAGCCCGGGAACCAGCGCCGTCATGCTGAAGTGCTTCTTACGAAATGCCCCTTCAGGCTCTACCACCTGCGTGGAATCAGTGAGTACCACCGTCACATTTTCGGAACCCTGCGTTTGAACGGTCATCGTGGCTCCGCTCCGCCCATTAATCACTCCCTTTATCTGGTCGCTCTGCGCGGCCGCAATGCCGCAGAGCAGAAGAAATACTGCGACGGCCAGAAATGGACTAGCTGCGGTGCTTACTTTGTTGCTCTTCATGTATATACCCTCACGAAGTCCGTTCAGGACTCACACTTCGTCGCGAAGGCTAGCTCCTGGCCGACGAACCTACAATAGTCAAAACTAACAGTTCGAGCCCTCATTTAGGAGCGGCGTGCAACTTCGTCTTTCGAACCTGGTGTGAGCTCTCAACTATCCGCTCTCCCAGTCACCGCCTTCCATGGTTTCCTTCGCTTGAAAAACAAATCGAACATTGGAATTTAGCCGGACGTAAGCATCGAACTCAGGAAAAAACTCTGTTGATGTTTGCGCGCGCGCCGGCGCATACAGGAGCAAACAAAGCGAGTGCAACCATCAGCCACCTGAGTCCAAAACGATTCATCTTTAGTCATTTCACCCTTGGGCCGCAGTCGACAAATCGATGCGATGGGAAAGGGGCAGCGGGCGTGTGTCCGGTTCCGCACGTCTGCGGCTGAACACCATCGCTTCCCGGAGCGAAGACTAGAGTGCCGGTTTCCAACCGTCGCCGGGGTTATATTCCGCCATCGATGCGGCGACGTCCGTGGTCTGCTCGCCCAAGTCCTTTTGGTAGACGGTGCCATCAGTGCCGATGATGAACGTCATAATCCCAGAATCTCTGTATGCCGCTGGATAAGCTACTACGGCGAACCCTCCGGTCATCTTGCCGTTCACGATGTAATCCTTCGCACCGCCCTTGGCCTCGTCACCTTGCTTGGTGATGAATCGGAAGTAGTAGCCGTTGAATGGTTGTGGTTTTTCGCCAGCGTTGGTGTAACCGGCGGCTTTCGCAAAGTCACGAACATCTTCAAACGGGCTCGTGGGCTGACCCTCGGAGACCGGCCAGTACAAGCCGTTTTGCTTGCCTTCATCGCTGATGAATTTCTGCGCGTATTGCTTTGCAGTGTCGCCCTCGTGAGTCTGGGTGAAGTATTGTTGCTCGGCGTCAGCAATAGCACTGCAGGCAGCCATTGCGGTGAGCTCGTCTTTGCCGATGCGGCGCGCGAGAATCTCGTCTTTGCCCGCGGCGGTATCGAAGTACCACCGGCCTGCCGGATTCTGCCCTAGAGGAATCGGAAAAGAATAATTGTCCGCGCCTATATAAAGAAACTCGCCGCCCGCTTTGATCTCGCGCCAGCGGTGCATTTGGTCATACGCGGCAACAAAATCTCGCAGATAATCCTTGTCTTTTATGGCATCTCCTGAGAGGAGTACGCCCTTAGAGTCTGGACCGAAGATCGCCAGTAAAGCACTTTGATCTCCAGACGTTGCAGCCTCTCGGAATGCGGTTCCCGCGTCTGCCGGAGACGCAAAAGTTTTTTGGGTAGCTTCACTCGCGGATTTGTGCAATTTGTTGCATGAGGTGAGTGTGGTCATTAGCGCGCAAAGCGCCAAAACCGCCCAGAAACGCCCGACCGAATTTTCTCGGTTCCGAATCATGTACGACATACGCCCTCCTCCCGGTACGAATCTCGTTTTCGGTAGCGAGCCGATCTCGCCGGACCCTAACGCCGGCCGCCGCCACCGAATCCGCCACCACCGGATCCCCCACCGCCCATTCGACCACCGCTGAATCCGCTGGAGTGCATGCTTCCCCAACCACGACTGCTGTCGGCCTTCGAGGACCAGCCACCGGAACCGCCAGAGTGGCCGCTCATGCCGCTGAAAGCGTCTGAGTGTCCACCGCTCCCACTGTTATGCTGTGCCCATGAGTTTGAAGTTGAAGAATGATTGTCGCCGAAGCTCTGAGAGCCTTGTCTGTTGACGTTCACCGTATTTCCGCTCACGTTTTTGTTGTAGTTGTTACCGCTGTTTTTGTAATTGTTGTTGGAGCTCGAGTGGTTGTAGTTGTTGTAGTTGTTGTGGTTGTAGTTGTTGTGGTTGTAGTTGTTGTTGTAGCCGTAGCTGTTGTGATAGCCGCCGTTGTAGTAGCCACCGTGCCACGCAGAATTTCCGTAGTACGCTCCACCGTGATAAACGACTGCCGTACCATGCCATCCACAGTTCCAACTGCTGTACCCCCAGCCGCAGCATCCGCCGCTCATCATTGCGCCGACCGCGATTCCTGCGCCGAATCCAATGATCCCCGCGGCAACCACAGCACCAGCGGGAGGGGGGACGTAGGTATACGCAGGCACTACGTATGGGTAGCCATAGACGACCGCCGGGTTATATTCGGGAACATAGACGACCTGGGGATTTGTCGGCTGGATGACGATCACCTGTGGCGACTGCTGTGTCACCGTAACCTGGGACGTCGTTTTTAGATTGCCAGCCGTTTTCGCTTTGGCGCGCAAAGTCTGAATGGCCGTCATTACGTCAGCCTGCTGGTTGTGATAGGCCTCTCCCAACGAGGAGGTCCAGCTGAGGTTTTTTGCCATGTTGTCGAGCACCGACGGAAATTCCGTGAGTGCTTTCACGCTGGGATCCCACGATTGTTTGTCCACGGCCTGCATCAGGGCGCTGCCCGCCAGGCTCTTGTTCTGCTCCACCCAGTAGTCGGCGATAGCGACCTGGTCAGGAAACGTCGAAGCCGTAAGAATCTGTGCGACCAACGAATCCGGATACAGTGCGATTGGCGCTACCACTGCCTGCAGTTCGGTCGCGCTCATGGGAGCAGCTTCGGTGGGGTTCCCACTGTCAACAGCAGGAGCGGATGATTGACTCTGAGATCCGGACAGTGCCTGCGATAAAGAGATCGGTAGAAGCAAAGTAACCATTATTGATAAACCCTTCTTCATATTCTTCGCGACCATTCGACTACTCCTGTCCACCTTCAATTACCGTCAGTTACCTTAATCGCCGAAAAAGTCCTCGTTCGCCCGGACCGACAACGACTTGCGCGCGGCTTGCATCGGTTTAATTCGCAGTTCCGATCCTCGTGCGTTATGACTTACGATGTTCTGGACCTGGGCGCCGGCCACTGCTGTGAAATCCGTAACTCGTGTTCATTGGTTTGGCGGTTGCGCCTGGTTCAACTGCTTCAACTTTTGCTCCAGCAACCCTTTTTCCTGCTCCTGGGTCAGCCTGGGGAACAGCAACACAAACTGCAACCGCATGCCCCACGGCGAAGTATTCGCCGGACGGGTAGGGTTGGCGTAGAACTGAGCGGTGATGTTTACCGGCTGGAATCCAACCTTCATGATTCTTCCCACTCCTCCGCCCCAGGGCACCGTCCACACGTCACCGCTGGGTGCTCTCCAATTGGCGGTGATGATCGGCGA
>Ga0209773_10000362_pt1 | contig 14434 bp, 14 predicted proteins | sample BogFormECP14_OM1_FD_188244 | JGI IMG/M metagenome (GOLD analysis project Ga0209773, IMG submission 188244) | Bog forest soil microbial communities from Calvert Island, British Columbia, Canada - ECP14_OM1 (SPAdes) (version 2) | ecosystem: Environmental > Aquatic > Freshwater > Wetlands > Bog ... | reverse complement strand
CGGCACGCCTTCGGTGGTGAAGTCGTACTTCTCCCCCAGCTGCGCGAGCAGCGGGACGTCGCCCGCGGCCTTGTGGCCGAACCGGAAGTCGTCCCCGACCACCACGGCGGCGGCGTGCAGCCGGTCGGACAGCACGATCCGGACGAACTCATCGGGGCTCAGCCGGGAGAACTCCAGGCTGAACGGGAGCACGAACACCGCGTCGGCCCCCATCCCGGCCAGCAGCTCGGCCTGCCGGCGAGGGGTGGTGAGGAACGGCGGGTGCGAGCCGGGCCGGATGACCTCGTCCGGGTGCGGATCGAAGGTGATCACGACCAGCGGCAGGTTCGCGCTCTGCGCGACCCGCCTAGCCTGCTCCACGACGCGCTGGTGGCCCCGGTGCACGCCGTCGAACACGCCGATCGTCGCGACGCACCCGGCCCAGCCGCCCGGCACGTCGTCCAAGCCGTACCAGCGGTACACGATCCCCGTTCCTCCTTCGTCTGGCCAGACCAAGCCTAGCTTCCGGCGAAGACCACCAGCGGGCGCGCCTGGCCGGATTGTTCGGTGAGCAGCGCGACCAGCGAGCCGTCGGGCGCGAAGGCGGCTGTCGGGTGGTCCGGGCCGGGCCGCGGCGAGGCGGCGGGGAGCCGGCCGCCGTGCGCCAGGCGGCGGGCCTCGTCCGCGGACAGGTCCCGGCGCGGGAACGCGGCCGCGGCGGCCTGGGCCAGCGGCATGACCTCGAACCGCTCGGCCAGCTGATCCAGGGTGCGCGCGGCCGCCAGGCCGTACCCGCCGACCCGGGTCCGGCGCAGGGCGGTCAGGTGCCCGCCGGTGCCGAGCGCGGCACCCAGGTCGCGGGCCAGGGCCCTGATGTACGTGCCGCTCGAGCAGCGGACGGTGGCGTCGACGTCCAGCACGTCACCGGCCGGGCGGATGGCCGTGACGGTGAACTCGTAGACGGTCACCGGACGGGGCTTGAGCTCGGGCGCGGCACCCGCCCGGGTCAGCTTGTAGGCGCGCTGGCCGTCGACCTTGATCGCGCTGACCGCGGGCGGGATCTGCTGGATCTCGCCGGTCAGTTCGGAAACGGCCCTGGCCAGCGTCTCCGCGGAGACGTCCTTCGCCGACGCGGTGAACGTGACCTCGCCCTCCGCGTCGTCGGTACTGGTGGACTGGCCGAGCCTGATCGTGGCGTCGTACTGCTTCTCGGTCAGGGCCAGGTAGCCAAGCAGGCGGGTCGCCTTCTCGATCCCGACCACCAGGACGCCGGTCGCCATCGGGTCCAGGGTCCCGGCGTGTCCCACCCGCCTGGTCCCGGCCAGGCGCCGGATCCGCGCCACGACGTCGTGGGAGGTCAGGCCGCCGGGCTTGTCCACGATGACCAGGCCGCTCGGGGCGCTCATCCGTCCGGGTCGTCCTCGTCCGCGGCGCCGTCGTCCTCCGGGGCCTCGGCGGGCTTGCGGTAGGGATCGGGGTCACCGGCCGGGACGGCGCCCTCGCGGCTGCGGGCCAGCTCGGCGTCGGCGTTCCTGGCCTGGGTGACCAGCTCCTCGATCCGCTGGGCGGTGTCCGGCAGCACGTCGGCCACGAAGGCCAGCGACGGGGTGTGCCGCAGCCCCAGCTGCCGGCCCACCTCAGACCGGATGATGCCGGTCGCGCTGGCCAGCGCCATGGCCGTGTCGGCCCGCTCCTGGTCAGACCCGTACACCGTGTAGTACACGGTGGCTTCGCGCAGGTCGTTGGTCAGCCGGGCCTCGGTGACGGTCGCGAAGCCGAGCCGCGGGTCCTTGATCCGTCGTTCCAGCATCTCCGCGACGATCTGGCTGATCCGGTCGGCCAGCTTGCGCGCCCGAGCGGCGTCCATGCTCCGTCACTCCTCCTCGTTGAACAACCGCTGCCGAGCCGACAGCAGCTCGATCTCAGGGTGCCCGGCCACCAGGCGCTCGCACTCGATGAGCACGCTCATCGCGTTCGAGGCCGTCGCGGACACCACGGCCACCCCGATCTCGGCCCGCCGGTGCAGATCCAGGTGGCCGGTCTCGGCCACCGCGACGCCCGGAAGCCGCCGCCGCAGCTCGGCGACGAGCGGCCGGACGACGGCACGTTTCGCCTTCAGCGAGTGCACGTCGCCCAGCAGCACGTCCAGCGTTAGCGCCGCGACATACACGGCGTCACTCCGATCCGCGGGGTCCGGGGTCAGGCCCTCGGCTTCTCCCTCATCTCGAAGGTCTCGATCGTGTCCTCGATCCTGACGTCGTTGTAGCCGATGCCGATACCGCACTCGTAGCCCTCGCGGACCTCGGTCGCGTCGTCCTTGAACCGGCGCAGCGACTCCACCGTGAGGTTGTCGGAGATGACCACGCCGTCTCGGATCAGCCGCGCCTTGCTGCCGCGGTGGATCGAGCCGGTCCGCACGATGCAGCCGGCGATGTTGCCGATCCGCGGTACCCGGAAGACCTCCCGGATCTCGGCCGTGCCGAGCTGGACCTCCTCGAACTCGGGCTTGAGCATGCCCTTGAGCGCGGCCTCGACCTCCTCGATCGCCTGGTAGATGATCGAGTAGTAGCGGATGTCCACGCCCTCGCGCTGGGCCAGCTCGCCCGCCCGGCCGGCCGGCCGGACGTTGAAGCCGATGATCACCGCGTCCGAGGCGATGGCCAGGTTCACGTCGTCCTGGGTGATCGCGCCGACGCCGCGGCCGATCACGCGCAGGCTGACTTCCTCGCCGACATCGAGCTTGAGCAGCGCGTCCTCCAGGGCCTCGACCGAGCCGGACACGTCGCCCTTGATGATGAGCAGCAGTTCCTCGCGCTCGCCGGCCTTGAACGCCGACTCCAGACCCTCGAGCGTGACCCGCCGCGGCTGGGCGAACTGGGCATTGCGCTCGCGAGCCTCACGGCGTTCGGCGATCTGGCGGGCGATCCGGTCGTCGGAGACGACCAGGAAGTTGTCGCCCGCTCCGGGGACGGCGGTCAGGCCGAGCACCATGACCGGCCGGGACGGCAGCGCCTCGGTGATCGTGTCGCCGTTCTCGTCGATCATGGCGCGTACCCGGCCGAACGCATCGCCGGAGACGATCGAGTCGCCGACGTGCAGCGTGCCGCGCTGCACCAGCACCGTGGCCACCGGGCCGCGGCCCTTGTCCAGGTGTGCCTCGATGGCCACGCCCTGGGCGTCCTGGTCGGGGTTGGCCCGCAGGTCGAGCGAAGCGTCGGCGGTCAAGATGATCGCCTCGAGCAGGCTGCCGAGGCCGGTCCGCTGGGTGGCGGACACGTCCACGAACTGCGTGTCGCCGCCGAACTCCTCGGCGACGAGCCCGTACTCGGTGAGCTGGGCCCGCACCCGCTGCGGGTCGGCGCCCTCCTTGTCGACCTTGTTGACCGCCACCACGATCGGCACGCCGGCCGCCTGCGCGTGGTTCAGCGCCTCGGTGGTCTGCGGCTTCACGCCGTCGTCGGCCGCCACCACGAGCACCACCAGGTCGGTGGTCTCGGCGCCGCGGGCGCGCATGGCGGTGAACGCCTCGTGGCCCGGGGTGTCGATGAAGGTGATCTTTCGCTCGTCGCCGTCGACCTCGGTGGTGACCTGGTAGGCGCCGATGTGCTGGGTGATGCCGCCGGCCTCGCGGGCCACCACGTTGGTGTGCCTGATCGCGTCGAGCAGCTTGGTCTTGCCGTGGTCGACATGACCCATCACCGTGACCACCGGCGGCCGGGCCGTAAGGTCGGTCTCGTCGCCCTCGTCCTCACCGAACTCGATGTCGAAGGACTCGAGCAGCTCCCGGTCCTCTTCCTCCGGCGAGACGACCTGGACGGTGTAGTTCAGCTCGGCGCCGAGCAACTGCAGGGTCTCGTCGTTGACCGACTGGGTCGCCGTGACCATCTCGCCCAGGTGCAGCAGCACCTGGACCAGCGAGGCCGGGTTGGCGCCGATCTTGTCGGCGAAGTCGCTCAGGCTGGCGCCCCGGCTGAGCCGGACCACCTGGCCGTTGCCGGGCCGGACCTGAACGCCGCCAATCGACGGCGCCTGCATGTTGTCGAACTCTTGACGCCGCTGCTTCTTGGACTTCCGGCCCCGGGACGGACGCCCGCCGGGACGACCGAAGGCACCCTGGGTGCCGCTGCGGCCGCGGCCGCCGCCGCCCGGACGCGGCGGCCCGCCGCCGGCCCCGGCGCGCGGCGGAGCGCCCGCACCGCCAGGTGCGCCGCCACTGCGCGGGCCCGGGCCGGCGCCACGGCCACCGCCGCCACCGCCGCCACCGCCGGGCCGGGTTCCTGCCCCTGCTCCGGGGCCACGGCCGCCGCCTGGACCGCCGCGGCCGGTGCCGGACGGCGCAGGCCGGGACGGCATGTTCATCGGGCTCGGCCGGGGACCGCCGGGACGCGGGCCGCCGTCCGAGCCGGGGCGGCCGGGACCACCGGGCCCTCGCCCGCCGGGACGCGGGCCGGCATCGGCGCCGGGCCGGCCGGGTGCACGGTCCGGCTGGCCGGGACGACCCGGCTGGCCGGGAACGGGGCCCTGGGTCCGGGCCGGCGGCGCCGAGCCCATGCCGGTCGCGGTCGAGCTGAACGGGTTGTTGCCCGGCCTCGGGCCGGGACGCGGGTTACCGGAACGCGGGGCACCCGGGCGAGGTGCGCCGGAGCGCGGTGCGCCGGGCCCGCCCGGTCCGGACGTGCGCGCCGCGCCCGGACGTGCGCTCTGGCCTCCGGGGCCGGCCGGGCCGCCCGGGCGCGGCGCGCCCGGGCCGGACGGCCGGGGCGTCTGGGGCCGGGCCGGGCCGGTGCCCGTCCCGGTGGCTGGCCCGGTAGCTGATCCGCCCCCAGGCCCGCGGAAGTCCGCGGGAGTGGCCGGGGTGCGCGGCGGTCCCGGCACCCGCGGCGCGAGGCCGGGGGTACGGGAATCACCGGCGCCGGGCCGGGACGCGGGAGACGCCGGGACCGGCGGCAGCCGGCGCGCCGCGCCGTCGGCGGGCGCCGCGGTGCCACCGGCGGTCCCCGTGGCTTCGGCGGTCCCTGTCGCTTCGGCGGTTCGCGTGGCTTCGGCCGGAGTCCTGGGGCTGGCCGCGTCGGGCGCGACCGCGCCCGCCTGGTCCGCGGTGCGGCCGGTCACGCCCGCCACGCCGTCCGCTACGCTGGCCGGCGCGCCGTTGGGCGCGACCCTGGGCGCGCTGCCCGGCGCCGCAGCGCCCGGCCGGCCATCCTTGGGGGCTGGCCCGCCGCCGGGTCGCGGCCCGGCCTGCGTCCGTACGCCGTCTGCTCCGTCGCGAGGCGCGGACGGGCCCGCGGGCCTGGACCGCGCTGCTTGCTGATCCTGCTGGGCCGCCGACGCGGAAAACGACTCCTTGAGCCGCCGGACCACAGGTGCCTCTATCGTCGAGGACGCCGATCGTACGAACTCGCCCATTTCCTTGAGCTGGTCCATGACGGCCTTGCTCTCGACACCGAACTCTTTCGCGAGTTCGTATACCCGGACCTTCGCCACTACGCTCCTTCTCGGCCCAGTCTCCTGGACCCCTTACCGGACCCCGGCCCGGGCAGAGCGTGCTCCGGGCGGGCCTCAGCCTATGGTGATCATCGCCGCGTGCTCATCGAGCGCTCATCAGCTTCTCGACCTGCTTTCCGACAGGTGTTCTTTATGCGTAAAGCCTGCAGCCATCCAGACTGTTCCGCCGCGAGCAATGCTATGCCGGGCCGTCCGCGCCGCAAAGATACTCAGCCAGTGGTACGAGGCTGAGCGATCCCGCGGTGCGCAGTGCCCGGGGGAACGCCCGGCGCCGCCGCGCAAGGTCCAGACACACCAGGCTGGGGTGCAGGTACGCACCCCGGCCGGGAAGCCGGGCTTGCGGGTCGGGCTGGATGACGTCCCCAGCCGCTACGAGGCGAAGCAGGCTGGACTTCTCCGCACGCTCCTTGCAGCCTACACAGGTACGCATGACGGGCATACCTGAGGTGTGCCGCTCGGTTCGTACGGCCATTCCGGCCACCAGTCTACCGCGTCCGCACGTCTCCCACACCAGGCGAGACCTGCGCCGACGGGTCCGGTGCATCCGGCGCTTCCGGTACGTCCTGTGCGGCTTCCGGAGCGGGTGAGATCTGCGGGCCGGACGGCACCGCGGCGTCCGACCTGATGTCGATCCGCCAGCCGGTGAGCCGGGCGGCCAGCCGGGCGTTCTGCCCTTCCTTGCCGATGGCCAGGGAAAGCTGGTAGTCGGGCACGATGACCTGGGCTTCCCGGGCCGCCGCGTCGACCACGTGCACGCGGTTCACCCGCGCCGGGGACAGCGCGTTGGCCACGAAGCCGGCCGGGTCATCGGAGTAGTCGACGATGTCGATCTTCTCGCCATGCAGCTCGTTCATCACGTTCCGCACCCGGCTGCCCATCGGGCCGATGCAGGCGCCCTTGGCGTTGACCCCCGGCTGGTGGGACCGGACCGCGATCTTGGACCGGTGGCCCGCCTCGCGCGCGAGCGCGACGATCTCCACCGCGCCTTCGGCGATCTCGGGCACTTCCAGGGCGAACAGCTTCTTCACCAGGCCCGGGTGGGTACGGGACAAGGTGACCGAAGGCCCGCGGTGCCCCTTGCGCACGTGCAGCACGTAGCAGCGGATCCGCTCGCCGTGGACGTACCGCTCGCCGGGCACCTGCTCAGCGGGCGGCAGTACCGCCTCGAGCTTGCCCAGGTCGACCAGCACGGTCCGGGGGTCCTTGCCCTGCTGGATGACCCCGGCCACGATGTCGCCCTCACGGCCCGCGTACTCGCCGAAGGTCAGCTCGTCCTCGACGTCGCGCAGGCGTTGCAGGATGACCTGGCGGGCGGTGGTGGCCGCGATCCGGCCGAACCCGGCCGGGGTGTCGTCGTACTCCTGGACCACCGCGCCGTCCGGGCCGGTCTGGATGGCCCAGACCGTGACGTGGCCGCTCTTGCGGTCCACCTCGACCCGCGCGGCCGACGACGCGCCCTCGGACTTGTGGTACGCGACGAGCAGCGCGTCCTCGATGGCCTTGATCGCCTGGTCCAGCGAGATGTCCTTCTCGCTCTCCAAGCTGCGCAGCACGCTCAGGTCAATGTCCATCGCCGGTCGCTCCAAGCTCGTTAGGCGGATGCCCGAACTCCACCTGGATCGCCCCCGGGCCCAGTGCGGCGTAGGGGAAGCGTCGGCGGGCACCCTCGACGTCCAGGGTCACCCCGTCGGCGTCGGCCGCGGCGACCCGGCCGGACACGGGCCGGGCGCCGCCTGAATCGGTCACCGTGACCTGGACCAGCCGTCCCACCGCGCGTCGCCAGTGCCGGCGGTCGGTCAGCGGGCGGTCCACACCGGGCGAGGAGACCTCGAGCGTGTAGGGGAAATCGCCCATCACGGCCACCGTGTCGAGCATGGTGGCCAGTTCACGGCTGACCGCCGCGGCGTCATCCAGGCTCACGCCGCCGTCGCTGTCCACCACCACGCGCAGCAACCTGCGCCGGCCCGCGGCGGACACCCGCACCGATTCCAGGTCCATGCCGGCCGCGGCGATCACGGGCCGGATGACATCCGCGATCCGGGCCTCGTCCACCGAGGCCCGGGCCGCCTCCCCGGCCGCCTTTGCGGTCCGGCGTGGGGCGGTTTGGGATGATCGTCCCCCCTCGGCCGCGCCGCGAGGTTTCGGCGCGTGACGCGAACTACCGGGCATCACGACCTCCTCGTCCGCGACCTGCGAGATTAGCCCCTAGCCTATCCGCAGCGGGACCATCACGCGGCTAGGACGGGCCGGCGCTCCTGCGGTGAAGGTTTACCAGATGCGGTAGCTTGCCCGTGTGCCAGACATCCTGCCCAGGCGGCGCCTGCTGGCCGCCTCGGCGGCCGCGTTGCCTGCGCTGCTGGCCACCGCCGGATGCCGGTCCTCCGACGCGTTCGCCGGGCCCGATCCGCTGGCCGGCCGTCCGGCCCTGTCACCCGACGTGGTCACGCTGCAGGCGGTCATCGCGGCGGAACGGGCCATGATCGCGCTCTACCAGGTCGCGGTGCACAATGACCTGCGGCCGGCGGACCGGGCCCGCGGCCTGGAAGGGCTGCTCGGCCAGCACCGGCAGCATCTCGGCCAGCTCCTGGCCAGGCTGGCCGTGCCCTCGGGAGCGCCGTCCGCGTCCTCCTCCCCGAGCACCTCGCCCAGCGCTCGGCCCATCACCGGGCCGGACCGGGTGACGATCGCCCAGCTGCGCGCGGCCGAGCGCGCGTCAGCCACGGACCTGGTCCGGCGGCTGGTCACCGTACCGCCCGCGCTGGCTCAGCTGTTCGCCAGCATCGCGGCCTCCGACGCCACGCACGCGGTGGCGCTGGCCGGATACGGGCCGGGCTGATGACGGCGGGGCCGGTTACGGGACTTGCGGCCTTGCAGGCCGCGCTGGCGGCCGAGGACGCGGCCATCTTCGGCTACGGGGTGGCCGGCGCCCACCTGTCCGGAACCCGCCAGTCGGCCGCCGAGCAGGACTGGACCGGGCACAACGAGGCGCGCGACACGCTGACCGCGATGATCGCCAAGCTCGGCGCGATCCCGGCCGCCGCGCAGGCCTTCTACCAGCTGCCGTTCGCGGTACACGACGCGGCCAGCGCGACAGCGCTGGCCGCCTACCTGGAAGACGGGGTGACCCGGGCCTACCTGGGCCTGGTGGCGGTCAGCGACCAGCGGCTGCGGACGTTCGGCGCGCTGGCCATGCAGGGTTCCGCGGAGCGCGCCGCGTTCTGGCGGGGCAGCACCCAGGCGTTCCCGGGCCTGGAGGCCTCGTAGCGGCAGGGCGGCCAGGAAGCCGATCCCGATCGCGTGCCCGGCGCGGGGTGACCGCGGTCGACGAGACCATCCGGTGGGCCGACCAGCTCGGCTGACGGGCCTGGACGCGTCCTGAAGCTGCGATTTCATGATCGCGAAGACTTTCATACTGCAGGGAGTAGTAAACCCTTCGCGATCATGAGTTAGCCATGATCGCGGCGGCGATTTCGAGGAGGCGGCGGTCGGCGCCGTACCGGCCGACTAGCTGGAGGCCGACCGGCAGGCCGGGCTCGGTCGGGCCGGGTGCGGTCAGGCCGGGTGCGGTCAGGCCGGCCGGGACGGAGACGGCCGGGTGCGCGCTCACCGTGATCCGGGAGCAGGAGCGCATCCAGTCGATGTAGGTGGCCATCGGCTCGCCGTTGATCTCGCGCACCCACTCGGTGTCCACGTCGAACGGGAGGACCTGCGCGGTGGGCAGGGCGAGCACGTCGTAGCGCCCGCCAGACAGGAACGCCCGGACCCGCTCGAAGATCGCGCCGTGCCCCGCCCGGGCGGCGGCAATCTGCTCGCCGGTCAGCGCGATGCCCTTCTCGATGTTCCAGGCCAGGGTGGCCTTGATCTGGTCGCGGTGGGCACGCAGCAGCGGCGCCATCCCGGCCATCAGCGCGGCCCGCAGCGTCTGGAAGACCTCGTCGGCGTCCGCCAGGGCCGGCGCCTCGTCGGTGACCTGGCACCCAGCCTGCTCGAGTCGGTCCCGGGCCGCGCCGAGCACCGCGCGCACCTCGGGCTGGACCGGCAGGTCGCCCAGGTCGAACGTCCAGGCCACCCGCAGCCCGCGCAACGACGCAGGCCGCAAGTCCAGGAAGCCGCCGGCCCGGTCCGGCCGGGCCAGCGGCCGACCGGAATCGGGTCCGCACATCCCGGCCAGCAACAGGGCGGCGTCTGCCGCGGTGCGCGCGATCGGGCCGACCACGGGCAGCGGGTCGAACGGCTCGGCGGGCACCAGGCCGGGTGTAGTCCGCAGCCCGACCAGCCCGCAGAACGCGGCCGGGTTCCGGACGCTGGCCCCTACGTCGGAGCCGTCCGCGAACGGGATCATCCCGGTGGCCACGGCCGCGGCGGCGCCGCCGCTGCTGCCACCCGGGGTCAGCCGGGCGTCATACGGGTTGCGGGTCGCCCCGAAGACGGGGTTGAACGTCTGCGACCCGGCGCCGAACTCCGGCACGTTCGTCTTGCCGATCACCACCGCGCCGGCCTGCTTGAGCAGCGCCACGTGCGGCGCGTCGAAGTCCGGCACGTGGTCGGCGAAGATCGGCGACCCGTACGTGGTCCTGATCCCCGCCGTCTCGGCCAGGTCCTTGATCGCGATCGGCAGCCCATGCAGCGGACCGGCGAACAACCCGCGGGCCGCCTGCGCGTCCAGGTCCGCAGCGGCGGCCCGGGCCTGTTCGGCGGCGAGCGTGACGATCGCGTTGACCGAGGGATTGACCGCCTCGATCCGGGCCAGCACGGCCTCGAGCAGTTCGGCGGCCGACAGCTGCCGGGACCGGATCAGCCGGGCCAGGTCGACGGCCGGGGTCGCGCACAGATCCACCCGGCCATCACATCACGACGCTAATCCTTAGGACGCAGCGAAGCGAGCACCCGCACGATCGTGCTGGCCGCCAGGTCAACGTCGTCGGCCACCGCGATCCGTTCCGCCCAGGACCACCAGAACCACCAGATGCCGTCCTTGCCGCAGCCCACGTAGACGTTCTCCTCAAGCGCCCGCGCGGACGGGTTCACCACGTACAAGCTGGGTCGTCGCCCCGGCGGCGCCATCAGCCACGCCTCAAGCCCCCGGTGGGACAGCTCGTCGGCCAGCTTCTCAAGATAGACAGCCTGCATGTGATCCGGGTCGCGGGTCTTCTGGGCTTCCACCGTCATCTCCGTCGTAACTTTTAGGAGTCAACCAAAAACAAAATGTCGCCGCTTCTCCAGGATGCCGCCGAGCCGCCGCCCGCGCAACGCACATGGAGAAATTCGCGGCTGAGGAAATCCGCGGGCACGGCCGCGTTTTCCCCTACCTCATGCAGACGCGCCGGATCGGGCATCGGTTCACTAACGCTCCATTAAACCGGACGAACACCCCGAAACTTTACCGGGCCGGCAACGGGGCGGGCAGCGGTTCGGCGTGCACGACGGTCAGCCGCGACACGGCCCGGGTGAGCGCCACGTAGAGCCGCTGCAGGCCCCGGGACTCGGCGCGGGCGATCCAGGCGGGCTCGACGACGATGACGTGGTCGAACTCCAGGCCCTTGGCCAGGGTGACCGGCACCAGGGTCAGCCGGGCGTCCGAGCCGGGCGCGCCGTGTTCCACCCCGGCCGCGTCGAGCGCGCTGGCCAGGGTGCGGACCTGCGGGTCGGCGGCGATGACGGCTACCGACCCGGGCCGGGCGAAGGCCTGGGCGCACGCCGCCACCACCTCGCGGGCCAGCGCGTCGGACGGCACGCGGACGATGTCCAGCGCGCCGGGGTCGGCCCGCAGCGAGGAGGCGGGCCGCAGCTCGGGGGCGATGACGGCGAGCAGGGATGAGGCGTAGTCCAGGATCTGCCGCGGCACCCGGTACCCGGTCGACAGCTCGCGCACGCCGGTTTCCGGCTTGCCCAGGTTGGACAGCAGCGAGGCCCAGGAGGACGCCGCCCACGGCGTGGTGCCCTGGGCCAGGTCGCCGAGCACGGTGGCCGCGCCGGTCGAGCACCGCCGGCCCAGGGCCCGGCACTCCATCGGCGACAGGTCCTGCGCCTCGTCGACCACCACGTGGGCCAGGCTCGGGGTCCGGGTGACCAGGTCGCGCGCCTCGTCGATGAGCACCACGTCGGCCGGGGACCAGCGGGCCGACCCGGGCGCGCGGGGCGCCGGCGACCACACGATCTCGGCCTGCTCGGCCGGGGTGAGCAGGCCGGCGGCCGCTTCGGCCAGCGTCGCGGCGGACGACAGCAGCCCGAACACCAGCCGGACCGGATCCACCTTGGGCCAGATCACCTCGACCGCCGCACGCACCGGCCGGGACCGCCGCACCGCCTCGTGCGTGCGGTCGTCGCAGGCCTCGCCGGCCGCCTCCATCTGGGTCAGGATCACGTGCGCGATCCGGTGCTCGAGCAGCTCGCGGGCCGCGCCGTACCGCACGCCCCGGTGGCGCAGCTCGTGCACGAGCTCCTCGAGCTCCCAGGCGGCCACCCGCCAGCGCCGGGTACCGCGGGCCAGGACCACGGCCTGCTCCGGCCGCCGCACCGACGCCCAGAGCGCCCGCCGCAGCACCTCGGCCATCCGCGCGTCGCCCTTGACCACCGCGGCTGTCTCGGTGTCGGACCCGCGCACCGGCACCGGCCCCGTGGACTGGACGAGCTCGCCCACCGTGGTCTGGGTGACGTCGAGCTCGCCCAGGGCGGGCAAGACGTTGCGGATGTAGGACAGGAAGGCCTGGTTCGGCCCGACCATGACCACGCCGCGCCGCCGGACCTGCTCCCGGTACGCGTACAGCAGGTAGGCGACCCGGTGCAGCCCGACGGCGGTCTTCCCGGTGCCCGGCGCGCCCTGCACGCAGACGGTCTGCGCGGCGTCGGCCCGTACGATGTCGTCCTGGTCGGGCTGGATGGTCGCCACGATGTCCCGCATCGGCCCGGACCGCGGCCGCTCGATCTCGTCGATGAGGATCTGGCTGGGTTTGTGGCGTTCAGTTGATTCGGCCGAACGGTCCGTGGTGAACGGCTCGTCCTCATAGGCGGTCAGCTCGCCGCCGGAGAAGCCGAACCGGCGCCGCAGCGCGAGGTTCATCGGGTCCGCGGCGCTGGCCCGGTAGAACGGCCGGGACACCGGGGCCCGCCAGTCGATCACCGCGGGCGTGCCGTCCGGGGCATGCACGTGCCGGCGGCCGATGTGGAAGCTGTGCCCGGCCACCCCATCGTCGGATATTCCAGTTTCGGAATATCCGGTCTCGGCGTAGTCGAGCCGACCGAAAAACAGCGGGGTGTCCGGGAGATCCTTGAGGGCTTCGGCCCGGTGGTAGAGCTCGGCCTTCAGGTATTCCTGGGAGACCCGGTCGCCGGCCATGGCCTCGAGCGAGAGGACGTCCTCGCGCATGAGGCCGAGATAGTCCCGGGAGCGCCGCAACTGGTCGCGTTCAGCGGTCAGGACCGGATCAGCCACGGTCCGTTCGGCAGAAATATTTTCGGGCACAAGGTCGGAAACTTACCATCCGGCCGTACCGAAGTCACGCGGTTTTCTGCTCTGTTTTCTGCGCTGTGTTCTCCTGCAGCGCAGGCCAGGCGGACAGGCCGCGCGGGGTGAGGAAGGCGTCGAAGACCAGCTCGGATGCGCCCGTCAGCGCGCCCAGGTCGCCCAGCGTGGAGGGCAGCAGGGCGGGCGGATCGGCCCGGCGGAACCGCATCAGGGTGGACAGGTAGCCGGCCGTGACCGCGCCCGGATCGGCTTGGAAAATCTCCGCGGCCAGGCCGGACAGCCCGACCGCCTCGGGATCCTGGGCGTTGACCAGCGCGCCGATGCCCCGGCCGAGGGCCTTGGCCGCCAGGGTTAGGGCCCGGGCGCTGCGCGGATCGGTGCCCGCCGCCGCGATGACCTGCTCGGCCTGGAGCATCCGGTCGCCCTGCTCGGTCCTTCCGGTCGCGCGGAGCAGCCCGCGGGCTCCGGCGTCGAGTTCCCAGCAGCCGACCGACCCGCACCGGCACGGCTCGTCGCTCCCGGTCAGCGGCATGTGCCCGAACTCGCCCGCCGAGCCGTGCGCCCCGGTCACCGGCCGGCCGTCGGTCAGCAGGACCCCGCCGATGCCGGTCGCGACGTGCAGGTGCAGGGCGACCGGCACGCCCCGCAGCACGCCCCGGCGGGCCTCGGCCAGCCCGGCCAGCGTCGCGTCGTTGCCGACCAGGACGGGCCCGCACTCCAGCGAAGGCCCGAGGGTCTCGGTCACGTCCACGTCCTGCCACTCGGTCAGGGTCGGCTGGACCATGACGGTGCCCCGGACCGGGGACGGGACGGCGATGCCTACGCCGATCACCCGGCCGCCGAACTGGCGGCCGCGGATCTTCAGCCGGTCCGCGAGATCGGCCAGTACCCCGGTGCCCGAACCGGCGTCCCGTTCCTGGCGGTCGAGCACCGTGGAGCGCCCGGTCAACTCGAAGGCGGCCACGGTAAAGGAGTCGTCCCGCAGGTCGACGGCGAGCGCGACGGGGCCCTGGGCGTGCGCTGACGGCACGCCGGTCGGGCGTCCCCTGGCGCGCTGCACCGTCGCGTCGACCGGGCCGGTCACCTCCTCGATCAGGCGACGCCCGGCCAGGTCCCTGACCAGCACGGTAGCGGTCCCCCGGGCCAGGCTGAGCTGCCGGGTGAGTTCGGCTCTGGTGAGCTGGCCGCCGCCGTCGTGGATAGCGCGCAGCAGCCGCGCGAGATTGTGGGCGCGCAACTGGGCACTCGTGGTCGCCGCGCCCTCGTCCTTTCGCACACCTACGATCGTGTCACCCCCGTCCATCACGTGCGGATCACGGCGGTTACCAGTCCCAGTGAAAGCCGGCCGCCGTCTTCTCGGCCAGCCGCAGGTACCGGTGCGCCGCGAACTGACTGTCCAGGGCGACGTGCTCGCGTTCCACGATAGGTCCGTCCAGGCCGTCCCATACCGCCCATTCCACGTTTCTCGGCAACTTATCCGGATGA
>Ga0209773_10000361_pt1 | contig 14436 bp, 8 predicted proteins | sample BogFormECP14_OM1_FD_188244 | JGI IMG/M metagenome (GOLD analysis project Ga0209773, IMG submission 188244) | Bog forest soil microbial communities from Calvert Island, British Columbia, Canada - ECP14_OM1 (SPAdes) (version 2) | ecosystem: Environmental > Aquatic > Freshwater > Wetlands > Bog ... | reverse complement strand
CTTGTCGCTTCATGGTTGATGAGTTTCTGATGTGCGTCTGCGGCTCGAAGAAATCGAAGAAAGCTCCAAATGCCTCCGCCCGCCAGGAGAATCCCGAGCAGCGTCAATGCTTCCTGCGAGTGACTTGCACGGACTCCCAGGGTGAAGGCCCCGATTGAGGCGAGCACGAAAACGTAAAATACGCGTAGCGTGGTGCGACGCTGTTTGCTTGGAGACCGAACGTCCGGTTGGGCTGTCATGGCGTGACTCCTCCATAGGGAGGATGGTATTCTATTCAGGTCTGCATGTCAACTATAGCTTACTAATGGACATCTTAAAGAGTCCAAGCTAAGCTGTCGGACGGACTCAGAATCCGCTGACCGTCTGCCCGCATAGTCGGTTCTCTTGACAAGTATCCCATTATGGTCTAATGTTTAGATGCTAATTGGAGGAGACATGCCAAGGCAGGGGCTAAAGCTAAAACAGGCTAGTGCAGTCCTACAGATACAGCCGAAGCAATTACAGAACCTTGTCCAATTCGGTGTCGTGAAACCCAAACGATCAGAGGGAACGTACTTCTTCGACACGAACGCACTTTTGGTAGCCAAGGTCGCGTCTTACTTAAAAGAGTCCTTGGGCACGCGCACGAGTGTGCTTTCCAAGTTGATGGAGGTATTCAGCGCCTGTGAAGAAAAGCTCAAATCAGAAAATCCGAAGTACATCATCTTCAACTGTCGGCTCGCGGCGGAAGAGGAACCAATCAAACTAGGAGTGCCGTTTCGAGCCTTGGGGGAACAGATTGAGGAGAGAATGAGCAGAGCTGATCTCTATAGGGACCTGCCGCGTGGGAAGAAGCGGCGGGGCTGGAAAAAGGAATTTCTGGAATCGCTAACCGAGGCGGCAAAGGACATCGGAGAGGTTTCCGAAGAAGAAATATTGCGCACGGTTCGCAGCTATCGTAAAGAGAGACGTGCGCCAGAGATCACCGTTGCCGCAGAAAGCTAGGAAACGCAAGCCACGCGCTGTTATTGACACGAGCGTGCTCGTTGCTGGTATATCGGGCTTCCGAGTGCCGTTCGTTTCCGGCAGGAATCCGAGTGCAGATGTACTCCATCGGTGGGCGGAGCAGAACAATTTCGTCTGGCTCGTAACGGAAGATATTTTGGAAGAATACAAGGAAGTCCTAAAGCGCCTCCGCGTTCGTCCAAATCTCATCGGAAAAGTCATCAACCTGATCCGAGAGCGAGCCGAAGCGGTCAAAGTGCGCTCGTCCGGTGAAATTTCTCCCGATCCTAAGGATGACGCGTTTTGCCTATGGTCCGAATCCGGCAAAGCAGATTTTGTGATTACCCTCAATCCCGAGGACTTTCCGCAGGAGCGTCTTAAGGCCAAGGTGGCTTTGGCGGGTGAATTCATGAGGTGAATGAGGTGAAATTCCGCGTGGCCGTCTGGCAGGGTCATAGCCACAAGTGATCGGCCCCGGTTTCCGTCAACAAGTCCTGCAGCGAAGTGGCTGGTTCAGAGTGCCCATGCTCCTGAGGGGGCCGATACAACTTGCGGTAATTCACTGATTTGCTCTTGACCGAAGGCTCCGGTTGCGGTCAAGAAAACAAGGAGAAGTAAGGCAAAGCACAGAAAGCGCCCTCGGAACAAGCACAGGTGTTTTCTTGCCCTGCTAACTACTCTCAATTTTTCTCTCGTGCCTGCGTGCACCGATAAGCCTATTGCTATTTCAAGGTCCTCCGTTATGGAAATAGACAAGCCCGCAGTGGCTTCTCAAAATACAGTTTTTACCCGATACACCTTGTCCGAAAAACAGCGCAGTCTTTTAATGGCGGGAATCTCGAAAGAGGGCCTATGACCAAACGCATTTTAGTGGCAGACGATCACGGGAGCGCCCGTCGCTCCATGAGAACGCTAATAACCCAGCGACAGGATTGGCAAGTGTGTGCGGAAGCAGCCGATGGAGTCGATGCGGTTGAAAAAGCAAAGTCACTGTCCCCGGACGTGGTGGTGTTAGACCTAGCGATGGGAGGATTGAATGGAGTGGAAGCAGCCGGGCAGATTCGCGCGAAGTGCCCGGCCGCGATTGTCCTAGTAACCAGCATGCATGATGCGGAGCCGCTCTTCCCTAGGCTTCAAACCATCGGTGTGAGGGGTTTTATATCCAAAAACCACCTCAGCACGGACCTGTTACCCGCGATAGACGCAGTTCTAAAAGGACGGAGCTGGTTTCCAACGGAGCACTGCTCGGAGAGGGTCTCTTCGGGATCGGCGTCGTAACCTACTAAATCGTTTCTGCCACCGCTGGCTGGTTCGCGATATCAGATGAGGGTGTAACGCTTCGAAGACTTCTACAGCGTCTAGGTCATTGGATGCCTCGCCGCATGTTTCCCATTCAGGGTTTGCTTGTAATACCGTGCGGAGACTTTGCCTAACAAGGTCGCTGTTGTACACGATCAGAAACCGGGTGCGCATCTCAACAATCCTTCGAGGTCTTCGTCGAAATTCGACTGGCAGTTTGCCTAAATGCAACGGATGAATGCGGCCGAGTTAGTATCATCCACCTGCGACCGCACTGGCCAGGGGAAACGCCGCTGTGACAGTCGTGCCATTCCCATTTGATTCTATTTCGAGCGTGCCACCAAGCTCCCGTACGCGCTCCCGCATCCCGCTTACTCCTACCCCATGGCTTGTTCCGCGGGACATAGAAATACGACGCTCGGAGGGTATCCCTTTACCTTGATCGGTGACTTGAAGGGTGAGGATCTTTTCATCGGAAGGCCATATCTTGATACGTGCTGTTTTGCTTCCCGAATGGCGGTAAACATTGGTCAAGCATTCTTGCACGATTCGAAAAATCGAAATTTCCACGTTGGGCGCAAGACGGCCTATCTCGGGCGCAAGTTCCACGGCAACCTCTATCTTGCTACGCTCAGCAAACCCTCCTGCAAACATTTGGATCGCAGGCAGCAGACCGATCTCATCAAGAAAAGGTGGATGAAGCAAATGCGAGATTGTTCGTATTTCATTTGAGAGCTGTTGGATCAGCCCAATATTCTGACGCAGCGCGTCGCCGGCTGCAGGACTGAGGTTTTCTGCTTCCAGCAAAGCCAGTGCGTCATTCATCGAAAGTGCAGCGACGACTTGGCCAACGCTGTCGTGCAAGTCGCGAGCAATGCGTCGACGCTCTTCATCTTGTGTCGTCATCAGACGGGCTGAGAGGCTGCGCAATTCGCCATTCAGCATTTCCATCTGCCGCGTCTTGCGATGCAGATCCGCGAAAACGCTCACCTTTGCTCGCAACAACTCTGGAACGATCGGGACGGAAATGTAATCTACCGCCCCCCGCTGGTACGCTTTGAGCTGGTCTAAATCCGTGAGATGTACTGCGGAGATGAAGATGATGGCGGTTCTCTGAAAACGAGGGTGCTGCCGGATCATGTCCGCCAGCTCGAAACCGTCCAGTTCCGGCATGCTGACATCCATTAAAACGACGGCGATATCAGTTTTTAGCAGGTGGTCTAAGGCCTCTCTACCGGAATGGGCTTTGATGAGATTTTCGTCCAGTTCTTTGAGTATGACTTCGTAGCTGAGTAGCTTTGCGGGTTGATCGTCTACCATGAGAATGTTGATCTTCTGTCGGTCGATCATCGCCCTACTCACCCCGGGTGAGACTATGCTGTCTGCCCTCGGACCGCAATACTAGCCTATCGATGAAACCACATCCGAAGCGCCGAAAGTAGCTGTTCAGTATTTACGGGTTTTGCCAAATATTCCGATGCTCCAGCTTCGAGACATTTTTCGCGATCTCCTTTCATAGCTTTAGCCGTTAACGCAACGATTGGCAGGCGGCGGAATAAGGGATTTTGCCGAATGACCTGCACCGTCTCATATCCATCCATCTCTGGCATCATGATATCCATCAGCACAATCGCGACGTCTGGAGTTGACTCAAGCGTTGCGATCGCTTCGCGGCCTGTCCCGGCATTGAGCACGGTCATTCCGCGACGTTCCAGCACGCTACTGAGCGCGAAAATGTTTCGTATGTCATCATCCACTATCAGCACCTTCTTGCCCACCAGTGCTTCATCCGAGTGATGCAAGCGCTCGAGCATTTTCTGTTTTTCTGCCGGGAGATCGGTGACGACGCGATGCAGGAACAATGCCGTTTCATCGAGTAGTCTTTCTGGCGACTCCACTCCCTTGACCACCACACTGCGAGCCAGCACGTGCAGGCGGGCATCTTCTTCCTGGGACAAGTCTTTGCCAGTAAATACAACAACCGGCAACTGGCTAAGTGATGAATTATCGCGGAAACGTTCCAGGATGTCGAAGCCCGACATATCTGGCAGACGCAGATCGAGCACTACGCAATCGAACGATTGTTCGGTAACAGCCCTTAGCGCTTCAGAGCCAGTCGCAGCAACTTGGACGTCGATATCGTCATAGCCGAGTAGTTCCTGAATACTGAACTGCTCGCCGGGGTCGTCTTCCACCACCAAGAGTCGCTTGCGACGCGGAGCCGTATACTCTTTGATGCGGGAGAATGCTGCTTCCAGCTCGTCCGGTGTGGTTGGTTTGGTTACATACGAGAATGCCCCGCTTGCCAAACCATGCTGCCGGTCTTCATCCAGTGTCAACATCTGAACCGGAATATGACGCATCGCCGGATCTTGTTTGAAATGCTTGAGAACGGTCCAGCCCAACATATCTGGCAAGAAGACGTCGAGCGATACAGCAGTTGGATGGAACTCCCGGACTAGCTCCAAGGCTTCTGCGCCACGAGTAGCGACCAGAACCTTGAAGCCCTTCTTGTGGGATAGATCGCATAACAGCCGGGCGTAGTGAAGATCGTCCTCTACTATCAAGAGAACAGAATCGCCCTCCTTCAAACTTTCCCGGTCATCCGGAATACGCTCGTTCGAACGCTCCGATGCCGCTGCGGTGGATGGCCGTAGGACCGTGGAAGCTATTGAGGCTTTCGTGTCGGCGCTTGCGGTACTCGTCGATGAACCTACGTAGGTTTGGGGCAGGTAGAGCGTAAACGTGCTTCCTTTGTCTGGGGCGCTGCGCAGTTGAATCTCTCCTCCGAGTAGACCAGCAAGTTCACGACTAATCGCGAGTCCAAGTCCGGTGCCACCATATTTACGGCTGGTGCCGGCGTCGGCTTGCTGGAAAGCCTCAAAGATGAGTCGCTGTTTCTCAACTGGAATGCCGATGCCCGTGTCGGAGACTTCGAAAGCAACCACGGAGGCTAATTTCCCGAGGACAGGATGATCTTCGCTCCAGCCGCTTTCGGCAGCAAATACATTTAGACGCACGCTGCCGTGTTCGGTAAATTTAAACGCGTTAGAAAGAAGATTCTTGAGTACCTGTTGCAAGCGCTTCGAGTCGGTGACTAGGCTGCGCGTAAGATTCGGATCAGTTTGTATTTCGAAATTAAGGTGACGACCGTCAGCCTCATGGCGGAAAGGCCGCGCGATCATGTCAAGCAGGCTTGCGAAGAAGACTTCATCCGCCTGAACTGAAACCGTTCCGGATTCGATTTTCGAGAGGTCCAAAATATCGGTAATCAGATTCAACAAGTCCGTTCCCGCGCCGTGAATCGTGCGAGCGAACTCAACCTGTTTGGGTGTCAGATTACCGTCGGGGTTGTCGTTGAGCTGCTGACCTAGAACGAGAATGCTGTTGAGGGGTGTGCGCAGCTCATGTGACATGTTTGCCAGGAATTCCGACTTATATTTAGAGGTTAGAGCCAGCTCTTTGGCTTTCTCCTCGACGGCTCGGCGTGCCTGTTCAATTTCCTGATTCTTGCGCTCCACTTCGACGTTCTGTTCGGCAAGCTGCTGGGCTTTTTGTGCAAGCTGTTCGTTGGTCTGCTGCAACTCTGTCTGTTGAGTTTGAAGTTCGGCGGCCAGTTGCTGAGATTGTTTTAGCAGGCCTTCCGTTTGCATCGTAGCCTCTATGCTGTTGAGCACAATCCCAATACTAGAGGTTAGTTGCTCGAGAAACGCAAGGTGCGAGGCGGTAAAGACGCTCAGTGAAGCTAGCTCGATGACCGCTTTAACCCGATCTTCAAAGAGAACGGGCAAGACAATCACGTTTCGCGGAACGGCCTGGAACAGGCCCGAGCGTATTGGAATAGCATGCGATGGTACATCGGTGATGAGCATGCGGGTCTTTTCGGCAGCACACTGTCCAACGAGACCGTCCCCGACGCGCAGATGATCGGAGTGCCTGTCTTGTGCACCATCGGCGAAGACCGATAGCAAGACCATGTTCCCAGGTTCCTCTCCCTCCATTTGGTAGATCACGCCCTGCTGGGCATTGACGAGCGGAGCCAACTCTGATAAGAGCATTCGGCCGACGGTCGAGAGATCGCGCTGCCCCTGTAACATTCCAGTGAATCGCGCAAGGTTTGTCTTTAGCCAGTCCTGTTCGTTGTTGCGGTCCGTCGTGAGCCGGAGATTGTCAATCATGGTGTTGATGTAATCTTTCAGCTCAGCTACCTCACCACTCGCTTCCACTTGGACGGAACGCGTCAGATCGCCTTTTGTCACAGCCGTGGCCACCTCTGCGATGGCCCGCACTTGGTTGGTCAGGTTGTCGGCAAGAAGATTCACATTCCCGGTCAAGTCTTTCCATGTGCCGGCTGCGCCCGGTACGTTCGCTTGACCGCCGAGCCTGCCTTCGACGCCCACTTCTCGAGCGACGGTGGTTACCTGATCGGCGAAAGTAGCTAACGTATCGGTCATGTTGTTGATCGTGTCGGCTAGCGCCGCGACTTCACCTTTAGCCTGGACCGTCAGTTTTTTCGTGAGTTCACCGTTTGCTACAGCGGTCACTACCTTCACAATTCCGCGCACTTGCTCGGTGAGGTTTGCAGCCATAACGTTCACGTTGTCCGTGAGGTCCTTCCACGTACCAGCAACGCCAGGCACCTGTGCCTGGCCGCCTAACTTGCCGTCTGTACCCACTTCGCGAGCCACGCGCGTGACCTCGGCGGCGAAAGCGTTAAGCTGGTCCACCATCGTGTTAATGGTGTTCTTCAACTCCAGAATTTCACCCCTCACGTCCACTGTGATTTTGCGCGACAAGTCGCCACGGGCCACCGCCGTGGTTACCTCGGCAATGTTGCGCACCTGACCCGTCAGGTTTCCCGCCATAGCGTTGACAGAATCGGTAAGGTCCTTCCATGTTCCAGCCACGCCGGTTACGTTGGCTTGCCCGCCGAGACGCCCCTCGCTGCCGACCTCGCGCGCAACTCGCGTCACCTCAGCAGCGAATGAACGCAGCTGCTCGACCATCGTATTTAGCGTTTCTTTGAGTTGCAGAATTTCTCCGCGAACGTCCACGGTGATCTTGCGCGAGAGGTCGCCGCTGGCGATGGCAGTTGCCACTTCGGCAATGTTGCGCACTTGGCCGGTCAAGTTGCTAGCCATGAAATTCACATTGTCCGTGAGATCCTTCCAAGTGCCGCCCACTCCAGGAACCTGCGCTTGACCACCCAACTTGCCTTCTGTGCCCACTTCGCGCGCCACGCGCGTTACCTCGCCGGCGAATGCGTTGAGCTGGTCCACCATCGTGTTGATCGTGTTCTTCAGTTCCAGGATTTCACCTTTCACATCCACGGTGATCTTGCGCGACAAGTCGCCGCGGGCCACTGCCGTGGTCACCTCGGCGATGTTACGCACCTGGCCCGTGAGGTTTCCTGCCATCGAGTTAACCGAATCCGTGAGGTCCTTCCAGGTTCCTGCCACGCCGGGCACATTGGCTTGACCGCCAAGCCGACCTTCGCTACCCACTTCGCGCGCCACGCGCGTTACTTCACCGGCGAACGCATTGAGCTGGTCCACCATCGTGTTGATCGTTTCCTTCAGCAAGAGAATCTCGCCGCTCACGTTCACCGTGATTTTCTTGGAAAGGTCGCCGCTTGCAATGGCCGTAGCCACTTCGGCGATGTTACGGACCTGACCGGTCAAGTTGCTGGCCATTGAGTTTACGGAGTCGGTGAGGTCCTTCCACGTCCCTCCTACGCCGGGCACTTGTGCCTGGCCGCCGAGTTTTCCGTCCGTGCCTACCTCGCGAGCCACGCGCGTCACTTCCGACGCGAACGACCGCAACTGATCCACCATGGTGTTGAGTGTGTCCTTGAGTTCAAGGATTTCGCCCTTCACGTCGACGGTAATTTTTCGCGACAAATCGCCTCTTGCTACAGCAGTTGCCACTTCAGCGATATTGCGGACCTGGCCGGTCAAGTTGCTGGCCATGAAGTTCACGTTGTCGGTGAGGTCCTTCCAAGTACCCGCACCGGGAACTTGTGCCTGACCACCCAACTTGCCTTCCGTGCCTACTTCGCGAGCCACGCGCGTCACTTCACCGGCGAACGCGTTTAACTGATCCACCATCGTATTGATGGTGTTCTTCAATTCAAGGATTTCGCCCTTTACGTCCACGGTGATCTTGCGCGACAAATCTCCCAGGGCCACGGCCGTGGTTACTTCGGCGATGTTGCGCACTTGGGCTGTTAGGTTGCCAGCCATTGAGTTAACTGAGTCCGTCAAGTCCTTCCACGTTCCGGCTACGCCGGGCACGTTGGCTTGGCCGCCGAGACGCCCTTCGCTGCCCACTTCGCGCGCCACGCGGGTAACCTCACCGGCGAAGCGATTGAGTTGGTCCACCATGGTGTTAAGCGTTTCTTTGAGCTCCAGAATTTCTCCACGCACGTCCACGGTGATCTTGCGCGATAGGTCTCCTTTCGCGATGGCCGTGGCAACTTCGGCGATGTTGCGCACCTGACCGGTCAAGTTGCTGGCCATGAAATTGACGTTATCGGTGAGATCTTTCCAAGTGCCGCCCACTCCAGGAACCTGCGCTTGACCGCCCAACTTACCTTCCGTTCCTACTTCGCGCGCCACGCGCGTTACCTCACCGGCAAACGCATTGAGCTGATCCACCATCGTGTTGATCGTATCTTTCAGTTCCAGGATTTCACCTTTCACATCCACGGTGATCTTGCGCGACAAGTCGCCGCGGGCCACCGCCGTGGTCACCTCGGCGATGTTGCGCACTTGGGCAGTCAGGTTTCCGGCCATGGCGTTGACCGAGTCTGTAAGGTCCTTCCACGTTCCGGCAACACCTGGCACCACTGCCTGGCCGCCGAGCTTGCCATCCGTGCCGACTTCGCGGGCCACACGCGTCACTTCGGAAGCGAAGGACCGCAACTGATCCACCATCGTATTAATTGCTTCTTTTAGCTGTAGAATTTCGCCTCGTACGTCGACCGTAATCTTGCGCGATAGGTCGCCGCTGGCGACGGCCGTGGCTACTTCGGCGATGTTTCGTACTTGGCCGGTTAAGTTACTGGCCATCGAGTTAACCGAGTCAGTGAGGTCCTTCCATGTGCCAGCGACTCCAGGTACCTGTGCTTGTCCGCCCAGCTTTCCGTCGGTACCGACTTCACGTGCCACGCGCGTAACTTCAGACGTAAACACGCCGAGTTGCTGGATCATGGTGTTTACGATTTTTGCCGACCGCAGGAACTCGCCTTCCAAAGGGCGCCCGTCTACGTCCAGTTGGACGGTTTGCGTTAGATTGCCCTTCGCAACCGCTGCAATAGCGCGCGTGACTTCCGTCGTGGGGCGGAGTAGGTCATCTACGAGTGTATTGACCGACATCTCCATTTCACCCCACGCGGCTTTCGGGAGATCAAATCGCATGCGCTCCCGGGTTCTTCCTTCTTTGCCCACAACCTTTCCAACACGCTTTAGCTCTTTGGCCATTTGTTGGTTGGCCTTGATAATTTCATTGAATGTGTCCGCGATCTTTCCTGCCAGGCCGGTCCAGTTACCAGGGAGGCGCACGGAGAAGTCACCGTCTCGCATAGTCTGGAGGCTGGATAGGACTACGCTTAGATCAGCGAACGAGATGTCAGCACGAAGATCGCGTTGTCCATTGCCTTTCGGGCTTGGCCCGCGGTCTGCATTTGAAGGTACTAGAGCTTGATCGAGTCTTTTCATACTCATCTCCCAAGCGCAAAAACTATCGGGCGCGGAAAGGGCTGAACGTCGTGTGCGACGTTTCGCTCGCGTTTATTGACGTAGGACAATACTATTCTTTCACGCAGTATTTGTCTGCCAAACCCAGCCCCCAAACACCGTATTTTATAATGAGTCAAAATTAAATAACGCAATTCATAGCACAAGACTTTCCGGAGGAGTCTACAGTGTTAAATGTATATAGGAGGCCCGGTCGAGATTCAGGCGAAAGAGCCGTATTTATCAACTGGGGCCAATACAGTATCTTACTGATACCAGCCTCCATCCGCCCGTGACAATCTCCTGGAAGGGTGATCCACGCATGCCTTCCCGCGTACTGATCGCAGACGACCATGAAATGGTGAGAAGAGGCATCCGCTCGCTTCTTGAGTCAACTCGTCATGATTTCCAAGTGTTAGAGGCTAGCAACGGAAGAGAGGCGGTCGAAAAAACGATAGGTTCGAGACCAGATCTAGTGATCTTGGATGTTTCCATGCCGCTTCTCGACGGTCTCAGCGCGGCGAGGGAAATAAGAAAAGTGGCGGCCGGTACGCCGATTCTAATTTTGACCTTTGAGAAAAGCAAAACGCTCACAGAAATGGCAAAGAGTATCGGAGTAAATGGATATATCACAAAAGACGAAAACGCCGACACCCTCCTAAATGCCATTGATGCCGCAATGGGCAGCCGAAGTGACGAAAAACCGGGCCGCGATATCCCTCTGCAAGGCAGTAACGCACAAATGAAGGAGGATTTTACCCGGTCGCATACACTGCCTGTGACAGACCCGGTGGTGCGCGTTCTTCTGCTCCACACCCGTGTGGCATGCGTGAAGCGCTGTCTGGAGGAATTTGCGGATCTACAATTCCAGATCGACGCAGATGTCGTCCTGACCTCCGAGCAGTGTGCCGAACATCTAAAATCAAGACACTATGACATTGTTCTCGCCGAGTACCCGATTCCCCAACGGCAGAGGACGCTAACGGCGGATCTTCTACGCCTGGCCGGCAGAAATATTCCCCTGATTTTTGTGGCTCACAAAATGGAACCGGGAACCGCCGCGGACCTCATAGCGAAAGGGGCTGCCGATTGCGTGGAGATGGATAATCTTGGCCAGCTTCCCGTTGCTATTCGCCGGGCCTTCAAGGAAAGCGCTTTGCGCGCGGAGCGCAATCGCGTCGAAAAAAAGCTACAACGTTCCGAGGCACATTACCGGGCATTAATGGAGAATGCCGCATTTGGAATTTGCCGCTGCGGGATGGAAGGCCGGTTTATGGACGTCAACTGGGCCCTTGTGACGATGCTCGGTTATGAATCAAAAGAGGAACTTCTGGGATCGAAACTCGCAGCCGAGATTCTTCACGATCCTTCCAAGCGGGCCCAGTTGTTGGCAGAAGTGGGCGAGAACGGCCGAGTGGACTCCTTGGAGACTGTTTGGAGCCGGAAGAATGGCACAAGCCTAACGGTCCGCCTGAGCGGACGCGAAGTCAACACGGGGGAGGGCAAGAGGGACGGCTACGAAATTATTGTTGGGGACGTGACCCAACAACGCGAGCTGGAGGATCAACTCCGTCAGCAGGCAGCCAGAGATCCGCTGACGGGTCTGGCGAACTACCGGCACCTTCTTGGAGTGCTGGACAGTGAAATAAACCGATTCAAACGGACGGGACGAGAGTTCGCCCTGTTGTTTCTTGACCTGGACAGTTTGAAACAGATCAACGATCGCTACGGACATTTGACGGGCAGCGAGGCGCTATGCCGGCTTGCAGCTGTTCTGGCGGCCAACTGCCGGAATATCGATACGGCAGCGCGTTTTGGAGGAGACGAGTTTGCAGTGGTGCTGCCCGAAACAGGGGTGGAATCCGCCAAATCGGTTGCCCAACGTCTATGCAATGACCTTGCAAATGACGGCGAGCAGCCCGCATTGTCTGTGAGCGCAGGTGTTGCCATCTATCCTATCGATGGTGACACGGTCGAAACTCTCTTGTGTGCAGCAGACAAAGCATTATACGAGAAGAAATCTAGAGTGCACGATAGAGCACGGAACAAAGCGAGGCAAGTCATTTAGTAGAATCGCTTGCGTCCGGCCTGTCTGGAGTGAGAAACCAATCGAGATGAGTAGGGCAGACCGTTGGAAGATGCTCGTCGAGCCATATGCCGTGTGCTTGTAATTGTTCAGGGTCGGTCCCCGAAGTAGGCGCGTGCAGGTGGTATCTGACTTGAGCGCACTGGATACATTCGATTTCTAGCGTATCTACATACTGGTCCTGAAGTTCACGGGGCACTGGCTGGTCCGACTTGACGGCTAGAATTGCATTTCCTTGGTCGAATTCAGGAGATCATACGGCCCGCCGTGGCACAACTGCAATGAACCGTTAAAGGTTCGACCTCCCAATAAGAAGCAAACTTTCGAAACGGCGAGCACTCGCAGCGTCGTGGCAGCCTAGATCGAAAGAATTGACCTCACCTCCCTCGCGAGTGCTTCGGGGTCTAACTTTGATACGATGCGATCAACGGGCAGGTCACATCAACAACCAGGAAGAAGATGAGTGTATTCTATTTTCATGGAGGGTAGTCGAGTGGAGGTTCGAAAATGAGCGGTTCGCATCAGCTTAGGACAGTGCATTTGATGCCCGCAGCGCGCAAGTTCATTCGTGCCGTCTTGTTGTCTCCCTGCCTACTCGTCATTGCCTCTGGATCGCTCTCAGCCCAGAACGCATCAACATGCAGCAGTTCCGATTGGTTTGCCGTGCAACAAATCGAACGCGGAGGTCGCAGTTTGTCGCCTCTTTGCAAGGGAGAACTGGATGCTGCTGAGGATCATCGTACTGCGGCCGAAGCCGAGCTAAATGCTCTAGTCGCAAAGTCCCCTCAGAGCGCCGATGCCTATGCGGCACATTCCACGCTGACACACTTTTATCTTCGCCTTGGACGTTTCCACAGTGCCGAATCGCAGATCATGGCGATGCTGGCGCTTAAGCCCACCGCCTCGGACCTCCAGAACACGCAATCGCTCTTTGAGTTACTCGGGCGATATCCAGATCTCACGATATCCAGCAGCCATCCCGCCACCATCCGCAGCCACACTAACGACGGCAACATCTTTGCACCCGTCACTGTGAACGGTTCCGATGGGACATATATGTTGGATACAGGCATCAATCTCTCGATCATGAGCGAGTCGGAAGCCGCACGGCTGGGTCTAAAACCGCAGTCCTCGATCACCCGGCTTTCCGACATTAGCGGTACGAAAAGTGCGGAACTCCAGGTGGTTGATGTTGACGACCTAATCGTCGGCGGAACTCACCTCAGGCACGTTCCATTTCTCGTCATGGCCGATACAAACGGTGCCTTTACCGGACTTCCTCCAGGCCATCGCGGAATTTTAGGGATTCAGCCGTTGCTCGCTTTGGGTACTCTCACTTTTCGGCCAGACGACACACTGGAGATAGACGGCAACGCTGAACCGGGCGCAACAACAGCCCCCTTGCTGTTTGACGGCGCCATGCCTCTCACACAAATTAAATATCGAGGCAAGCCGCTCACTGTTACCTTCGATTGTGGCGCCACACAAACCACGCTCAATCCGCCATTCGCGACGCTTTACTCCCAACTCATCCGAAGTGGAACCCAGCAAAACCATGATATGAACGGTCTTGCCGGAACCACGGCCCGAAGCTCGGTTTCGTTGCCCCACCTTCCTTTGACCTTCGGACGCAAAGTTGACCTTGCGCCGGCAATCATTCTAATTGACCAAACGACCGGTACGAGCAGCTGGGCTGCCGCAAACTTCGGTTACGACCTGATGCAGCAGGCGAGGCCCTTCACGATTGACTTCCACCATATGCTCATCACCTTCCCGACAGAACACTAAACTCTGTTGCTTAAAACACTTCTGTCACACTGTATACGAACAAGTTCTCGGAAACGCTCTAGTGGTGAGTTATGCGATTTCACGCATGATAAAGGACATTAATCATGTATGAAAAGAAAGCTCCGATACCCGATGTGCCCACAAGAGCCATCATCCTTCACTACCCCCACTTCTCCCACACGGCCACAACCGTTCGCTTACTCTCAATCGAAAGGAAAGCGCAGCATAGACTTGACGGGGCCCGGCAACAGCTTCCTATTTTTGCAGGAGACTTTCCCCCACCTGCACCTCCCTTCATACCCAAGTGCCTCCTAAAAAACCCCTACGCCTCGCGGACCATCATCCGCGCAAGCTAGACTTTCTGCATCATTGTAACTTATAGTGTTTTTACATCTATGCTCGTTAAGCAGCCGGATGTCAGGAGCGCCTTGTCGGAATTAGCGGCCGGGAAGGACGATGCAGAAAAGCGAATTCAAAAGACGAAGACTAGCCGGCATGATGTTGGTGTTGTGGTGGCTTGTTGCTGTTGCACCGGGCTCAGCA
>Ga0209773_10000359_pt1 | contig 14462 bp, 18 predicted proteins | sample BogFormECP14_OM1_FD_188244 | JGI IMG/M metagenome (GOLD analysis project Ga0209773, IMG submission 188244) | Bog forest soil microbial communities from Calvert Island, British Columbia, Canada - ECP14_OM1 (SPAdes) (version 2) | ecosystem: Environmental > Aquatic > Freshwater > Wetlands > Bog ... | reverse complement strand
CGTAGATGATTTGGTCGGTCTGCAAGCCGGCAGAGCTCCGTTCCGCAACAGACAGAACGCGGTCTGAGACGCGCCCTTTGCACCCGCTCCTCACTGAAGAGCCGCCCGGAAGTGAGATTCCCGTCTGGCGAAATAGTTTCCGGAGAAAGTTCGAATTCATTGGCGATTAGGGCGAAGAGTTGAGCAGGATAAGGATTCTCAAATGGGTGCCATTTTCTGAAACCTTTTGACGAGATGGGAATCACACTGATCCGTGTTGACGATAGTTTGGATTCCTTACGAACGGGCGCGACACCTCTCTGTAGGCAAAGATGAGCATGACACTGTCGCAATTACGGGCCTACGAGGCTGAGCTGATGAACAGCGTCTGAGGAAAGCGTAATAAAATTTAATAAAATATAACGCATGGGTAATATAGACCGTGAACCCCTAACAAAAGGAACTTGTTTGCAACCTACTTTAGTCCGTATTCTCGTGGTCGATGATTTCGGATCAATTCGACAGTTTGTCTGCGAGGCGCTGGGGAAGAGACAGCACTTGCAGGTTGTTGGCGAGGCCTCAGACGGTTTAGAAGCGATTCAGAAAGCCGTGGAACTGAAGCCGGATTTGATTCTACTTGACATCGGGCTCCCAACACTGAACGGCTTGGAGGCCGATCGACAAATCCGCAAACTTGTCCCGGAATCCAACATAATCTTTTTGAGTCAGGAATCTTCAGCTGACGTGGTGCAAGAGGCTCTGAGGATAGGCGCGCGGGGTTACGTTGTAAAAGTAGGGGCCGCAACCGGGCTACTCACCGCTGTTGAAGCCGTCATATCGGGAAAGCGGTATGTAAGTAGCAGATAGCCAAACTGCAGTTTCACAGTCCCATTTGAAGCACAATCTAGCGAGGGGGCGCGATGTCGTCAACTGCTGGAGAATAACGGCACTTTGGCACTTTGGTTGCGACAGATCCTGGAAAACCTGGCGAACTCTTCGAAAAATTATTTCGCGGGTAAAAGGTTCTTCGAGGAAGACCTCATCCTTCGGGAGAATTCCAGATTACGCGATTCCCTCCTCACGCTTTAGCGAAGAGCTAGTGTGCGCGCACGAGGGGTCGTCCGAAAGGGGTTGTATTCCCTCGAGTATCTCCTTGAAAGGACTTTCTCGGCCCGCCTGATGGGAAGTCATTGCACGTGGATGGGCGCTGCGCAATTTGCAGCTCGTTGAGGTGATTAGGGAGTTCAGGAATGAAAGGTGTGGGACCTCGCAGCCTGAACTCCCACTGGATATCCTTAAGGAGAGAATATCTAGTTGCTTCCGGAACTTCCCGAAGCAGACCCGATGTCGTGTGATCTCACTGCGGCTTCCCTGATCTCCGAGCGGGAAACAGGGATGTTATAAACGTCGGTTGCTGTCTGAATCCTGCTTAGGAAGTGCTGTTCACCGGCTCGTTCGAAACTTACACCAGGTTTGTCGGAACGAGCGCTTTCGATCTCAACAGGGTGCACAAACACATTCGAACGATTCTCATAGCTGCTGAAGACCAGTCCCACGGATTTATCTTCCGAAATGCGACTGACTCTGTACGTGCCTGCAGGAAGTGTCTTACCACCGGCCACGAACTCAAAAGGTATAGTTACAACGACTTCGCCTCGATATTGAGCCTTGGCGGCCACACCCAGCCCAAGAACACAGATAAGTGTGAGTAATATGCTTGCATACCTCTTCTTCATGATTTCTCCTTTGAAACGTTGGGGATCTCGTTGCTGATCCGTGCGTCGTCCCAGCTCTTTTATTGCGGGAGCGACCGATATTACTTGTTTCAACAATCATCCTCCAAACGTGTACAGAAAGTGAGACACGCTTGTGGCTGAAAGGTTTCCAGAATTCGGCGTAAAGAGCTTGCCGGTCGCCAGTCCGGTAAGGAGCCGTGGAAATGCCATACCGGAACAGGGATGGAACGAGCCCCGTGATTCCCAAATAAGTCTGAAACCTTTGGGCTGCTCGAAAATCTCATTGAACTGGCGATTCTAGGCGTGACGACGAGCGGGCAGTGCGATCTGCCTCTCAGAGGAACCTCGCGCCCAGCGCCTTAGTACAAAACTAGCCGCGATAGGAGCTTCAAATGGGAAACGTAAAGCTTGTGGTCATATACCCGCACCCCAAGGATGTTGGTGCCTTCGAGAAAGTCTATCAAACCGAACACGTCCCGCTGGCAGTGGCGAAGCTGAGTGGCAAGACCAAAATGGTGGCAACAAAGGTGTTAGGTTCGCCGCAAGGCTCTGCTCCTTTCTACCGCATTGCCGAGGTTTACTTTCCGTCGATGCAAGCTCTGGAGGAGTGCGCCGCGTCGGACGGTGGCAAAGAAGCCCTTGCACACGCCGTGAAGATTTCTTCAGGGGGGACACCAATTTTCTTGGTCGCCGAGGAAGAGACTTTCACGTTCACCCAAACGGCGGCTGGTTAATCTGATCGGCCGGTTGATCTGGGTCAGCAGGGGATGCAGCTTCACGACTTTAGTGATCCGGCGATCAAACTGAATCGGTTACGGAGAAGGATGATGCGTTTCAGGCTTACAGTTAGTGCATTGATTGCATTTTCGATTCAAGCGGGCGTTTCAGTTCGATATATTCATGCTTCGAGTCCATCCTCGATGCCGAGCAGCGATGACGCCCCGCGGACTCCGGTGCTAATAGAATTGTTTACGTCCGAGGGTTGTTCGAGCTGTCCTCCCGCCGATGCTCTGTTAGAAAAGCTCGACCGTTCCCAGCCAGTAAGCGGGGCGGAGCTCATCGTTCTCAGTGAACATGTGGATTACTGGAATGATATCGGATGGAAGGATCCCTATTCTTCGCGCGAATACAGTGATCGGCAAAGCGCATACGCAGCCCAGTTTGGACTCGGCGGCATCTATACGCCGCAGATGGTCATTGACGGGCATTACGAACTCGTCGGCAGCGACGAGCAGCAAGCGATCCGCGCACTCGAAAAGGCGGTGAAGCTCGAAAAGATCCAATTAATGCTTTCTTTGTTTCACATTGAAGAACCCAATAAGCTCGGCGTGCGTGTCGAGACCGGTCCACTGCCTTCTTCCCTCGCAGCGAAATCGGCGAACGTTTTCCTGGCGGTAGCTGATGAGAGCGATGAGTCGCACGTGATCCGTGGAGAGAATGCTGGAAGAACTCTGAAACACGTGGCCGTCTTGCGGAACCTTGTCCCAGTCGGCAAAGTCGGCAGAACCGAAAACTTTTCGCGGAATGTAACCCTCAATCTCGACAGCGGGAATCGACGGGACCTGAGGATCGTGGGGATCATTCAGGAACCGGATGCGGGAAGGGTCTTGGGGGCGGGCTCCGTCCGGCTTTCTAATTAGCTTCGCTCAACTATTTTGATTTAGCAACGGTTAGTTCGCTTGCAACGGCAAGGGAACGAAATCGAATCTGGAGCAAATATGAAACTCGCGGTTTGCATCTTTTTCCTGATCGGATTCTTCGCAATTCCAAGTCGGCAAGAAAACCCTTCCACTGACCACGCCGCTGCTCCATCTGTTGGCCTGGAAGTCGGGCAGCAAGCTCCCTCATTTGCGCTCCCCGATCAGTTTGGTCATAAACAGTCCAACGAGACGCTCAAGGGATCGAAGGGCACTATTCTCCTCTTCTTCCGTTCTGCTGACTGGTGACCCTTCTGCAAAGCGCAGCTCGTGCAGCTGCAAAACGCAAAACAAAGATTTGAGGCGCAAGGACTTAAACTGGCCGCGATTAGCTACGATAGTCCGGCCATCCTGAAGGACTTCGCTGATCGGCACGGAATCCAGTTTTCCCTTTTGGCTGACCCAGATTCCAAGATCATCCGCAGCTTCGAAGTGCTCAACCAAGAAGCGAAAGGAATGACCAAAGGGATGGCCTTGCCCGGATTCTTCTACATCGACTCCAGCGGGGTTATTCGCGAAAAATATTTCACAGCAAAGTACACAGACCGATTGACTGCGAACAATATTATTGCAAAGCTCTTTCCGGAGTTGAGCGCCGAAGTAAGCCAGAATATCGAGGCTCCTCATCTTCGGATCACCCTCGCACAATCCGATCGGAGCGTAATACCCGGCGGCCGGGTCAGCCTCATTGCCGAAATCGAGCTTCCACCGGATGTACACGTCTATTCCCCGGGAGTGCAAGGGTATAAGCCCATTCAGCTCACCTTGCAGGAGCTTCCCGGAGTCGAACTCCAGCCTGTCATTTACCCAAACTCGCAGGTGCTCTACTTGGAAGCCATCCAGGAACATGTCCCGGTCTTCGAGGGAAACTTTCGCATCACGCAGGATGTTACTGTAACTCCGTCCAAGACTCGCGATGCAGTCCGCTCCTTGGTCTCCGAGCAAAGGACGATTTCGATTACCGGGGAACTTAAGTATCAGGCCTGTGACAAAACGGTTTGTTACCCTCCAACGTCGGTGCCGGTGAGATGGGAGTTACAGGTTCTTCCCCTTGACCTCAAACGATCTCCGGAGGCCATTCAGCACAAGTAGTCGATCGAATGATGAAACGGAACCAATTCTTAAGCTGTGAAAGGAGAAAGCCATGAGTGATGTCGTTTATGTTTCGAGATCGCGCATCGAGCGAAAGAACGGACCTCTCCGCATCGCGTACCTGCCCGGCGAGTCACAACCAGTGATTTTCAGCGTTCACGGAGCCATTGCCGAACACTACAAAATTGACCCAGCAAAGTTGAAAGAGTCGCACTCTTCGACCATCGACTACGTCATTTCCGCAACAGCTGGTTGAATGATGGGTACATTCGGAGGTGCGCTGGAAGCGCGCCAAATCGATGCCAGCAACGGAAAGCTAACCGCGGACGTGACCGGAGAGGTCGAAACGGAGGAGGATGTGCTGGTGATCCGCCGAATCCATGTGGTGATGCGCCTGGTGGCCTTACAAGATGTCAAGGAGAAAGTAGAGAGAGTGCACGCCATTTACGCCATGCGCTGCCCTCTATACCGAACTTTGCACAATACGATCCAGCTCACCTCTTCATTTGAGCTTGTCTTGCCGGAAGGGACGAGCCAGGCGACCGTCTAATATACGCCCGGCGGAGTTGTGATTGCGTGGCTGACAGTCAGTCCCGCCGCTGAACCAACGGGCAGTTAACGGAGAACCCAGAGCTGCAAAGGCAGTGCCACCCTGCGAGGTGAGGAGGCTGTCGCTCATGAACTTTAGGAAATCCGAATTACTCGCTTGTGCGCAGGCTCCCAACCCGGCTTCGCGAGATGAGACGGCGCGGACAGGAAAAGGGACGCGCCAGATCTGCTTTGTCGAGCCGGACCAGCGTAAGGTTGCACAGTGGGAAGCTGGAGACGTAAACTCGCCATTTATTGATCCGCGCCGGCCGACGGTGGGCAATGAGCTTTTTTAGCGAAGTTCGACTGGAAGACGAATTCGGGCCCTTTGTCACGTTTCAAGAGGCCCTTGGATTCGTCCCTAATCTTGTTCGCGCGCAGACTTTGTTACCTCGTGTCGTGGAGGCCCAGGCAAAACTTGAACGTGCCGTCCGCTTACAGGAAGGAGCGATTCCCCGAATACAGAAGGAACGAATCCTTCTAAGCATTGCAGCTGACCGTCATGACGCGTATTGCGTGGCCTTGGACCGTAAGGTCCTTTCTTCGCTTGGCGTCTCAGATAGTCAAGTTGATGACCTCTTGAACGACTGTCAGCATGCGGACCTCGCGGCGCCAGACCGCACCTTGCTGCAATATTGTCTCAAACTAAGCCGCTACGCTCCTTCGGTACGTTCGGAAGACATCGAAGCGCTGCGGGCATGCGGATTCGGGAACGAGTCGATACTCGAAGCCGTCGTCGTGACGGCTTTGGCCATCTACCGCTGCACGCTTTCCTTGGGTTTGGGTCCAGAGCCGGATTTCGGATCGCGGAAACTCGCGTCGACAAAGCTCTATACGCCCCATGAGCGAGCGCTCCCTGGCCTGTTGCCCCACATTCATGAGGCAGGCAGAAAAGGGGCTTACGTGCCCGCTCCATATTTAAGTCCCCAGACATTTGCACCTTTTGCCGTTGTTTGGAAGAGTCACGGATTCATACCGAACTTTTTCCGCGCTCAGACGTTGCGGCCGGACTTGCTGGAAGCCGAGTTGGAGGCTGTGGACAGAATTCTGTTACCTGAAGATGCCCTGACACGAGTGCAAAAGGAATGCATTCTGCTGGCCGTTTCGGCGGCGAACCTAAACTCTTATTGCGTTGCGATGCATTGCAACCTATTGCGCGGCTTGGGTATGTCCTCGGAGGAAGGTGACCAGATTGCGGTGGACCATCATGAGTCCGGTCTAACGGAGCCTGACAAAGCACTGCTAGACTTCGCTGTCAAATTGGGGACAGGTGTTTCAGAGTTTTCCCGCGAGGACGTTGTCAAGCTTCAAGTACTTGGGTTCTCCGAGAAACAGATCCTGGAATGCGAGGTGGTCACAGCTTTCAATAATTTCGCGAATACCCTCCAAATGGGGATCGGAATTGAGCCCGATTTTGAGCCACCTCCTATCTTTGAAAAAAATAAAATGAATCTTCCTGGCGCCACCCAGACTCCTATTCAGGCTGCGAGCGCTGTGCGTCTCGTCGACATGCTGCAGGACGCAGACGTTGGATTGGTTGCTCAGGCGCAGAGTGGGAAACTGGGAGCTTTCGAGGGATTGGTTCGCCGCCATAGCCAGTTAATTTATCGCACTCTGATAGCAATCCTGGGCAACCCAGCCGATGCAGAAGATGCCATGCAGGATACTTTCTTGAGTGCTTTCAAGCACATAGCCGGATTCGAGGGCCGCTCGAAGTTTTCAACTTGGTTTGTGAGTATCGCAAGAAATACGGCGCTTAAACGCTTGCGACGCGGAAAACTTTTTGAGAGCCTGGATGAAGATGAGTACGACGAAGAGCGGGACTCTCGCCCTCGTCAGGTTAGGGCCTGGCAGGACAACCCAGAGCAGTGCTGTTCTAAATCGGAAATGAGGCAGCTCGTTGAAAAGGGGATCTTGGCGCTTCCCGCAAACTACCGCGTCGTGGTAATACTCAGGGATATCCAACAGCTTTCGACGGATGAAGTTGCCCGGCAGTTGGAGCTAAGCGTTCCGGCAGTAAAGACGCGGCTCCTCAGGGGCCGGCTAATGCTGCGAGAATGGCTTTCACCGTATTTCACCACCAGCGTCAAGGGGATAGCTCAATGATCACTTGTGAGGAATTCCTGGCTGAAATCGCTGACTACCTTGAGAATGAGGTGTCGCCTGAGGTCCGTAAAGAGCTTGAACTGCATCTGTCCCAGTGCCGCGCTTGCCACGTACTCTACGATTCCACCCGCAAAACTATAAAAATCGTAACAGAAAGTAGTTCATTCGAGTTGTCGGAAAGTGTCTCCGACCCAATCATAGACCGCGTCATGGCGAAGTTGCGAATGGACCAAAACTAATAGGGTTTAAATCTTCTTAACCGCAATCTATTCACACCTTTACTCCTGCAAGCTTGTCGAAATTCGGTATTCGCAAGCTAGACCGGTGAGTGTCGAATATCGTCGTCGAGTCCTTCATAAATCCCGGCTTGACCCAAATGGGCGAACCACGATCCCTGCCTGCGACAACGCGGGGCTTTGGACGTTGCCCAGCTATGACGATTTCTTGGCTATTCATGCAACTTTCGCACGGCAAATGACTCCTATGGCCCGTGAGAGTTGAGCACCGACGCTAATTGGACAGCGAATGCCGTGTTGCAAGCCTACGGAGTCAACCTGGTCAACTATCCAACATTCATAAAGGTGCAGTTCGAACAAACGTAAAGGGCGAAAGCACTAAAGAAGGCCATATGAAAACCATCCGCCTTTCAATTTTCCGCGCGTTCCTGCTTATCGCGTTCATGACCGCCTGCCTGTGCTTATTGTACGGGCACGAGCGCGGGCATGTCGTTCCGATCGCCCGCAACACAGCATGGAACGACCTCGTGATCCAGGTCAATCCTGACATGGGTGACTTGTCGGCCGATTCTCTGGGAAAAGAGCTTCTCCATATTCAGAGTTTTCTCGCAGAACATAAGTCCGAACCCAGCGCCGGCACCTACGACATTGCTGTCTTCAGGGCTATCGACCAAGTCCGCGCCCGCTTTCAGAAAGCCGGCAAGGACTTGGAAACGATCGAGAACGAATTGTCCTACAAGGAAGCGCAGGCAAAGCTCGGGAGGTGATGCGCGCAGCAAGAACGAGGTGGACAGTGGAGAACAACGAGATGGCAGTAGTTGATCAGGTGTGTAGGGGAGGCAGAGAGGCTTATTGGCGTCTCGTACTGCCGCACTTGCCCGCGGTGCTCTCAGTAGCCAAAGCGATTCTGAGGAACTCGGTGGACGCTGAAGAAGTTACTCAGGAGGCGGTCCTGAAAGGCCTCTGCAACATCCATGGATTTTGTGGGGACACGAAATTCAGCACATGGCTGATCCAAATCACGATCGATGAAGCTCGGGACAGGCTTCGAAAGGACCGGAGATACATGGACCGGCCGCTGAACGAGCAGCAAACAGGTAATGCTTACGAGTATGTACCGAAAGATTTCAAGGACTGGCTCGAAATTCCCTCGCAGGCCCTTGAGGGTAGTGAACTCCAAAATGCCTTGCAGCGAGCGCTGGAATCTTTGCCACAAAAGTACCGCGAAGTCTTCACTTTGAGAGACATAGTACATCTGAACATCGACGAAACTGCGCAGGTGCTCGGAATCACAGTAGCGAACGTCAAGACCCGGCTCCTGCGGGCGAGGCTTCAGTTGCGGGATGCTCTTGCGCCAGGTTTTGGCGGCAGTTGGTCAAATAGCAATACGGACTATCCGAGGGCAGCCGCTTGACAAACCCGGAGAGTGGTCGTTCGTTTTCACAAGATAGCAAGGGGGATGTGCACGTTGTTCGGACTGCTCACAGTTAACACGAGCCAGACTTGGGAGCTTTCTTCCGAAACCTTCTGACGAGATCGGAATCACACTGAGCAGAGTAAATTGACAAGCGGTTAGTCTAGATTTCTAGCGGACAAAAGGAACCCGGATCAGTTGACAAAGATGAGCAGGACACAGCCGCAATTGCGGGGCGACGAGGCTGAACTCATAAAGAGCGTCTGCGGCGGAGACCGGGAGGCTTTCTACGAGTTGATACGTCCGTATGAACGCATGATTTACGCGACCGCGATGTCGGTTGTGAAAAACTCCGCTGACGCGGAGGATGTCGCGCAGGAGGCAGTTCTCAAGGCACTCTCTAACATAGCCGGCTTCCGTGCGGAATCAAAGTTCAGCACCTGGCTTATACAAATTACCTACAACGAAGCAAAGATGAAATTGAGGAAGGCGCACGCCCACCTCTACGAGTCCATTGACAACCAGCAGCAAAGCGAAGAGGGAGATTTTTGGCCGCGAGACTTTGCCGACTGGCAACCCATACCTTCCGAATTGCTCGAACAAAATGAGATACGGCAAGCACTGCAAGATGCAATCAATTCGCTCGGCCGCATTTACCGCGAGGTGCTAGTCCTCAGGGACGTTCAGGACTTTAGCATCAAAGAGACAACGGTTATTCTAGGTATTTCGGAAGCAACCGTGAAAACTCGGCATCATCGGGCCCGCCTGCTCCTGAGAGACTGCATTGCCCCTGGATTCGACGGTTGCTGGGTTAAGGGACAACCGTATCGGAGAGTCAGACCATGGTGAATAGAGAGGGGCGCGATGGCCACCATTGAAATCAGCTGCGTCGAAGTCTGGCGGGAAATCTCCAACTATCTTGACGAAGATGTCTCTCCTGCGGTGCACGAACGAATGGAAGCGCATTTCAAAGTCTGCGCCCATTGCACTGCGGTGCTTGACGGCACCCGAAATGTCGTAGGACTGGTCGGCGATGGAAGAGTATTTCAGATGCCCGACGGGTTCAGCAAGCGCCTACACGAAAGGCTTCAGAAACTTCCGTGAACTCGTACCCCCACTGCCGGAATCTGCTCGGGCCGGAATGGATCGGCGACGTCCTGGTTATCCATGTACATCCATAGCTTCCACTTGCCCTCTTTGTCTTTCCTCCAGATATCCACATAGCGGTCCCTCCGACGAATGGGTTGACTGCCGTCCTTCGGCCTCAGCGTTAAGTCATGCCACCCGTAATCATAGGCAACATTTCCTTGAAGACGAATCTCGATGACAATCACTTCCAGCTCCGCAGTGAAGCGTTCGAACAGATTCGCGAGGCGAGTCTTCAAGGCTTCCAATCCGCTCGCGCCAAATTCACAGGGCTGTCCATTCGAGAAATTAACCAGGTCCGGATCAGCAATCGCCAGTAATCGCGACACATCCGAGAGGTTGAAGCAATCCCGAAATTCGCTCTTGGCCACATTGATGGCATACAAGTCGTCCATTTCTTATCTCCTGTGCTGCATCGCGACGTGAATGTTAATTCCCAAGCCTCCATTCTAGCGGAAGTAGGTGTGAGATCATGCCTCCCGGTTTCTGTTCCTCATATGCCGAGACATCTTCTCATAGGAGCGCTTGAAACTTTTTGGCGCCCTCCGAATCAGATGCATGTGGGGATTTTCTGCCTTGTGCGGCACCCTCTCCAGTCCATTCTGAAGGAATATGTTCAATGAACCCGATTTTCCGCCGCTGCTCTATCGGTATTTTGAGTGGAGCGGCCGCTAGTACCGTTTTGACAGCGACGCCTCACTACGCTCTGTGGAACTTGATTCTGGGCGTCGGCATTGGGGCTACCTATTCTGCAGGGCTTCGGCCAACACGCCGAGCGTATGTCGACAACCTATTGGCAGGAGCATCGCTCGGCGTTCCGCTATGGGGCCTTGTCAGTGTAATCGTTATCCCTTTGCTGTCCGGCCAGATGCCCGAGTGGAGCGCGGAGCAAATGCGCCAAAATTTCCCCGCTTTGGTAAGCTGGGTGATCTTCGGGGCTTATCTTGGAATTACCAATCAGGTCTTACAAGACGGCGCCGAATATTTCTTCGGCCCAGAGCCAGCCCCCAAAGTGCCGGAAGTTTCAGTGAGCAAACGTATTGTTATCTTGGGCGGCGGATTTGCTGGCATGCGTACCGCGGAATGTCTCGAAGAAGGATTACGCGGCGACCGTTCCACCAGCCTCACCCTAGTCAATGAAACCAATGCGCTCCTATTCACTCCGATGCTCGCGGAGGTAGCCGGAAGCAGTTTGGAACCCAGTCACATCAGCACGCCTTTGCGGAGCACCTTACCCTGTACCGAGTTCATTCGAGGTGTTGTAGTGGCAGTGGATCTGGAAAAGCGTTTGGTAGTTCTGCGTCACGACGCAGGTGCGAATGGAGCACCTGGGCGACGAGAAGTTCCCTACGACCACTTGATCTTTGCTCTTGGCTCAGTTTCGAATTACTTGGGCATGACGAACATCGAGAAGTTCGCATTCAATTTCAAGAGTCTTCTCGATGCCATCCGAATCCGGAATCACGTCATCGAGATGTTCGAGCGTGCTGATTTGGAGTCCGACCCCGCTCTTCGCTCTTCGCTTCTTACCTTTGTCATTGCTGGCGGTGGTTTCGCGGGCGTAGAACTTGCCGGTGCTCTGAACGATTTCGCGCACGGCATTTTGGCGGATTATCCCAGGATTCATCCGGATGAGGTGGATATTGTCCTCGTTCACTCCCGGGATCGTGTCTTGCCGGAACTTAGCGAGTCTTTAGCACGGTATGCGCAAGAGAAGATGCAACTGCGTGGGGTCAGCTTTCGATTAAGCACGCGCATCGTAGACGCGTATCCTGGCGTGGTTCTCCTCAGCGAGGGTGAGATTCACACCGAGACTCTTGTTTGGACAGCAGGCACCACGCCGAGTCCCTTGTTGAAATCACTGCGTCTCGAAAAAGATAAGCGTGGTGCTTTGCTTGTTGACGATACTCTGGCCGTGCCAGGGCGCCCCGGTTTGTGGGCACTCGGTGATTGCGCCGCAGTCACCGACGCTGCGACGGGCCACCCCTGCCCTCCGACCGCTCAGTTTGCCCTACGTGAGGCAGAAGTTCTCGCGAGCAACATCCTGTCTCAACTGGAAGGACGGCCTACTCGCAGATTCCACTTCCATTCTCTCGGTGCTCTCTGCGTGGTGGGACACCAGACAGCCTGCGCTGAATTGAGCATTCCATTTAATCGAAGCAGATCCTTGCGGTTTTCCGGTCTGTTCGCTTGGCTCCTGTGGCGGGGAATCTACCTTGCGAAATTGCCCGGTTGGGAGCGCAAAATCCGCGTGCTCATGGACTGGACAATCGAGCTCTTTTTCCCTCGTGACATCGTTCAGACGATTGATGTGAAGTGAGGAATCGGTCCATGCCAAAAGCACAATCACGGATATCTCCGCAGGTCGGATCGACCTTTTCCCGGACGGTCTGGATTGAACCTCTTCTCGGCTTCGCCCTGGGTACATCTGGAGGCTTACTTCAGGGAATGGTGTTAAGGACCTCGCTCCTCTCAGGTGGACTCCTCGGCGCGGCTTTCGGACTTGCATTTGGATTGTTTTTTGCCCGGCGCGCAACCAGTCCTGGCGCAGGACTGATTTGGGGTTTGGGTTCTTCCTTCTTGCTCTGGATACTCACCGTCGGAGGCTTCTTTCACCTGGCGAGTGGCGCCAAACATTCAGCCATGATGTTCCAGGACGCCCAAGGACACTTCTCCGAACTCGTTGCCTATGTGCTTTGCCTTGGAATGCCCGTCGGGGTCGGATTGGGCATTCGGGGTGGATTCCGCGCGTCCAGTCCGGACAAAAGATTTGCCTGGGGCCGCGCCATGGTAGCTGGGGGTTTCGCCGGCACGCTCGGAGGTCTTATCTTTGGTAGGTGGGTATCCTCAGGAAACTACTATCCTCTCCTAGCGGGATTTGGAGAATTGAGCTCCCGTAATATGACGATTTCTTTGCATTTTGCCCTCGCTCTCTTGATCGGTATGACTTTCGGACTTCTCTTCCAGCGAGACGTTCGAGGGTACGGTTCATGCATGGGATGGGGGCTCGGATTTGGGATCTTCTGGTGGTTTTTTGGGCCTCTGACACTCTTGCGGCTTGCTGCGGGATTACCCCTCGATTGGTCGGCGGAGCAGGGCGCTGCTGTGTTTGGCTCGCTGGTCGGACACATCCTGTATGGGCTGATTCTTGGTGTCGCCTACGCTACCATTGACAAGATTTGGGTTCGTTTGTTCATCCAGTCTGATCCACTCAATCGAGAAATCGAAAGTCCCGGCCTTCATGTCCTCCGCTCGCTGGGATGGGGAGCGGCCGCCGGTCTCATCGGCGGCCTCGCTTCCTTGCCGCTCATGATTGCCACTGGAGTCCTGTCAAAAGTCGCGGGCGTGGACGCCGGCTTCGTAGGTTTTCGCGGCTTAGTTATTCATTTGTCCGTGAGCGCGTTAATCGGTATGACCTACGGAATGCTGTTTCGCAATGAGACTACAAGTTCAGGCTCCAGCATCGCATGGGGGTGGTTGTTTGGTTTGATCTGGTGGTATTTGGGACCGATGACCCTTATGCCGTTGTTACTGACGGGGGTTTGCGATTGGAGCGCGGACGCCGCTTCCGCTCTGCTTCCGTCCCTTCTGGGCCACTTGATTTATGGTGCTGTGACCGCATTGATCTTTTTTCTGTTTGATCACCACTACACGCGTTCGCTTCTTCTTGATCCCCGAACATCACCGCGGGAGCTGCGCCGTCTCCGGCCCGGGGGGACACCTGCGCCTGCACTTTGGCTCTTTGCCCTTAGCCTGGGAGTTCTCCTCCCTATTCTACTTGGCTAGCCTCCGCACTCCACATCTCTCGAGAAAGTGTATCTTCGAGACTTATCCTGTTTTCAAAGATTTTTTCTCCGTTTTTCTCTTCTGGATGTTGCTTACATAAGCGGGCGGGCGACACGCGCTTTGGGATTACACTCCGGACATCGATACCGAAACATCTATGGAATGTTGTAATCTCCACGCTGACCGATCAGCTTTCAATTGAATGCTTGCTCGCGATGAACCTGAACACATAAGTTTTGCTCGCCGAGTAAAAGCACGACTGTAGGCGACGGTTCCCTAGATCGTTGTAGATAGAACACCTGGTTGGCAGCCGCGTCCCCCAATTGACCTCCGAAATTGGCCAGCATTCGGTTGCGAGCCGAACGCCTGATCAAGTCCGAATCTAGAAATGCTCACGATGCAGCCACCAACAACCATCCTGCAGCTCAGAAATCCAAACGTGGTATTACATCTTTATGACGGCTTTTTTTCGCCTTGGAGGAGAGTCCCCGAAGAACTTTCCCTTCAGCAATTTCTGCACGAAGAATTTCACTTCACATGCTCAAGCATTGGGTCGAGAGCCGAATGCTCTACCCAAACTCTGTAATTGCTATTCATATAGCACCATAAAAGCCCCCTGATAAGGGCGAGGTCGGTGGTTCAAGTCCACCCAGGCCCACCATTCAAATCACCAGTAAATACG
>Ga0209773_10000356_pt1 | contig 14476 bp, 11 predicted proteins | sample BogFormECP14_OM1_FD_188244 | JGI IMG/M metagenome (GOLD analysis project Ga0209773, IMG submission 188244) | Bog forest soil microbial communities from Calvert Island, British Columbia, Canada - ECP14_OM1 (SPAdes) (version 2) | ecosystem: Environmental > Aquatic > Freshwater > Wetlands > Bog ... | reverse complement strand
GAGCGCCTCGATGCGACGCCCGAGCGAATCGCCCGCGCGGCCGAGAACGGGCAAGAGATCGCCTGCGGGCCTGACCGCCGTCGACGGATCGACGATCCTTTCGATGTGATGCGCGCTCATCGCGCTCTTGCCCCACATGATCGCAAGCTCAACGATCTGAGGTGGCTGATCGGCGAGGCGCTGCGCCGTCTCCACCATCGCGCCGCGCTCGACGGATTGCGCGCGGTCGCGCCCGATCGCATCAGCGCCGGCGTCGGGGGACCGCGCTCTGGCCTTCCGCTGTCGGAAGCCGCCTTGCACGCGCGCGATAAACTGCGGGCCGCCGAAAGATTGGCCGGCGCCGCGGCGTGGCCGGTTCTCAGACGCATCGTCATCGAGGGCGCGATGCTGCGCGATTGCCGGAATATGATCGCCGAGGTCACGACATCCTGGCGGATCGACGCCATTCTCGCCGACCGGCTGCGCTGCGGCCTTGACGCTCTCGGCGTCCATCTCGGCATCGCCGCGTCGGCCCGAGCGCGCTAACGCGACAATCTCAATGAGCGGTAGTTCATGGGCCGTTCACATTGGCGGTGATCTGTTCCCTGCGTTTCAGAACCAAGGAGTAAGATTTTGATGACCCGAATATTTTCAAGCAAGACGATCGGCGCTTTATTCGCCGCCACTCTTCTCGCGCAGTCGGCGAGCTCCGCCTCCGCCTTTTCATTGTCGGCGCCGTCGATCGCCCCGGCCTTTTCGGCCGGACAAGTCGATAAAGTATGGTGGCATCACTATTGGCATCGTCATTATTGGCATCCTTGGCATCGCCACTGCTGGATGAGCCCGTGGGGCTGGCGCTGCCACTCTTGGTGAACCCGACGAGCATGTCGGCGTCGGCCGGCTGCGCGTTGAATTGAAGGATTTCGCGGAAGCCTTGCGCTTCCGCGAATAGCGAAATCTTTCGGCCTCGGCGCCGGGCGCGCGCCGTAGGGCTCGGACATGTCGTTTCCTCTCGCGAGCGAACGCGATGCCGGGCATGGCCCCGGCGCCGCGCGGGCGTCGGCGTCACATCTGCAATTTCGCGATGAGCGTATCCGAGACTTCAAAATTCGCATAGACGTTCTGGACGTCGTCGTTCTCTTCGAGCGCGTCGACGAGTTTCAGGACCCTTTCGCCGGCCTCGTCGTCGACCGCGATCGTGTTTTGTGGGCGCCAGACGATCGCTGCTTTCTGCGGCTCGCCGAATTTAGCTTCCAAGGCTTTTTGCGCGTCGCGCAAGGTCTCCATCGACGTGACGATCTCATGGGTCTCGTCATTGGAGAGGACGTCGTCGGCGCCGGCTTCGATCGCCGCCTCCAGCATCGCATCGTCCGAGGCGACCTTCCGGCCGTAGACGATCAGCCCGACGCGGTCGAACAGAAAGGAGACCGCGCCGGTCTCGGCGAGCGAGCCGCCGGCCTTGGAGAAATTCGAGCGCACTTCGCCGGCGGTACGATTGCGGTTGTCCGTCAAGGCCTCGACGATCACCGCCACGCCGCCCGGCGCATAGCCCTCATAACGCACTTCGTCGTAATTCTCCCCTTCCCCGCCCGACGCTTTTTTTATCGCGCGCTCTATATTGTCCTTCGGCATGTTTTCGGCGCGCGCCGCAATGACGGCGGCGCGCAGCCTGGCGTTCATCGTCGGGTCGGGCAGGCCGAGCTTGGCGGCCACCGTAATTTCGCGCGCCAGCTTGGAGAAGAGCTTGGAGCGGATCGCGTCCTGCCTCCCCTTCTTGTGCATGATGTTCTTGAACTGACTATGGCCGGCCATCTTTTTCTCGGGGAAATTTGGGCGCTGGCGCGCCCTCGCGAAAATCGGCAACCCTATAAGCCCTGGCCGGCTTCGGCGGCAAGACGGCTATGATCTCTCGCAAAGCGGAGCAGGGAGTTCCGCCGACCGCCGACGGTGTCGGCCGTCCCTACCAGAAATCCGGAACGGCAGGCGCGAGTATCCCCCCGATCCTGACCGGCCCGATTTTCGTGGCCAGCCCATCCCCGCCGGTCTCGACCGCGACGCCGCAGAGCGTGGCAGGTCCGGTCGCCGGCTCGAAACGGGCAACGGGAATGCGCTGGGTGAAGCGACGCAAGGGTTCGTCCTTATCCATGCCGATCACCGATTCATAATCGCCGCTCATCCCGGCGTCGGTGATGAAGGCGGTGCCGAGCGGCAAGATCCGGTGGTCGGCGGTCGGCGTATGGGTATGGGTGCCGACCACAAGGCTGGCGCGGCCGTCGACGAAAAGGCCGAAAGCCTGCTTTTCGCTAGTCGCCTCGGCGTGGAAGTCGATTAGGGCGGCGTCGCAGCCGCGCCCCAGCGGGCAGGCGGCGAGCTCCTCTTCGATCCGCTTGAATGGATCGTCGAGCGCGTCCATGAAGATGCGGCCCAACATGTTGACGACGAGGACTCGCCGACCGTCCTTGGCTTCGATGAGATTGGCGCCGTGACCGGGCGTGCCGGCGGGGTAATTCGCTGGTCGGATCAGCCTCGGCTGGCGAGCGATATAGACGAGCGCCTCGCGCTGATCGAACCCATGATTGCCGAGCGTCACTGCGTCGGCGCCCGCTTCGATCAGCTCCTCGCAGATCGCCTCCGTGATGCCAAAGCCGCCGGCGGCGTTCTCGCCATTGACCACGATGAAATCGAGCCGCCATTTGTCGCGAAGCGCAGGCAGCTGCTCGTTGACGATTGTTCTGCCGCTGCGACCGAGCACGTCGCCGATGAAAAGGAGACGCATAGGCTCAGCCCGCCCCGCAGTCGATCAATTCGGTGTCCGTCAGCACGAAGTCGAGCCGCTCGTCATGCGCCCCGAAGGGCGTCGCCGGACATTCAGCCACGCCAAACGCAACGCCGACGGCAATGACCCGGCCTTTGGCGCGAAGCGCGCGAAGAGTGCGGTCGTAATGGCCGGCGCCATAGCCGATGCGGTGGCCGGTCCGATCGAAGCAGGCCAACGGAACGAAGAGGAGGTCGGGATCAACAGCCCTGGCGCTCTCCGGGGGCTCGGGAATCTTCATTGCCCCGGTCTTGGTGGGCTCCCCCGGCCGCCAGGCGCGAAAGACGAGCGGAGCGCCGCGCGCGATGGTGATCGGCAGCAACGTCAAGAAGCCCGCCTCCGCCAGCGCCGCCAGAAGCGGCAGGGTATCGGGCTCGTCGCGCACGGGATAAAAGGCCGAGATAGCTCGCGCCGAAAGGCCTTTGGCGAGGCGAAGGCCCTCGACAGCCAGTCGCTGGCCGAATTTGGTTCGCGCCGCCGGTTCGAGTTCACGCCGCCGGCTCAAGGCCGCTTGGCGCAAGTCTTCCTTGGCCGCGGCCGATGCCGTCGTCACCGACGAACGCTCCTTCGAGAAGAAAATTTGTGCGGGGCCGCGATGGCCGTGGGACTGCGATCCCGGGAAACCTACAAAGTAGGTGGGCGCCGTGTGACCAAGCCCACGGGCAAGGCCAGGGACAGCTCCCTTAAGGATCGTAAGGCCCCGGGGATATGTGTCCTCACGCACCCCGCAGCTCCGCGGGCGTTAATCTAGGGCCAAAATGGACAAAAGGCCAGCCGCGAGGGAGCGCCTTGGCGAAGTCGTCTGGGCGTTTGGCGCAGGGGCGCCCCGCGCTAACGCCACGAAAAGAAGGCCCGCCGCGCCGCGCCCGCCCGCATCGCCGCCTTCACAAGACTGTCGCCTTGCCTGTAGATGAACCGTTGCAAAATAAATAATTTTTTGGGAGGGCTCTCGTGAAGGCTCTGGCTCTCGCATTTTCGCCTCGCTTCATCGTCTTTACACTGTGCGTCCTGATCGCTCTTGCGCTCGCGGCCGTCATCGGCGGCACGACCGTTTCGCGCTGGGACGCGCCGCTCGGCGTCGCCTTGGCGATTTTCGCCGCGCTCTCTCTGCTTGGCGTTCGTGATCTTTTGCAGACCCGCCACGCGGTCCTGCGCAACTATCCGATCGCCGCCCATATCCGCTTCCTGCTCGAAGACATCCGCCCGGAACTGCGCCAATATTTCTTCGAAAGCGAGAAGGACGGGTTGCCGTTCAGCCGCGACGAGCGGTCGATCGTTTATCAGCGCGCCAAGATGCAGCTCGACAAGCGCCCTTTCGGCTCGCAATTCGACGTCTACGCCCAGGGCTATGAGTGGCTGCGCCATTCGATGGCGCCCAAGCCCATGGACAATATCCAGCATTTTCGCGCGCTCGTCGGCGGGCCCGAGTGCTCGAAGCCCTATTCCGCATCGGTGTTCAATATTTCAGCGATGAGTTTCGGCGCGCTGAGCGCCAATGCCGTGAGGGCGCTGAACGGGGGCGCGGCCAAGGGCGGCTTTGCCCATGACACCGGCGAGGGCGGCGTTTCGCCGTACCATCGCGAGAACGGCGGCGACATCATCTGGGAGGTCGGCTCCGGCTATTTCGGCTGCCGCAATCTCGATGGCAGCTTCAACGCCGAGAAATTCGCCGCCGTCGCCGCCGAACCGCAGATCAAGATGATCGAGATCAAGTTGAGCCAAGGGGCCAAGCCCGGCCACGGCGGCGTGCTGCCCGCCGCAAAAGTCTCGGCGGAGATTGCGGCGATCCGTGGCGTCGAGCAGGGCAGGGACTGCATCTCGCCCGCCCGTCACCCCGCTTTCTCGACGCCACTAGAAATGATGGGCTTCATCGCCAAACTCCGCGCGCTCTCCGGCGGCAAGCCGATCGGCTTCAAGCTCTGCCTCGGTCATCCCTGGGAGTTTCTGGCGATCTGCAAGGCGATGGTCGAAAGCGGCACGTACCCCGACTTCATCGTCGTCGACGGCAAGGAAGGCGGCACCGGCGCCGCGCCGATCGAATTCATGGACCGGCTCGGCATGCCGATGCGCGACGGCCTCGTCTTCGTCAATAATGCGATCGCCGGCATCGCCGCAAGAGAGCGCATCAAGATCGGGGTATCGGGCAAAATCACCAACGCCTTCGACATGGCGAGAGCGATGGCGCTCGGCGCCGACTGGTGCAATTCGGCGCGCGGTTTCATGTTCGCCTTGGGCTGCATCCAGTCGCTAAGCTGCCACACCGACCGCTGTCCGACCGGCGTCACGACGCAGGACCCGACGCGCTCGCGCGCTCTTTACGTGCCTGACAAGGCCGAGCGCGTCTACAATTTTCATCGCGCGACATTGCATGCTCTGGCCGAACTCACCGCGGCGACGGGCTTGAACCATCCGAACGAATTCCATCCCGCTCATTTCTGCCGCAGGGTGTCCGGCCACGAGGTCATGACCTTCGCCCAGCTCTATCCCGGCCTTGCGGAGGGCGAGCTTCTCAGCGGCGCGCGGGACCAGAGCTTGCGCGACGCCTGGAATATGGCGCGGACGGACACATTCGCCGTGGCGATGTAGCGGACGGGGCTTCACCCGCGGTCGCGGGCCGGGGGCGCGCACACATGTGGCTTAACCTTGCGGCATCACAGACATACGTTTCCGACGCGATGAGGGACCGAGACCGTTTAGCCGCGAAGATGACGCTCGACCAAATCGCCGAGGCGCAGCGCCTAGCGCGCGAATGGAGACCAAATAAATAGCTGGCCGCCGCTCCCCCCGAGGAAGCGCTTAGCGCTGGACCCGCCGAGATATCGGCGTTCATCGGCCCAACGACCGACTCCGCTTTCGATGATTTCTTTCAGGTCCGCTCTACAACCCGTATCCCCTGGCCATCGCCGCGGCGGCGATTGGAATGCAAAGGAACAGAGCCGCCTCGATCCAGAGATAGCGCCTTACCCGCGCCGTCTCGGGGCCGGCGGGCAGAAAGGCGGGATTGGCCTTGAGGCTGCGGCCCCAGGCGAGATAACGCAGCGTCGGCGGGATCGACAGCAGCCCGACCGCAAGAAACAGCGCCATCTTGGTCCAAAAAATATGGTTGGCGAGGTAGTATTCGTAACCCTTCGCCCCCCAGATGACCCTCGCTACGCCGAAAACGATCACCGCGCCGGCCAGCGCGCCGTACCAAATATCAACGCCGCTGATGCGGCGCATCGATTTTGCGGTAAGCTCCACGCTCATCAGCGCGATTTCGGCGGCGAGTACTGCGGCGAAAGAAAAGACCGCCACATGGTGCAGGCAAGCGAGGACCCAATCGGTCAGCATCTAAGCGCTCCGGTGGATTATTCCGCCGCCGGCGCCAAGGCCGGCGATAATTCGCGCGTCGTTTCCGCCGTCCGGGCGCGCGGCGCCGCCTTGGCGCCGAGCGATTTCCGGAACCACAAGGCATAGACTGCCGGCAGGAAGAGCAGGGTCAGGAAAGTCGCGACGAACAGGCCGCCCATGATGGTGATCGCCATCGGTCCCCAGAAGGCGCTTTCGGACAGCGGGATCATCGCGAGGATCGCCGCGAGCGCTGTCAAGGCCACCGGCCTTGCTCGGCGCACCGTCGCCGAGACGATCGCCTCGCGGCGCGTGACGCCGAGTTCGCGCACATCCCTTTCGATCTGGTCGACCAGGATCACTGTATTGCGCATATCCATTCCGGCAAGCGCGATGAGGCCGAGCAGCGCCACGAAGCCGAACGGCCGATCCGCGATTAAAAGCGCCAAGGAGGCGCCGATGATGCCGAGCGGCGCGGTGAAGAAGACGACGACAAGCCGCGAGAAGCTCTGCATTTGCATCATCAGCAGCGTCAGCATGCCGAGGCCCATGATCGGAAACAGAATGAAGATCGAGGAATTGCCCTTTTGCGACTCTTCGATCGCGCCGCCGATTTCGAGCCGGTAGCCTGGACTCAAACCGTCGCGGATGTGCTGGAGCTTCGGCCAGATGGCGTTCGTGACGTCCGGCCCCTGGACGCCGTCGATTACGTCGGCGCCGGCGGTGATCGCGGTGTCGCGATTGCGCCGCCAGATGATCGCCTCCTCGGAGCCGTAATGAATACGCGCGACCTGCGCGATCGGCACGGCCGTGCCGTCGTGCGAGAGAACCGTCAGGCTGTCGAGATCGGCAAGGCCGGCGCGCTCGGCCGGAACGGCTCTGGCGACGACGTCGACCTTCTCCTCGCCTTCGCGGATCGTCGTGACGGTGAAGCCGCCGATCATCGTCTGCAAGGTTTGGGCGAGGTCCTGGGGGGTCAGCCCGAGCGCCCGTGCGCGGGCCTGGTCGACCTCGAGAGTCACCGAGGGCATCTTCTCATTCCAGTCGAGATTGGGATCGATGATCCGCGGGTCCTCGCGCATGACGTCGCGCACCCGATAGGCGATCTGGCGAACCTCGGCGGGATCGGGACCGATCACCCGGAATTGCACGGGGAAGCCGACCGGCGGACCGAAATTGAAGCGATCGACGCGCACCCGCGCCGCCGACAAGGCGCCGTCGGCGACCGCGTGGTCGATCCGCGCCTTGATGCGCTCGCGCGCTTCGACATCCTTGGCGACGATGACGATCTGGGCGAAAGCTTCGTTCGGCTGCACCGGCAGAATGCCCAACCAGAAGCGCGGCGAGCCTTTGCCGATATAGGTCGTATAGGAGAGAGCGTCGGGGTCGCCCTGGAGGAGCTTTTCGCCCTCGCGCGCCAGCTTGGACGTGGCGTCGATCGCGCTTCCCTCGGCAAGCCGCATTTCGAAAAACAGCTCCGGGCGCTCGGACAGCGGGAAGAACTGCTGCTGCACATGGGTGAAGGCGGTGACGCCGGCGCCCATAAGGCCGATCACCGCGAAGATGACGATCAGCGGGCGGGCGACGCAGAATTCGAGCACGCGGCGGAAGGCGCGATAGAGGCGCGTATCGTAGATCGCGTTAGGGTCGTCGTGATGAATGCGGCCCGAAAAATCGGGCAGGAGCTTCAAACCGAGGTACGGCGTGAAGATCACCGCGACGAACCACGAGGCGACAAGGGCGATTCCGACCACCCAGAAAATGCCGCCGGCATATTCGCCGACCGCCGAATTGGCGAGGCCTATCGGCAGAAAGCCGATCGCGGTGACCAGCGTTCCCGTCAACATGGGAAAGGCGGTCGAGGTCCAGGCGAAGGAGGCGGCGCGCTCGCGACGCCATCCCTGCTCCATCTTCACCACCATCATTTCGACAGCGATGATCGCGTCGTCGACGAGTAGGCCGAGCGCAATGATCAGGGCGCCGAGGGTGACGCGATGCAGATCGAGGCCGATTAGCGCCATGGCGATGAAGACGATCGCCAGGACGAGGGGCACGGATGTCGCGACCACAATGCCCGAGCGCCAGCCGAGCGACAGGAAGCTGACGCCCAGGACAATGATCAACGCCTCGATGAAGGAGCGCATGAATTCGAACACCGCGGCGCCGACCACCTTTGGCTGGTCGGCAATCCGGATAATGCTCACTCCTTGGGGGAGGTTGGCCTCGAAATCGGCAAGCGCCGAATCGAGATTCTTGCCGAGCGCCAGAATATTGGCGCCGCGCTGCATCACGACCCCGATTTCCAGAGCCGGCTGGCCTTGCGAGCGGATCAGGTAGGACGGCGGATCCTCATAGCCATGCGTCACGTCGGCTATGTCGCCAAGACGGAAAGTACGCCCGCCGGCGAAGACCGGCGTCTCCTTGACGGCCTCGACTCCATGGAGCGCGCCGGTCACGCGTAGTGGAATGCGCTGGCCGGAGGTCTGGAACTCGCCGGCCGGCGTCACCGCGTTCTGCTTGGCCAGGGAATCGAACAACGCCTGGGTCGTCACGCCGAGCGTCGCCAGCCTGGCGTGAGAGAATTCGACGAAGATGCGCTCGCCCTGATCGCCGAAGAGGTCGACCTTGGTTACGTCGGGCACGCGCTGGAGGCGCAGGCGGAAAGCCTCGGCGACCCGCTTGAGTTCGCCATAGGAGGCGCCGTCGCCGGTGATGGCGAAAAGAACGGCGTCGACATCGCCGAACTCGTCATTGACATTGGGTCCGATCAATCCCGGCGGCAGGTCGCCGCGAATGTCGGTGAGCTTCTTGCGAAGGTCGAGGAACAGCATCGGCACCAGATGAGCGGGCGTCGAATCCTTGAAGTCGACGCCGATCGAGGTGAAGCCGGGCTTGGTATAGGTCGTCAGCTTGTCGAAATAGGCGAGTTCGCGCAGCTTCTTTTCGATGCGATCGGTGACCTGGTCTTGCATTTCCTGGGTCGTCGCGCCGGGCCAGATCGCGCTGACATTGACGTTCTTGATGGTGAAGGAGGGATCTTCGGCTCGCCCGAGCTGGAAATAAGCAAGCAGGCCGCCGAGGCCGAGCACGATAATCAGGAAGGCGGTCAACGCCGGGCGACGGATCGCCCAAAGCGAGAGGTTGAAGGTATCCATCACGGCCCCGAGATACGACGGACGATGCGCGCCTTCTGACTCGAATCGAGCTTGTGAGCGCCGAGCGCGACGACCAGCGCGCCCTCGGGAACGCCGCCGGCGATCAGCGCCGAATCATTGTCATAGCCGACGACCTTGACCTTGGCGGAGGAGATCGCGCCGCTGGCCGGGTCGACCACCCATAGCGTCGGTCCGTCCCCTTCGTCGAACACGGCGCCAAGCGGGGCGCGCGCAATCTGCTCGCCATCGCCGGCGAGCGCGATGCTTGCGCTCATGCCGAGCGAGAGATCGGCCGGCGCGTCGGGCAGGCTGTACCGCGCCTCGTAAGTGCGCGTCATCGGGTCGGCGTTGGGCGAAAGCTCGCGCAAAGTCGCCGCGATCGAAACGCCGGGGAGCGCCCAAAATGTCGCGTGAGCGGCCGCGGATTTGGCGCGTCCGACCAGGGCTTCGGGAATTGCGACGTCGGCCTCCTTTTCGCCGCTGTGGGCGAGGCGGATGACGGGCGCGCCTGCCGCCACGACCTGCCCCGTCTCGGCGAGCGCCGCCGTGACGATCCCGTCGGCGTCGGCGGCAAGCGTTGCATAGGAAAGCGCATCGCGTGCCAATGTTTCGGCGCGCTCAGCTCGAGTAAGGGTCGCTTGCGCCTGATCAGCGGCGGCTTTGGTCTTGTCGAAGTCGGCGGCGGCCGACCAACCCTGGCGGCGCAAGGTCTCGACGCGGGTCAACTCCGCCTCTTGCTGGTTGCGCGAGCTCTTGGCGGCCAAGAGATCCGCCTCCGTCTGTTCGACTTGCAGGCGCAAGTCGGAATCATCGAGAGTGGCGAGCGGCTCGCCTTGCTTGACGACGGCGCCGGCGTCGACCAGTCGGCGGGCAATCTTGCCTGCGATGCGAAAGCCGAGATCGGTTTCGATGCGCGCCTTGACGACGCCCGGCAGCGCTCGACCGGCGGTGCGCGGGACATAGTGGATTTCGGCGACGAGCACGGGCCGGGCAGGGGCTTCGCGTCGGGCCTCGCTTTGCGCGTTGCAGCCGGCAAGTACGAGGGCCGACGAAAAGACAAGGATGGCCGAACGCATGTCCATGACTCGACGGTCCTTAAGAAAAAGCGATGGAGAAAATCTGAGGATTTGCGAGGCCGCGGATGGCGAAGGCGACGAGGGCGCGCGCCTGCGCGTCGATCTCGTCCTCGCTCAGCCCCTCGCGAGCGCATTTCGTGATCAGAATCGGATGAAGCACGCCGGCGCATGCGTTGAATGCGAGTTCGCCAAGCATCATCGGATCGCCCGGACCAAATTCGCCCGACGCCTGACCCTCGGCCACGAGGTCCCCGACGAGCGCTTTGCAAGCGTCAATGAACGCCTCGATCGAGGCCCAATCCTCGTCCATCGCCACGACCACCATTTCGTGAACGCGCTCGTGGTTGGTCAGCTGGTCGCGGTGGTGACGATGCAGCGCCATGAGTAACGCGAACACTCGCTCGCTGGGCGTCCCCGAGCCCCGCGCGACCGCGCGCGCCGCCGCCAGCAAACCGGCCACCAGCTTGCCGCAGAGCGCTTCGTTGATCGCTTTTTTTGACGGGAAGAAACGGTAGATATTGGCGCTGGACATGCCCAGCGCCTCGGCGATGTCGCCGACCGTCGTCTTCCAATAGCCGATCCGCCGGAACAGCTCCTCGGCCACGACCAGGATGCGCTCGCGGGTTTCATCGGGGGTTGGGCGTGCGGCGATATTCATCGATTTTCATGACGACTGACGATTTTTATCTTTTATCAGTCATCAATCGTCATGTCAAGCAATCTGAAAGGCAAGGGCTCGACAATCGCCCGGGCCCTTGCGGATATTCAAACAGGCCGCGCTCGAACGGCTCGCCCGGCCGCCGTTGGGAGAGATCAATGCGTTTGCTCTTTGCACTACTCGCTCTGACGCTGCCGGCTGCGGCCGCAAGAGCCGACGAGGCGCGTCTCGTCCCCGCCGCCGGCTCGACGCTGACCTATAGAGTGGTCGCCACGACGAAATCGCACGACAAGACGGTCACCACCGGCCAGATTTACAACTACATCGTCGCCACATCGGACGGCGCGATCGCCGAGGGGACTACCAAGCCCCTGGCCTTGCTGTTCGATTGCCGGGAAGGCGCTTTGGACGCCGACTGCGCCCGCGCGAAAAAAACGCCGAACGTTCGCGAGGAGAACGGCTTGACGGTCGTTCCCATTCCCCCCGACGTCGGCGATCAGCTCGCCGCCAAAAGCGCCTTCAAATTGCGGGCTTTCATCGTCGAGTTGAGGAAATTTCCCGCCCCTCTGCCCGCCGACGCGAAGGCGCCTGGCGACAACCTGATCAGCGCGGACGATCCGCTCATCGTGACCAGCACGATGCAGTGCGACCCCGCCGCTTTGCGCGACTTCACGCCGATCGGCAAATCGCCCAAGGCGACGCTCGCCTGCCAAACCACTTTTGAGCGGTCGGGTTGGAGCGCGAGCGGCCTCAAGCCGATCACGATGAGCGATTCGGTCTCGCTGGAGGTCTCGTACCTCGGAGAGGGGCGGATCACGCTGCCCTCAGGCGAATGGGATGTGCGAAATCTGACCATGAAGCAAATGTCATCGCGCGAAGGGCGCCCCGGGGCGGTTGTCGAAACTCAGTTCTCCGACAAACTCGGCGCCGCGGTGAAGACGCATGTTGTCGTCGATCCTTTGAAGGGCGGGATCGCCACGGAGACCGTGAGCGAGCTGATCGCTGTGTCGCCTTGAATAGGCCCGCGCCAGTTGGAATTCGGCGATCCGACTAGGGCGTCGCGCTTGCCTGCGGCACGACGAATATCTGACCGGGATAGATCAGCTTGGGATCGCGGATCTGCGAGGCGTTCGCCTCGAAGATTGCGCCGTAACGGACGCCATGACCATAGAAGCGCCGGCTGATCGCCCACAGGCTGTCGCCGCGCACGACCTTGGCGGTACGAACGTCCGCGACGATCGCGTTCGACGGGGACGGCTCGGCGGGCTTGCTCGGCTCAGCCGCCGCCACCGCTGGCGCCGCTTTTTCGGCGGCCGCCTGGGTTGCGTCGGCTGTGCCGGCGGCTTCGGCCGTCGCCGCGGCGGCTGCTTCGCCCTCCGCGGGTTGTGACGACGCCTCGGCGACTGGCTTCTGCGCCGGAGCCTCGCTTGCCGACGTCTTCGCTTGGGCGGGGGCCGGCGGCGGGGTCGGCCTCGGGTTCGCTGGGGCGCCGGCGCTCGCCTGCGGCGCGGCGGCGAGCACGGCGCCCGGCGACGGGTTCTGGGGATAGGCGAACCGTACCTCCGCCCGGGCCGCGACGGCGCCGCTGGCGCGATCGACGGCATCGGCGCGAATCACATAAGAGCCCGGCGCCATGCCGCGCTCCACCGTGAGCGACCACCGCCCGTCGGGGCCGGCCGTCACGTCGGTGAGGTACGCGCCGTTGAGATAGAGGCGGACAAGGGCGTTGGGATCTGCGCCCCCTTTCGCTTCCAGCCGTCCCGCCTCGGTGGCCGCGACCGCCTCCACCCAGACGAGCGGGGCGCCGGCTTGCGCGGTCGGCGCGAGGTTTACCGCCGCGACTTTCTGCCCGCCCGCCGTCGGCGCGGCTTGGGCCGCAGGCTGGGCGTTGGTCGCCGCTGCGGGCGGCGACGCCTTGGCCGCCGCCGACTTCATCGGCGCTGAAGCGGCGGGGGCCGTCGCCGGGGCGTGCGGCGCCGCCGCGGCGGCAGGCGTCTGGGCGGCCGGCATGGGAACTTCAACCGGGACGGCGTCGGAGAGGACCGCCGGCGCTTCGCCAAGCCGTGAGGCCAATTGCAGATTATGGCCGCCGGGGGGCAGGGGCGGCGGCACCATCGCGAACTGCCCCGTTTCGTCGGCGTTCGCCAGGGCGACGACTTTACCGTCGGATCGCAATTCGATTGAAGCCTTGGGAGCAGCCCGGCCTGCGACGACCGTGTCGCCCGTCGGCTCAACGCTCACGACGTCAAAGGACGGCCGTTGCGGGGCGCCCTCGGCGCTCGCCTGCGCAGGCGGGGCGCTCTTGGCCGAAGCATCATCGCCGGCCTCGGCGGCGGGAGCGGTCGTCGAAGTCCCGGCGGGTCCGGTATTGGAAAGAGGGGCCGACGCGACGGGCGGCGGCGCTGCGGCGCTCATCGATGGCGCCGGGGCGACGGCGGCGCCCGGCCAGGCCGATGGAAAATTGCGCCAGAGGATCGACGAGGCCACAACCACGGTGGCGGCGCCAACCCCCGTGGCCGCCCAAAAAACGCCCTTACTATAGATCATGACCACGATCCTCGGCGCCCTGAGTCGCCTTGCCCGCCACTCTGACTCCCCGTGCATCGGCGGGCAAGCTGCCCCGCCGCGCGAGTTGACAGCGCCCGGTCGCCGCCCTAAAGCAAGCCGGCAAGCGCGGCTGATCGTCCGCGCTTTTGTCTTTCGCTGAGGTTGCCTCGGCGAGGGAACAGAAATACCCAAGAGGTCAAAGCTGCAAAGAAGCCGGCCGCGCACGCTGCGCAGAGCCGGGCTGAACACGGAGAGAACGATGTTCGCAGTGATCAAGACCGGCGGCAAACAGTACAAGGTGGCCGCCGAGGATGAAATTACCGTCATGACGCTGGCCGGCGAGCCGGGCGACGCCGTGACATTCGGCGAAGTGCTCGCGCTCTTCGACGGCGAAACCAGCGATATCGGCGCACCCCATGTCGCCGGCGCTTCGGTCGCCGCAAAGATCGTCTCGCACGAGCGTGGAGCGAAGGTCTATGCTTTCAAGAAGCGGCGGCGAAAGAACTCGCGGCGCAAGCGGGGCCACCGGCAGGATTTGACAGTGGTTAAGATCACCGAAATCCACGCCGGCGGCGCCAAGGCTGAAGCGGAATCGCAGGAGGCGGGCGCGGCCCCTTGAGCGGCGGTTTCCTCAGCGATCATTTTGCATTATAGAGGCGCGACTTCGCGCGGCTTGGCGAGCCCAAGCGAAAGACCCTGGAGTTTTAAGGTCATGGCCCACAAAAAGGCGGGCGGCTCTTCGCGCAACGGGCGCGATTCGAAAGGACGTCGTCTCGGCGTCAAGAAATTCGGCGGCGAGCGGGTGCTCGGCGGCATGATTCTCGTGCGCCAACGAGGCACCAAATTTCATCCTGGCCGCAATGTCGGCCTCGGCGTCGACCACACTCTATTCGCCAAGGCGCCCGGCAAGGTCCAGTTC
>Ga0209773_10000353_pt1 | contig 14504 bp, 12 predicted proteins | sample BogFormECP14_OM1_FD_188244 | JGI IMG/M metagenome (GOLD analysis project Ga0209773, IMG submission 188244) | Bog forest soil microbial communities from Calvert Island, British Columbia, Canada - ECP14_OM1 (SPAdes) (version 2) | ecosystem: Environmental > Aquatic > Freshwater > Wetlands > Bog ... | reverse complement strand
CCGAACGGCTCGAGGACAACTTCGCCGAGAAATATTAATTTGGATTTAACCCTAACAATTTACCCACAAACCTTCACGCCGGCAAGTATTTGTTAACGATCGACGAAGCTCTGCCGAGAAAGGAAGTCGGTCAAACGTTCCGCGAAACCTCGCCGCGTCGCGGTCTTCGGCGGCCTGCGCGTCTGATATTGCGTGGGGCGGAAGGGGCACGGCCAGCCCGGCCAAGGCGAAGTCTCGAACCAGCTGAGGTAGTCGAGCGCGAACCGCGCCTCTCCGCGCCAGAGGTCGAATTGCCAGGGTTTCGGGCTGTTGACGAAGTGCAGGACGATCGGCGCGATCCGCGCCTCGAGATCGAGCAGGAGAAAGTCGCCCATGAAGTTGCAACGCGGCGAAAGCGGCGCGAAGCGGCCCGCGACCAGCGAGTTCAGCGCGCTCTGCTCCATGAAGGCGAAGCGATCCGGCGTCTCGCGCAGGGCGCCCGCGGCGCGGGCAGCGAGGTTCTGCTCGCGCCAGGCCGCGCGGTCGATGACCATCAGACCCGCGTTAAAATAAGGCGTCTCGAGGTCGAGGCCCAGAGATCTGCGATAGGTCTGAAACCGCTTCGCCAGCGCGCCGCCCTTGTAGTCCATCAGGTAGATCATGTCGAAGGCGGCGGCGAGCGGGCGTCCCTCGAGATCGATGTCGGCGAGCCGCCCCAGGCCGGGCCGCGCGACGCGCATGTCCGCGTCCATGGCGATCAGGCGCGGGTAGGACTCGGGCAATATCTGGTCGAGAAACAGCCGGCGGAACACAGCCCGGGAGAAACGTCCCTTGCCAGCCAGGCCATCGGCGTATCGGGTGAAATCGAGCGTCAGCAAATTGATCCTGCCGCGAAGCTCGGGATCCAGCCGCTCGAAGCCGGGCGCCACATCGCCGGGCTCGCAGACGATGAAAATGTCGAATGCGTCCGCGTCGCCCTGACCGATCAGGGAAGCCGCGGTGAAGACCGCAGGGCGAAAGAAAGCGCGGTCCGGCGTGAAGCAGAGCGCGGTTTTCATGGTTTCGCCCGAAGTTCCCAATCAGCCGGGAGCGTTGTCGGCGGCGGCCAATTGGCGATAATAGTCGACGACCCGATCGTGCCACGAGCGCCGCGACTGAAGGTGCTCCACGCCGGGCAGCCGCGTCGGCAATTCGAGCGCGGCGACCAGACCCTCGATCTCGCGTCGCGCGGCGTGCTGCGAGGTCGTCAGGGCGCCCCCGTTCGCCCCTTCCTCGATCGGGTCGAGCGCGGTGAGGCCGATGGGAAACAATTCGCGGAAGACGACGCGATCGTGCAGCCCATCCGCTACGCGGAAGCTCAATTCCCTCGACAGCCGCGCAATGCTCACGGCGATCTGGCGCGCGTTGTTGCTGGCGATCGAGGCCATGCGGTTGCGAACCATCACCCAATCGATGATTCCATTGTCGACGAGCCGGCGCTTGCGTCGCGCCTGCATCACGAGATCGGCGTATTGCGAGACCGCGCCGCGTTGCGTGCGGTCGTGCTGCACGCGCGAGAACACGTCGATATCGATGTAACTGTCGTTGAGCGGGGAGACGAGCGTGTCGGCAAGGGAATGCGCGAGCCGCATCAGATAGGAGTCGCTGGCCGGCGTATCGATCACGACGAACTCGTATTCGTGCTCGACGGCGCCGATCGCGTCGGCGAACATCGAGAACTCCAGCGCCTCGTTGGCGCGAATGTCGTTGCTTTCGCCGCGCCGCATCGCGCAATGGAGCGGCAGTTCGATCGGCCAATGCGCGTGGCTCGACCAGGACCGCCGGTTTTCGAGGAACCGCGTCAGCGTCTGCTGGCGCGTGTCCAGATCGATGCAGGCGACCTTATAGCCCGCCTTGAGCAAGGCGACTATCAGATGGATCGAAAGCGTGGATTTGCCCGCACCGCCCTTTTCGTTGCCGACGACTATCACGTGCGCGCTGCGCAATTCCGGCTCGTCGTTGTCGAAGTCCATGAGCCGCCCGAATCGCTGAAATGCCCCTAGAGGAATCATAACCATTTTATCGCCCGCCGCCAAACTCGCCCAATGCGCGAATCGGCGCTTCGTGCAAACGCCTCGAAACTCGGGCCACGATAGGCGATGTGACCTTGGGACGCCGATCTCCTGCAAGTCTCGATTCAACTAGGGCGTGTCCACGGCCAAGTTGAATTTGGCGATGCCGTCGCGAATAGAAATCCGGGCCCGAATTCAAAGCCCATAGAGTATCTTCAACTCACCGTTCGCGTGTAACGCGAGGACGACGCCGTCGGACAATAAGAGGATCTTGTCGAGGCGCGCCGCCGCCAGATGACCGTCCATGCGGAATCCGTTCTTCAAAGTCCGCTTCAGCTTCTGGTTCGCTGCGTCGAGCCATTTTTGATAGGTCGCGAGATAGCTGACGCTCACCTGTCGTCGCAATTGCTCGAGAAGTTGGTCGTTGCCCAGCAGCGGACCGACATCTTTACCCAGCGCCGCGAGATCCGGCAGCTTGATCGTCGAACTACCGGAATCCACCTCCGGCGCGCCGGAGAGATAAATCCAATCGCCTGCGCCCGGATCGGCTTCAGACGACTTCGCGATGCGCAGTCCGACGACGAGCTTTCCTGACGAGGGATAGATTTGCACGTCGCGTAAGCTCAGATCGCTCTTCGGCGCGGCGCCGATGGTCTCCATGATCTTTGCGCGCAGAACATCATAGCCGATATGGACGGGTATGATGACGTCGAATGTGCCCGGCGCGTGGACTTCATCGCCGAGCGGTGGAAGCGGAGTCGGGGTGGCGGGCGATGGCGCGCCGCCGACGACAGTCTCGACATGCGCGGAGAATTCGAGCGAGCCGGCGAGCACTTTGCCCGTCGCCCAGACTCCGGCAAAAGCGGCGGTCTGTGGGGTGATCTGCACCCAGGCTTTCGGATCGTCCGAGATTTGGATCGGTGTGAAGGCTTCGCGCCAGGCCGCCTCCGCTTTACCGCGGAGATCGAGAGACCGCGCAGCGGCCTGGGCTCGCCCCCGGATAGTCGCCAGTTGAGTCCGGACGCGCGGTTCGACATAGCGCTCCAGCGCGATGTCGCGGCCGAGGACATGTAGCACCGGCGGCTCGTTCCAATGCAGACTGTCGCTCAAATTCAAATCGAGCGACCAGTCGCGCCGCAATTGTGGCTTCGCCTCCGCCTCCACCGTCGCCGCGGCTTCGGCTTCGCCATGAATACGGGATGTGAATCTGTTGGCGCCCTGGCCGGAGACGACGCCACGAATGGTCACGGCGCCAATCACATGATCGCCTCTGCCATAGAGCGAGACGCCGCCGGTTCGCTCGACATAGCCCCAAATGTCGCAATTGGCGTTGACCCGGAACACGAACACGCGCCTGTGGACGCAGTTGACGCGCTCGTCGATCGTCGCCAGTCGACGAGGGATGTCGCGTTCGAGCGATGCGGCCAACGCTGGCAGGCCGAATTCGATCGTCGCGGAAACTCGTGACTCGGTCACGAAAGGGGAGGGCGTGTCTGGACTCGCGCTCGGCTTATCCGCCGCGAACGCCGGCGCAGCCAGAAGCATGCAAATCAGCGAGGCCAGAAAGCGGCCTCTCGAAGACATTTGCGTTGTCTTGATCATGATCTTCTCCGTTCGAACCGCTCGGCGCCGGCTCTATAGTCTATCTCGCGGGTTCGACGTGGCCGACGAGGCGCAAAATTTCGGGAAATTGGCGGCGCACGGCCGTCTCGAGCGCGTCGACCTTGCGGTGGGCGGCCTCGACCGTCGTTTCCGGATCGACGCGACAGTGGAAAATGCCGAAATAGCCGCAATCGGCCGCGCGAAGACGCACGTCGTGGATCTCGCGCAGGCCTCCGTCTTTCGCCGCCTGACGGGCGAGTGCGTCCCGCAGCCGCCGCGTCAGCTCGGGATCGGCGTCTTGTCCCGGCAGTTCGCGGGTCTCCAAAGGTTCGATATGGGTTTCCACTTCAATGTCGGCGCCCAGCTCGTCTTCGATCGCGCTCTCCAACTGGCTCGCGACCCCATGCGCCTCGCCGAGGCTCATCCGGCCGTCGACCTCGAGATCGAGCGTGACGCTGGCGCGGCCGGCGATGCGTTGGATCGCGACGTGATGGACGAACAGGCGCCGCCGGCTCGCGATCAACTGCACCCGCTCTAGCACCGTTTCGTCGTCGAGCGCGAGCGGATTGGCGGTTACGGTGAGCCGCATCGCGGGCCAGCGCGCCAGCAGCATGGCCTCGACGTCCGACTTGATCGTGGCGACGCGCTCGAGCGGCAGGGTGCGCGACACGAACAGCCCGAGATCGCCGACGACGTTGGGGCCGCTGCGGCGCAGCCTGAGAAAGTCGGCGCCGGCGACGCCCGGAATCGCCTCGATCGCTTTGCGGACCTTCGCGGCGAGGCCCTTCGGCGCGGCGTCGACGAGGGCGTCGATGGTGCGCCGCCCGAGACGAAAGCCGGCCACCGCGATGAAGGCCGCGACGCCGATCGCCGCGAGCGCGTCGGCGCGGGCGAAACCCGCGCGGGTTGCCGCGAGGCCGATCAGAACCAGACCCGAGGAGACGAGGTCGCTCGAAAAATGCAGCGCGTCGGCCGCGAGCGCATCGCTTCCCGTTTCCGCCGCAATGCGCCGCAGCGCGCGCCAACGCACGAGATCGACGACCAGCGAGAGCCCGATCGCAGCGAACGCGAGCGCGTTGGCGTCGACGTTTTCGCTCCGCTGGCCGAGGCGCCGGATCGCCTCGAATGCGACCCCGATCGAGAGCGCCGCGAGGAAGCCGGTCTGCGCCAGCGCGGCGACCGCCTCGATCTTCGCATGGCCGAACGGATGATCCTCGTCCGCCGGCTTGTCCGCCGCGCGAATCGCGAAATAGGTCGAGGCGCTGACGGCGATGTCGAGCAGGTTGTGGGCGCCTTCGGAGAGCAGCGCCAGCGAGCCCGAGAGCGCGCCCGCCCCCAGCTTGGCGAGCGTCAGGGCCGTGCTCGCCGCCGTGGAGGCGAGCGCGGCGCGTTGCTTGCGCGTCGACGACGCCTCGATTTTGCCACCTTCGGTCATCACGGGCATGGCTCGAGCGAACTGGCGCGCTTATGCGCCGCCCGCCGCATCGAGGCAAACCCAGGGATGGAAAACCATGCGCTACCTGCACACCATGATCCGCACGACCGATCTCGACAAGACTCTCGCCTATTTCGTCGAGAAGCTGGGCTTCGTCGAAACACGGCGGCTGGACAATGAGAAAGCCCGCTACACCCTCGTCTTCCTCGCCGCGCCCGGCGACGCCGAAGCCGCGCGGAATACGAAGGCGCCGCTGGTCGAACTGACCTACAATTGGGACCCGGAAGCCTATACGGGCGGCCGCAATTTTGGACACCTCGCGTACGAGGTCGACGACATCTACGGCTATTGCGAAAAGCTGCAAAAGGCGGGGATCGTCATCAACCGCCCGCCGCGCGACGGCCACATGGCGTTCATCCGCACGCCGGATCTGATCTCGATCGAACTGATCCAGAAAGGCGAGGGCCTGCCGCCGGCCGAGCCGTGGAAATCGATGCCGAACACCGGGGTCTGGTGAGGGGGCCTCCCCTTCTCCCGCTCTTGCGGGAGAAGGGGAGGCAGAAGCGCCGGATGAGGGAGGTCGTCAGTGCCGGGCTCGTCCCGGCCAGCCGACCCATCCGAGACTAGCCGACGCCTCCCGAAGCGGATGACCGGGACGACGCCGGTCGTGACGACCTCACGTCCCCTATCCGAGCGCCTGCGGGGCCGAACCGGCGGACCTCATCCGTCGGGCAGGGCGCCCTGGCGGCGAAGGCGTCGGGCGGCGAGGCGAGCGCGTCGACGCTACGGCCGGCGGATCCAAGGCCCCACGGCGGACGATCCGCTGCCGCGCGCGAAGGCGTCGGAATAAAGGCGGCCTCCAAAGCTTTTTGCCAAGCTTTTCCAAAACTGGGCTGTTTTGTCCAAGCTTTTCCAAAGATTCCTTTGGCCGTTTTGTGGGATTTCAAAGGGTTACAAGGGAAAAAACCAACAAGATCCCTTTCCAAATTTTTTCGTCCCGTCAGCCTCACCGGTTCGAACAGCCGGCCGGGCGCGGCGAAGGGTGGTGATTGTTGAGCGACATGGAGAGACGGTAGCATGGGTTTCGCTTTTCCGAAAGCGAAATCGCCGTTGGTCATTACGCGCCCACGGCGCGTCGCCCGGCGAAGCCAGACGGGTAAAACGGTAAAGACGGTCGTGTCACTGTGATGACAGACGTGCTGTTTTCTCGCGTTGATGTCCTCAAAAATCAAATATGTGGTTTGACGGATACGGACTGGAAGAGTGCCTTCATATCAAAGTGTAAGGCAGAGCACGCGAGTCGACTGGCTCTGTGGGAAACAGACTGGTTGACGCAGTGTGACGGCAAACGATTTTTCCGCGACCTTCATCAGCGTTTCGGAGTCAAAGTGAGCCCTATCAAACTGAAGAAGCTTATCGTTGAGCGCATGCAACGCGAGCAAACAGATTCGTGGGTATCGGTAGAACGATTGCTTATCGGCGCGTTGACGATCACTTGAAGGTTTGCCAGTCCTGAGCGGCAAGACCGAACGAGGCGCAAGAGTCATAGCGATAGCCTCGAAATCGTCCACCGACTCAAGTTATAGGATCGCGCTATCTCGCCAAGCGACTCCTTGCCCGCCTTCATGCGCTTGATGGCCTCCTGCCTCTGGTGAGGCGTGAGGGTCGGCTTGCGGCCAAGCTTGACGCCGTTCGCGACGGCGCGGGCGCGGCCTTCTCCGGTGTGGCTGCGGATCAGCTCACGTTCGAACTCGGCAAGCCCGCCGAGAACCGTCAGGATCAAGCGCCCGTGCGCCATGGTGGTGTCCGCCCATCCGTCGGCGAGCGAACGGAATCCGGCGCGCTTGTCGCCGATCGCCGCGAGGGTGTTGAGAAGATCGCGCGTCGATCGCGCCAGGCGGTCAAGCCGCGTCACCATCAGAACGTCGTCGGCGTCGAGCGCATCGAGGGCGCGGCGAAGCTGCGCGCGGTCGGTCTTCGCGCCGCTCGCCGTCTCGCGAAAAATCTTCTCGGCTCCGGCGGCGCGCAATTCCTTCACCTGCGCCGCGACGCTCTGTCCGTCCGTCGATACGCGCGCATAGCCGTAGATCAGGGCGCTTCTCCAAGCCGGCGAAGTTCCTGCTCCACGACCGCGCGCAAGGGCGGCAAGCTGATCTGCACCGTATCCCAAACATAGTTGGCGGCCACGTCCTCATAGTCGTGCCGGTAAACGTTGCCCGCGCCGGCCATGCGCTTCCATTCAATCGAAGGGTGCCGCTTTTTCAACGCCGGCGGCAAGCGGCGCGAGGCTTCGGATATGATCTCAAGGCAACGTGTCGCGGCATAGACCGTGCGCAGGTCGTCGCGGAAGGTGTCGGCGTCAAAACCGGCCGTGAATGCTTCGGCGAGGCCGATGTGGTGAAGTATGTCGCGAAGCGGCGTTCGCGCCGAATCAGAAGGCATAGACGGCATCGGCCGTCGCGGCGGGACGGACATAGGGTTTCAGGCCGTCGCGGCTTACGACGTCAACGGGGCCGTCGAACAGGCTCGCGATATACTCCTTCAAGCCCACATAGTCGTAAACCGTGATGCGGGCGTCGGGATCAACCTCAATCATGATGTCGGTGTCGCTGTCGGCGCGGTTGTCGCCGCGCGCGCGCGAACCGAACAGCGCGGCATGCGCCACCCCGCGCGCGCGCAAAGCGCGCTCGTTCTCCCGCAGCCGCTCAAGGATTTCCTGCCTGTTCATGACGAACTTTATACCACAAATTGGCCGTGTCGGGACAGGGAAAACTGTCTTTCTTTTTTGCCCCTATGATCTGCACCATCCAAACCCTTGAATTTCAAGGGCGTTGCCCGTGGTGCATAATTCTTGATTTTCGCGCCATCCCGGGCGGGGCGACACGGCAACTTTTGCACCTGATTTCTGCACGGAAAAAGCGCAGCGCCCCAATGGCCTAACTTTGGTGCATAATTCTTGATTTCTGCCCGTTATGCGTGCGGATTCCCCACGCTCACAGCGCCTATCGCTTGCCCTCACACCCCTTCGACAATGCGAATGTCGCGCTCGGCTCCTCTTCCGAGCAAAGCCAGCGCTTCCTGATAGGCCGGGCTGTCATGCGCAGCCCGAGCCTGCTCCACACTGTCGAACTCGATAACCACGGTGCGTTGCTGGAGACCCGCCTCGTATAGCTGCGCCGGCATCCCGCGCGCCAAAATACGGCCCCCGGCCGCGATGATCGCCGGACCACTGAGCTTGGCATAATTGGCCAGCGCATCAGGATTGCTGACTGACCGATATGTAGCGACCCAATAAGCTTTGGCCATCGTGATTGTCTCCGTCGACTGCCCTACATCACGCTATAAGCGCCGAAGTAGCTCGTCGCGCAAAACGTGGATTGATCTAGTGTTGCCCGGTTCCCTGTCAAGATTGGCTTCAGGATCCCGAAAGGGACGTGCAAGCCGAAGCAGGTACATGGAAGCGCGACCCGCGCGCCCCATCCGGAGAAGCCAAGCGTGTTTGTCCTTGGTAAGAATGTTGATTATTTTCTTACCCGCGACGAGGAAGCGTTTTGACGCTATCGGAGGCGTCGGGGCGAGCGATCGGATTTTGCCGCGAATTCCCCTGTTATTGCCCTGTTATCGCGAATTTGTTTCCCTGTTACCGCGAATTAATTCCCTGTTCTGTTGCGCAGGGAATTCTTTTCGCAAACAGCTGAATTCGCACAAGTTTTGGAGACAGATTCTCGCAAATGACGGCTGAATCGGCGAGATTCCCTGTTTTTTTCCCTGTTAGCAGGGAACTCGGGTTTCCAGAAGGCCCGGAATCTATCCGCGGCGAGCCGCTGAGGAACCGACTGCGCTTGCTCGAAAAACACGCATCGTGACTTGCGGCCGCGGGAGGGATTCCGCGGCCGTCTCCTATCCCGACGCCCCTCACCCCAACCCTCTCCCGGAAGAGCGGGAGAGGGGGCCTCACACGAGCGCGGCGTTGACGAGGTTGCGGAACAGGACGCGGAAATACTCGCGGTGTTCGGGCGTCTGCACCATCAGGATGGCGAACAGGTCGTCGCGCGGCGAGATCCAGAACGCCGTGCCCGCGGCGCCGCCCCAGAAATATTCGCCGACGGCCCCCGCGGTCGGCGCGAGGCCCGGCTCGGTCCGCACGCAGAAGCCGAGGCCGAACCCGTGGCCGGGCCAGAGCAGGACGTGGTTCTTGACGACATTCGCCGCGAGGTGATCGCTCGCCATGAAGGCGATCGTGCGCGAGCCGAGGATGCGCGCGCCTTCGAGCGCCCCGCCGCTGCTCAGCATCGCGACGAAGCGCGCATAATCGGCGATCGTCGACAACAGCCCGCCGCCGCCGGATTCGAAGCGCGGCGGCGCGGTCATGTCGTTCCTGCCGATCCCGAGCGTCTCGAACAGTTCGAACGAGAAGGGCTCGGCGCGGCGGGCGAGTTTCGACTCGGGCGTGAAGAAAGCCGTATCGGTCATGCCGAGCGGAGCGAAGATGCGCTCGCGCAGCACTTCGCCCAAAGCGCCGCCGGCGACGATCTCGACGATCCGGCCGAGCACGTCGGTGGAGACGCTGTATTCCCAGACCTCGCCGGGCTGATGCTGAAGCGGCAAGCGGGCGATGGCCTCGACATGTTCGGCGGTCGTCCTTTCCTGGTTCCTCAGGTCCGCGGCCTTGACCAGCTTCTGAACCTTGGAGCCCCCGGTGAATCCGTAAGTCAGTCCGGAGGTGTGACGCATCAGGTCCTGGATCGTGATCGGCCGCTTGGCGGGGACGAGTTCGAGCGCGCCGCCGTTTTCGACCCCGACCTTCATCTCCGCGAAGGCAGGAATGTATTTCGACACGGGCTCGTTGATCAGCAGCCGCCCCTCCTCGACCAGCGTCATCGCCGCGACGCTGACGATCGGCTTGGTCATGGAATAGATGCGGAAGATCGCGTCCTCGGGCATCGGCGGCCCGCCCGGGCGGACGGCGCCGATCCTCTCAGCGAAGCCGATCTTGCCGTGCCGCGCGATCAGCAAGGAGACGCCGGGAGCGCGGCCCGCGGCGATCTCGCGCTCCATCGCCGCGGTCAGCCGGTGCAGCGCCGCGCGCTCGAGGCCGATCTCCTCGGGACGAGCCGTCGTCAGGCCTGCAAAGGCGGCGGGAAGCGCGTCTGGCATCGGGGTCCTCCGTTCGTGTAGCGGCAAAGTCGCGCAAACGCGCGGCGTCCGCAAGGGCGCGGCATCTGGACTTGTGGGCGCGGGGGGGACAAATGTGCGGCATGAACGGCCCGTCCGATATTGCCGTCCCGCCGGCCCCGCTCGCCGACCGGCTGCGGCCGCAAAGTCTCGCCGAGGTGGCGGGGCAGGAGCATCTGACCGGACCCGCCGGCGCGCTGACGCGCCTGCTGAAATCGCCGTCGCTCGGCTCGATGATCTTCTGGGGTCCGCCCGGCACCGGCAAGACGACGGTCGCGCGGCTGATCGGCCGGCAGGCGGACGCCGAGTTCGTGCAGGTTTCGGCGATCCATTCCGGCGTCGCCGAGCTGAAGAAGATTTTCGACGCGGCCCGCGCGCGGCGCCGGGAGGGGCGCGCGACCTTGCTGTTCGTCGACGAGATCCACCGCTTCAACCGCGCGCAGCAGGATTCCTTCCTGCCCGTCATGGAGGACGGCTCGATCACGCTGATCGGCGCGACGACCGAGAACCCGTCGTTCGAACTGAACGCCGCGCTGCTTTCGCGCGCGAGGGTGTTGATTTTCCGTGCCCTCGACGAGGCGGCGATCGAGAAGCTGATCGTGCGCGCCGAGGCGCTCGAGGGCCGGCCGCTTCCGCTCGACGAGGACGCCCGCGAGGCGCTGGTGCGGATGGCCGACGGCGACGGCCGCGCGGCGCTGACGCTTGCCGAGGAAGTCTGGCGCGCCGCGCGCGAGGGCGAGCGCTTCGATGTGGCGGGCCTCGCGGAGGTCGTGCAGCGCCGCGCGCCGATCTACGACAAGGCGCAGGAGGGCCATTACAATCTGATCTCGGCGCTGCACAAATGCGTGAGGGGCTCCGACCCCGACGCGGCGCTCTATTATTTCGCACGCATGCTCGACGCCGGCGAGGACCCGCTGTTTCTCGCGCGGCGGATCGTCAGGATGGCGAGCGAGGACATCGGCCTCGCCGACCCGCAGGCGCTGGTCATCGCCAACGCCGCCAAGGACGCCTACGACTTCCTCGGCAGTCCCGAGGGCGAGCTGGCGATCGCTGAGGCCCTCGTCTATGTCGCGACCGCCCCCAAATCCAACGCGCTCTACACCGCGTTCAAGGCCGCCAGCGCGCTCGCCAAATCGGCGGGATCGGTGATGCCGCCGAAGACCATCCTCAACGCGCCGACCGGGCTGATGCGCAGGGAGGGCTACGGCGCCGACTACGAATACGACCACGATTCCCCCGATGCCTTCAGCGGCCAGAACTACTGGCCCGAAGCGATCGGCCGGCGAAAGTTTTACGAGCCGGTCGAGCGCGGCTTCGAGCGGGAGATCCGCAAGCGGCTGGAGTACTGGGCGCGCTTGAGGAAGGAGCGGGGGAGGGGGTGAGGACGCTAGGTCGAATTTTGCCGCCGATTCCACGATTTCAAGGATTTGCGAGTACGAAAATTTTCCGCCTCGGGGGCCCGGCCACTTCCGGGGTCCTTTTTCGACTCCCGGCGGCCTCGATCGGCGCAAGGCGCCTATTTCAGTTTTGCATGTAACCATTTCAGGGCCTTGGGCGCCCTTTTTTGACCCGTCGGCCCGGTCAAGGCGATCTTTATACTATATTCAACTAGTAAAATATGATATATACCATCATTGCGACGCAAAGCCGAAGCAATCCACGCTCGGCGGCCGTGGGCGCCATGCATATTCAGGAGGCGTTCCGGCGCCTGTTTCGTCACATCTGCGACAAGGCCGACACACAAACACAAATTAGGCCGGGCGCGGATCAGGCGGGTTCTCGATCACCCGCCGCGCCGCACGGTGAGTCCCACGCTCCGTCATGCCCCGACTCGACTCCCGATCCGGCGTCTGGCAGGTTCCGGTAGATTGTCATCGAGGTTTCCGCATTGCTCTTCTCTCGAACTTCATTGACGGCGCCGCCAGAGCCGGAGCTCAGGGCCGACCGATCGCCGCGAGGACGTAAAAGACAGCAGCATCGTGGAGAACGAAGCGTTATCAAGAACCGTCAGCCCATAGCAATCGTCTTTCTTTGTTTAATATGTTTGCAATCAAATGAATCTATAGCTGGAACTGATGTTTATCACAAATGGTCTGCGCCAATCGCAGCAATGACGGGATGCCCAACAGCGCTCGATTTGGATATATTGGGTAATATAATTCGTGAGGGTGACGTAGACGCCGCGACTTCGATGTTTATTTCGCACAATTGCCGAGATTTCCAAGCTGGTTATTTGGGCTTTGTCACGCACGAAATGCCAGGGACACATTACGTGTGCTTTCGCCCCAAGGGCGAGTATAACTGCTATTGGGTTTCAGCGTACGCCCTGGAAGAAGCTCCCTATCCGTAAAGGCACGGAGTCGCCCACGTGAGGGCGTCGGGGACTCAGGAAGGTCCGCGACGAGGTTCTGCATGTGACGGACAACGAGCAGGAGCCGAACACCTATGGTTCGCTGCCGGGCAACGAGTTTTATCTTACGAACGCGAAATAGGCCGACGCCCAGAAACAACCGAGTCACAGCGGCCGCTGCGTCATGCCCCGGCCTCGAGCCGGGCATCCAAGCGGCGCCTTCGGTGATTGGGCGAAGCCTAAAAATAAGAAAGTCGACTGGGCGAACGCGAACACGCCATTGACCGTCATTGCGAGGAGCCCTTGCGACGAAGCAATCCAGGGGCCGCGTGCCGTGGCCCCTGGCTTGCTTCGCCGCGCTCGCTGTGACGGCAGAGCTGACGCAGCAATTATTGGGCATGGCTCGAGTTCGACCACGTGGATGGCCGCGCCATCGCGGCTCATCCGAGATGCATCCCCGCCGATCGCGCGCGCCGTCCGCGGTACCGCCCTTGCAAGACGTCGCGCGCCGGACGAAGATGCGCGGAAGGTGGGCAGAGGTGCCGAATGGCGGACATTTTCGTCAGCTACACCAGCAGCGACCGCGAATGGGCGTTCTGGATCGGCGTCGAGCTGGAAAAGCTCGGCCATCAGCCGCGCGTTCACGAGTGGGAGATCTCCGCCGGCGGCGATATTGCCGCCTGGATGGAGGAGCGTCACCACAACGCGGAGCACATACTTTGCGTCGTGAGCAAAACTTATCTCACCAAAGACTATTCGAATTGGGAGCGCCGCGCGGCCCAATGGGCGGCGGCCAGCACGCGCCATAATTTCGCGTTGCCGATCTTCATAGAAGAATGTGAGGCTCCAACCCTACTGGCGCATGTTAAGCGATGCGACCTCTATGGGCTCAGCGAGGGTGACGCACGGGCGAAGCTCGAAGCCTATCTGAAGCCGGCGGCGAAACCTGTGGGTCCGATGCAGTTTCCGCGCGCCAAATCGGTCGCGAAATCCAGGCCGTTTCGGCCTCGCCAACGCCAGCTTTCCAGGCCGGAATTTTGCGCTGTCCAATGTCCCGATAACAGTCCCCTTGCATTTCCTCGGCCGCGACGACGCGCTGGCGGCGGTCGACGCGGCGCTGAAGCGCTGGGAGGGCCGGGTGGCGATCACGGCGCTGCACGGCTTGCGCGGCGTCGGCAAGACGACCCTCGCCGCCGCCTACGCCGAGCGGCATCGCACGGAATATCGCGCGACCTGGTGGATCCGCGCGCAGACGGATTCGACGATGCGCTCCGATCTCGCCGCGCTCGGCGTGCGCCTCGGCTGGGTCGCCGCCGACGAGAAGGAGGAGCCGGCGCTGGCGGCGGTGCGCGAGCGGCTGCAGCACGAGGGCGAGGGCCTCTTGCTGATCTACGACAACGCGGTCGACGCGGCGAGCCTGAAGCCGCTTCTGCCGCCCGGCGGCGCCGCGCGCGTGTTGGTGACCTCCAACGCCCACGCCTGGCGAGGCGTCGCCGCCCCGGTCGAAATCCGGTTGTGGCCGAAACAGATCGGCGCCGACTATCTCATCGCGCGCACCGGCCGCGCGAAAGAGCGCGCCGCCGCCGAGGCGCTTTCGGAGGCGCTCGGCGGCCTCCCGCTCGCGCACGAACAGGCGGCGGCCTATTGCGAGCGGCTCGAAATCTCGTTCGCCGAATATCGCAGGCGCTTCGACGCGGCCCCCGCGCACCTGCTCGACGCCCCGAAGGACGCACCCTCCGAGTATCACGACGGCCTCACCGTCGCGAAAACCTTCGCCCTCGCGATCGAGAATGCCGCCAAACTCCACCCCGCCGCCGAACCGCTGATCGTCCACGCTGCACTGTTGGCGCCGGAGCCGATCCCGCTGTTCCTGTTCGTCGAGGGCCGCGAGAAATTCGGGGAGCCGCTGGCG
>Ga0209773_10000352_pt1 | contig 14507 bp, 11 predicted proteins | sample BogFormECP14_OM1_FD_188244 | JGI IMG/M metagenome (GOLD analysis project Ga0209773, IMG submission 188244) | Bog forest soil microbial communities from Calvert Island, British Columbia, Canada - ECP14_OM1 (SPAdes) (version 2) | ecosystem: Environmental > Aquatic > Freshwater > Wetlands > Bog ... | reverse complement strand
AGTCGGGTTGCGTTGCGGGCGGTGCTGCCGCCGGTTGCGTTGCCGCCTGATCCTGATCCGATGACTTTTTGCATCCGGAGAAGAGCAGTCCTGCCGACAGCAACGTGGTCACCACAAAAAGCTTTTGACGACTCATGATTCGGATACCTTTCTTCTGCTGAGGTGTAACAAACACTTCGCCCGAAGATTATCACTCTTCGAATGCATCTGCACACAAATCAGAGACTGGGCGTTTTAGTCTGTACGCAAGCTGTTGTTATCCCCGGACTTCGGAAAATCCGGCGCGGGGCCCTGCCGTATCGTGGACGATCCGATGAAATGACCCTGCAACGCGAATGAGCCGACACTATTCGTATCAAGGTCATTTGGCTTGTCATTTGCTTTGTGCACTGGCTTTTGTGCCTCAACGTCCGAGAGATGGATGATTTACGACGCGGGATCTTTCCCATACACCTGTTGTTGTTTCAGGTCGCTTGCTCCGCAGCGATAGGGCCTTCAATCCATGCGAGAAAGAGCTTATAGCCCACAGACAGAACGATGGCGCCGACAAAAAGGCCGATGATGCCTATAGCCAGGAAGCCACCAATCGCACCTAAAAAGACTACTACGATCGGTACGGCAACGCCGCGTCCCAGAAGCAACGGTTTGAGCACGTGCTCAAGAAGTAGGACAACAAGGCACCACACGAGAAACAGGACTGCCTTCGTGGTGCTGGCAATGGCAAACATGTAGATAATGGCCGGAAGAATAACAAGGCCTCCGATCTGAAGGATTGCACCGATCAGGAAAGCGAGCGTCCACAATCCTGCGCCCGGCAGTCCAGCTACCAGAAACCCGATACCCGCGAAGATGGCTTGGATGACAGCGACACCAATGATTCCATTCGTAACGCTTCTGATTGTCGATCCCGCGAGTTGCTCAAACTCTGGTCCCCGCTCGCCAAAAAGACGGTTGGCCAATGCATGAGTGATTGCCGCGCATCCCGAGGCATTTGCAAGCATAGCTCCGGCGACGAGAATTGCGAGGACGAATTGTATTACTGTGATGCCGATTCCAGCTGAGGTGTGGAGCAACCTCGGAACAAACTCTCGGAGTTGAGGAGCGAGACTTTTCAGCAGACCGGTCAGGTTCGTATAAGCCATATTCCACACACGGTCTAAGGGCGCCCCGATAAGAGGCCAAGTTCGCACGCTGGCAGGCGGGGCAGGAATGCTGAGGGTTCCATCTTTGACATGTGTGCCCAGCGAACGGGCCCCTTCGATCATCGTTTCCGCCAGCAACGCAACGGGAACGATCAACGCCGCCAGGAAAAATAACGTGCAAAGAACGGCAGCCAGCTTTCCACGGCCACCTAGGGCGCCTCGCAGCTTTCGGTACGCAGGATATGAGGCAATTGCGATCACAATGCCCCACGTGACGAGAGGAAGGAAGGGGCGCACGATGAACAGGCAAGCTGTTGTAAGGAGAACAAGCAGGCCGACGTGGATCGCGACTTCAAGGGCGCGACGTATGAATTCCTTATTGCTGGTTGATGGCTGTTCAGTGGTCACGGCTGAGTCCTCCACGGAGATACGGGCGAGATTAGTTTCCGGCGACTGCTATGGAGAGCGGGCGACTCAGTTTAGAATACGCACCGTTTTCGCGCCGAAGAGAAATTCGCTTTTTTGTCGTGCTAAGGGCGAATGTGCCTCCCGCGGCAACACCTTTTTTTCTTCAAAGTCTTGACCCGGTCGTAATGAAGGTCTAACACAGGGGAGTGATAAGCATGAGCCTTCCCCGCTGTCCGTCGCTGTACCAGATCAATACGCGCGTCCGCCTGGCGGAGATTGGCGCAGCATTGGGGCGACCAGCCACACTAGATGATTTGACAGAGGCCGAGTTGGACCATCTGGCGGAAACGGGCTTCGATATTGTCTGGCTCCTTGGAGTATGGCAGACCGGTGCCGTGGGCAGGAGTGTGTCGCTTTCCAATCCGGAATGGATGCGGGAGTATCAACAAACTCTTCCGGATTATCAGGAATCCGATGTCAGCGGTTCCTGCTTTGCAATCCGCGACTACCACGTTCACCAGGACTTTGGAGGCGACGACGCTTTGCGGCGTGTCCGTCAGCGACTCAGCGATCGCGGCATTCGATTGATGCTCGATTTCGTGCCGAACCACACCGCACTCGATCACCCATGGGCCGTCCGACACCCTGATTTCTATGTCTCAGGGACTGAAGACCAACTCACCGCAGAGCCGCAGAACTACTGTCGTGTTCCCACTCAAAACGGGGAGCGAATTTTCGCCCATGGTCGCGATCCGTACTTCCCCGGATGGCCGGATACACTGCAACTGAACTATGCAAACCCCGACTTCCAGGAGGCGATGCTCGCTGAGTTGCAGCGCATCGCGACGCAGTGCGACGCGGTGCGCTGCGACATGGCAATGCTCGAGTTGCCGGAAGTATTTGAGCACACATGGGGACTGCAAGCAGAGCCGTTTTGGCCCAGGGCGACAGAGGCAGTACATCGTCAGAATCCCGATTTTCTCTTCATGGCGGAGGTCTATTGGAATCTGGAGTGGAGTTTGCAGCAGCAGGGATTCAACTATACGTATGACAAACGTTTATACGATCGCCTGACGGAACGGAATGCTCAGTCTGTTCGCGGGCATTTGACTGCGGGATTGGATTTTCAGGACAAACTTGCACGCTTTCTGGAAAACCATGATGAGCCTCGTGCGGCGGCGACGTTTCCGGCCGGCGTTCATCAAGCGGCCGCGATCATTACGTTCCTTTCGCCGGGATTACGTTTCTTCCATCAAGGGCAGCTGCAGGGCAAGCGAGTCCGCATTTCGATGCATCTTGGGCGCGGTCCCGTCGAACCGGTTGATCAGGAAATCGCAGATTTTTATACCAATCTGATCGACCAGTTACGCGATCCCACCGTTCGTGACGGAGATTGGCAATTACTCTCTTGCAGTTCTGCGTGGGATGGGAACTCGACATTTGAGTCATTCATTGCATTTTCCTGGACTGGCCCACAAGACAAGCGGCGATTGATTGCGGTGAACTACTCCGATCACCAGAGCCAATGCTACGTGGAGATAGCGTGGTCAAGTTTGAAGGATCGCAACTGGCGTTTCCGTGATCGAACGGGAGCGGCAATTTACGATCGGCAGGGGTCTGAACTTTCTACTCGCGGACTATACCTGGATCTGCCCGCATGGGGTTATCACGTTTTCGAAGTGCTTCCGGCATGAGCGTGCCATCTCACTCCGAACGCAGGGCTCTTGCCGGGTCGATGGCGGCGGCTCGGCGCGCGGGCAGAAGCGTTCCCGCGACGGCGAGCAGCGGCAGGACACAGATGGCGGCGATGAGCGCTACGGGATCGTGCTGCGAAGTGTGGATGAGTTGGTCTTTGGCGAAGCGTCCAGCGAAGAAGGCGAGCGGAAGGCCAATGGCTACGCCGAGTACGGCGAGCATGCAGGCCTGGCGGAGGACCATCCACATGACGTTGCCGCGATTGGCGCCGAGGGCCATGCGGATGCCGATTTCCTGCGTGCGCTGCGAGGTAACGAAGGAGAGCACTCCGTAGACGCCTACGAGCGAGAGCAGCAGGGCCGCGGCGGCGAAGGTTCCGAAGAGCGCGAGAGCGAAGCGCGGGCCGGCGTAGCCGTACATGTCGAGCATCTGGCGGAGAGTCATCATGTCCAGGACGGGCTGGTCTTTGTCCATGGAATAAATGAGCTGACGCACGGGGTTGGTGAGGTCGTCGGCGGGCAAGGCGGTTGAGACGATCAGACTGTCTACGCCTTCCGGCACCGCGGTATAGGGAAGGAAGATGTGGGGATAGTCCTCTCGGAAACCGGCGAAGATAGGCAGATTGTTCATGACGCCGACGACGGTGAAGGCATCGTCTTTAAGCTTGTTCTTGCGGTCGGGTCGGAATTCGGGCAGGTGGATGGTGCGGCCAAGGGCGTTTTCGCCGCTGAAATATCGCTTCGCGAAGTTCTCGGTTACAACAATTTCGTGGGACTGGTCGGCGATTTCTCGCTCGTCGAGGAAATGGCCTTGCAGAATTCTTCGGCCTGAGATCTGGAAGTAAGCCGGGTCTGTGAGGTGGATGAGCGTGAAGCGGTTGTCGGTGGGTTGGCCCGCGATCTGGACATGGTCGCCGTACATGTCGAGGAACGGAAAGGATGCGTCGACGGTTGCGCTGGTGACGCCGGGGAGAGCACGGACGCGGTCCAGAAGCTCGCGAAAGAAGCGAGTATGGCTCTCGGGCGTTGGGTAGCGCTCCTCCACGAGCGGGATGTTCATCATAAGCGTGTGGTCGGGAGAGAAGGGCACGGGAGCATTTTCGACGGCCATGAGGGAGCGGACCATCAAGCCGGCGAGCATGAGCAGGGCCAGCGATAATGCGATTTCGGTGACGACGAAACCGCTGAGCAGACGGCGTTGCGCGCGGCTTCCCGAAGAACGGACGCTGCTGAGCACAGCGGCGAGGCGCGGGTTGGCGCTGTGCCATGCAGGGGCGAGTCCGAAGAGCAGGACTGTGACGAGAGCGACGCCGATCGAAACGAGCAGGACGGGGATGTTCATGGTGACGACGGCTTCGTCGGGGATGGTTTGCGTCGGAACGATGCGTAGGGTCGCCTGCAAGCCGGCGTAGGCAAAGGCCAGGGCTAAAGGCATGGCCACGGCTGCGAGCAGGAGCGATTCTGTGAGGGCGTGGCGGACGAGGCGCAGGCGCGACGCACCTATAGAAGCGCGTAGGACAAATTCGTGCTCGCGGTGAACGGCGCGGGCGAGCAGCAGACTGGAGACGTTGACACATGCGATCAACAGCAGGACAGCGACCGAGCCGAGGAGCAGGTAGAGTGTGCTCGCGAGTCCTGACTGGAACATCTGGTCGAAAGGCATGATGCCGACGCGGAGATCTTTGGGGAAGGCGCGGGGCGCGGTCTTTGAGAAATCGTTGAAGATGGGTTGCAACTCGGCGGTCGCTTGCGCCTCAGTTACGCCGGGTTTCAGGCGTCCAACGAGCGCGAAGAATCGCTCATTTTGCGCCTCGCTGCTGCTGGTCATATCGATCGGCAGGTAAACATCGCCCCCTCGCCACAGGAAGCGCGGCGGCATGACGCCGATTATGGTGCGCGGATGTTTGTTAAAAGTAAGGACGCGGCCGATGATCGACGGCTTGCCGCCGTAATGGGCCTGCCAGTAACGGTAGCTGAGCAGCGCGACTTCGCCGTGGCCGGGGCGCACATCGTCTTCTGTGCTGGCGCGGCCGATGAGGGGTTGCACGCCGAGGACATCAAAGGTATTGGGGGTGATGTAATTGCCGCGTAGGCGCTGCGGTTCCGATTCACCGGTGAGCACGACATTGCTGATGGTGGATGCGGTGACGCCGTTGAAGATGTCAGTCTTCTGCGCGATTTCGTTGAACTGCTCGGGCGTGTAGACATTCCAGCCGCACTGCGGCCGTTGCGCACTGCACAGTTTTGGCGTCACGAGGGTATGGACGTCTTTGTACGGGAAGGGATCGATGAGGACGCCGTAGGCTACGCTGAAGACGGCAGTGGTGGCTCCGATGCCGAGGGCGAGGGTGAGGATCGCTGTGAGGGCGAAGCCGGGGTTCTTGCGCAGCTGGCGGAGGGCGTAGCGGACGTCCTGAAGCAGGATTTGCATGGGCGCGGCCTCGGTTTTTCAGGGAACTATTTGCAATACGATGCTAGCGCATGTTTTGTTTACAAAGAATCGCCGCAAATGGTCGTATTCTGTTGAGTGCCCAGGTAAAGGCAAATTTTCAAGACAATCGGTTGACTTGAATGGTTTAGGTGTGATCGGTGGCGAATATTACTTAGTAAAACGTTTAAGCTTGACGGGTGCCTGATCACCATTCTAGTATGACCGCGCAATCGTAAATCTGAAGGGAAAACAATGCGGATTCGTGTGTTTCGAAAGTGCCTGCCGCTGGCGGCTGGCTTGATGGGAATGCTGATGCCGGTGGTTCCGGTACTGGCGCAAAGTGCGGATCACAGCGGGGCCGATCGTCCGTGGATGAACAAGAGCCTGTCGTCGGATGAGCGCGCCGATATGGTTCTGAAGCAATTGACACTCGATGAAAAGATCGGTCTGCTGCATGGGACGGGCATGGCCCATGTGCCGAACTGGCAGACTCCCCTCACATACCTCTCGAACGGTGGCGCCGGGATGACAGTTGGTATTCCGCGGCTGGGGATTCCGAATATTTATATGTCGGACGCGGCGTATGGCGTGCGTAGCAGCGGCGAGAACGGGCGCTACTCGACTGCGCTGCCGTCGAATGTGGGAGCCGCATCGAGCTGGAATCCGCAGGCGGCGTGCGATTACGGCGCGGTGATTGGGAGCGAGCTGCGGGCGCAGGGCTACAACATGACGCTGGGCGGCGGTGTGAACCTGACGCGCGATCCGCGAAACGGGCGGACCTTTGAGTATCTGGGTGAGGATCCGCTGCTGGCGGGGACTCTGGTCGGCAACCTGATGAAGTGCGAGCAGGCGGAGCATGTGATCGGCGACATCAAGCACTACGCGGTCAACGATCAGGAGACGGGCCGCAATATTGTGAACGCGATCATCTCGAAGAAGGCGTTGCAGGAGAGCGACCTGTTGGCTTTTCATATTGGGATCAACATTGGCAATCCGGCGGCGGTGATGTGCTCGTACAACCGCATCAATGGCGATTATGCCTGCGAAAACAAGTACACGCTCACCGATGTGCTGAAGGGCGAGTGGGGCTTTAAGGGTTTTGTTCTCTCGGACTGGGGCGGCACACACAGCACGGAGAAGGCTTCGGCAGCGGGGCTGGACAATGAGCAGCCGATGGATCACTTCTTCGGGCCGAAGCTGAAAGAAGCTGTAGATGCCGGTCGCGTGCCGATGGCAGAAATTGATGACCATGCGCGGCGCGTGTTGCGTTCGATGTTTCTGTCGGGGGTGGTGGACTACCCGGTGGAGAAGGGCGTCGTGGATGTAGAGCACGGCTTCGATGTGGCGCAGCACATTGAAGAGCAGAGCATTGTTCTGCTGAAGAATGACAAAGGGATCCTGCCGCTCACGTCGAAGGTGAAGTCGATTGCCCTGATTGGGGGCCATGCGGATGTGGGGATGATCTCAGGTGGCGGTTCGGCACAGGTAGATCCGCCAGGCGGCAATGTGATTGCACCTCCGGGACAGGGCGCGACGCACTGGCAGGATCACATCTGGTTTCCGACATCTCCACTGAAGGCACTGACGGCCAAGCTGCCGGGCACAAAGATTCAGTACGACGCGGGTACGGATGTTTCATCGGCGGCTGCGCTGGCGAAGGGCTCGGATGTGGCGATTGTCTTTGCTTACCAGTGGACTTCGGAGGGAATGGACCTGCCAAATCTTTCTCTGCCGGATAATCAGGATGCGCTGATAGCGGCAGTGGCGAAGGCGAATCCGCACACGATTGTGGTGTTGGAGACCGGAACCGCTGTCACGATGCCGTGGCTTGGCGATGTGGCTGGCGTGGTTGAGGCCTGGTATGCGGGCAGCCGCGGGGATATTGCGCTGGCGAATGTATTGACGGGTGAGGTGAACGCGACGGGCAAGCTGGCGATGACCTTCCCGAAAAGTGAGCAGGACTTGCCGCACTCGGTGATTCCTCCGTTGTCGAAGGAAGACGAAGGCCAGGGAAATGGGGCGGTGAATGGCGGAGACCATGTCGCCTCGAAGTACTCGGTCAGCTATGACGAGGGTGTGAAGGTCGGCTACAAGTGGTATGAGGCGGAGCACAAACAGCCGCTCTTTCCCTTTGGCTTCGGGCTGTCGTATACCAGCTACTCTTATTCGGACCTGAAGACGGACAGCGGACAGAAGACCGTCAGCTTCAAGGTAAAGAACAGCGGCAAGCACGCGGGCACGGAGATCGCACAGGTCTATGCCGAGCTTCCGGACGCGGCCAACGAGCCGTTCAAGCGGCTGGTGGGCTGGCAGCGTGTTGAACTGGAACCGGGTGAGTCGAAGACGGTCTCGGTGACGATCGATCCGCAGATACTGTCGATTTTCGACGAGCAGTCGAACGGCTGGCAGCTGCTGAAGGGCAAGTACCGGCTGACGGCTGGGTCGTCTTCGGAGGATACTCCGCTGAAGGGGACGATCGAGGTTAAGTAAGACTTTTGCTTGAATCTTGGCCCGTCTGCTTTGCAGGCGGGCTTTTCTTTTGTGTGTTTGATTAGCATGGGTGGGTGAAGTCTTCTTCTTTGAAACGCTGTTTCAGTGTTTTGTGTCTGCTGCTGGTCGCGTTGAGTGCGGCCCATGCCCTACCGCCATTGGCGAACAAGCGCGTGCTCTGGTTAGGCGACAGCATTACGCAGGCGGGCGATTACGTTACGTTCGTCGAGTATTTTCTTGAAAAACAGTATCCGGCAGACAGGTTCGATGTGATCAGCGTCGGACTGGCCAGTGAAACGGCGTCATGTCTTTCGGAGAAGACGCATCCGTTTCCACGGCCTTGCGTTCAGGAACGATTGCAGCGAGCGCTTGCTCTGGTGAAGCCACAGATTGTGGTCGCGTGCTATGGGATGAATGATGGAATTTATCACCCGCAGAGCGCGGAACGTATGCGGACCTTTGAGCAGGGGATCGAGAAGCTGACTGCGGTTGTGCATGGAGCGGGTGCTGAGATGATCTTGCTGACTCCTCCGCCATTTGATGCGCTGCTGGTGAAGGGTAAGGTTGTGGCGAAGACTGCGGCTGATTTTGGGTTTATGGCTCCGTATGAAGGCTACGATAGCGTGTTGGCTGACTATGCGCGGTGGGAGATGCGATTGCCAAAGAGCGAGGCTACGGTGATTGATCTGCACGGGCCCATGGATGCTTATATTGCCAAGCAGCGTGGGACAGATGCCGGTTTCTCGTTTGCCAGGAAAGATGGGATTCACCCGGATGTGGCGGGACATTTGTTGATGGCGCAGATTGTGCTACTCGGGTTGGGTGTTCCGGTGACTACGGGGGATTTGTCGTCCGAGTTGAAAGTGGTTGAGGCTGATCCGCTGTATGGATTGATCAAAGAACAACGGGAGGCGCGGTCTGCGGGATGGTTGAGGTATGTGGGGTATACGCGTGGAGAGAGGGTGAAGGCGGATTCGGTGACGGATGTTGAGGCGAAGAATGCGGCTTTGCAGATAAAGATCGATGCCTTGCGGCAGAAGCCGCGTTAGTAAACATTCGTGATTCCCACCCTTTCGTTCCGAAAGGATGGGGTACCCATTCGTGCTATCCAGTGCCCCCAAAGCAGATCTTTCGACTGCGCGCCTTCGGCGCTTCGCTCAGGATGACAAACCTAGTAGCTAAACGGGCGGCATGCCTTCGATGACGTGGGTGTCGACGGGGGCGTGGAAGACGAAGTCGGCATCCATGGCCGGGGCGTTGGGCTGTTCGTCGCTGAAGGTGAAGGTGTTGATGGCCCCGTCGGTTTCTTCGATGCGCATGGACTCTATGACTCCGTCGGAGGTTGCGGTGATGGCGAGAGATGCGATGCGCTGCTCCATGTTTTTAGGGATGCCTGAGAGAGTGAAGGCACCGTTTTCTACCGGGGCGATCTGGATGTTGGTCAGTTCCTTGGCGAGTTGCGTATGTCCCAGCAGGAAGCGCAGGGGGGAGCGAAGGTCGTCGAGTTTTTTTGCAGGGACGCGTGGAATTTCGGTGTCGCCGGGTGAGTAGAAGTAAGCGTTTTGACCGTCGAGGATGAAGAGCTTGCCTGCGGGTTGAGTGTAGGTCCACCGCATTTTGCCTGGTTTCTTCAGGAGCAGGATGCCGCTTTCCTGCCGGTGCATGCCCATGCCGTCGTATTTCTGGGTGAAGTGAACGGAGAGCGAGTGGAGTGCGTTGTAGTGCTTGTCGATGCGCTCGGCCTGGGTTTGGGCGGTTGGGGTTTGGGCCGGGAGGTATGCGGTTGCGATCGCAAACAGGAGTGCCAGAAAGCCTGAAGCAGTCTTCGTGAGGTTGAGTCTGTATGGATTCTTCACTCCGCTGGCGCTCCGTTCAGAATGACGGTGTTTCTTGGACTGGGATGGTGGGATCCCATCCTTTCGCAAACTACGCGAAAGGATGGGATCCCGATGTTCGTGGCTTGGTTGGAAACTGACTTGCGGCGAAGCGCTGACTGGCTATTGCAACGGCACGGTGCAGTTGGTTCCACCGGCTGGGTCGGCTTTGATTTCGCCGGTTATGTCGATGCAGAAGCCGCGGTGGCCGGTTTTGCCCACGGCCTGGGGAACGGCAGTCGCTTCGTAGCTCGTGTACATGTCCTGATTGTTCACCGTCGTCTTCGAGCAGTTGACGATGTTGAAGAGGTATCCCGCCTTTGAACCGGTAGCCAGGTCGCGTTGCAGCAACTGGGAGTTCTGTGCGCTGGGAGGTCCTGAGGCTGAATCGCCGCCGAGAGCCGTCAGGGAGCAGGCGAATCCATTAGCGGGGTAGTTGGTCTGGAATTGAATCTGTGACTGGTAGATGGCGCGCAAGGACTGGATGGCAGAGGTCTCATTCGCCTGGCTGCGCAGGTTGAGCATGTTGGGGATGGCGATGAGCATGAGGATGAGCATGATGGAGATGACGATGAGCAGCTCCATCAAAGTGAAACCAGCTTGCCGCTTACGGCGATCAGAATGCTTTTGCATGAGAAGGTAAATCATGGGTCTGTGCTTCTTCCCGTGGCTGCCGGGAAAGACAGCCCACCGAGAAAAATCCTAAATGAGTAAGACGCAGGATGCCAGCGGAGCGCTCATGGTCAGGGCACAGGTCACAGTGCACAGGGCTCAGAAAATAGCAAGACGCATTCGGCTTTTTGTGACCTGAGCCCTAATCGCTGTGCCCTGAAATCAGCATTCCAACTGGCTGCGTGTGAGCTTTACGCCGTCGAGACGGCCTAGTAGGGTGACTGCGACAAGCTCCGGCTGGAAGAGATGGTTGGCCATCGCCAGTACCTGGTCTTCGGTGGTGGCTTCGACCTTGTCGAGGATCTCCTGCATGCCGAAGAAGTAGTTGAAGTGCATCTGCTGGCGTGCCAGGTTCGACATGCGCGACATGGAGCTTTCGAGTGAGAGCAGCAGGTTGCCCTTTAGCTGATCCTTGGCGCGGCGCAGCTCGTCGGCCGGAAGCGGTTCGTTCTTCAGGCGGCGGAACTGCTCCATGACTAACTGAACAACTTGGATCGCACGGTCGGACGAGGTTCCGGCGTAGACGCAGAGCGAGCCGGTGTCGCTGTAGGGGTTCAGGTCGCTGTAGATGGAATAGGCGAGGCCGCGTTCTTCACGGACGGTCTGGAAGAGGCGCGAGCTCATGCCGCCGCCGAGGATCGTATTCAGGACGAGCGTAACGTAGCGCAACTCGTCGGCGATGGCTGGAGCAGGCACGCCGAGGCAGAGCTGGACCTGTTCGAGAGCTTTTTTGTTCTTGAGGATGATGCGGGCCGCAGTCTTGGGCGGCACTACGGTCGTGAGCGATTGGCCTGCGGGCAGCGATTCGAAGCGCCGCGTGACCTGCTCGACGAAGACGTCGTGGTCAATGTTTCCGGCGGCGGAGAAGATCATGTTGCTGCCGTGGAAGCGCTGGCCGTAGAAGCTACAGAGCGTGTCGCGCTCGAAGCGCTTAACTGTTTCTTTTGTCCCAAGGATCGGTTTGCCGAGCGGGTGGTCTTTCCAGAAGGCCTGGGTAAAGATTTCGTGCACGAGATAGTCGGGGTTGTCCTCGTCCATCTTGATCTCTTCCAGGATGACGCCGCGCTCGCGGGTAATCTCGTCGCTGGCGAAGATGGGGTTAAGGACGAGGTCGGAGAGCACGTCGAGGGCGACGGGCACATGCTCGTCGAGCACCTTGATGTTGAAGCAGACGGTTTCCTTGCCAGTGAAGGCGTCGAGATTGCCGCCGATGGCGTCCACTTCGCGGGCGATGTTCTGGGCTGACCGCGATTTGGTGCCTTTGAAGACCATGTGCTCCACAAAGTGGGAGATGCCATTGATCTCGGGCATCTCGTGCCGCGAGCCGGCGCGAATCCAGACGCCCATGGCGACAGAGCGGATGTGGTCCATTTTTTCGGTAAGAATAGTAAGCCCGTTGGGCAGGACGGTGCGGCGTATATTGCGTTCGTTATCCATTGGTAATCCTGGGTTCTTTATTGCCCGTTCGTGTTCGGGGCCGCTCTCGGGGGTAGGGAAGAATGCGCTATGCTTGTCTCTACGAGCTGTGGTCTATGATGCCGCCGGGCAGGAAAAAACCTATCTCTATTTTAGACTCTCCCGAGGCTGCTGGGGTGCATTGTCTTTTTGGCCTTAATCGTCAACAACTTACGAGCTTGATGGCCGATTTCGAGGCACCTGCCTACCGGGCGAAGCAGCTTTCCGGAGCGCTTTACAACCAGTGGGAAGGAGATCTGGGCGAGGTCTCGACGCTGCCGAAAACGCTGCGCGAGGCGATGGTTGAGCGTGGGTACAAGATCGGCTTGCCTCGAATTGTGGAGTCATTCGTGTCGATCGATGGCACCGAGCGGTATCTGATCGCGGGCAACGATGGCCAGACGGTTGAGACGGTGTGGATGCCGGATGGCGACGGTGGTGAAGCGGGCGATGGGTCTGAGGCCGGGACGGATTTACGCCGGGCGACGATCTGCGTTTCGAGCCAGATTGGCTGCGCGGTGAACTGCCAGTTCTGCCTGACGGCGAAGCTGGGGATCATTCGCAATCTTACGGCGGGTGAGATTGCGGGGCAGGTAGTGGCGGTGCTCAAACGCCACAAGGTTGAGATTGGGAAGCAGCGCATCAATCTCGTCTTTATGGGGATGGGCGAGCCGTTTCTGAATTATGACGAGTTTATGGCTGCGGTTCGCCTGCTGGTGGAGGAAATCGGGATTCCCGAGTCGCGAATGACTGTTTCGACTTCAGGAATTGTGCCGGGGATTTTGCGCTTTGCTCAGGAGAAGGTACGGCCGAAGTTGGCGATTTCGCTGAATGCTCCGAATGACAAGGCGCGAACGGAGATCATGCCGATTACGAAGAAATGGGACATCGGGCATTTGATCCAGGCAGTGCGTCAGGTGCCGCTTCGTCCCAAAGAGAAGGTGACATTTGAGTATGTGTTGCTGGGTGGGTTGAACGATCGGCAGCGCGATGCGGACGAAGTAGGGCAGGTACTGCGAAAGGCTAATCTGCCGCTCAAGGTGAACCTGATTGTATGGAATCCGGGACCGGGGATGCCTTATTCCATGTCGGACCCGCACACGGTGCATCTTTTTCAGTACCGGATCAAGTACAACAACATTCCTGCGTTTGTGCGGCGGCCACGTGGGCGGGATATTTTCGCTGCTTGCGGGCAGTTGAAGCGGACTACTGAGAATCTTGTTCAGTTGCGCGGCTAAATCTTAGCGATAAGGCTCGAGGTACATCGTTGAGATCCTTCGTCACTTCGTTCCTCAGGATGACGGTCTATTTATTTACATCCGGACCGCTTGCTACCGCGTGCCTTTGTCGGTGCGGACTTCGTCGCCGGTGTGTTGCACTTGCCAGTTGATCTTGTCGGTAGATTGGGATTGCTCGAAGCGGATGTGGCTGTCGTCGGTGAAGTCATTGGTCGTGCGGTACCAGGTGGTCTTGCCGTTTTCCTCACTCTTGCCGAGATACGTCCAGTGACTGCCTTTGATTTCGAGGTCGCCCGGCCCGATGGCTTTGCCGTCGGTGGTGATCGGGTTCGTCCGGTAGTGGCCTTCGTTGTCGATGGGCACGAAAACGACCAGCGCGGCGGGATTGCCGTTCACGTTTTGCTCACAGGCGAAGAAAAGGCCGGTGCGCGCACAGTGGTTGACCAGCGTGTCGGTCGATTTGCCTTGAATGCTGACTTTCCAGGTGCCGGTGTAGTTCCAAAGCGGTGCGTAGATCGAATCGGGGAAGGTTTGTGCTCCCGCTGTTAGGCCAACAGCCAGGGCGAAGGCTGCGGCGATGGCGGATTTCATTTCGCAACACCGTTTTGCGGGTCGAGAACGAGATTCAGCGCCTGTGCCGCGACGCGGTCGGCAGCGTGGCGTAGGACGTCCCCTTCGTCGGCGAAGTTTCCTGTGATGCAGCGGATGCCCATCGCTGCGATGCGCTCGATGTCGGGCTTGATCGGCTCGGCGCCCTCGGCCGCATAGCGCGCGAGCATCTCGTCGGAGATGGTTCCGGTATTGACGACGGCATAGTCGAAGATGGAGGCACCGGCGTGCTCGTAGATGCGTTCGATGTGTTCAGAGGCGGTGAGGTGCAGGCTTTCGTTCGCCTGGGTCATCAGGTTGCAGACGAAGACGCGCAGGCCCCGCGCGCGCGCCAGGGCCACGGGGATTTCCTTTACCAGAAGGTTCGTGATGATGCTGGTGTAGAGCGAGCCGGGCCCGACAGTGATGAGGTCCGCGTGCTCGATGGCTTCTAGGGTTTCGGGCATGGGCACGGCGTCAGGCGGCTCCATGCTTAGCTCAATGATGTGCTTTTT
>Ga0209773_10000351_pt1 | contig 14510 bp, 11 predicted proteins | sample BogFormECP14_OM1_FD_188244 | JGI IMG/M metagenome (GOLD analysis project Ga0209773, IMG submission 188244) | Bog forest soil microbial communities from Calvert Island, British Columbia, Canada - ECP14_OM1 (SPAdes) (version 2) | ecosystem: Environmental > Aquatic > Freshwater > Wetlands > Bog ... | reverse complement strand
TGATTTTGTTGGCGTCCCGGAGAGGACTTGAACCTCTGACCCCAGGTTTAGGAAACCTGTGCTCTATCCTGCTGAGCTACCGGGACTTCCAATCAACGCCGCGGCCGCGGGAACGCCTCTGGACAAGGCCGACCGCCGCGCGGCAAGGCCCTTAGCATGAATTTCCGCTTCGCGCACCGCCGCCGCGCCTGGGACTCGGCCTCCCGAGCCGCACGGCTCTATGTCGCTTGCGCCGCGCTGCCGGTCATGGTGATGGCGGCTCCCGGCTTTGCGGCTTGCGGCCGGCCGGGCGGCCGGGTCCACCCGGTCGGCGTCGATCAGCGCCTCGATATTGCGCTAAGCGACGGCAGGACGATCCGGCTCGGCGGCCTCGACGTCCCCAATGCCGATCGCGGCGGGCCGGCGATCGCCAACGTCGCGCATGATTTCCTCAGCCGTCGCCTTGTCGGCCAGGAAGCGGACCTCGTCGCCCTCGCCGGGGCGCCCGACCGCTGGGGCAGGACGGTCGGCGACCTCAGCTTGCCCGATTCGAACGGAGGAGCGGACGGTTCGACCGCGGCAGCGCTGCTGGCGGCGGGTTTGGCCCGCGTCCGGCCCGAGTTCGAAACCCGCGGCTGCGCCGTCGAGCGGCTCACGATCGAGGACGGCGCGCGCCGCGCGGCCTTGGGAATATGGGTCGATCCCGATTTCGCCGTCATCCCGTCGTCCGATCTGGCCGAATTGCGGCGCCGCGACGGCAGGTTCGTTGTCATCGAAGGAATGGTGCGCAGGGTTGGCTTTGCGCGCTCGCGCCTTTATCTTGAGCTTGTTCCGCATGACGGTCCGACGATCGTGATCGCGCGCAAGCTGGAGCCGGCCCTGGCGCGAGAGGGACGACCGGTCGGCGCGCTGGTCGGCGAGACGATCCGGGCGCGCGGCGCGCTCGATGACCGTTTTGGTCCGAGAATCGAGGTCGGCGAGCCGGCGATGATCGAAATTGCGCGTCGCGCGGACGCGTCAGGAGAAGCGGCGCCGCATCGATGAGGGGCCCACCCGACAGTCTCGGACGGAAGGCCGCGCGGCGCGGGCGGCGCCTGCTCACGGCGCTGGCGGCCGCGTTCGCGCTCAGCCTTGCGGCTTGCGCGTCGATCGATCCGCCGCCGGCGCCGGTCAGTGTGGCTCCGGCCGCCGCGCCGCGCGCGGTCGCCGGCGTCCCGGCCGGTCCGGAGCGAAAGCGCCTCATTGACGCGTTCGGCGGCGTCTATAGCGCGCCGGCGACCGAGGCTTATCTCAACGGGGTCCTGGTCAAGCTCGCTCCGGCCTCGGACGCCGGAGGGCAGCCCTACCGGGTCACGATGCTCAATTCACCGATCGTCAACGCCTTCGCCCTGCCTTCCGGCGATATTTTCGTCACCCGCGGCCTTCTCGCCCTCGCCGACGACACGTCCGAAATCGCCGCCGTCATGGCGCATGAGATCGGCCATATCACCGCGCGCCACGCCGCCCAGCGGGCGGAGTTCGAGAAGACCACAGCCTTGTTCACGAAGGTCAACACGCAATTGCTCGCCCAGCGCCAGGCTCAGGACGAGGCCGAGGCGCGCTCGAAGCTGGCGATCGCCAGCTTTTCCCGCCAGCAGGAATTCGAGGCCGACCAGATCGGCATCAAGACCATCGCGAAGGCCGGATACGACCCTTACGCGGCGGCGCGTTTCCTCACCGCGCTTGGCGAGTGGAGCGCGCTTCGCGCTTCTGTCTCGGGCGCCGGCTCCGCCGACCGCCCAGACATGATGGCGACCCACCCGTCGACGCCCGAGCGCATTGCCCAGGCGACCGAGGAAGCGCGGCAGTTCGGCGCGCCAGGAACGGGCGAGGTCGATCGCGCCGGCTATCTCGCCGCCATCGACGGCCTTGCCTTCGGCGACGACCCGACGCAGGGCATCGTGCGCGACAACGCCTTCATTCATCCAAAACTCGGCTTCGCCTTCGACGCGCCGGACGGCTTCACCCTCGACAACCAGTCGGCGGCCCTGATCGGCGTTGGCGAAGCCGGCGGCGAGGCCCTGCGCCTCGACAGCGTCGCGATCGCGGAATCCACTCCGGTGGCGAGCGCGATCGGTTCGGGCTGGATCGACGGCGTCAAGACGACGGCGATCGAACCCAAGCAGATCGCCGGCCTCGAGGCCGCCACGGCGGTCGCCCAGGGCCAGCAGTGGAGCTTCCGGCTCGGCGCCATTCGCTTGAACGGCCGGCTTTACCGGCTCATTTTCGCCGCCCACGCGCTTTCGCCGGCCGTCGACTCGCGGTTCATGGCCTCGCTCGACTCCTTCCATCTCATCAATGCCCAGGACTCGGCGCTGGCCGCGCCGCAGCGGATCAAGATCGTCGAAGCGGGAAGCGGCGATACCGCCGAAACCCTCGCCGCGCGAATGGCCTTCCTGCCGCGACCGGTTGACCAGTTCATGATTCTCAACGGCCTCGAGCGAGGCGCAGCGCTCGTTCCCGGGCAGCGCTACAAGATCATCGCTCAGTGAGCGGCGAAGCCTCAAGCGCGGAAAAGCGCGCGCGACTGTCCGGCCGCCTGGTCGTCGCGACCCACAATTCCGGCAAGCTCAGGGAGATCCGCGAGCTCATGAAACCCTATGGCGTCGATGTGGTCAGCGCCGCCGAGCTCAATCTCGCCGAGCCCGAGGAGACGGGAGCGACCTTCCGCGACAACGCCGCGCTGAAGGCCGAGGCCGCCGCGCGCGCTTCCGGAATCGTGGCGCTAGCCGACGATTCCGGGCTTTGCGTCGAGGCGCTCGGCGGCGCGCCGGGGATCTATTCGGCGCGCTGGGCGGGCGGGGGCAAGGACTTCGGCGCCGCCATGGCGCGCGTGGAGCGCGAGCTCAAGGCGCTCGGAGCGCCGCCGCCGTGGCGCGCCTCCTTCGTCAGTGTGCTGGCCCTCGCCTGGCCGGATGGCGCGCTCGAGACGTTCGAGGGGCGGGTCGATGGCGCGCTCGTCTTCCCGCCGCGCGGGACGGCCGGGTTCGGCTACGATCCGATTTTCCGCCCCGAGGGCCATGACCGCACGTTCGGCGAGATGAGCTCTGAGGAGAAGCACGGGATTCCGGCCGACGGCTCCCTTGCGCTCTCGCATCGCGCCCGCGCGTTCCAGAAGCTTTCGCGCCAGCGGCTATGAGCGGACAGGGCGCCGTCGCAAGGAGCGAAATCCAAGCCGACCGCAGCAAAATCAAAGCCCGGCGCAGCAAAATCCAAGCCGGGGGCCACAAAATCCAAATCCAGCGCAACAAAATCCAAATGCCTGTTCCTTCCGCCAACCGAGGCTTTTCAATAGGTTACCGCCTATTCCAAAGATCGGGCGCCCCACTCGTCCTGAGGCGCCGTGAAGCGGCCTCGAAGGACGCTTGCGCGCGGAACCCGCGCAGGCCTCTGGATCATCCTTCGAGACGCGCCTTCGACGCTCCTCAGGATGAGGTTCGAGACCACGCCTTCGACGCTCCTCAGGATGAGGCGGTGGCTTGCGCCGAGGCAATCTCCGACTCGGCGACGATCGATCCGTTTTCTGAAGAGTAAACCTGAGTTTGCCCTTTTGGCAAGGAAATGTCTGTTTTTCAGAAGTCAGCCTTTTGTCGGCGAAGGCGCTCGACGCCAGCCAGCACTATGCCAGTCTTGGCCCGGATCCGCTCTATTCGATCACCCAAAAGCGGGCGCCAAGTGGACGCCACCACGGTCAAAGCTACGTCGCTTTCAGATCGGTGGCGGGGCGACGGCATTTCGAGGGTCGCAGCCTGGGTCGCACTCGTATGACACGTCCGCGGCACCCTTGACCCGTGCCGCTCGCGACTTACAAAAACAGCAGCCGAGACCGTAACCTTGGGCGATCTGTCCGTTTGGGACCCGGCCGATGGCCGTTTCCAACCTTTTCAAGACGCGGGAGGCCGTGTGACTCTGTCCTTTACCGAGCCAAGAGCCGCCAGAACGCTTAACAACGCGCAAAGCCATCCGCTCGACCACGGTTGCGGACGTCAATGTCCGAACGGGGGACGACGACCGAAGCGACGCACGGATCATGCCGTCCAAAACTCGTCTCGGGAGGGTTCATCCAATGAAGACCAAACCTCCGGTGCGGCTGACTCTGGATAAGGTCGTGGTGCGCGTAGTCCAAATCCCAATGCGCCGCCCGATTGTCGCCAGGCTCGGTGAATTCAAGAGCTTTCCCTACATCCTGACGGATGTGCATACGAATGAAGGCGTGATCGGCCACAGCTATCTCGAGCCATACCGGGTTACCGCCGCCAAATCGATCGTCGCCCTGATCGAGGACATGGCGGAGCAGCAGCGCGGCAAGCCTGTGGCGCCGTTCGATCGGTTCGGGGAGGCGATGCGCTCGTTGCATCTGCTGGGCCGCCAAGGCGTGACGCTGATCGCCATCGCAGCGATGGATATGGCCATGTGGGACGCCTTGGCCAAAGCCCTGGGGCTGCCCTTAGTTGTGCTGCTCGGCGGCACGGTCGGGCCGGTCCGCGCCTACAATACGAACGGGCTTTGGCTGATTCCGATCGACCGTCTCGCGGATGAGGCAAGCGCGCTTGTCGCCGAGGGAGACTTCACGGCGTTAAAAATCAGGCTTGGCCGCGACACCGTCAAAGACGACCTCAAGGCGATTGCGGAAGTGCGCCGGGCGGTCGGCGACGACATTATTTTGATGGGCGACTTCAACCAGGGCCTGTCGTTTAGCGCCGCCAAGCGCCGGCTGCATCAGCTCGACGATCAGGGACTGGAATGGTTCGAAGAGCCGATCGTTTTCGACGACTTCACAGGCTCTGCGCGGCGTGCCAACGAGCTGAAGACTCCAGTGCAGATTGGCGAGAACATCTATGGCCCCAGGCATTTCCTCCAGGCGGTCGCGGCCGGCGCGGCGGATTGCTACATGCCTGACCTGGAACGGATCGGCGGCGTCACCGGCTGGCTCAGATCCGCGGCGATTGCCGGCGCCGCGGGCCTGCCGATGTCGACGCATCTCTATCCTGAGTTTTCCGCTCATCTGATGCGGGTCACGGAAACCGCCGACTGGCTGGAATGGCGCGACTGGGGCAATCCGGTCCTGGCGGAGCCGTTTGAGATTCGTGGCGGCGCGATTCACATTCCCGACCGGCCAGGCGCGGGTATCGCGTGGGACGAGGCCGCCGTGAAAAGGTTCGCGATCTAGCCTTGCGAGAGCAAGCCCCATGAGCCGCAGGCTCCAGATCATCGTCCACTTTCTCTCAGACGCCCGCTTCGATCCAACCAGCCCCGATGCCAGGCGACCGACAACAAGAGGGGTGACCCATGAACGCGCCCGAGTTTCTCTCCAACGATCTCTCCATCCCGGCCGAATTTCATGCCTGCTTCTCCGGGCAGCGCGCGGCCTTCCTCAAGGCGCCCGACCCGAGCCACGCCGAACGGCTCGCCGACCTCAAGGCGCTCTCGCGGCTGCTCAAGGACAATCAGGCGGCGATCGTCAAGGCGATCGACACCGACTACGGCGGCCGCAGCGAATTCGAGACCATATTCGGGGAGATCTTCGCCTCGCTGGATGGGCTTCGCGACGCCCAAAAGCGCCTGGCGCGCTGGATGCGGCCGCGCCGGCGCAGAGTCGATCCGCTCCTTTATCCCGGCGCGCGCAATCGCCTGATCCCGCAGCCCATCGGCGTCGTCGGCGTGATCGTGCCGTGGAACTATCCGATCTTCCTGAGCTTCGGGCCGCTCACCGGCGCTCTTGCCGCGGGGAACCGGGCGATGGTGAAGATGTCGGAGAATTCACAAGCCCTGGTTGAACTCCTTGCCGGGATTTCGCCGAAGTACCTGCCCGAGGACAAGCTCGCGTTCTTTGCCGACGGGGGCGGGCGGGGACCGGCGTTCTCGTCGCTGCCGTTCGACTATCTCTTCTTCACCGGGTCCGGGACGACCGGACGCGCGGTCATGGAGAACGCCGCCCGCAACCTGACGCCAGTGACGCTCGAACTCGGCGGCAAATCGCCAGCCATCGTCGCGCCGGATTACCCGATCGCGACCGCTGCCGAGCGCATTCTCTGGGCGAAGATCTTCAACGCCGGGCAAACCTGCGTCGCGGTCGACTACGCCTTCGTGCCCCGCGGGTCCGAGGACGAGTTCGTCAACCATTGCCGGACGCTGTTCGCGAAGCGGTACCCCGACATCAATGGCCCGGACTTTACTTCGATCATCGATCAGCGGTCGTACGACCGGCTTACCGCCGCGCTTGATGACGCGCGCGCCAAAGGCGCGCGGCTCGTCAATCTCGCCGAGGGCCAGATACCCGACAAGTCGAAGCGCCGACTGGCGCCGCACATTGTGCTGGACGTGACGCCTGAGATGGAGCTGATGCGGCGCGAAATCTTCGGCCCGATCCTGCCGGTCCTGACCTATTCCGACCTGCAGGAAGTGGTCGACGCGATTAATTCTCGCGACCGGCCGCTCGCCCTCTATCCCTTCGTCCGCAACGCCGCGACGCGCCGCTTCCTGATCGCCAACACCCGTTCCGGCGGAGTCTCGGTCAATGACGCGATGCTGCATGTCGTCCAGCACGACCTGCCGTTCGGCGGCGTCGGGCCGAGCGGCATGGGGCACTATCACGGCCGCGAGGGCTTCGAGACTTTCTGCAAGCTCAGGCCGGTGTTCGAGGAGGGTTGGATTTCGGCGGCGCAGACCTTCATGCAGCCGCCCTATACGCGCTTTTCCCGCCGCATCATCGACCTCATGGTGTGGATGAAGAGCTGACCGGATTGCAATTCCATCTGAGCCGGAGGTTGCCGTGACAGAAACTTCGCTTGAGACGTCGACTGGCAAGAAGATGCAGACCGTGAGCGTAGCCGACTACATCGTCCAACGCGTTGCCGACGAGGGCGTCGCGCATTGCTTCGGCGTCGCTGGGGACTATCTGTTCCCGATCTGCAACGCGGTCGAGACCAGCCAAAAAGTCGAATGGATCGGTTGCGCCAACGAATTGAACGCCGCGTACGCTGCCGATGGCTACGCCCGCATCCGAGGCGCGGGAATGCTCGCGACCACCTATGGGGTCGGCGAACTATCGGCGCTGAACGGCGTGATGGGCGCGAAAGCCGAGCGCTCGCTTGTCTTCCACGTCGTGGGCATGCCGTCCTACCAGAACCAGCGTTTGAGCAAGATCGCACATCACACCCTGGGCGACGGCCATTTCGGGAATTTCGCCGGCCTCTCTGCTGCGGCGGCCTGTTGCTCCGCGCTCATCAATCCGGACAATTGCATCATCGAGATGGAGCGCGTGATCGGAGAGGCGCGGCGCAACAATCAGCCTGCGTATATCCTCGTTCCGTCCGACTACGCGCTGGCGCCAGTCACGCCAGTCGACGTGCGTCGCCTGACTCTCAGGTCGAGCGCGGCGGTGCTGAAAAAGGCGGTCGAGGTCGTCACAGAACGGCTGAGAGGCGCAAGGTCGGTCATCGTCTTGCCGGCCTTCACCATAGCGCGCCTTGGGTTGCAAAAGGAGTTCCGAGAAGCCATCGAAGCGCTCGGCTTCCCGTTCGCGACGATGCTCATGGAAAAATGCATCATCGACGAGAGCCATCCGCAATTCGCTGGCCTCTACGCCGGCGCGATGTCGGCGCAAAGCACGCGTGAAATCGTCGAGGGCGCGGACCTCGTGCTCGACCTCGGGGGCGTCAGCCTCAACGACATCACCACCGCTGCCTATTCGGCGAAGCTCGACCCGGCGCGGTTCATCACAATCGGTCTCAACGACGTGCGGATGGGCGAGAAAGTGATCGGCGGCGTTCGCCTTGCGGACATGCTGGTCGAACTCGGAAAGCTGAAACTAAACACCCCGCCGTTTCGGCGAACCGTCGAAAGCGTCCCGCCCATCTCCGGCAAGCCGTCGGACAAGATCACGATGGATGCGCTCTATCCGCGCTACGCCGCCTTCGTCCGGGCCGGAGATACGGTCGTTCTTGAAACTGGCAGTTCAACGCTAGGCTTGGCGCCCACGCCGCTTGCCGGCGGCGTGCGGATCGAGGCTCAGGTCCTGTGGGGGTCGATCGGGTGGGCTACGCCCGCAGCCTTTGGCGTTGCGCTCGCCGATCCCGGCCGGCGCACAATCCTCATTACGGGAGAGGGCTCGCACCAATTGACCGCAAACGAGATCGGCAGCATGGGGCGGTTCGGCGCCAATGTCATTGTCTTTGTTCTCAACAACGAGGGCTATCTGATCGAGCGCGCCCTGGAGGAGAATCCGGACTGGTCCTATAACGACCTCGCGCGCTGGCGATATGCAGAATTGCCGCGCGTGCTCGGATGCGCCGATTGGTTCGCCGCGCGGGTTACGACGCTCGGCGAACTCGACGCTGCGATGAAAGCCGCCCGTGAAAGCAAATCCGGCGCCTATATCGAGATTGTCGGCGAACGAATGGACATGCCCCCTATCCTCGCATTCGCTCACGGCCGGCTGCGAACCATGTACGGCGACGCGCCTTAACGGCTGCGGCCCGCGCTCGAGCCCGGCCTCGACACATGCGCCAGAAAGCGCAAACCAACGCCTTCAGCCAGAGACGGCTTTATCGAGCTTGCCGCTGCGTTCGCGGGGCGCGCCGCCTTGAAGGTCGGCAAACAGTCGTAATTGCCTGTTCGCCAAGCTGACGATGAACGACTGCTATTTGCGCTAATCGGCCGTCACCGTCGCGCCGTTGTATGGCGGAAAAGTACGCTTTGCGGGAACGACGCCTCGCGCGCACATTTGCGACAATCGCGAGCGCTCAGTTGCTTGCGAAGCCAAGTGCGGCTTTTCACGGCGCAACATGCGCTCGACATCATGAGGCTTCAATCAAGGTTGGGCGGCGATCTGCAAAGAATGCAGGAATATGCCGAGTTTCCTTTTATCGTCTCCCGCGCCAAGCTCGTGGGGCGATATAGGATGCCGGTGGCGTATTTGGATCGAAATTCTATCCGCAGGCGCTGGAAGGTTGACATCGACCGCGACCAGGCGCCTTTCGCCGGTTTCAAATAGCCAGTGACCGAATTCGCGGTCGTTGACGGTCACCGTCGCCGCCTGTGAATTTCCATGATCCGCAAACGGCCGCAAATCGAAAGCCATGCGAAAGCCGCTGAGGCTATTTGCCAATTGAAGCGCGATCGCAGAACATTCGTTCTCGCTCCAAACGCCTGTCTGCTCCGGCTCGGACCACCCTTCTCTCATCACCTTCGAGACGCTGAGGCGGTCGGAAAAATAAATGACGTCGCCCAATTCAATCGGCGCGAAGAACCTCCGATAATCCCGGATCGCGACGCCGGCGGCGTGTATCCGCCCTCGACCGAACGCAGACAACAGCAATGCGGTAGGTCGCCAGAAGAGGCGCGGAACGGAATGCAACCAGGCAAAATCATCGGCTGACGTGACTGGACGAAGATGGCGCGACGCAACAATGCGCTCATGAAAGCGCGAGACTTCGCGTTCGAGCAGGTCGCGGATTTGCCTGTCCAACACGAGAGGCGCCGCGTTCCAATGGATCGGCAGCGATTCGAACAGCTCGGCGAACTCGTCGAGCCCATCGCGCCGTGCGTTGTGGTGTTCGAGGCTGAAAAACTCGGGCAGATATTCGTCGGCGAGACCAAGAGTCGAGAGCGCTTCGATCGCCTCGTACTTTTGCATCTTGCTCCATCGCTCCGCAGGGGTCCGCAGAAGACAGCTGCAATGAATCAAAAAGGCGTCTTGCGGAGCGAAGGAAGCGTACACGGGCTTCTGTAAGCCCGGGGTGTGCCCGAAGAAGCCAATCGACCCCGGCATGGCGCGCGCCGAACTCCAGCATCCCCGCTTCGGCGAAGTCTGCGGACGGCGCGAAATCGTTTGCGTAACCCAGTCCGGGCGGAGAAACTGAATGTCGGCATCCAGCCAGGCGACGTATTCCCAATCCCTTGGCAATCGTGCGATGGCGATGTTGATGAGGTTTTCCTTGTACCAAAGCGTGTGCGGAGAGCGCAGGCGAATGTGACGCGGATCTTCCGCGTCGGTGACCGCAAAATCCTGATCGCCGGTCGCGAGCTCAACGGTGTAAAGCGCGACCCCGCTTTTTTCGATCCGCTTTGCGAATTCGCGGTAGAGCCGGAAACGCGACTCGTATCCGGCGGGGTTATAGACCGTCGTGATTGCGTAGAGCTGAGGCATACGGCGCGTCCAGCGGCTGCGCGACTGTGACTTGGGGCAAAGTTCACGAATCGTATACGAGGGGCAGGAACCGGTCTACGTGGGAGGGGGCGGAAGTCCGCGTTGGACGCCGGCCCAGTCATCGACTCGGAATGTCCGCTCCCGGCGCCAAGCGGACCTCGTCCTGTGAGGTGCGGGAGGTCCGCTTCGGATCGAAATCAGTCAAGCTGATTGGGCTTTGGCCCTGACCCTGAATTGCGATTCGAGGTGGTCGCGGGCCGCGGCTTCTGGCAAGGAGAGCGGCGCCCGGGGCGGTCGGGCGGCCTGGACGGGGTCCGCGATGCAGGTGGAAGAGACGGCCATTCCGGCGGTCAAGATCGTGACGCCGAAAAAACATGGCGACGCGCGCGGGTTCTTCTCCGAAGTGTATAGCCGCGCCGATTGGGACAAGGCGGCCCTTCCCCTCACGTTCGTGCAGGACAATCATTCCTATTCCGCGGCGAAAGGCGTTTTGCGCGGCCTGCACTTCCAGACGCCGCCGTTCGCGCAGGACAAGCTGGTGCGCGTCGTGCGCGGCGCCATCCTCGACGTGGCGGTCGACATTCGCCGCTGGTCGCCGACCTTCGGCCGGCATGTCGCGGTTGAGCTCTCGGCCGAAAACTGGCGCCAGCTCTTGATCCCGGTCGGATTTGCCCACGCTTTCATCACTCTGGAGCCGGACGTCGAGGTTCTCTACAAGACGACTGCGCCCTACTCGGCCGCCCATGACCGGGGCGTCGCCTGGGATGATCCGGGGGTCGGGATCGCCTGGCCGTCGCCGCCCGGAGGTCCGGTCCTGTCGGACAAGGATCGCAAATGGCCGCGGCTCAAGGACGCGCCGGACCTGTTCGAATGAGGATCGCCGTCACCGGATCCAAGGGCCAGGCAGCGACGTCGCTTCTGGAGCGGGCGGGGCCGAAGCTCGAGGTGGTCGCGCTCGGACGGCCGGCGTTCGACCTGACCGACCGCGCCGCCGTCCTCGCCGGACTCGAAGCGGCGCGCCCGGACGTCATCGTCAACGCCGCCGCCTATACCGCCGTCGACAAGGCGGAGGCGGAGGAGGCTCTCGCCCTTCGGGTCAACGGCGACGGGGCGGGCCATGTCGCCGAGGCCGCCCAGCGGCTCGGCGTTCCCCTCCTCCATCTCTCGACCGACTACGTGTTCGACGGCGCGCTCGACCGGCCCTACCGCGAGGACGATCCGACCGGCCCGACCGGGGCCTACGGCCGCTCCAAGCTCGCCGGCGAGAAAGAGGTCGCCGCGCGCTGCGAGGACAGCGTCATTCTGCGCACCGCCTGGGTCTATAGCCCGTTCGGGGCGAACTTCGTCCGCACCATGCTGAGGCTCAACGAGACGCGCGACGAGGTCGGCGTGGTCGCCGACCAGCGCGGCAACCCCACCTCGGCGCTGGATATCGCCGACGCCCTGATCGCCATCGCGGCAAGGGTGAAGGACGATACGTCGCCGCGGCTCCGCGGCATTTTCCACATGACCGGGTCGGGCGAGGGAACCTGGGCGGATTTCGCTCAAGCCGTGTTCGGCGAGGCCGCGGCGCGCGGGCGCCGCTTGACCCGGGTCAAGCCCATTGCGACCGCCGACTACCCGACGTCCGCTCGGCGGCCGGCCAACTCCCGCCTCGACAACGAAAAGCTTGCTCGCGTATACGGCTTGAGGCTGCCGGACTGGCGCCAGTCGGTCGCGGCGAGTTGCGGCCGCCTTCTGGTATGATCGTGACGACCGGTCTCTTGCCCGGCCGGACGGGGCTCATCCGCCGGCCTCATCCTGAGGGCTGTGCGAAGCACGGCGTCTCGAAGGATGATCCAGAAAGCGGCGCCGTTCGTGTCCTCTGGAACGTCCTTCGAGACGCGCCTTCGGCGCTCCTCAGGACGAGGTCCAAAAGGAGAGCTTGAGAGTGAGTTCAGGGGTCTTGATGCAGCGCAAAGTGCTTGTGACCGGCGGCGCAGGGTTCATCGGTTCGGCTTTGTGCCGGCGCCTGGTCGGCGATGGCGCCTCGGTGCTCAACATCGACGCGCTGACCTATGCCGGAAACCTGCAATCCCTGGCGGCGATCGACAATGCGCCCAACTACCGCTTCGCCAAGATCGACATTTGCGACCGGCGCGCCCTCACCGAGGCGTTCGAGACCTTCGCTCCCGACCAGGTGATTCATCTGGCCGCCGAAAGCCATGTCGATCGTTCGATCATGGCCGGCGACGCTTTTATCCAGACCAATATCGTCGGCACGTTCTCGCTGCTGGAAGCCGCGCGAGCCTACTGGCGCGGGCTGCCGGAGCCGCGGCGGGACGGCTTCCGCTTCCTGCATGTCTCGACCGACGAGGTTTACGGCTCGCTCGGCGAGGATGGCGCATTCGTGGAAGAGACGGCCTACGATCCGAGTTCGCCCTATTCGGCGTCGAAGGCCGCCGCCGATCACCTCGTGTCGGCCTGGGCGCGCACTTACGGCTTCCCGGCGCTGATCTCGAATTGCTCGAACAATTACGGCCCCTATCACTTCCCCGAGAAGCTCATTCCGCTGATCATCCTCAACGCCATCCATGGCAAGCCGCTGCCGGTCTATGGCGCAGGCGCCAATGTGCGCGACTGGCTCTTTGTCGAGGACCACGCGCGAGCGCTCGACCTGATCGTGGCCCGCGGCCGGATCGGCGAGAAGTACAACGTCGGCGGCCGCAACGAGCGCCGCAACATCGAAGTCGTGATGCGCATCTGCGCCATCCTCGACCGCCTTCGCCCGCTTGCCCGCTCGCACGAATCCCTCATCGCCTTCGTCGCCGACCGGCCCGGGCACGACCGGCGCTACGCCATCGACGCGACCAAGCTCGAGCGCGAGCTCGGCTGGCGCGCGCTCGAGACTTTCGAGAGCGGGATCGAGAAGACGGTGCGCTGGTATCTCGACAACGAATGGTGGTGGCGCCCGCTGCGCGACAAGGTCTACGCCGGCGAGCGCCTCGGCGTCATCGCCGAGGCCGGGACCTGAAGCACGTGACCAGCTCTTCTGCGGAATCGGACAAGCGCGTTGCTCTCCCGCCCCCCTCGTGGGGGCGGGTCGGGGTGGGGGGTCGCGCCGGCTTGGGAACACGCTGCTTCCGGACGCCGCGTTTGATCTCGCTGGCGAGAAAATGGCCGGCGGCAGAGCGACCCCCCTCCCGACCTCCCCCACAAGGGGGGAGGAGAAGCCTCGGCCCCTACATCGAGCTAAACCCAACCTGGTCGGCGGTCCGCGACGAAAAGGCGGGCTTTTTGCGAAACGCGCGCGAAATCACGTTGAGCCCAGGGGTGGCGGAGCGGCGATGAAAGGCATCATTCTGGCCGGCGGCGCGGGCACGCGGCTCCATCCGATCACGCTTGCGGTCTCGAAGCAGCTTGTCCCGGTCTACGACAAGCCGATGATCTATTATCCGCTCTCGGTCGTCATGCTGGCCGGGATCCGCGAAGTTCTCATCATCTCGACGCCGCACGACCTGCCGATGTTCCGCCGCCTCCTCGGCGACGGCGCGGAATGGGGCATCCGGATCGAATACGCCCCGCAGCCCGAGCCTAACGGGCTGGCGCAGGCTTTTGTCATCGGCGAGGAGTTCGTCGCCGGCGGTCCGGCGATGCTGGTGCTCGGCGACAACATTTTTTACGGCGCGGGCTTGAGCGAGCAGCTTCGGCGCGCGGCGGCGCGCAAGCGCGGCGCAACCGTGTTCGCCTATCATGTGCCCGATCCGGAACGCTATGGCGTGGTCGAATTCGATTCGGCCTTCCGGGCGCTCTCGATCGAGGAAAAGCCCGCCGCCCCCAAGTCGCACTGGGCGGTGACAGGACTCTACTTTTACGATTCGAAGGTGGTCGAGATCGCCAAGGCGCTCAAGCCTTCGGCGCGCGGCGAGTACGAGATCACCGACGTCAATCGCGTCTATCTCGAGGCCGGCGCGTTGAGCGTCGAGCGGATGGGACGCGGCTTCGCCTGGCTTGACACCGGAACGCCGGACTCGCTCATCGACGCTGCGAGCTTCGTCAGGACGATCGAGCAGCGCCAGGGGGCCAAGATCAGCTGCCCCGAGGAAATTGCGCTCGACCTCGGCCTCATCGACGCCGCCCAGTTCAAGCGGATCATCGCCCGCTTCGGCAAGAGCGCTTACGGACAATACCTAATATCGGTCCTCGAGGAACGCAGCCACGCCTCGCCGCGGCGCTGATTTTGGGGCGCGCGGACGGCCGTCATCCATTTCTTTCCTCGCTCCGCGAGAGCGGCCGCGCGTTTCACACCACAATCTCAGGGTGCCACCATGCACGGGCTCGCCGCGCGGTTGACGAAGTTGAA
>Ga0209773_10000349_pt1 | contig 14528 bp, 11 predicted proteins | sample BogFormECP14_OM1_FD_188244 | JGI IMG/M metagenome (GOLD analysis project Ga0209773, IMG submission 188244) | Bog forest soil microbial communities from Calvert Island, British Columbia, Canada - ECP14_OM1 (SPAdes) (version 2) | ecosystem: Environmental > Aquatic > Freshwater > Wetlands > Bog ... | reverse complement strand
CCGAGAATCTCTTCCGCCAGTCCGGTTGAATATATATTCGCCACATCAAAGAGGTTCACCCCGGCATCTAGGCACAAATCGACGAGCCGTGTAGCCTCGGCCACATCCGAGCTGCCCCATGCCTTGAAAAATTCGTTGCCGCCGCCAAAAGTCCCCGCCCCAAAACTGAGCGCAGAAACCTTCAGTCCCGAATAGCCAAGCTGTCTATATTCCATGCGCTAGTAGATGCGCGTGTAGTGGTCCACGGCGCAAAGATCCCGGATGCCAATCAACTCGCCGGCGGCACCATCGGCGGAATAGGCCCCTTCACCTTCGGCCTGCGAAATGCATAAATAATGGCCAGCAGCGGAGGAGCCAGCAGCACGCCCCAGAACGGAATGACAATGCCCAACACAATCGGAGCCAGAATCGAAGCCCAGATCGGCACCCGCGCCGTCCGCTTCATCAGCGCGGGTTGCAGCACCAACTGATCGACCACCACGATCACTGCATACAGCCCCAGCACAAACCCCAGCCGCTCCAGATCCTTCCCCGTCACCAGAATGCAGAAGACCGGCCCAATCAGAGCAATCACCCCGCCAAAATTCGGGATGAACGTCATCAACCCGCCCAGCAGCGCCCACACAGGAAAGAGCGGCACATGCAGCAGCCATAACCCGATCAACCACATGACGGCAACACAGAGAGCCTCAATCGAAACCGCGCGCCACCAGTTCACCAGCGCGGTCCCAGCCGTGCGTCCCGTGGTTTTGATATCGAAGCCGCCCATGAATGTCCCTAAGTATGCTTTAGACTCATCGTTTCTGGCAAAAGGATGGTCATTCTGGACGCCGTCATGCGGGACATCCAGAGCTCCATCTTGCAGGTCATCAAACTGCGTTGTGAGCGCACCGCAACCGTAACCGATTGATATGGAATTCGCAGCAAAGCACGGCCAAAACTGCTAGCCTAGAAGTATGAAGTTCGGCGTCCTCGTCTTCCCGGGTTCCAACTGCGATCACGACACCTCCAACGTAGTCTCTGAAATCGCCCAACAGCCAGTCACCCTCCTGTGGCACGATTCTCCGAGCCTCGAAAACTGCGACGCCATCCTCGTCCCTGGCGGCTTTGCCTACGGCGATTACCTCCGCACCGGCGCCATCGCCCGCTTCTCGCCCGTCATGCAATCGGTAAAGAAATTCGCCTCTGACGGCGGCCTCGTGCTCGGCATCTGCAACGGCTTCCAGATCCTCACCGAAGCCGGACTGCTCCCCGGCGCACTCATGCGCAACGCCGGCCTCAAGTACATCTGCAAGCAAGTCTATCTGCGCACGGAAACGACCGATACGCCCTTCACCCGAACGCTGAACAAAGGCGAAGTCGTCAAGATTCCCATCGGCCACATGGAAGGCAATTACTTCTGCGACGCCGAAACCCTTGCCACGCTCGAACGCGACGACCGCATCGTCTTCCGCTATTCCACGTCAACAGGTGAAATCACGCAGGAAGCAAACCCGAATGGTTCGCTCGGCAATATCGCCGGCATCCTCAACGAGGGCCGAAACGTACTGGGAATGATGCCGCACCCAGACCGTTCCTCAGAAAGCCTGCTCGGCTCTGTGGACGGGTACAAGATTTTTGCATCTATGGTAGTAGCACTGCAGGAGAAAGAGGGCCAGACCCCCGCGACCCATGAACTTGCAATATCTTAACTTGCAACACTTCGAGGGGGATTCAGAACGTAATGATCGATATTCACCACCACCTGCTCTTTGGACTTGATGACGGCTCCCCCGACCTGGATACCTCAGTTGCCATGGCGCAGATGGCCGCTGATGACGGCATCACCCACATCAGCTGCACTCCCCACGCCAACCACAGGTATCACTTCGATCCGGCGGTAAATGCCGAGCGTCTCGCCGAGCTTCGCCAGCGGCTCGATGGCAGAATCACGCTCGGCCTCGGCTGCGACTTCCATCTCTCCTACGACAACATCGAAGACGCGCTCAAGAACCGGACGAAATACACCATTAATCAGAAGCAGTATCTGCTGGTTGAATTCGCCGATCTGATGATCCCGCAGGGCATGACCGACACCTTCTACGAAATGAAGATTGCCGGCACGCAGCCCATCATCACCCACCCCGAGCGCAACCACACCATCCAGCGCCACCCCAACCGCATGATCGACTGGCTGCGCGAAGGCTGCCTCGTCCAGATCACCGCCTCATCCCTCACCGGACGCTTCGGCCGCACCGCCCAGGCGATGGCCTTCAATTTCTTCGAGAAAAACTGGGTCCACTTTATCGCGACCGACGCGCATAACCTCAACTCGCGTCCGCCAGTCATGAGCGAGGCCTACAAAATCATCGAAGACAAATACGGCAAGGAAACCGCCGAGCGCGTCTGCGTCACGAATCCTGGTACTGCTTTCCATGGCGCTGAATTTCCGCCTCAGCCCGAGATGCTGGGTCTTTACGACGGGCCGGAAGGGACGCAACGCAAAGGGCTTCTAGGCCGCCTCTTCTCCCCCAGGTAATGATGGGAAAAATGTCCGCCATCGGACAAGCCTGTCCATAAATGAACGCCTGATCGGCCTCTTCTCCACTTACGAAGCTCTTCGTATCAACAACTTAAAACCTTTAGGAACATGGCGATACATTTGCTCGTATCCGATGAGAGGCTCCCTTTATGCAAACGCTGCGACAAGACATCTCCTACGCCCTCCGTCAGATGCGCCTTTCCCCGGTCTTCACCCTCACCGCCATGCTGACGCTCGCCCTCGGCATCGGAGCCACGACCGCGATCTTCTCGCTCATCCACACCATCATGCTGAAATCGCTTCCTGTCGCCGATCCGTCGCGCCTCTATCGTATCGGCGATGGCAACAACTGCTGCGTTGAAGGCAGCACGCAGGAAAATTGGGCCATGTTCTCCTACCCGTTCTATGAGCTGATGAAAAAGAACACTCCCGAGTTCGAGGAACTCGCCGCCTTCCAGGCTGGAGGTGGTCAAATCAGCACCCGCCGTGGGGAAAGCGATCGCATCGCCAAACCGCTGCGCGGGGAATTCGTCAGCGGGAATTACTTTCAGACTTTCGGGGTAGGTGCCTTCGCTGGCCGCACCATTCAACCCGCTGACGATCAGGAAAACGCCGCTCCCGTAGCCATGCTCAGCTACCGCGCATGGCAGCAGCAATATGGAGCAGACCCGAAGGTTATCGGTTCAACCTTCATCCTTAACGGTCATCCATTCACTCTCATCGGCATCACTCCTCCCGGCTTCTTCGGAGACACTCTCCGCAGCGACCCGCCTGACCTGTTTTATCCCATCCTGAAGCAACCTGTTTTCGCCGGACCAAACTCCTTCCTGCATCATTTCCAGGCATGGCTGCGCGTCGTCGGGAGGCTCAAGCCCGGAGCCACTGCCGACGCTCTGCCCGCACGCATGACCACCCTCATCCGCCAATGGCTCGTAAACGGGGCTGACTTTCCCGCCGATTGGATGTCCGGGATTAAAGCAGGCTTGCCCAAACAGTTCGTGAAAGTCGTTCCCGCTGGAAACGGCATAGGCCTCATGAAAGAGGACTACGGCAACAACCTGCGCATCCTGCTCGCCGTCTGCGCTCTGGTGCTGCTCATCGCCTGCGCCAACATCGCCAACTTGCTTCTTGCTCGCGGGACCGCGCGCCGTGCACAGACCTCCGTCCGCCTCGCCCTCGGTGCATCCCGCAAAAGACTTATCCGCCAGTCCCTCACGGAAAGCCTCGTCCTATCCATCTTCGGCGGACTCGCCGGTCTGATCATCGCCTATCTCGGCGTAAAGCTTCTCGTTGCACTCACCTTCCACAGCGCCAAGTACGTTCCCATCAACGCCACGCCATCGCTCCCCGTCCTGGGATTCGCCTTCGCGCTCTCTCTTCTCACCGGCGTGCTCTTCGGGACCGCTCCCGCATGGCTGGCCACACATGCCGATCCCGCTGAAGCCTTACGCGGAGCCAACCGCAGCACGCATGATCGCTCTTCCTTCTCGCAGAAAATTCTCGTCATCCTCCAGGCGACGCTCTCCGTCGTTCTGCTCGCCGGCGCCGGCCTGCTTACACGCAGTCTCGAAAAAATGCAGCATCAGGAACTTGGCTACGAGGTCGACCACCGCGCCCTCATCAGCCTCATCGGCCCCTTCAACACCTACTCGCCACCAAGGCTCGACGCCCTGTATCACGAACTTCAGGATCGCCTGGCGCATATCCCCGGCGTGGAAAGCGCCGCCCTTGCCCTCTACGCGCCGCTGCAGGACAACTGGGGCGAAATGATCATTCGCGAAGGCCACGGCATGCCTAACATGAACGAAGAGGTAGGCTCGTCCTGGGATCACGTCACCCCCAGCTATCTCGATACCATGGGCCAGCATATCGTGCGCGGTCGCGGCATCACTGAACAGGACACCGCCTCGACACAGAACGTCGCCGTCGTCAACGAGGCCTTCGCCAAGCGCTTCTTTAAGCCCGGTGAAAACCCCATAGGTCAGCGCTTCGGCCTCGACCTGCCCCAATACGGCGCAACCTATCAAATCGTAGGCGTCGTCAACAACGCCAAGTACATGTGGGGCAATCTCCACGGAACAGAGGAAATGGAGCCCATCTTTTTTGCGCCACTGGCACAGCACGTGAAGTACGACAACGCCATGATGCAGAACATCGATGACAACACTCACTACATCGAAGGCGCAGTCCTCAAACTCCGTGGCAGCATGGATGGTCTTGAGCCTCAGGTCCGCCAGGCCCTAAGCGAAGTCGATCCGAACATCACTCTGATCAACATTGAACCAATGCAGCAGCACATCGACGCCAACTTCGACTCACAGCGCGCCATGGCGCAAATGACCGGACTCTTCGGCATTCTCGCCCTCATCCTCGCCGCCGTCGGCCTCTATGGCGTCACCGCCTACACTGTCGAACGCCGCACCGGTGAAATCGGCGTTCGCATGGCCCTCGGCGCGGATCGCGGCAATATCGTGAAGCTCGTCCTGCGTGGAGCCTTCCTGCAAATCCTCATCGGCCTCGCGCTCGGCATTCCGATCTCGATCCTCTGCGGCCACCTGATCGCCGCGCAACTTTACCAGGTCAAGAGTTGGGACCCGTTGGTGCTCAGCGGATCGATCGTCGCGCTGGGAATCTGCGCTCTCATCGCCAGCGTCCTGCCCGCGCAAAGAGCCGCTTCCATCGACCCGGTAAAAGCTCTGCGCACAGAGTAAGAAATTTAAAGAATTGTGAATCGGTGAGGCTCGCTGTAGAAGTAGAGAGACGGAGGCTCACGATGCAAACCCTGCGGCAAGACCTGGCCTACGCACTGCGCCAGATGCGGCATTCACCCGTCTTCACGCTGACTGCCATGCTGACCCTTGCCCTTGGCATCGGAGCCACCACCGCCATCTTCTCGCTCATCCACACCGTCATGCTCAAATCGCTGCCGGTCGCCGATCCATCCAGCCTCTACCGCATCGGCGACGGCAACGATTGCTGCGTCGAAGGCGGCCCGCAGGACAACTGGGGCATGTACACCTATTCCCTCTATCAGCGGCTGAAAGACGCTACGCCCGAATTCGAGCAGATGACCGCCTTTCAAGCATCCCCGATTCGCTTCAGCGTACGCCGCGGCGAGAGTGACCACGACGCCAAGCCACTGCGCGGCGAATTCGTCACCGGAAACTACTTCACCACCTTCGGCCTCGGCGCATTCGCCGGACGCGTCTTCACCGCCACAGATGACCAGCCCTCCGCATCTCCTGTCGCCGTCCTGAGCTATCGTGCGTGGCAGCAGCAATACGGTTCCGACCCCTCCGTCATCGGCTCGAGCTTCGTCGTCGAGGGCCATCCCTTCACCATCATCGGCGTCGCCCCTCCCGGATTCTTTGGCGAAACCCTGCGCAGCAATCCACCGGAAATCTGGCTTCCTCTGCAACAGGAGCCCATGGTCAACGGCGGCAATTCCCTGCTTAGGCAATCTGTCTCTGGATGGCTGCGCGTCATCGGACGGCTCAAGCCCGGCGCAACCACAACCGGCCTGGCGCCGCGTCTGACAGAAATCATGCGGCAGTGGCTGGTGCATGAAAGCGGTCTTCCCGCGGATTTCTTGCCTCAGATTCAGAAATCACTCCCAAAACAATTCATCAGGATTGTTCCCGCCGGAGCCGGCGTGGGTGAAATGAAAGAGGGCTACGGCGACAGCCTGCGCATTCTCTTCACCGTCTGTTGCCTCGTGCTGCTGATCGCCTGCGCCAACGTGGCCAACCTGCTTCTCGCCCGCGGCACAGCCCGTCGCTCACAAACCTCGATTCGTCTGGCACTCGGCGCGTCGCGCCAGCGGCTCATCCGCCAGTCGCTCACCGAAAGCGTCCTGCTCTCCGTCATGGGAGGCGCAGCCGGAATCGTCGTCGCCTATGCAGGCGTAAAAGTAATCGTAGCGCTTGCATTTCGCAGCGCTCACTCTGTGCCCATTCAGGCAACGCCTTCCCTGCCGGTGCTGGCCTTCGCCTTCGGTTTGTCTCTGCTTACAGGAATCCTCTTTGGTACAGCTCCCGCATGGTTTGCCTCTCACGCTGACCCGGCAGACGCGCTACGTGGCGCAAACCGCAGCACAAACGATCGCACCTCGCTCCCGCAAAAAATTCTCGTCATCGTCCAGGCCACATTTTCCATCGTGCTGCTCGCCGGAGCCGGCCTGCTCACCCGCAGCCTCACCAAACTGGAACATCAGGATCTCGGCTTCGAAACGGAGCGCCGCATCAGCGTCGTCATCAACGGTCCGTTAGCCACCTACACCGAGCCGCAACTGAATGCGCTCTACCGCAACCTGCAGGACCGTCTCTCTCATCTGCCCGGAGTCAAGAGCGCCGCCCTGGCCATGTACACGCCCTTCATTGACAACTGGGGCGAATCGATTATTACCGAAGGCCAGGACGCATCTCACTTGAACTTCGATGACAACAACGCCTCCTGGGACCGCGTCAGCACCGGCTATCTCGAAACCATGGGCCAGCCCATCGTGCGCGGACGCAGCATTACCGAACAAGACTCAGAAGCCACACGGAATATCGCCGTCGTCAATGAGACCTTTGCGCGCAAATACTTCAAGGACAAGGACGCCATCGGAAAACACTTCGGTCTCGACCTGCCGGAAAACAACACCACATTTGAAATCGTCGGTATCGTGCGCGATGCGAAGTACACCGACGCCCGCCACCCCGCGCATGCCATGCTCTTTCTTCCGCTGGTGCAGAGCGTCAACTACAAAAATCCGCTGATGCAGATGCTCGATCACCGCTCGCACTACATCACCGGGGCTGTTCTCGAACTACGCGGACGCGTAGAGAACATGGAACCGCAGATTCGCAAAACCTTCGGTGAAGTCGATCCGAACCTCACCATTTCGAACATCCAGACCCTTCAGCAGCAGGTCGACGCCGACTTCGATCAGGAGCGCGCCGTCGCGCAGATGACCGGACTCTTCGGAATCCTCGCCCTAGTCCTCGCCGCCATCGGCCTCTACGGCGTCACCGCATACACAGTCGAGCGCCGCACCAGCGAAATCGGCGTGCGCATGGCGCTGGGCGCAAACCGCAACGACGTAGTGAAACTGGTCCTGCGCGGAGCCTTCCTGCAAATCCTGATCGGCCTCGCCATCGGCATCCCCATCTCCATCGGCTGCGGACGACTCATCGCCGCCCAACTCTATCAGGTAAAGAGCTGGGACCCACTGGTGCTCGCAGGATCAGTAATAGCATTAGGAATCTGCGCCCTCATCGCCAGCGTACTACCGGCACAACGCGCAGCATCCATCGACCCAGTAAAAGCCCTGCGCACCGAATGACCGCGTTTACCACTCGGATGTCATCCTGAGCGCAGCGGAAGGATCTGCTTTTCCTCAAGCAGGAGCACGAAAACGGGTGCCCCATCCTTTGCGTAGCAAAGGGTGGGAAGGCAAGAACGTGAATCAGCCAATCTAAATCCGGATACGAAAAGACCTACAACCCCAACCCACCATCCACACTCAAAATCTGCCCGGTAATAAAATGCGGCCCGGTAGCAAAGAACATCACCGCAGCCGCAACATCCTCCGGCGTCCCATTCCGCTTCATCGGAGTCTTATGCGCAAAGTGCTCATAGTCTTCCGTGACCTCGCCGTTCACAATCATCCCCGGAGCAACGCAGTTCACACTGATCTCCGGCGCAAATGCCTTCGACATCGTCTGCGTTAGCATGTGCAGCGCTGCTTTTGACGTGCAGTAGTGCGCATGCGTAGGCCACGGATGCAGCCCACCCAGCGACCCGATGTTGATGATCCGCCCACGCGCCGCCTTCAGGTGTGGATACGCAGCCTTCGACACCAGGAAAGGCCCGCGCGTATTTGTCTCAAACATCGCATCCCACTGCGCGACTGTGATCTCCTGCAAAACCGCCGTCTCAAAAACCCCGGCATTGTTCACCAGCAGATCAAGCCGTCCAAAACGTTTTGCAACCTGGGCAACGGCGCCCTCAACACACTCCGGATCGCGCACATCGCAACGAACCGCGAATGCCTCCACTCCGAAAGCTTCTAATTCAGCGACGGTACCCTGAGCCTCGGTCTCCGAATCGCGATACGTAATCGCAACATTTGCCCCCGCACCCGCCAGCGCCAGCGCCAGGGTGCGCCCGATACGCTTCGCCGCGCCTGTGACAAGGGCAGTCAGGCCCTGTAAACTATCCATAGACTTGATTTTACCTGTCTGAGCGCGCCTGCTTGAACGAGGCTGTGCCAGACCCATTTGCAACCTATCCGGTGCAGATGTCATCTCATGAATTACTTTCGAGGCTGCAATATGATTCCCCCACTGTCCCGTCTTTCCTCCATAGCTCTGACCGGCAGTCTTCTTATCGTGTGGCCGTTTTTCGGAGGCTGCTCGCATTCCACGCACGCAGCTGCATTGCAAGGCGGCGCGCCTGCCCTGCTCAATGAGGATTCGCCCCACAGTCGCGGCGGCACAAACCCGAACGCCCCATACTTGGTGAGAGCCGCAAGCCCGCAGCTCGTGAAACGCTCCGATGCCGCCGGCGCAGCCGCTGCCAACGCCTGCGAAAGCAAAGATCTGACAGTCACCGAAATCGCAGCCGCCGTGAACGGCAATTATCGAGCGGTCAAACTCGCCTTCGACAACGAAGGCCTGGCGCCATGCCACATCAGCGGCTACCCCACCATTTCCCTGCTCGACAAGACCGGAACGCCCGTCGCAAATCTCGTCGTCGATCGCGTCACCGCATCGTCCATCAGCGCACGACTAGCGCAAGGCGCGGCGCAGCCCACCGCATCCAAGCCGGATGCGGTGATAACAATCGCTCCCAAAGATGAAGCATGGTTTCAGGTGGGCTGGTCCACCGGACAGGATTGCCCGGTAGTCGCGCGTATCAGCGTCTCCGCTCCAGGCTCAAGCGAGAGCTTCACAGTAAATCACCCACTCACAGTCTGCGACGGACACGTACAGATCACCACCCTGCACTCCGACCAGGATTCCGACTAGCTAGAAGATAAGCGCTGTCATCCTGACCCCGACTCTGAGCGGAGTGAAGAGGAAGGGGAAGGACCTGCTTTTTTCCCTTCAAGAGGCACGAAAATGGGTGCCCCATCCTATCGCGTAGTTTGCGATAGGGTGGGAAAGCAAGAACCTGAGCAAGCCTTGGGAAAATACAAATCGATTCGGGGAGAAGAGCCTTCAGTGCGGCTGAGCACTTGAATCCGAAGGCTTGACCTCATCCTGCCCGCCAACCTGCGATTCATCGTGCTTCTCATAAATCGAGTACTGCTTCCCAGGCCGCAGCATCTTCACGTCGATATCTTTTGTCGCGCCATCGAGCTGGTAATCCGCGCCATAGGTCTGAAAACCACTCGCGATAATCTGCAGCCGCACCGTGTCACCCACAGGGATCACGTCGAGCACAGCCTTACCATCTTCGTTGGTCTTCAGTTCCATGTTGCCTTCGCTCTTTCCGTCCTTGATCTGGTGAAAGATGACGCCGGCATTCTCCACTGGCTTGCCAGTCGTCGCCCTGGTCACGGTGACGGTGATTTTGCAGGTCGGCGGCGGCGGCGTGTATTTGCGTCCGCGCTTCGCATCCTGCGCGGAAAGCAGCAGCGGCATGCAAAGAGCTACTACGGTAGTTGTGTGAAACAAACCTCGGAAAGATAACAACTTCATACCCTTATTGTAAGCATTTCACCGCCATCAGGAAACCTGCGAGAACAGAACTCAGCAAGGTCGCTTCTCAATTGCCAATGTGCCTTCCAGAACTACCAATTCCGGGTCCGCTGCCTTTATCCTAAGTTTAGGATTCAAATGAGCAGAGATCGTCGGATGGATAGGAAGATCAGTCAAGTTCTGTTCGTCCTTTTCCTCCTCTTATCCCCTTTCATTTCCCAGGCCGAGGCACAACAAAACCAGGCGCAGACAGCCCCTCGCGCAAGAGTCATTGTCTTTGTACATGGCCTTCATGGGAGTCGTGACTCGTGGCGCGCCTCGAATGGCGCCTATTGGCCGGATATGATCCGGACGGACCCGCGCTTTGCCTATTCCGATGTTGAGGTTGCCGAGTATCCCACGCCTGCGTCGAATGGCCGGATGTCCAGTACGCAGCTGGCCGATATCCTCTGGACTCGCCTCAAGCAAGACCACGTATGGGACCACCGCGAGGTGGTTTTCATCGCGCATAGCCTGGGTGGCATCCTCGTCGAAGAGATGCTCTTGAGACACACCGCGGAGGCCGCGAGAGTCAAGTTCATCGTGTCATATGGAACCCCGCACGAGGGCTCGCCAATAGCCCGCCTGGCTTCCATCTACGACAAAGACCCTCTGCTCAGCGATCTCAGCGATGCCAGCGATAACACTTTCCTGACGCAGCTGGAAAACAATTGGCGAGGGCACGATTCCGTAAATGGCATTCATCGCTTCTGCGCCTATGAATCCGAAGACACGAGACCGGAAAACGGATTCGGCCGCTATCTCAAAACCCATGCCCGCATAGTCAGCTACTTCAGTGCGACCTATGGATGCGATGTAACCACACCACCGCAGGAGATCCACGCCGATCACCTGCACATGGTCCGGCCTCTGGATCGGTCATCGAGTGCTTACGATTTCTTCTACCGCGTCTACCGCGACAATCCGATTCTCGAAGAACAGGTCGTCACTCGGGACAACATAATCGCCGGCCTGGAAGCCGGCTGCGATCAAAGCAGCGCGAATCCTGACTTGCAGGTTCCGATAGCCCTCGACAGCGCAATGCACGAGAAAGTCGTGGCGGCTACTGCTTCCTTGATCAACACGGTGGATATCCGGAACGTAAACCCCAACCCGCCAGTCGTCACCAGGATCGATCCGGACGGCGTCGCGCATATCAATTACGGGTTTAGCGGGCCAGCCAGGAAGCTCTTCCTTTGCCGCAGTACCGCCCGTGCGTCTTTGAAGGTTGAATTTTCTATCGATCGTCAGGTGCCGGTGCGCGAGCCGCAGAATTGAGCGGTCGTCGGGCAGAAGAGAACCGCCAGGATTCCTCCTGCCTCAGCCGTGCTACTTCACTTCTTTCCCCAGCGCGAACCGCAATCCCGTCCGGTAGCTGAAAGGAAGCGACGTATACCCAATCGGCCCAATGTGCTGGTTGCTGGTCCCATTTTCAAGCTGCGTATAGATCGCGATCCACGGCTTGAACTGATACACCGCCCCCACGTCCAGCTTGGCATAGCCATAGTCGAGATTCCGGTTGGGCAGCAGCAGCGAGTTCCCAAAGTTCGCATCGCTGTAACCAAGAAAAGTCGAATCATCGCTGCCGCTCGAAAAAGCCGCATTCCCCACCACAGTCCACTGCTTCCCCGTATAGGTGGCAGTAATAAACCCTGTATGCGGAGCGCGCCGAAAGGGCCGTGCCCCCTTCAGCGGCGAATACACGCCAATCGGCACATCCGGAAACGAAGACTCGGTGTTGTATGTAGGACTCAGTGCATCCGATGAAAACGAATTCTGCACTACAGAATCCAGATACGTGTACCCTCCGCGCAGAAAAACATTCCGCCCGAAACCATACTGCACTTCGCTCTCAATCCCCTGTGCGCGAAAATCCAGCGAGTTCAGAGTAGGCGAAACAAACGACGCATTCAGCAGCGCAATCAACTGCTGCAACTGATCCGGAGGAAGATTCGGCAGCAACTGCGTCAGCGCCGCCGGAGGAACCGACTCAATCTGGTTTTTGAACTCATTGTGGAAATAGGTCACGCGAAACAGCAGCCGTTCGCTGAAGAAGCTCTGCTCCCCGCCGCCGTCATAACTGCGCGAAAGCTCCGCCCCAATCGGCTGAATCCCATACTGCGCAACCGCCGCCTGGCCTCCGTACTGATAAAGAAAGTCATACAGCGACCCAAACTGATCCGTCAGCGTAGGCTCTTTCACGCCCTTCGCAAAATTGAAGTTCAGCTTCGTGCCGTGAAAATGCCCCGCCCCCGGCCGCACCACATAATAAGAAAGCCCGACGCGCGGTGTCCCCTCCGTACCGTAAAGCTGGTTCTTCTCAATCCCTCCGCCCAGCGAATAGAAAAGCCTGCTCTTAAAGTCGCCGCCAATCTGCAGCATGTAGTCATAGTTGCTGCGCTCCAGCGAATCATCCACGAATCCCGGATACCGGTCCGCGCCACGCTCATTCTCGTACCGGAACCCTGCAATCGCCATCAGGTGCGGCGTGAACTCATAATCCGTCTGCGCATAAAGATCGTCGCGGTTCGAAACCAGCTCTGAAGTCACCGGGTACGTCCCGGCATAATTCAGAATCGCCTGCCCGCTCACCGCATACCCATTCGCGCCCGTAATCGTCACCTGGTTGCCAAGATAGATCCCCTCATCCGGCTCATAGATCCCCGTGGGCGACCACTGCGTCGCTTCCTCCCGCTTGCGCGCCAGCCCATATCGCGCCAGCGCATGCCAGTTATCGGAAAAGTCATGATCGATCGTTCCGGCGAGATAAATATCCTGGTCCGACTGCTTCGCATCATTTGCGATTTGATAAAACTGGTACGCATTCGGCAGCCCCGTCGCGATATCCGCATTGCGCGCGCTCACGCGAATCTTCGTTCCGGAAGAGATCGCATACCCCAGGTTCGCCGTCTCTACAATGTTGTGGTACTCACTGTCCGGAATCGAGTTCTGCGTCTGGAAATCGCCGAAGCCGCCATAGTAATCGAATGCCCGATGCGTCCCGCCCAGCTGCACTTCGTTGCGGTACGTCCCGAAATTCCCCGCATCGCCTTCATACAGCAGCGAAGGAAACGGCGTCGACCCGCGCGGCGTGCTGAAGCCGATCACGCCCGCCGCAGCATCCGACCCGTAAAGCACCGAGTTCGGCCCGCGGTACGCTTCCGCGCTCTCGACGCCCGTAGTAGCAATCGTCGAAAGATCGAACCTCCCGCCTATGTCCTCAATCGGCGCGCCATCAAACAAAATCTTGTTTGCGTCAGAATTCCCGCCGCGCACAAAGATGCTCGTCACGCCTCCGCGCTGCCCCGTCTGCACTACGTTGACGCCCGCCACCTGGCGCATCACGTCCACCATGTCCGCGCGGTTGATGAAGTCCGTCTTGCTCAGTGTCGTGATCGAGGCACTCAGTTGCGCCTGCGGCAGCGGAGTGCCCGTAGCCGTCACCACAATCGCCTGCCGCACCCACTCCGGCTCCAGCACAATGTCCTGCTCCACGCCATCTAGTGCGCCGCCGTAAAAGCTCTGCGTCGCAAGCTGGCGAAACGAATCACCACCCGCCAGCACATAGAACCGCCCGTTCACAGAACTCGTCAGCGAATACGTCCCATCGCTCTGCGTCTTGGAGACAACAACGACTTTCCCATTCTGAATAAGCGAAACATTGGCATTGGGAATCGGTAGCCCGAGAGAGTCAGTCACGCGCCCGCGCACAACAACAGCGCGCAGAGGCAGCGCCGCAAATAGCGCAGAGGCAAAAATCAGGGTGAGACGGCCCATAGGCCGCAAAGTCTTCAACATGCAATCTCCTTCGTTCCCCTCGGAACGCGGTTCGAACGGATCGAGGCCAGCGGCCGCTCCGTTCCTCTCGCGCATGAAACCGGTCTCCTGACTTGCGCCCTGTCAAACCGCCTTCCCGGACTCGTCCAGTGGCCTTCAGGTCTGACATTCATCCATACGCCTCAAAAACAAGACGCACAGCATCGCGCTCACAGTTGCGGGGCAGTGACGGATTCCCACCGTCTTCCCGAACATTCCATGCGGTTGATCGTTATCGTGGACCATGCAAGAAGCCGCGAAACCTCCGCGCCCTCTCGCATGAAAATATGTTTCCCAGTGGTGACCCTGGGAAGATTCGAACTTCCGACCTGCGGTTTAGGAAACCGTTGCTCTATCCACCTGAGCTACAGGGCCACTCAAAATCATTCTAACCTGCAGTTAGGCAAAACGATCGCCTAGCCTAACGATGTCATCCTGAGCGGAGCGCGAAGCGCGCAGTCGAA
>Ga0209773_10000348_pt1 | contig 14531 bp, 12 predicted proteins | sample BogFormECP14_OM1_FD_188244 | JGI IMG/M metagenome (GOLD analysis project Ga0209773, IMG submission 188244) | Bog forest soil microbial communities from Calvert Island, British Columbia, Canada - ECP14_OM1 (SPAdes) (version 2) | ecosystem: Environmental > Aquatic > Freshwater > Wetlands > Bog ... | reverse complement strand
TTGACGATCACCGCATCGCTTTTCGCCGCGTCGGCAAACTCGCGCGCCACGCACCAATTCTCCCAGAAGAATCCGTGCGTCGGCGAAAGGTGGATGTCCGACAAGACGACGATGCGGGCCATGCTCTCCTCCTACCCCTACGGCAGCAAACTAGAACACAGAGGCAACGCCAATGTGAATGCTGTGCGGTTATGGTCGGCTCGGGGCGGGTAAGCGACATCCCAGGGCGTTTGCGAATGGCTGCAACCCGCCCATTGGCGGTAGCTCACGGCAACCCGCTCTCGAAAAGGAAGCTTTTTGAGACACGCACGCCGAGGTGGAGATTTCGAGCCCCGACGGCGCCATCGCTTCTCAAAACATTCTTACTTGCCGCCTTCAAAAGGCCATTGTACGAACGAGTTTAGAGAGACATCGCGTGGCGAAGATAAAAACACAAACTGCCCATCCGGCTGTGCGGATCAAACGCAGCCGGGTCGCCGCTCGGCAGAACGCGCAGACAAGTTTATCCGTGCATTCCAGCAGGGAGGCGCCGCTCCTCGGCATGCAGCTCGACGCTCGTTCCGGATCTCGCATTGCACGCGGATTACGGTGACACTTTACTTAACCCCTTTTTAGCAAGGTCGAATGGCGTTGCGTAGGGGTGGGCGGGCCAGCTCTCAACCGCGCGGCCCAAACGGGACCAGCATCGGGACCTTCTGACGATAAGCGTCGTAGGCGCCTTCACCCAGTTGGCCGCGAAGGAAACGTTCCTCGAGCCGGGCCTTGATCCAGAATCCGACCCACAGGACCAATACGCCGGCGACAGCCAGCGCGGTGCCCAGCTGCGCTGCGGTCGCCGCGCAGGCGAGCATGATGCCGGTGTAGATCGGATGGCGCACGATGGCGTATGGGCCTGTATCGACGACGCGATGATCGGCCTTCTTGGTCACCGAACTCGACCACAAGCGTCCAAGGTAGAGCCGAGCCCACCATGTGAACGCCATGCCCGACAGGACGACCAAGACGAGCGCGTAATCGACAACGGGCTCAAAGGACCATAAGCGTTCCGCCGCGCGAGAGAACTGTTCGCCGCCGGCAGCGAACAGGACGATGCCGGCAACCGTCACCGCGCGATAGAGATAAGCTTCGCGCCTCGCCGGCCGCTTTTCCGCCCCGATCGGCCCAAAACGCGGCGCCAATCCAGGACAGAACAAATGCGCTCCAGGCCACTATTGTAACGAGTTGGGCGGTCATGCACGACCTCTCGCTCACCCCGGCGTCTCTGATACTTTACTTACCCCCCTTTTTAGCAAGGGGTCGAATGGCGTTGCGGCCATCCGATCCAATAACCGGCTAAGTAAAGTGTCACCGTGAGCCGAGGGCGGGCTTTGGCGAGTCGGTTGGAATGTTTTCGGTAGGCCTGCGTCTTTCAGCGCCTTGTTAGCCGTGTGCCGTTTTACCGTGTTCCTCGCGACTGTGAGATTTTGGTTCGTGAGCGGGCTGAACCAAATCTCATGCGATCCCTTTGCTTGCCGGATCAATACACATCCCGCGTCGCAATAGCCGCGCCAGCTCCGGATAGAGATTTCCGCCCATCAGGCGAGCGCGATTTCTCGTTCGAATTTGATTTTGGCCCCGGTGGCACGATCGCCGACAAGATCGGGGACGACATCTTGGACGACCTCGACGAATTCCTCGAACGTGTCCGTCTCGACATTGAGGCCGGGTATGTCCGAGGATATGACGTAGTAACGGTGCGCGGCTTCGTCATAGCCGACAGTTACGATGTAGCTCATCATCCTTCACCTCGGCGCCAGAGACTTCTGCCAACGCCCCGCAGCCAAACGGATGCGCTGCCAACCCACAAAATGGGCCTATCCGAGCCGGAATGCAAATATACGGCTTCGAGTCCAGTTTCTCTGGGAGTACGCGCTGGACGGCTGCGGCGCGCGGTGGCTTCGGGTCGGTTTGCGCGGCGATCAGCCGGAATATCGAAGATGGGCGCGTAACCCCCGTCATCGGCCGGCCGCTCTTTTTCGTGTATCGGTTATCGGCTTCACAAAATTGCAGATACCCCAAAACCGGGTTCCCCGCCCGGCCGCGCTCGCTACAATGCGCGCTTGATCGCGGGCCGCGCCTTCACTAGAAAGTCCGCCACCGGCGCGGGGCTTTCAGCCGCGCCTTGCCAACGACAAGACAGCGGTGGAAACGCCAGCGAAGGACTCGGACCATGCGCGTTTATTACGATCGGGACGCAGATCTCAATCTGATCAAGGGAAAGAAGGTCGCGGTGGTCGGCTACGGCAGCCAGGGCCACGCCCATCTGCTCAACATGCGCGACAGCGGCGTCAAGGATATTGCGGCGGCGCTGCGGACGAGTTCGCCGTCGGTCAAGAAGGCGGAAGGCGAAGGCATCAAGGTGCTCGACGTCGTCAGCGCGGCCAAGTGGGCCGACATCGTCATGATGCTGACGCCGGACGAATTGCAGGCCGACATCTACCGCAACGAACTCGCGCCGCACATGAAGCACGGCGCCGCGCTGATGTTCGCGCACGGCCTGAATGTTCACTTCAACCTGATCGAGCCGCGCGCGGACATCGACGTGCTGATGATCGCCCCCAAGGGTCCGGGCCATACTGTGCGCTCGGAATACAAGCGCGGCGGCGGCGTGCCCTGCCTGCTCGCGATCCACCAGGACGCGAGCGGCAACGCGCATGATCTCGGGCTGTCCTACGCCTCGGCGATCGGCGGCGGCCGCGCCGGCGTGATCGAGACCTCGTTCCGCGAGGAATGCGAGACCGACCTGTTCGGCGAGCAGGTCGTCTTGTGCGGCGGCCTCGTCGAACTCATCCGCGCCGGCTACGAGACCCTGACGGGAGCGGGTTACGCGCCGGAAATGGCCTATTTCGAGTGCCTGCACGAGGTGAAGCTGATCGTCGACCTCATCTACGAGGGCGGCATCGCCAACATGAACTATTCGATCTCCAACACCGCCGAATATGGCGAATATGTCAGCGGCCCGCGCATCATAACCGCCGAGACCAAGGCCGAGATGAAGCGCGTGCTCGCCGACATCCAGTCGGGCAAGTTCACGCGCGACTGGATGCTGGAGAACAAGGTCAACCAGACTTCGTTCAAGGCGATGCGCGCCCGCGCCAACGCCCACCCGATCGAGGAAGTCGGCGAGAAGCTGCGCGCGATGATGCCATGGATCGGCAAGAACAAGCTGGTGGACAAGGCGAAGAACTAGGGAACGGCGCGAGTCTTCATTGCGATTTGGCGCCGGCCTTCGGCCGGCGCTGACGGATGAAACGGGTGACATGACATCTGCCGTCCCAACCGTCATGGCCGGGCTCGTCCCGGCCCGTGTCAACCTCGCGAACGCGATTCGCAAACGCGAGGATGCAGGACGCCACGACCCTATCTGGATTGCGGCCTTCGCGCCGCTTGCGACCGCTTCCCGGCTCACGCCGCCGCCGCGTCGTGTCCCCGCGGCTGGATACCCGCTTTCGCGGGTATGACACGTGTTGTCTTAGTTATTCCAGTACCCTCCGCCCAACCCGCGAGCCGCCGAGGGCCGACTCGCGGAACGGGGCGTGCTCGAAAAACGCGCATCATGCTCGGACGCGAGCATCCGGGACGCCGCGACACCTCACACGGAAGGGAGCTTGGGTCGCGCGGGAAGTTCGATCTTTCGCCACGCCCTCGGCCCATCGCGCGCAATCAATTCGTCGGCCGCCTTCGGGCCCGCGCCGCCGGATTCGTAGTTCGGGAACTCGGCCCTCTCGGCGGCCCAGGCGTCGAGCACCGGTTGAACGATCCGCCACGTGTGTTCGACCGTGTCTGCGCGCATGAACAGGGTCTGATTGCCGGTCATGACATCGTGGATCAGCGTCTCGTAACCGACGTTCGCCTCCGGCGCGAACCAGTCGTCGTAGTGAAAATCCATCTTCACCGGCGCGAGTTCGACCGATTGCCCGCGACGTTTCACCTCGAACTGCAGCGATATCCCCTCGTCCGGCGCGACGCGAAGCACCAGCCAATTCGGCGGGAGGGCCTCGACCGGCGTATCCTGGAACGCCGCGTAGGGCGCCTGCTTGAAGCTGATCGCGATCTCCGTGCATCGCACCCTCAAGTGCTTGCCGGTCCTTAGGTAGAAGGGCACGCCGGCCCAGCGCCAGTTGTCGATCTCGAACTGCATCGCGACATAGGTCTCGGCATTGGAATCCGGGGCCACGTTCGGCTCCTTGCGATACGCCTGCACGGGCTTGCCCAGCACCTCGCCGGCATCGTACTGGCCGCGCACCGCCCGCGACGAATCGACCGGCGACATCGCCGCGAAGACATCGGTCCGCTTCGCGCGGATCGAATCGGCGTCGAACCCCGTGGGCGGCTCCATCGCGACCATCGAAAGCAGCGCGAGGAGGTGGTTCGGAACCATGTCGCGGAGCGCCCCGGTCGCCTCGTAGAACTTGCCGCGCTGCTCCACCCCGACGGTTTCGGCTGCCGTGATCTGCACATGATCGATCCGATCACGGTTCCAGATCGGTTCGAACAAGCCGTTGGCGAAGCGGAACGCCAGGATGTTCTGGACGGTGTCCTTGCCGAGGAAATGGTCGATGCGGAAAATCTGGTCCTCGTGCAAGGTGCGCAGGATGCTGGCATTCAATTCGCGCGCCGATTCGAGGCTGTGCCCGAAAGGCTTCTCGATCACGACCCGGCGCCAGGGCTTCTTGGCGCCGCCGGTCTCGGTCTCATTGGTAAGTCCAGCTTTGTCGAGTTGCTCCACCACGACGCCGAAAAGCTGATCCGCGATGGCGAGATAGAAGATCACATTGCGGGGGACGCCGGGTTTGCCGAGGGCGGCGCGCAGGTTCGCGTAGAGCGCGGGGTCGGTCGTATCGCCCGATATGTACGACATGTTCGACGCGAGCCGCGTCCAGGCCGCTGCGTCGAGATGGTCGACATTGAACGCGGCGCTCGCGTTGCCGACATAGCTCTGCAACGCAGCGTAGAGATTGTCGCCCCAGCTCTTTGCGGTTTCCTGCCTCCGGGCGACGCCGATCAGCGCGAATTGCTCCGGCAGCGCGTTGGTGCGGGAGAGGTTGTAGAGCGCGGGAATGACCAGTCGCTTGGCCAGGTCGCCGGTGGCGCCGAAAATCACCATGACGCACGGCTCCGGCTGCGGCTGCCGCTTCGGTTCGCGGTGATTTGAGTCTTGCGGCGACGGGGCCGATGAATCGTCGGGCATGCCTCTGCTCCTTTTTCTGACGCCCGCCGTGGGCCTCGATGATCGCCAGAATGGAAGGGAGCAAAAATGGCGGCAACGAGGCGGCCGACAGCGTCGGAAACTACCTAAGGCGACGCCAGCTCGGTGCAAGCCGGGGTGGAGAGGACAACACGGGCCGCGATTTACGAACCTTCTCATGCTCGCGACCGCGATCATCCAGAATGCCACGCCGCTTCAAGACGTTGCCGCCATGCGCCGCTTTCGACGGCTGCCCCGGCTCAGGAAACGCCCAGAAATAAGCGCTGCCGCTTTCAGTTTCATCATGCACGGGCTATCTTTTGTTCGGTATATATCGCGTGACGGACCGACCTCTCATCCGGCGCGAAAGCCCATCGACGACGGCCGTCTTCGACGTCCTTTGGCGCCACATTCTCTCGCAGGGGGCCTTACAGGGAGGGGAACCTCGCTGCGGTTTCCGCTTGAAAGGGATTTCGATGTTCGTCATCACTATTCTCAGCCACACGCCGATCTGGGTTTGGGTGCTGCTCGCGTTCCTGATCTCTCGCGGAATCATGGCGCTGCGCCCGCGCGAGGTTTCGCCGAGCCGAATCCTCATCATTCCCGTCGTCTTCCTCGTCTGGGGCCTGACGGGAATGGTCGGCGCCGACGGCCTCGCCACCAAGCTCGCGCTGTTCGCGGGCGGACTTCTCGTCGGTCTGGCCGGCGGACGCGCTCTCGCCTCGCTCCTGCCGGCGCCGCGTTGGTCGCGCGCCACGGGTCTGCTCGCGATGCCGGGCTCGCCGATCGCGTTGATCGTGATCGGCGTCGCCTTCGCGACGAAATACGTCGGAACGGTCGCCCTCGCCCTCAACCCGGACGTCACAGTCCACGCGGAAATCGCCAGTGCGATGGCGGCTGCTGGCGGGCTGTTCGCCGGCCTGTTCTGGGGCCGCACGCTCGGCCAGTTCGCCCGCGCGCTACAAGCGGAGGGCGAGCCGGTGACGCTTCGAGGCCTCGTCGATCTCGTGACGACCCGCCCCAGCCCGAGCGTGCCGTGACGCTGAGCGCCGACGACGCGAACGCCGAACTCGCGGATATCGAATCGATCTCGCGGCGGTGAAGCAAGCCTCGATCTACCGTGCTTCACGGCGACGCCGTCCGAGACGGTTTCCGGCGTTCCCCGTCATTTTGAGTTCCGCACCTTGGCCCTCACCGTCATGACCGGGCTTCTCCCGGCCATCCACGTCCTTCAACCACGCCGCAGGTTCGCATTCGATCACGCTCAACCGGACACCTCCCAGCGACGCGCGCGCCGAACCGTGTGGGTGGCCGGGCATAGGGCGTTCGGAAGAACGCCCGTTCTTCGACCGGCTATGCCCGGCCATGACGGAAAACGGAATGATTATCAATGGCTGACTTGGCTGAACAGCAGCCGATTGACCAGCCAGCACGCCGTCCATACATTGACGTCCAACCAGACTAGGCGAGCGTCGTCCGCCGACTACGTTTGGAGCAAGGGAGGACGTCAAAATGGGTAAAATTCGCACAGTCCTGACTTGGGCGCTATTTTCGGGAGTTTCGATGGCGTCTGCGCTGGCAGCCGAGGCAGCCTGCCCGGCGGCCAATGCGTCAATCCCGCCCGGAGCGAATACGACAGATCCCTCCGCTCCATTTTTCATCGATACCACCGGTTTGAATTTCAACACCGCGCCGCCCACCCGCGATCCGTCAAATCCGAACTACCCACCCGCCACGGAGCTTCCGGATGGCGCGCTCCCCGCAAAAGGCGCCGAGGGAAACTTCATCATCGGACCCACCCATGCCCCGGCGCCCGAAAACACCGCTCAAACCGACATCCCGAAGGGATCGGTTTATTCTTTCACGATGTCTTCGAACGACAGCGTTGTTTTCAACCCCGGCATGATTCGCGACGATCCGGACGGCTGTCTCAATGCTTCCGTAATGAGTGCGCAGACGGCTCCAGGTGACCGTTCGAACTTGCTCGTGACGACGAGTCACGTGGGGATCTGGACCCGCGCGGTCGACGTCTATGTTCCGGCGGAATATAAACCCGGCGCCGAGGCGCCGTTCATCGTCGTCGGCGATGGCGGTCCGACCCGCTTTTTTCCTGAGCAACAATTTTTCACGATCCTCGACAATCTCATACAGCAGCATCGTCTGCCGCCTATGGTGGCCATTACTATCGGCGCCGGCGGACAAGATGCGCAGGGCAGCGAGCGCGGTTTTGAATACGACTCGGTATCCGGCGCTTATGCCGAGTGGGTGGAAAATGAAGTGTTGCCGCTCGTCGAGCAGCATTCCAACGTCAAGCTGACCAAAAACCCGGACGGCCGAGCTACGATGGGCATCAGTTCGAGCGGCGTCGCCGCGTTCACGATGGCGTGGTTTCATCCCGAATTCTACCATCGGGTTCTCGCTTATTCACCGACGGTCGTAAATCAACAATGGCCCCATAACCCTGCCTTGCCCGGCGGCGCGTGGGAATACCACAGCAGTTGGGCGGGACCGGCGGTACCCAGCCTCGACGTGAATGGGACCAAGGTGACGAAATCCGATGTGCCCTATGGTTCACCGCTGATTCCCAACAGCCCCCAAAAGCCCATTCGAATCTGGTTCGAAACCGGTGATCAAGACTTGTTCTATCCTCTTGCCTCGCTGCCAGATGGCATGCACGACTGGACATTGGCCGATGAACGTCTAGCGAAGGTGCTGGCTGCGAAGGGCTATCACTACCAGTTCATATTCGCTCGTAACGCCAAACACGTTGACAGAGCAACCGTGGCTCAAACGCTGCCGGAGGCGATGGAGTGGCTTTGGAAGGGCTATTCATCTCCCTGAGTGGCGCTGTCGGCAGCGGGAGCGCATCGGCGGACCGACCGGCTCCATCCCCTTCACGAGAATGTTTGCGCCCCACCCTCCCCCTCCGGCCTTCAACCCTTTACGAAAGCCCATTCACTCCCGGGGCTTTCCTTTGACCGCCACAGCCGTCCCCGCCGCCGATTCCAGCGTCAATCCCTATTGGCGTCGCAATCTCTACGTCTGCCTCTTCGGCTCTTTCACCAATATGGCGGGCATGACGCTCATGTTGCCGTTCTTGCCGAACTACATCCGCGACCTCGGCGTGAAGGACAACGACGGAATCGTGTTCTGGTCGGCCGTCGCCTTCAGCGCCGCCTTCCTCGCTGCCGCCACCGTCTCGCCGATCTGGGGCTGGCTCGCCGATCTCTACGGCCGCAAGCCGATGCTGATCCGAGCTTCGCTCGGCATGGCGATCGCGATGTCGATGATGGGCATGGCGCACAATGTCTATGAACTCGTCGCGCTCCGGGCGGCGACGGGGTTTCTGGGCGGCTACACCTCGGGCTGCGTGATCCTGGTCGCGAGCCAGACACCGAAGGATCGCTCGGCCTGGGCGCTGGGCAAGCTGTCGGTCGGCTCGCTGTCGGGCAGCCTGCTCGGGCCGCTGATCGGCGGCGTGCTCCCCGGCATTTTCGGACTGCGCGACACGTTCCTGATGACGGGCGCGGTGATCTTCGTGACCTTCCTGCTCACCACTTTCGTGATCCGCGAGGACCCCAGCCTGCGGCCGAAGCGCAAAGACGGCAAGCTGCCGCCGGTCTGGAGCGTGGTGCCGGACAAGCGCCCGATCCTCGTCATGCTCGTCTCGGCAACGCTGCTGCTGGTCGCCAACATGTCGATCGAGCCGATCATCACCATCTACGTCGGCGAGATCGCGCGGCCGGGGGAGAACGTGGTGTTCCTCGCCGGCCTCGCGATGTCGGCTGCGGCCTTCGCAGCCATGATCGCGGCGCCCCGGATCGGGCGTTTTGCCGATCGCCACGGCCATTGGCGCGTGATCGTCGCTTCGTTCGTAGCCGCCGGCGTCCTACTCATCCCGCAGGCCTTCGTGACGGCCCCCTGGCAACTCGTGATCCTGCGCTTTCTCATGGGCCTGGCGCTCGCGGGGCTGATGCCCGCGATCACTGCGCTGATCCGCCGCAATGCGCCGGATTCCGCGATCGGCCGCATTCTCGGCTTCTCGCAATCGGCGCAATATCTCGGGCAGATCGTAGGACCGCTCGCGGGCGCCTTCGTCGCGGATCGCTTCGGCATGTCTGCCGTCTTCCTCGCCACCGCGGCGGCCATGTTGGCCGGCGCCGCCCTCAACGCGGGGATGCGCGCGCAGGTGGAAAGGGCCGTTGCATCAGGGGAATTGGATGAGGCTTTTACCCGGCGATGAGGGTTGCGAGGTAGCCGTCGTCACATATGGCAGTCTTTCGTCTGAGGCGAAGGGAATCTTTGCCCAGGGCCTTACGTAACTACCCCGCAAGTCGAGTAGGGGCGCTATCGTCGCGCTGCGGCGCGTCCTTCACCATATTGAGTTTGAAAGCAAGAGACGGAGCGCCGGCGGCTCGCGTCTCGGGCATGAGCGAGCGCAGGGTTGATTTCCAAGAGGAACAACGATGAACGCGCATTTAAAACAGGAAATTCCTCGAGGCCGAGGTTCTGTCGTCGAAGATCCCCGATGGGGCCGCATCGTTGCGCGAGACAAGAGCGCCGATGGCGAATTCTGGTACTCGGTCTCGACTACGGGCGTCTACTGCAGGCCGTCCTGCCCGTCTCGGGGTTGCAACCCGGAGAACGTCGCCATTCATGACAGTCTTGAGGCGGCCAAGGCGACCGGCTTCCGCGCCTGCCTTCGATGCAGGCCAGATGGCCGCTCGATCGACGAAGTGAACGCGGCGGCCGTCGCGAAGGCCTGCCAATTGATCGACGAGGCGGAGCAGGAGCCGACGCTCGGCGAGATCGCGAAAGCAGTCAAACTCAGTCCGTATCACTTCCATCGCGTTTTCAAGGCCGTGACCGGCGTGACCCCCAAAGCCTATGCGGGGGCCGTCCGGGCGGCCCGGGTTCGCGAGCGGCTCGGCAGCAGCGTGACGGTGACGGAAGCAATTTACGATGCGGGGTTCAACTCCAACGGACGTTTCTATGCGGTCTCGACCGTCCTTCTCGGGATGACGCCGAGCCGCTACCGCGCGGGAGGCGTCAAAGAGAAGCTCAGGTTCGCCGTCGGCCAATGCTCGTTGGGCGCTATTCTGGTGGCCTCGAGCGACAAGGGCGTGGCGGCGATCCTGATCGGTGACGATCCCGACGCCTTGGCACGTGACCTGCAAGACCGCTTTCCCCACGCGCACCTGGTCGGCGGCGATGTGGCCTACGAAAAGCTGGTGGCGCAGGTGGTCGGCTTCGTCGAGGCGCCGCATGTAGGCCTCGATCTGCCGCTCGACATTCGCGGCACGGCGTTCCAGCAGCGGGTTTGGCAAGCGCTGAGAGAGATACCCGCGGGCAAGACCGCGAGCTATGCCGATGTCGCCGCCCAGTTAGGTTCGCCCAAGTCGACGCGCGCCGTTGCCGCGGCTTGCGCGGCCAATGGTTTGGCCGTCGCGATTCCCTGCCACCGCGTGGTCCGTCGCGACGGCGCGGTCTCGGGCTATCGCTGGGGCGTGGAGCGCAAGCGCGCGCTGCTCGACCGCGAGGCGCTGTCGGTCTGAGCGAAACGCACGACCCGTTTTTTCAATTTGAAAGCAAGGCCCGGAGTGTCGCCGCCGCCCGGCGGAGCGATATTTCGACACCTGACGACAGAAGGAACACGACCATGAACACGATAGACTCAAACTGCCTTTGCAAGGCGCTGCGTTTCAACTTCGGCGAGACCCGCCTCGGGCTCGCCCTGGTTGCGGCGAGCGACCGCGGCGTCGCGGCGATCCTGTTGGGCGACGACGAGCCGCGGTTGCGAGGCGAGCTGGGTCGGGCGTTTCCGAACACCGACCTGATCGAGGATGAGGCTGGTTTGGCCGAGACGCTCGCCGCCGTCGTCGCGCTAATCGATCGTCCCGGCAACGGCCACGATCTGACGCTCGACCTCAGCGGTTCGCCGATCGAGATGGCGGTCTGGCAGGCTCTGCGCGAAATCCCGATCGGCGAAACCCGCAGTTACGGCCAACTTGCCAAGGCGCTGCCGGTCGCGGCGACCGCGCAGGAGGTAGGCGCCGCCTGCGCGGCCAATGTGCTGGCCGTCGCCGTGCCCTGCCACCGCATGCTGAAAGCCGACGGCTCCATTTCCGGCTATCGCTGGGGCGTTCATCGCAAGCGCCGGCTGCTCGCTATGGAGAAGGCGGCGTGAGCGCCCTCGTGAAGGTAGAACGGGCTCGGACGATCGACTGGACGTCCGTGTCGGCCGACCTCGACGCGCAGGGATGGGCGGTGCTGCCGGGTCTGCTGAGCGGCGAAGAATGCGATGGCGTCGCCGTCCTCTACGACGACCGTGAAAAATTCCGAAGCCACATCGTCATGGCGCGGCATGGCTTTGGACAGGGCGAGTATCGCTATTTCGCCTATCCGCTGCCGACGCTGGTCGAGAAGCTCCGCACGGCGCTCTACCCGCGGCTCGCGCCGATCGCCAACCGCTGGCATGAACGCCTGGGCGAGGAGAGGCGGTTTCCCGCCGAGCATTCCGCCTTCCTCGATCGCTGCCACGCGGCAGGGCAGACGCGCCCGACCCCGCTGCTGCTGCGATATGGCGCCGGCGACTACAACTGCCTGCATCAGGACCTCTACGGCGAGCACGTTTTCCCCTTGCAGGTCGCCACGCTGCTGTCCGAGCCGGGCAGCGACTTCCAAGGCGGCGAGTTCGTGCTCACCGAGCAGCGGCCGCGCATGCAGACCCGAGCCGCCGTCGTTCCGCTCGGCAAGGGCGACGCCGTGGTCTTCGCGGTGAACAGCCGTCCGGTGAAGGGCGTCCGCGGCGACTACCGCGTCGCGCTCCGACACGGCGTCAGCAAGATCCGCGAGGGGCGCCGGCATACCCTGGGGATCATCTTCCACGATGCTGCGTGAGGCGGCTGGTCGTCGAAAGCGACGCGGAGCCGGCGAGCTTTGCGGCGTCGTGGCGTCCTGAGCGCCCGCGGTCGCGAGCAGGATGCGGTTTTTCGAGCATGGGTCCGTTCCCGGCCAGTCGGCTCCTCGGCGGCTTGCCGCGGACAGATTCACGGTCCCTGATGTGCCAGATTCCCTGGTCGCAGGGAAAAACGCAGGGAATTTCGCCGAATCAGCCGTTTTTTTCGAAAATCTGTCTCGAAAACATCTGCGAATCCAGCTATTTGCGAATGAATTCCCTACGCAGACAAGCAGGGAATTTTTTTGGCAGCGCAGGGAATTAATTCGCGCGGGCAGGGATGAGCAGGGAATTTGGCGCGAAATCGATTCACGCGTCACCGCGTATTCAATTTCGTCAAAGTTCATGTGCCGGTGGATAAAAAAGTAATCAACTGAGACGACGCCGTCGCGCCGCCCAGTCGCGCGCCGCCGCCTATAGCAGCGCCAGCAACGCAAGCCGCGCCGTCGCGGCGCCGGGCGCCGGCACCCCGCCGCCGGCTAGCTGGCGCTCGAGGTTTTGCGCGAAGTCGGCGATGAGGCGGCGCGCGACGGCCTCGATCAGGCCGGGTCGGCCGAGTTGCGCGAGCAGGCCGGTCAACGAATAGCCGACACTCAGCTCGGTCGTGGACCCCGCTCCGCCCACGCCCGGCGTCACGCAATAGTCGATGACGCCGCGCGCGCGGGATCGGCTCGCGAGGTCGCCGCCCGCCGCGAGGATGCGCCCGGAACGTCCGGTTTCGTCACGCGAGATTTCGGCCTCGCCGCGAAAATGCGCGGTGATCGGCCCGAGGGCGACGGTGAGGCTTCCCTCGGCGTGGTCGGCGCTCGCCTGCGTGACGACGAGGCCCGGAATCGCCCCCGCCACCGCACGCACCTCGGCGAAATGTGCGAACACGCGAACTGGGGACTGGACCAGCCGAAACCCGTGAACGAACGTATGCGTCGGTTCGAAAACAGCCGGCCGCATTGCGGCGGGGGCATCGGCGGCGGCCGCCACCGGCGTGGGCGCATCGGAGGCGACAGCGATCGCGACTCGAGCTCCACCGGGCCGAGCATCGCCCGTCCGCCACCCTCGAGCGCGGCGACGCCCCGCTCGCGCCGCGCCGCGATCACCTCCTTCACACAAACTGCATCTGGATGTCACCTGCCACGACCAGTTTTGGGCTTCGTCGGCGGAACCTTTCATGGATAGATGGATTGCTTCACTACGCCCGTAATGACAGAGAGCGCCTGATGTAACGGGGAACGGTGGGAACACTTGACTCCCGGCAGGTCGCATCATTTGCTTTTGGGCGTCGCCTTAGACTTCGCTCAGGCTCGAGCTGCGGATCGAAGCGTCAAAGGATTTTGTTTGAAATGACCGAACTGCTGTTCCGCGACGACGCCTATCGGCGCGAGGCCGAGGTCGAGGTGATCGAGGCCGCGCCGGGCCGCATCGTGCTCGATTCGACGGTGTTTTATGCGCAGGGCGGCGGACAGCCCGGCGATCGCGGCGAGTTGGCGCTGGCCGACGGCTCGACGATAGCCGTGGTCAATACGGTATATGACGCGGATCGCAAGACGATCGCGCACGTTCCGGCCGAGGGCGCGCGGCTGCCGGGGCCGGGCGAGCGCGTGACCGCGCGGCTGGATTGGGAATTGCGCTACAAGCGCATGCGCGCCCATACCGCGTTGCATCTGCTTTCGGTTGTGCTGCCCTATCCCGTCACCGGCGGTTCCGTCGGCGACGGGGAGGGGCGGCTCGATTTCGATTCCGGTGAAGTCGGCTTCGACAAGGCCGACATTCAGAGCCGGCTCGAGGCGCTCGTCGCGACCGACGCCGCGGTGACGATGCGATGGATCACCGACGAGGAACTCGCCGCCAATCCCGGCCTCGTCAAAACGATGAAGGTGAAGCCGCCCACGGGGAGCGGACGCGTGCGGCTGGTCGAAATCGCCGGCCTCGACCTGCAACCCTGCGGCGGCACGCACGTCGCGCGTGTCGGCGAGATCGGGCGCATTGCGGTGACCGGGATCGAGAAGAAGGGCAAGCTGAACCGGCGGGTGCGGATCATGCTGGACTGAGCAACGATGGTGGCTTGGCCGACGGGTCCGCTTTGCGGTTCAGCGCCACGTTCCAATCTCCCGAAGACCAACCGGTCTGCTCTCAGCAGCTTCCGTTCCCTCCAAGCTTTTTCCAAGGATTTCCAAGTTTCTGTGGCTCCAGACGAAGCTTTTCCAAAGATTCTTTTGGTGGTTTCTGGGTTAACTGAGGGGCCAGCCGCAATTAGAGACGATCGGCCGGCGCTCGCCCCAGTCTTTGTAGAAGGTCTCGGCGGTCCTCGGTCGAGATGGTGGGCATTGTCACTCTCTTTTGCTGGTTTTA
>Ga0209773_10000347_pt1 | contig 14534 bp, 14 predicted proteins | sample BogFormECP14_OM1_FD_188244 | JGI IMG/M metagenome (GOLD analysis project Ga0209773, IMG submission 188244) | Bog forest soil microbial communities from Calvert Island, British Columbia, Canada - ECP14_OM1 (SPAdes) (version 2) | ecosystem: Environmental > Aquatic > Freshwater > Wetlands > Bog ... | reverse complement strand
TCGAACGCGTGGTGCATCGCGGTTAAACGCCTTCCCGTCCTGTCAAGACCCTGTCTTGAGGAAAAATCCGGAACTGGCTCATTCTAAACGATAGTTGTGAGAACAACTGCTGGCGTGTTTTTTGACCCAATTCGTTAACATAGAAGTAAGGGCAAAAAGTCCCAAGCGGCGCTGGAGGTTACAGCGAAGAAATGCCCGACGCAGAAGTCATCTGCATCCAACTACCTTTAGTTGCACGAATTTAGCAAAAATATAGGGGGAGGGGGTGGGCAGGCTAGTGTTTCGCCGAGGCGCTTAATTCTTTGAGAGCCTTGTGTGCCTCTTTGGCCTTTGGTCCGTCCGGCAGAGCAGCCAGATACAGTTCATAGTTCTGAACCGCTTCATCCTTGTGATTTATGCGGCGAGCCGCTTCAGCAAGATAAAACACGGCGTCCGGATTTTCCGGATCGGCCTGCGTCGCCTCCTTGAAGCGGGCGTACGCGCCCTTATAGTCCTCGCGGTTCAGATAAAACTGCCCGACGTGCACGTCATCGGCGGCCAGTTTGGGATCGTGAACCATGCCGCCCGCTCCATTGGCGACCCGGGTGTCGCGGTCGCCCTCAAGGTCCAGGTTGTCGAGTTTGTCGCGGCTAGAGCTTTCACCAGCGGCGGCAGGAGCAGGCTTGGCAGCCGCGGCATCGCGAGCCTTGGCCTCGTCCTCTGCCTGTTTTGAAATGTCCTCAGGAAAGGGATTGTCGTCGGCCGTCGACTTTTTGGGCTGCTGCGCCGAGTCTGGCGCGGGCTGCGAGGCAGGAGTATCACCAGGTTTAGCAGGCGGCGGGCACGTGCTGCTCGCCTTCCACGGGCCTTTGTCTCCGCGAGTGGCCTGCCCACTGCAACCCTTATCCGGCTGCGTGGAGGGAGCCTGCGGCGGAGGTGGAGGCGAAGCGTAAGGATCGGAGGAAGACTGCTGTTGCTGTGCAAACGCTCCAGCGCCACATAAAACGACAGCAAGAACCGGAACCGAAATGGGCAGCCGCATCAACAATCCTATCCTCTACTGTAGACGCGATTCGCGGACAAAAGGATTGGATAAATCTGCCTTTGGACTAAAGCACTTGCTCCATGAAAACATTCGCCCGTTTGTAAGGCGACGGTTCAACCAGAGAAGGATCGATATGCCTGAACCCCAGCGACTCGTAGACATGAATCGCATTCATCAACTTACTGTTCGTCTCCAGCGTAAGTCTGCGCGCGCCCAGTGCCCGCGCCGATTCGACGACATGCGCCAGCATCGCCTTGCCAATGCCGAGATTCCGCCGCGACTCATCTACCGCCATCTTGGCCACTTCGTAGGAGTCCGGCCCGGTCGCGATCAGCGCGCAGCAGCCGACGATCTCATCGTCAAAGGTCGCAAAATAAATCTGCCCGCCGAGGTTCAGGATGTACTTCTCCGGATCATTCAGCGTGAGCCGGTCCTTCTCCTCGAGGACAAAGTATTTCGCGATCCACTGCTCGTTGAGCGTGCGAAACACGTCGTTGTCGCCCGTCTGGAACTGACGAAAGGTAATTTGCATAAGAGCCTGCATCGGGACTGCTCCTCTAATTGTTATCTAGCCGCACGCGGAATAAGATGTCCAATATATTGTTTGTCTCTATTCAGACTCCATGGATATTGCTGACATTGAACTGCGCCATCTCCGGTATTTCGTTGCCGTAGCCGAGGAGCTGCATTTCGGTCGCGCCGCGCAGCGCCTGCACATCGCTCAGCCGCCGCTCTCGCAGCAGATCCGTAAGCTGGAAGACGCCGTCGGGCACCCGCTGTTGCTGCGGACCTCGCGCCAGGTGCGCCTGACCGCTGCCGGAGAAGAGCTGCTGAAGCGGGCGCAGCAAACCCTGCGCAAAGTCGCGGAAGACGTCCACAACACCCGGCGCATCGGACGCGGCGAAGTGGGAACGCTCACCGTCGGCTTCATCGCGTCGGCCATGCTGACGGTGTTGCCGAGCATGTTGAGTGAATATCGCAAGCGCTTCCCTGAAGTGGAGCTGCGGCTGCGCGAGTTCCACACCAGCGCGCTGCTGCACGCTCTCCGCGACGGAACAGCTGACATTGGCTTCACACGCGACGCCGACGAGGAAGAAACACTTCATACCGAGATCTTGCTGCCGGAACCTTACATGGCAGTCGTGTCCGCTCAGCATCCGCTGGCTGCGAAAGCATCCATACGCGTGGACGAGCTTCGCTCTGAACCGTTCGTTCTCTTCTCGCCGGAAGTGGGCCACAATGCGTGGGAAAAAGTGATGCGCCTTTGCCAGCAGGGAGGATTCCGGCCAAAGATCGTGCAGGAGGCTCCGCACTGGCTCACGATTCTGCGGCTTGTCGGCACCGGGCTCGGCGTCACGATCGCTCCTGCCTGCGTTGAACGGATCGCCGACCAGGAAGTGCGGTGCATCAAGCTGAGAAGTGCGAAGGTCTTCAGTCATCTTGAGCTTGCTTATCGAGTGGAAATGCTGACAGAGCTTGAAGAGACCTTCCTCTCGCTGGCGCGAAAAACATTCCGCCAGTAGATGTATTTTCCGCAGCGGGTGTGGGCGCAGAGTGAGATATACTCGGCTCTAATCCTTTGCTATGAGCCTGATTATCCGTTCCTCTGCCATCCATGCAGCCGGCTGCTACACGACTGCCCCGATCAAGAAAGGCGCCCGCATCGTCGAGTACACCGGGCCGCACATTAGCAAAGAAGAAGCCGACGAGAAGTACCAGGACTCGCCCACGACGTACCTGTTCGGATTGGGTGACGGCTCGAAGGTGATCGATGGCCATGGCACGGCGATGTTCATCAACCACTCCTGCGACCCGAACTGCGAGAGCGATGAGATTCGCGGACGCGTCTGGATCTCGGCCATCCGCGACATTGCCGCGGGCGAAGAGCTGACCTACGACTATAGCCTCTACGATGGCGAAGACGATGAAGCGACATGCAACTGCGGCTCGGCGAACTGCCGCAGAACGATGTATTCGGAAGAGGAAGTGAAGAAGCGCACTCGCGCCGCGAAAAGATCAGCGAACAAGAAGCTTGCGCTGAATGGAAAGCGCAATACGAATAGCCCGGCGAGCGGACGCAAATAGCACTACCTGAGACGACCGTCCTCAATGACAGCTTTCGGGCTACGACTTCTGGGCAGCCACGGAAGCGACAGTAATCGTGTCGCCATCGACGGTTCCGGTAACCGTAACATTCTCGCCGGCGAGTTCTTTGACAGCCGAGTCTTCGCCCTTCAGTTTGTAGACCTTGCCATTACTCACTAGAACGGCCGCAGAGCCTCTTTTCATGCAGCCCTTGACGCATTTCGTGGCGTCAGCGGTCGGAGAGCCGTGAGATGCTCCACAGTGTTCTTCGCTGATGAAGCCGTTCATGGTTGTGGTTGACTGCGCCGAGAGGCCGGCGATGCCAAGGGCCAGAAAGCCCGCAACTGAGAAGAGTCTGATTCGCATGTGCCATCCTTGTTGAAAAATTTCTGCCCCCAAAGCATAGCCCCAATCGCCCCGTTTGTGCACTGGAGATACCCGATAACCTTCAGGTTGTGAAAAAAAGCAGGACCAGAAAGTGGTTTTCAAAACGCGCGTGCAGCCCCTGGAAAATGATCGGATAGCGATAAAGAAAAAGGCCAGGGCTGTAAGCAGCCCTGGCCTTTCTGAGTGAAGCGGTTTAGAAGCTAAAAGTAGCCTTCAGTTGGATAAGACGAGGAGAAGCGTCGCCGCCGAGGAACGATCCTAGAATCGAGGTCGGAGTGTTGACGGTTCCATTGATGGTTCCAAAGCCACCCTGGCCACTTCCGGATTCCACATCGTTGACCGGCTGAGCAAAATTCGGGTGGTTAAGGACGTTGAAGAACTGCGCGCCCAACCTGAGGTTCGCGGATTCCCAGTGAGGAATGCCAAACCCTTTGCTGAGGCTAAGGTCTGTATCTGTGTAGCCAGAACCGGTGAACTGGTTGCGGCGTTGTACATTGAAACCGGAAGCATAGTCGAAATTAGCAAAACCAGCGCTTGAGTTCCCTGGGGTTGCGAACGAGCACTCGGCCGTAGCACCGTTGGCACCGGCATACTTGGCTCCGCCGCAGTGACCACCGACACCATAGGCAAGCTGATCGGCAAAGATCGATCCGCCGCCGTAGTTGGCAGGCGTTGAAGAGTCAATCACAGAAAACGGAAGACCTGTGCTGTGAAAGACAGTACCGCTGACCTGCCATCCGTCTGTCAACACCTTCGGGCCACCGAAATGGGGAACTGTGATGATGTAGTTGCCGCTGACGTAGTTCCTTTCATCGTAGTCGGCGTTTCCATAGTTCTGATGAACATCGTATGGGTTGTTGGGAGCAACGGAATTGAGGCCGAATGGGTCCAGGCCGCCATTAGAAATCTCATCCAAAGCATGGCTGTAGGTATAGTTCAGCTGGAACTGCACCCACTTCCTGCGATCGACAATGGAGGTGATCAACCCGTTGTAGTTAGAACCCGCGCCGCTGTTAATCTCGCTTGCCTGGCCGAGTGAAGCGTTCGGAGCGGCATCGGGAAGACCAGGAAATCCGTACGCGTTGATATTGTCATTTGAAACTGGTTCATGATAGCCGTGATTTCCGACGTAGGTGACTGAAAGAACGGTGGTCTTGGTCAACTGCTGCTCAACCGACAGGCTGAACTCTTCGTAAGTTGGATATTTAATGCTCTTGTCCGCGGATGTAAAGGCGGGGGCTACGAAGCCGGGCACAGCTGCGGAAATCGTGTTAAACGTTCCGCCGCCGCCATAGGCAGCCTGGAAAGCCTTGTTCGCGTTTACGACGGCTTCCGAGCCGCTGCCTGGTTGGGCGGAATCGAGAAGATAGTTTCCGCGAATATAGAACGGTACACCAGTGGGAGGATTGGTCAGCAAAAGGTCTGCGATTACGCCTGGGAAGGTATCTGAAAACATGCCGAATCCAGCGCGTACGGTTGTGTGGGAGTCCGGACCGAATGGCAGCCATGCAAAACCGACGCGCGGCTCAAGGGCGATCGTCTGGAAATCGTAGAAAGCCTGGTGCAGGCCGCTGTTGATCTGCTTGTTATAAGGAGTATCGGTCGACGTGGGAGATGCGACACTCAGGAAATTGTCGGTCAGGTTTGAAAAGCAGTTGTTGCGGCAAATGGGATTCGAGTTGTGCTCGAAACGCATGCCATAGGTCAAAGTAAAGTTCGGGCGGATCTTCCACTGGTCCTGAACATAAAAGCCCTCCGCGTAAACAGCGACGGGTTGTGTCGCGCTCTGCGGGAAGGATTGCCGGAACCGAGTCGCATATCCTGCTCCAAAAGCGGCTGAGGTCGTATAGTTTTCTGGCGTCACCGCCCGAACTGAAGGATCGTAATCGGTAACGTCATCACGACGGAAAGACCAGCCCGCCTTGATGGTATGAGCACCTCGGTTGAAGCTGACATCGTCGGAGAACTGATAGCCGGTCACATTGCGCCCTTGCGGCCAGTCGTAGTTGGCACCACCAACAAGACCTGCCACACCGTTGTTGCCCAGGTTGCCTCCAAGCCAGACCAGTGTAAATGGCGCGATTTTATTTGCTGCCTCCTGCTGTGTGTTAGTAAAGATCGCGCGATAGTAGATCGTGGCAAACAAAAACTGGTTGGTGATGTTCGGGCTGAAAGTATGAGTTTCGTTCAGTTGCCCCTGATATTGCGGCTGCGGACTTGCTGCATTGAAGATCGGGTTGAGCAAGCTGGTGAAAGTTGCCTGTACGCCTTTGTCGACCTCGAAATGGCCGAAGAGGTGGTCGTTGGCGCCAATGACCTGGTCGACGCGTCCGCTGACCAGATATTCATGCGTGAAGTTGCCAGCTGTCCCATTGAACAAATAGGCGGTTGGGTCGCTAGTCGGAGTAGCACCCGAAGCTCCTGGCGCGTTGTTGTACTCATTAAAGATGGCCTGATATTGCTGGACCTCCGCTGAGTTTCCGTTGTACGCAAGGTTGCCGTTTGGCACCAATGGATTGGAATTTGCGCAAGTTGGATCTGACATTACACAGATAGGCGTTGGGTTCAGAACCGCCGCCTGATAGGCCGGACTCGGCGAATATACCGTGCCACGTGTGGGCAGAACGACGCGCAATCCTTCGTAGTTCACGAAGAAGAAGGTCTTGTCCTTAATAACTGGGCCACCGACCGCGGCCGCCCACTGGTTTACGTTGTCGAACGGACGAGGCGTTTTTTCTCCGGAAGGCGCGTTGTTGTTGAACCAGTTGTTCGCATTCATCACGCGCCCGTTCCACCAGTAGCTCGCGTTTCCGTGGAACTTGTTCGTGCCGGCGCGCGATATCTCATTTACCTGCGCTCCACCAAGACCACCGAAGGCGGCGTCGTAAGCGTTCGAGACAACGGTCACGTCGCTGATGTCGTTGTTTCCGAGCAGCAGGTTCGTTGCGCCAGAGTTGTTCAGATTCAGGAATGGATCGTTCTCATAGCCGCCATTGACGGTAAAGGTGTTCGATGTGGCTGGAAGGCCGAAAACTGCAAAGTTTCCATATCCACCTTGAGTGTTCATAACGGCGCCCGGTGAGGTCTGCGCTACGAATGTAAGGTCATTTCCAGGATTCGGAAGCGTCTGCACCTGCTGCATGTCAAAGGTGGTGCTTACCTGAGCGTCATCTGTATGCAGAAGAGAAGTCTCTCCTGTCACACTGATCGTCACTGAGTTCTGTCCCACCGTCAGCTTGGCATCGCCCGAAGTTGACGTACCGGCGGCGACTACTACGGTGAATTCGCTCGTTTCAAAACCCGGCGCTACAACTGACACCTTGTAGCTACCAGGTGGCAGTAGTGGAACACGGTATTGGCCATTATTGGTAGTTGTGACGGCTTTTGCTTGTCCGGTTGCATTGCTGGTCACCGTTACCTGAGCACTTGCTACAGCGGCCCCACTCGAGTCGGTGACATTGCCTACGATGTCGCCCGAAATATTGGTTTGCGCGAACGCTGCGGCCACGCAAAACCACATGCCCAGGAAAAGAAAACTCAGGGCTGATAACCCTGAGTTCATAATGCTTAGTTTCTTTAGACGCAGATCTCTCATGTTGCCTTGCAGGAGCAATTTTCATGCCGTCAAAGCTGCAGCCGGGGTTCAAATTCCTATCTGCAACAAAAAACAGCTTTAATTTCTGCCGCTTAGTTACTAAAAGGTAAATCATTGTTTAATAGGAAGTTATGTATTCTATGCAAAATTAGACCCCCATCTACAAAAAACAGTAGATGTTGTGAAATCTCGGAGTTAGCGTGCAATCGTGAAACAATAAATACTGCGGTTCGATGCAACGGAGGGCCGCGACATGAATACCTTTAAGACCGCACTTCTGCTTACTGCTCTGACGCTCTGCCTGATGTTCCTCGGTCAGCATTATGGCGGGCGCAATGGAATGGTTCTGGCGTTTCTCTTTGCTGCCGTGATGAATTTCGGCAGCTATTTCTTTTCAGACAAGCTGGCGCTTGCCATGTATCGGGCGCAACCTGCGACTCGTGAGGATCTTCCCCGTGTGTACCAGGTAGTAGAGCGCATGACACAGCACATCGGGCTGCCGATGCCGAAGATTTATGTCATTCCTTCGGATTCGCCTAACGCGTTTGCAACGGGCCGCAATCCCAAACATGCGTCAGTTGCTGTTACACAGGGCATTTTGAACCTGCTGAATGATGATGAGCTGGAGGGTGTGCTGGCCCACGAACTCGGGCATGTTCGTAACCGCGACATTTTAACCAGTTCCATCGCTGCAACCCTGGCGGGCGCCATCACGCTGATTGCGCGCATGGGCTTCTGGGCTTCGCTTTTTGGCGGATACGGCGGGGACAGCCGTGATCGCGACCGTGGCGGCGGCCTGGGCGGGATCTTCATGCTGATTCTTGCCCCGATCGCTGCGACGCTGATTCAGCTGGCGATTTCCCGTTCACGCGAATATGAAGCCGATGCAACAGGTGCGCAAATCACTGGAAATCCGTACGCGCTGGCCACTGCTTTGGAAAAGCTCGAAGCGTATTCAAAGCGGGTACCATTGCAGGCTTCGCCATCAACCGCTCATCTCTTTATTGTTCAGCCATTGCTGAGCGGGCACAACTTCGCGAGTCTCTTCGCCACGCATCCGCCGATTCCGAAACGGATCGAGCGGCTGATTGGGCGGTCGAGCGTTTACGGAGCGCAGAACTAAAAGATGAAGACTCTGCTGCGCGCTTTGATCCTGGCCCTAATTGTTCTGTGGCTGGGAGGGGTGATGTTCTTCCCGGTCGTCGCGGCAACTGCATTTTCGTCTCTTACGGACACGCATGCCGCCGGCACAATCGTAGGTAAATGCCTGCGAATTTTGCACTATGAAGGGCTCTTTGCAGGCACATTTCTCATCGTTTTGTTGCTGGCTGCGCGCCGTTTTCGCGCCTATACCCGGAATATTGTGCTGCCGGTCTTCTTTGCGCTGGCTATGCTGGCGCTGACGGCCTTTTCGCAATTCTGGATTATTCCGAAGATGGAAGGTTACCGCATTGCTGCTGGTGGCGCCGTTGGCGCAGTTGCTGCCGACGATCCGAATCGGATCGCTTTCAACAGGCTGCATGTAGTTTCAGAGCGCGTCGAAGAGGGAGTGCTGTTGGCTGGGCTGGTGCTCGTTGTTCTGATTGCACGCGAATAAGGAAAAGAGGGACTGAGATGAGTCCCTCCCCTTATGGGTATCTCAGGAAGCTTTACGCGAGCGTTCTTCCTCTTGCTCTCCACTTTTCTGGTTTTCTCCGCGATCGCCTGAAGATTGATCTCTTTGTTTATCGGGAAAGAAGGTCTTATTCCCCTGGTTCATGTGAGATGGTCTGGTTTGCGTGATTTCCTGATCATCCCGCTGAGTGTTTTCGTTACCGCAGTTATGCGGGCTTTTAGGATCTGTCATGACGTGCTCCTTATTTTCGATGAATCTGGCACGCGTACCTTGAGGTAAGATTGCCGAAACCGTTTGCCGGGTGGCCTGTACTTTTTCCTGCGGCTCTATGTCGTCATTCATCAGCGAGTTGCGCGTCGCCTAGCGCGCCTTAACAACAGGTATGATGAGAATTTGGGTATCACTCCTGAATTCACACTAGGACAAGCATGAAAACTGGCATTATCGGTCTGCCCCAGGTGGGCAAGACCTCTCTGTTCAAGATTTTGACGAAGGCAAAAGTTGAGGACCGCGGCTACTCCCGTGAGGCGCATCTTGGCATCGCGAAAGTACCGGACGACCGGCTTGAAAGGCTGGCTGCGCTTTATAACCCGAAGAAAACCATCTACGCGACGGTAGAGTATGCCGATGTCGCAGCGATCGGGCAGGAGGCGCTTAAGGAGACTTCATTTCTAACGAACCTGCGTAATGTGGACGCCCTGATTCATGTTCTACGCACATTCGAAGACGACTCGATTCCGCACGTTGGAAAAATCGATCCGCTGCGTGACATCAAGAGTGTCGAGTTCGATCTGATGATTTCCGATCTGACGCAGATTGAGAAACGTCTCGAGCGTCTGCAGAAAGACCTGAAGAAGATGCGCACGGCTGATCTCGAAAAAGAGAACGCGCTTCTGGTGCGGGCGAAAGAGGCTCTGGAGCAGGAAAAGCCTCTGCGTGAACTCGAAATGTCGACAGAGGAAAAGAAGCTGATTCGCGGATTCATGTTTCTCTCGCAGAAGCCGATTCTGTACGCGCTCAATCTTTCGGAGAGCACGACGCTTGGCACCGACCTCGAAGCCGCCGCGGCGAAATACAAGCTCGAAGAAGATGCGTTGCGACCCAATGCCGGGGCAACTGCCTTCTGCGGCAAGGTTGAGGCAGAACTTGCCGAAATGGATGATGAGGAAGCAGCGGAATTTCTCGGCTCATATGGACTAACGGAAAGCGGCCTGCGCCGCCTGATTCGCAAGAGCTACGAACTACTTGGCCTGATCAGCTTCTTCACTGTCGGCGAAGATGAGTGCCGCGCATGGACGGTTCCGGTGAACTCGCGCGCGCAGGAGGCGGCGGGAGCGATCCACTCGGATCTCGAAAAGCATTTCATCCGCGCAGAAACCATTCACTGGGACACGCTGCTGGCCGCCGGATCGGAGGCTGTAGCTCGCTCCCAAGGCACGCTTCGGCTTGAGGGCAAGGATTATCTCGTGCAGGACGGAGACGTAATGCACATTCGTCACAGCGGCTGATACAGATGCTTCTTTCCCTGCTTCTTGGCGCAGTTGCTGCGGTCGCCGATATCTTCGGCGGCCTCGTCCTGGTGCGCGCGAACTGGGAAAAGCGCTATCTTCGGTATTCCGTTGCCATGGGCGCAGGCTTCATGCTGGCGGTTGCATTTCTTGAAATGTTGCCGGAGAGTCTGCACTTTTCTCCGAAATGGGCACCCGTGCTGGTGCTGGCCGGATATTGCGCCATTCATCTCCTGGAACACACGATAGTGCCTCACTTTCATTTCGGAGAAGAAACGCATCACGATGAATTTATCTCCGCGCGGACCAGCTACTCAGTGCTTGCCGGGCTGGCTGTACATGCGCTCTTTGACGGTGTTGCGATCGCTTCAGGGTTTGTACTTTCCAACCTGTTGGGATGGCTGATATTCATCGCTATCTTCCTGCACAAAGTTCCCGAGGGCTTTACTGTCGCATCCGTAATGCTGGCTTCCGGACGGAGTCGCAATGCGGCTTTGACCGCCGCGTCGGTGCTGGCGACGGCTACGCTGCTTGGCGTTCTGGTGATTAGTGTTCTGCCTTCGTGGGTAAAGGCGGGATTGCCGCTTTCCGCCGGTGTGGCAATCTATGTCGCCGCCACTGATCTGGTTCCGGAAGTCAACCGCGAGCCCGGCATACGCATGGCGCTGGTATTTTTTGCCGGAGTGCTGCTGTTCCTGCTCCTGCGCTTGCTGTTGCCTTCGGTCTAGCGGCCCATCAGGGCGTGCCGCAGTGTTCTGCCTGATGCCTTCCAGCGTTTGAGGATCTCGTAAACGATCGCAGTCGCATATGTAATCGCCACCCACACAAATACTTCTTCCACCGGAAGACGCGACCACGCGGTGATACGAATTCCCACCATCTGATCGTCACGGAAATTCCACCAGCCATAAGGCACAGCCAGCGTCACTTCCCAAAGCAGGCTGATCAGCACAACCATGAACATGACGAGACTTACAGCGCGCCAGTTGATCATGGGCCGCGCGGTGGGCAAAAAAATCGCTGACGGCAACAATGCGCCGAGGACCAGGAATGTGAAATATCCCGGGAAACCGGGGCCGCCGTAGTTGCGCTTGTAGAGAATCGCGGCAAGTATCAGAAAAATGGCGAGTATCACCGACTGTGGGTGGAATCGCAGAAGACGATCAAAGTCGATTCGTTCCTCGTCATCGTTAGGAACAGCATAAGCGGCCAGCCAGTATTCATCCAGCCAGATGTAAAGTAGCAGCACTTCGAGAAACCCGGTGAGGTAAAAGACATACTCTTCGATCGGCACTCCACCGCCCAACGCCGGAGCTTTGATGCCGAGCGTAGCCTGAACATTTGGAAAGTAGAAAAAATATTGAGCGAAGAAAAAGTCCAGCGATGCGCCCAAGGGAAAGAGCAGGCCGAGCGTCCACCAGAACGCCTTCTTCGAGATCTGAATTCCCTCCTGAGGAATAAACCAGAGTCCTATAACGACGATGGGAATGATGAAGAGGAGTAGACTAACGGTGTAACCGTAAGGCGTGGGATTCTGCGTGGAGACGCGTACTGTGTGCAGCGTGATGGCCGCCGGCACTGCGATCATGCCGAACATGGCAAGCACAAGCCAGAAGCTGGCGCGAGGTGAAGGCGAAGACTTGCGCATTGCGGCTCCTCGAAGCGTTGGGAGTTAGATGAGCCTGGGGAATCAAATCAGATTCAACCCCTCGCTTCCGATCATTCTTTTTTGATACTCCCGAACAGTCTGCAATCATTGCGAGAGATTCAGCCAGGGCACTTTTCCCACGCTGTTAACTAGTTGGTGCCCAAAGCTTAAGCTCGTTTCAACAATTTTGTCTTTTTTGTATTTGGACTGGATAAGATTCGGGCATATTCGCACGAAAACAGAGGTCCGGGAGATTCTGCCTCACGAATGAACAAGAGAATTGCGTCACTGACAGCGTGCTGTTTATCCCTGTGGGCAGGAAGCGCTGGGATGTCTCTCTTGCTTTGTCGTTTTCTAGGCATCCCCCTCACCCCCGACACTGACAATCGCTACACGGACCAGTCATTCGCGCACTACATTCTTTCCATTGCAGGAGAACTGCGGCTGCAGATACACACGACGGGATTGTACGCGGGAGTGTTTGCCGCGCTGGGGCTTGCTGGTCTCTTGTGGGTGATGGCGGAGAAATGGCAGAACGGGTCGGAGTGGGACCGCCAGGACGCGATCTGGATGATCAGTTTCGAGGCGCTGCTGGCTTTGAGCGCCATCCTCTATAGAGTGGGAGCAAACAGCACAGTGACTAGAAAATTCGCAATGGCTGGATCGATGGCGGATGTGTTTGGCATAGGAGTAGCACTCTCCGTGCCGGCCATTCTGTGGTTTCACTGGCACAAACCGAGTCCCAAGAAAAGAAAGCACGACGACGAGGACTCGCTCTCGACATTTCAGTATTCCCGAACCATACTCGGGCTGCAGGATTATTCTCCCCCGCCCTCCCCACCGATAACCCCGATACTTCAGGTCACCGAACCCAAACAAAGCATCGCGGCTGAAGCTCTACCGGTGATGCACCCTGCCGCAAGTCTGCCGGCAGGTTGGCTTGAGAAAACAATTCAGGAACAACGCGAGAAGAAAGAAGAGCAGCGCGGCAACGAGGCTATCGCCATGGAGAAGCTGCAGGATTTTCCCCCGTCCTTCCCTCCTCCTGCCGCGATTCTTCCTGTTACAGAACCGAAAGAAATCGTCGCAGTAGAACCCTTAGCAGCAATGCAGCCTCTCGTAAGCCAGCCGGCAGGGTGGCTTGAGCAGACACTTCAGGAACACGAACAAAGCGAGAAAAAAGAAGAGCAGCCCAGCAACGAGGCGATCGTCATGGAGAATATGAATATTTTAAGCATTGACTCACAACCACCGACATCCACTCAGCAGCCAGCACAGGCGCACCCGGAGCCTGCAGCAGCTCCGCCATTTGCGGTTCAGGCAGCAGCGGCTGTTGAACCGGTGATGTCTCAGTCGTATACGCCTCAGCCTGCCGCCCCGCAGCCTGTGGCATCGCAACCGCCAGCCTATCAACCGATGACTGCGCCGCCCCCGGCGCCGGAGCGCCCCAGTACTCCTACGGCAAATTTCCGCGATCAGTTATTCGCGCTGAACAATAGCTGGCAGCGTATCGAATCAACAGGCAAAGAGGTCGAAGACTGGTTCCAGAATCAGCAGAGACGCGTGATGGCTCATCTGGAACGGCCCATTGCGAAAGGCCGCGATAATGTCGATTTTTCGCGTGACTTTCTTGAACAGCGGATGGAAAGAATCGATGCGGAGTGGGCAGCGATTCACCAGACTGTGCGGAACCTCCACCGCTGGCTGGAGAACGGCAGTTTAGAGAAAGAAGCTCCCCAGGAATCAAAAGTCTGGTGAAGAGGAAATCAACGCGATCGCCTCAGAATAGGACCTGTTTACCAGGTCCTATTTTATTTCCTGCTGTTTTTCCTTCCAGACCTTGTAGAGCCCCCACGCTGCCAGCGTGCAGCAATCGCGAATCGTGCCGTCGAGGAGCATCTGCTCAAATTGGGCGATGGTGAAAGAGTGGAGAGTCAGATCGTGCTCTTCTGCGTCGAAATCAGTACCTACCTGGGTGAGGCCCGTGGCCAGATAGACATGCTGCTTCTGGTTAGCAAAACCGTAAGCAATGTAGATCATTCCCAGATGCGTCATCGATGATGCGTCAAAACCCGTCTCCTCGCGGAGTTCACCGCGGGCGAGTTCTTCGGGATCGACATCGGCGGTCTCCCATCCTCCCTGCGGCAATTCCAAGCACCGCTCCTGGATCGTGTACCGAAACTGCTCGACAAGAAAAATACGGTCTCCCTCGATGGGGATGATGACGGCGCAATCGTCTTTGTCGACCACGCCGTAAAGGCCATGTGTGCCGTTGCTGCGTTCAATCTCGTCTTCGCGAAGACGAAGCCAGGGGTTGCGGTAGATCTCGCGACTGCTGAGTGTCTTAATGCTCATAAGGACTTCTCTGTATTCTGCCATGTGGAAGTAAAAGACAAGTCAAAACACCTTCTTCAATCTGAGTTCCAACTCATCTCTTTGAATCGCATAACAAGAGAGGATTTAAATTGAATGAAAAAACTGACGTCTCTGCCGTTGATAACGTTATCGCTAGCCTTGTACTTCACTCAACCGGTACCAGCGCGGGCTTCTGATGATGGGCTTGCATTCAAAAGAGCGCAGCATTTGCAGCACGGCATCAATGCGAGTATTTGGTTCGCGCAGTCGCCGGGCAACTATTCCGTAGAGCGTCTGCGCGGTTTTACGACGAGCGA
>Ga0209773_10000344_pt1 | contig 14618 bp, 13 predicted proteins | sample BogFormECP14_OM1_FD_188244 | JGI IMG/M metagenome (GOLD analysis project Ga0209773, IMG submission 188244) | Bog forest soil microbial communities from Calvert Island, British Columbia, Canada - ECP14_OM1 (SPAdes) (version 2) | ecosystem: Environmental > Aquatic > Freshwater > Wetlands > Bog ... | reverse complement strand
GTGCTGTTCGTAGGCGTTTCTTTACCAGTCCTGGCCGTCGATCAAAAACCGGCAAACTCACAGCAAGGCTATGCGCCGCGGCTGAACGACATGATGGTTGCAACACAACTCCGACACTTCGAGTTATGGTATGCGGGCCGCTGGCGAATTATGAACTGGCGCAAATTCCAACCGATATTGATGATGCAAAGAGTCTTTATGCAAATAATGCCGGTTCCGATTTGACAATAATGATCCCCGCCTGTGTTGAAGTTGACGGCGCGATCAAAGCGAAGGACAGCGCCAAATTCTCGATTGCCTTTCATAAACTGACCGCCGAGTGCAACTCTTGTCACGAAGCTGCCGGCTTTGGCTTTGTAAAGATAAGAGAACCGAAGTTGTCGCCGCTCGAGACGTCGCCGTTCAGCGACGAGCAGTTCTCGGTCAAGTGACTATTCTCCACCGCTTCGCGGGTTAACCCTGCTGCGTCATAGTTCGCGTCGAGCCGCCATGGCCTCGGTCGGTGATGACGGGCCGCCGACCGCCAATTTCCCCCAAAAACGGGCATGCTCGCTTCGGCGAGCCAGAGGAGATCGTCGGGCTAGAAAAATTGCGCATTGGCGACGGTCGGTGCTAATCTGACGGGATGATCAATCTCTCGAGGGAAACCGTCGCCTTCGCGGAGCGGCTCGCCGCCGCCAAGAGTCTTTCCGTAGAGGACGCCATCCAGAGGGCGTTGGAAGCCTGGGCTCGCGCGGAGAATATTGTAACAGCGCCACGGGCGCCGCGCGATACTTCCCCCGCCGCCGTCGCCAGACGCAAGGCAAGCATGGACAGGACGGTCGCGGAAATCGCTGAATTGCCGATCCTTGATCCGCGTTCGCCGCGCGAGATCATGGACGACCTCGACTCGCTATGATCGTCGTCGACAGTTCGGCCCTACTCGCTATTCTTTTCGACGAGCCCGAAAGGCGATCGTTCGAAGACTTGATCTCCCGAGATGAGCAATGCCTCTTGTCGGCGGTGAACGGGCACGAGACAGCTTGCGTCCTTCGCGCGCGCCACGGCCCCACCGGCGTCGCGAGGCTATGGCGATTGCTGGAGGACAGCGAAGTCGAAATCGTTGCCTTCGATGAAGCTCAGATGCGAGCCGCGGCGGCAGCTTTCGATCGCTATGGCAAAGGCATCGATTCCAAGGCGCGCCTCAATCTCGCGGACTGCGCCGCTTACGCGCTCGCGAAGAGCTTAAACGCGCCTCTGCTCTACAAAGGCTATGATTTCGCCGCGACCGACGTGATCGCCTGTAGCCCCTCATAAGCATCTCATCCAGAAAGACTACCGCGCTCGTCGAGCATCCGACGCGCCGTCCGTGACAACGCTCCGTAATTGTGGCCAACTGCGCGACGCAGCGGCGCCGCGGCGACGCGCGCGCGAGCAGGAGACGGACGCGGTTCTCATGCGGGTGTTGGGCTTTATCGGCTCCCTGATCGCGACCTTTCTCGGGCTGACCGCGGTCACCTTCTCGATCGGAAGGTTCATCCCCGTCGATCCTGTGCTAGCCATCGTCGGCGATCACGCGACGCGGCAAGCCTACGATCGCGTTCGACTGGAAATCGGGCTCGATCGATCGGTGCCGGAGCAATATTTCCGCTACCTCGGGCGCGTGCTGACCGGCGACTTCGGCCATTCGGTCATGACCTCCAACCCGGTCCTCTCCGATCTCATGCACTTCTTCCCCGCGACGCTCGAACTCGCGACGGTCGCCACGATCATCGGCGTCTCGCTCGGCATCCCCGCGGGCGTCGCGGCGGGCGCGATGAGGGGCCGCTGGCCCGATCATTTCGTCCGCTTTTTCGGGTTGTTCGGCTATTCCATGCCGGTGTTCTGGCTAGGGCTCGTCGGGCTCTGGCTGTTTTACGCCAAGCTGGGCTGGGTCGCCGGGCCGGGCCGCATCGACATCGGTTTCGACGATATCGTCGAGCCGCGCACCGGCGTGCTCCTGATCGACAGCGCCATCGCGGGCGAATGGGAGGCGTTTCGCAATGCGTTCGCGCACCTCGTGCTGCCGGCGTCGCTGCTCGGTTACATCTCGCTGGCCTATATCGCGCGCATGACGCGCAGCTTCATGATCGATCAACTGAATCAGGAATACATCGTCGCCGCGCGCGTAAAGGGCTGTTCGTTCTGGCGCGTGGTCTGGGGGCACGCCTTTCCCAACATCCTCGTCGCGCTGATCACGGTGATCGGCCTCAGCTATGCTTCGTTGCTGGAGGGCGCGGTGCTGACGGAGACCGTGTTCGCCTGGCCGGGCCTCGGCCTCTACATCACTCGCTCGTTGTTTAATGCGGACATGAACGCCGTGCTCGGTGGGACCTTGGCAGTCGGCGCCGTGTTCATTGGCGTCAATGCGACGTGCGACTTCCTTTATCGGGTCGCGGATCCCCGGTTGCGCGCGACGTGAGCGACGCCGCCCCGGTATCCTTCCCGCGATCCTTGCGCGCCTGGCTCGCCGACGAGGCGCCGGCATCGCAGACGCAAGCGCGCCTCGGCGAGTGGTCGCGCGTCGCTCAGCGACTGCTCTCCAATCCGCTCGCCGCGACGGGCCTCGCGATCGTCGTCGTGCTCGTTCTGACCGCGCTGCTGGCGCCGATGCTCACGGGGCGCGCCTCGCCGATCGCCCAGGAGTTGACACAGAGGCTGCAAGCGCCGAGCGCCGCGCATTGGTGCGGCACGGACGAACTCGGGCGCGACATCTACGCCCGTCTGATCTACGGATCGCGGGTGACGCTGCTGATCGTCGCGCTCGTCGCCGCTGTGGTGGCGCCCGTGGGCCTCGCGGTCGGAACGACCGCGGGCTATTTCGGCGGCGGCGTAGACACGGTCCTGATGCGCGTCACCGACATCTTTCTCGCCTTCCCCCGGCTGGTGCTCGCGCTCGCCTTCGCGGCGGCGCTCGGGCCGGGCATCGTCAACGCGGTGATCGCGATCTCCCTGACCTCCTGGCCGGCCTACGCGCGCATATCGCGCGCGGAGACCGCGACGATCGCGCGCAGCGATTATATCGCCGCCGCCGTACTGCTGGGGGCGCCGGCGTCGCGCATTCTCTTTCGGCACATCGCGCCGCTCTGCGTTTCCTCGGTCATCGTGAGGCTGACGCTGGATATGGCGGGCATCATTTTGACGGCCGCGGGCCTCGGATTTCTCGGCCTTGGCGCGCAGCCGCCAACGCCGGAATGGGGCGCGATGGTCGCCACCGGCCGCGACGTGATCCTTGATCAGTGGTGGGTCGCCACGATCCCAGGTCTCGCCATCTTCGTCGTCAGCCTGGGATTCAACCTTCTGGGGGACGGACTGCGGGACACGTTCGATCCGAGGTCGCGATGAGCGCGGCCCCGCTGCTCCAGGTCGAAGGGCTCGAAGTCAGCTATCCCAGCCGGGGCGGCCTCGTGCGCGCCGTGCGCGACGTCGGCTTCGCGCTCGGCCGGGAGCGACTCGGGATCGTCGGCGAGTCCGGTTCAGGCAAATCGACGACGGCGCGGGCGATCCTCGGCCTGATCCCCGCGCCGGGCATGGTGAAGGCACGCAAGCTCGCTTTCGACGGGCGCGATCTGACTGGGCTGGGCGAGCGGGAATGGCGCGCGCTGCGAGGCCGGCGCCTCTCGATGGTGATGCAAGACCCGAAATACTCGCTGAACCCCGTTCAACGCATCGGCACGCAGATCATGGAGACCTATCGGCTTCATCACCGGTCGAGCCGACGCGAGGCGGAACAGCGTACGCTGGAGATGCTGGAAAGGGTGCGCATCCGAGATCCGGAAATGGTCTCATCGCTCTATCCGCATCAGCTTTCCGGCGGCATGGGCCAACGCGCGATGATCGCGATGATGCTGATCGCCGATCCCGATCTCCTGATCGCGGATGAACCGACCTCCGCGCTCGATGTGACCGTGCAAAACCAGGTGCTGCGCATCCTGGACGATCTCGTCGCCGAGCGCGGCATGGGATTGATCTTCATCACGCACAATCTCACGATCGTCTCGAGCTTTTGCGATCGCGTGCTCGTCATGTATGGCGGGCGCATCGTGGAGGAATGCGCGGCGCGCGATCTGCATGACGCGCGCCACCCCTATACGCGCGCCCTCGTCGCGGCGGCGCCGGAACTCGAACGTCCCAAGGCGGAGCTCAGCGTCGTCGCGCGCGATTCGGCGTGGATGTCATGACCGCCGCGCCGGCCATCGCGGTCGAGAACCTGAGCGTGACGTTCACCAGCGGGCGGAGGCGCATCGTGGCGGTGCAAGAGGTCTCCTTCGAGGTCGCCCGCGGCGAGACCTTCGGGATCGTGGGGGAGTCCGGTTCTGGCAAATCGACGGTGCTGAAGGCGATCGCCGGCCTCGCGCCGGCCTCGAACGGGGGCGTGCGCATAGAAGGCCGCCTCATGAGCGCCCGACGCTCGAAGAGCGAGCGCCGGCTATTGCAATATGTGTTTCAGGACCCGTATGGCTCGCTGCATCCGCGCCAGACCATCGATCGCATCCTGCGCGAACCGCTCGAGATCCACGGTCTCAGCGATCGCGAAACGATGATTCTTTCGGCTCTCGCCAATGTCGGCCTCGACCCGCGGCATCGATTCCGATATCCGCATCAACTCTCCGGCGGTCAGCGCCAGCGCGTCGCGATCGCGCGCGCGCTGATCCTCGCGCCGAGCCTGCTGCTTCTCGACGAGCCGACATCGTCGCTCGACGTCTCGGTGCAGGCCGAGATCCTCAACTTGATCTCCGGAATTCGCCGGACTCGATCGCTCACCACGATATTCGTCAGCCACGATCTCGCGGTGGTCGCGCATTTGTGCGAACGCATCGCGATCATGCAGTTGGGACGGCTGGTCGAAATCCTGCCGGTACAAGCGCTGCGGCGAGGTCAGGCGCGAGAGGATTATAGCCGCGAGTTGATCGCGGCCAGCCGTGGCTATGTTCGCGAGGCCGCCGCGCTTGCCAAGCCGCCGGAAGGCGTCCGATAGTGTTCGCGTTGCCACCGCATCGGCAGGAGGGCCGCATGTCGAAGTTATGGAAAGTCGCGCTCGGCGCTATGGTAATCACCGCCTCTATCGCGGCCGCGCTCTCGAGTGGCGCGCTCGCCGCAACCCCCGCGGACACGTTGGTCGTCGCCAAGACGATCGACGACATCATTTCCCTCGATCCCGCCGAAGCCTACGAGCTCTCGGGCGTGGAGATGGTCACCAACATCTATGACCGCATCATGCGGTTCGAGGCCGACGACGTCACCAAGCTGGTCGGCGGCGCGGCCGAGAGCTGGACCATCAGCGACGACGGCAAGACGTTCACGTTCAAGTTTCGTAAAGGCATGAAGTTCCATTCCGGCGCGCCGGTCACGGCCGAGGACGCCGCCTTCTCGCTGCAGCGCGTCGTCAAGCTCGACAAGACGCCCGCTTTCTTGATCGAGCAGCTCGGCTGGACGAAGGACAACGTCGACAAGATGGTCAAGGCGATCGACGACTCCACCTTGCAACTGACAATCGACGCCGATTTCGCGCCCTCGCTGGTGCTGAGCCTGATGTCGTCGGTCGTCGGATCGATCGTCGAAGAGAAGGTCGCGATGGCGCATGCGGCGAACAGCGACTTCGGCAACACGTGGCTAAAGACAAACTCAGCCGGCTCCGGCGCCTTCGTGCTGAAGAGCTGGAAAGCCAACGAAAGCGTGGTGATGGACGCGTTTCCGGACTACCGCGGCGGCGCGCCGACAATCAAGCGCGTAGTCGTGCGCCACGTTCCCGAGCCCGCGACGCAGCGGCTGCTGATCGAGAAGGGCGACGCTGACATCGCCGAGAATCTGACGCCCGACCAGATCGCCGGCCTGGCCGGAGACAAAGATGTCGTCATCACGAGCTCGCCGCAGGCGACGCTCGTCTATGTCGGCCTCAATGTGAAGACGCCGATGTTCGCGAATGTGAAGGTCAGACAGGCGTTAAAGGATCTCGTCGATTACGACGGCATGGCGAACAGCTTCCTGAAGGGGCAGTTCGCGGTGCATCAGACTTTCTGGCCGTCGGGTTTCTGGGCCTCGCTCGACAAGAACGAGTTTTCCTTCGACCCCGCCAAGGCCAAGGCGCTGCTCGCAGAGGCCGGCTATCCCAACGGCTTCGAGGTGACCCTGGATACGCCGAATTCTTCGCCGTATCTGAACATGGCTCAATCGATCCAGTCGACGATGGCGCAAGGCGGCATCAAGGTCACGCTCAATCCGCAGGAGCAGAAGACGCTTCTGACCAAATACCGCGCGCGTCAGCACCAAATGCTGCTGGTGTATTGGGGGCCGGATTACATGGACCCTCACACCAACGCGGATTCGTTCGCGCGCAACCCCGACAATTCGGACAGCCCAAAGTCGAAGCCATTGGCCTGGCGCAACGCCTGGGACATCCCTGAAATCACCAAGATGGCGGACGCGGCGGTGCGCGAGCGCGACGCGTCCAAGCGCGAGGCGGAATACAAAGACCTGCAAGCCAAGGTGATGGACGAAGGTCCGTTCGTGATCATGTTTCAGGAGACCAAGCAAATCGTGGAGCGCGCGAACGTGAAGAACTTCGTCTTCGGCCCGACTGCCGATGTCGTGTTCTACCGGCTGGTGACGAAGTAGCGACGTTTCTGGCAGACTCCCTCGACCGTCGCCGCGTAGGGAGCGTTTCGAGGCTCGCAGCTCCTTTTAGTCCCAATAAAATGCACTGTCACCGTGCCCCCACGGCTTGACGCCTCGAGCTTGTCCCGTCAGCTTCGCCCATGCGGCATGAGCGCGGGGGACGGCCGATGGATACTTTGAAACGATCGATCGCCGTCGCGTTGGCGACCTTTGGCGCCAGCGTGGTGGGCATGCTCCTGCAACATATCGTGCCGACGCAGGCGCTGACGGACTCCAGGGGGACCGTCGGCGCGATGGTCGGGCTCGTCACCTTGCTGCTGGCGCTCGTCCTCGGTCTCCTCGTCTTTACCGCCTTCACGGTCTACACGACGCAGCGGGACGAGGCGCAGGGTCTGGGGCCGGTGGTGGTCGAACTCGATCTCGCGCTCGAACACTATGGGCCCGAGGCTGCGCCCGGACGCGCCGGTTTGCAGGCGGCGCTCGGGCGTTCGCGCGCCCGCTTCTTCGGCGACGGAAAGCGGGGGCCGCAGCCATTCACCCTGGAGGAAACCCGGGCAACGCTGCATGGGCTCAGCAGCTATTTCGACAGCCTCCAGCCCTCGACCGAGGCGCAGCGGCAATTGCTGACCTCCGCGAGAGATAACGCGAAGAAATTCGCCGAAATGCAAATGCTGATGGCGCGGCAGCTCGCCAATCCGTTTCCACCTTACGTGCTGGTCATCGTAGTCTGCTGGGCCTGCGCGCTGTTTCTCGGCAACGGCCTCGTCGCGACACCGAATGCCGTAACGGTCGGCGCGCATTTGGCGGGGGCGATCGCAATCGCCAGCGCGATCTTTCTGATCCTCGAACTGAGTTCGCCCTACACCGGCGTGGTTCGACTGTCGTCCGCCGGCCTCGACCGGTTGCTGCAGTTTCTGGGAGACGCCGGCGCGAAGCGGGGGTGACGAGGCGGTCCACATCTTCCGCGGACTATGGATGATCAACTCGAGGCGACTTTTTCGACATGGACCACGCAGCGTAGATTACCGCCAACGTGAATCCAAAATCGACCAACATTTGCACGATGAGGGCAGGCAAGGCGAGGTAGAAATATTTCAGCACGCCGTAGGATAACAAGGTCAAACTGAAATCGCCGATTTTTGGGTACGAGTTTGGATCTGGCAATAACGCTACGATTTTGTCGATCGTAAATAATGCCTTTATGTCTGCCGTCTCGGTCTGCGATTCCTCGTTCAATTTCTCTGCGGCGTTTCTGACGCCATCCAAGTCGATTGTGCGAAGTTGGTTCAATTGACTCCTGGCGTCATTGATCGAATTGGTGATCCGCGCACGAGAAGCAATCATCTTTCCACTGTTGAAACTGGTTTCGATATCGCCGAATATCTCGCTGAGTTCGCCAGCTATGGCTATTCGTTTCTCCTGTCTAGCTTGGTATAGTGAAATTAGCGCATCAGAAAACGAACTGAAGTCCGCTTTAATTTGAATTTCACCGCCATCTGACGTTTTGTCGTCCCCTTCCACCGGAATTTCTGCAACTCGATTGTCTCGAATTACGGTGTTCAGGCGATTGACGAAAGAAGCGATATTTTCCTTCAACCCGTTCAAAACTCTTTCCTGTTCACCTTTGATGTCTGGTTTCGGATCGAACACTATCACCAAGGGCGTGTCCTTCTCGGTGGAAAGCTGAGAAGCCAGATTCTTCATGACTGGTCGAATATCTATTTTCTTATACTTCGCCAAGCTGGTCCAGAAATTGTGCAAGTCTTCCTCGATTACGGACGCGGGAACGTGGTTCGATGTGTCGGCAAGCGCTTTCGCGCTGGTCTCGTCTAAAGTCTTCTCCAGATCGGCCTGGGTGCTTTTGTCCGCTTTGACGACCGAGTCCGCCGCGTCCAGATAAACGACGATCCTTCCGAGCACCTCCGAAATGGCGCCCCCGCCCGCCGCCGTAGTTATGCACCCTCTTTGCGCCTCGCACTCTTCCGAATGGCGAAAGCTCTTCGCCTCCCCGGCGAAATCAAACTCGTTGGCGAGCGTCTGAAAGGAGTCCCCCTGCACCTTGCGCGCCATTTCCAACTCCAGACGGCGCGTTTCCAAAGCGGCCCGGGCCTTCTGATCCAATTTGCGAACCAGAGCGGCGTATTCCGTCTTGACTTCGCTCGCCGCGACCTCCAGCGTTCGAGCATCCACTTCGGCGGAATCGTCGAGTTTGGTTTTGGTCTCCTGGACGCCGCGAAGGAGTTCATAAGCCGTCGCCGGGGAGCTGTTCCACCGCGTAAATCCGCAATATGACGACATCAAACCCAGTACAAATATAGCCAGCGGTATAAATAGAGGTATTCGCTTATTCTCCAACAAATTGTGGAGAGCCCATGCCGCAAATACAGAAATGAACACAGAAAATACAAGAGATGATCCAATAGAAATAAGCTCGTTTTGGCTCCACGTCATAGTTCTGTCGTGTATGTTAAGTATTTCTGAGATTTTCTGTGGTATATTGAACGAAATCGCCGCTTGGTCAGGTAAAAATTCAGGCAAAATCAACTTGAACCCGAAATACGAGGTGAAGAAAGCGGCAATTTGCAGCATAATTGTTCCATAAATCGACAACTGGATGAACCAGGCCGTTGTTGGCCCATATAATGAATATGCAGGGACATCAGCAGAAATAGGCCTGAGTAGATATTTTATAAATTCATAAAAACTATATATTGCAATCAACACGAGAGTATACATGACAAAAAATACAAACGTAGACAATAAATTATCAAGCCAAGCCGCAATGTACGGTCCAATACCCATCAATCCAAGTAATATCGCGATCCCGAAATAAACGATCATGAATTTCAGCATTGCCTGAATATCTGCAGAGCTCAGTTTGGAAACGCGGCCAACCAAGTAGATCAATATGCCCGGTCGTTGACTAACGTAGACGAAAGTTAAAATAGCAAGCAGGAAAATTGCCGTATAAATGAACAAGAACGCGATTACAGAAGTGTCCGGATGCAACCACAGGCTCGCTGCTGGAGCGACGCCCAAGCGTTCTAACAAAAACGCTATCGCCGTGTAAAACAATAGTCCAGCTATTACAATGGAAATTACGCGGATGAAATATTTATTTCTCAGTAGAAAATTAAATGATTCCAATGCAAGCCACAAAAAAGTGGCAAATGTGAATACTAAACCGACCCAACTTCCAACAGTAGGTACGAACTCCGGACGATACGCAGGGATGATCCAAACAACGTAACCGACAAGGCCTACGATAAATTGTGTCGCAACAAACGCCGCCAGAAGTCGCCTCAACGAAGGAATCATTCAGGCTGTCCCTCCCCACTTGAAACAGGAGAGTAACTAGTCACGTGCGAATTTGCGAGTCCCGGGCGAGGGCGCCTTTTGCGCGAGAAAGCGGGAATTCAGCTCTCACGGCGGGCGCATCGAGTTGGCCACGTATCGATTGCAGGCCCGGCGGTGGCCGCGCGACTGGAGACCCGCTTTCGCGGGTATGACATGGTGACCGAATGATCGTTGCGTGGGTATGAACGCCGCGTCCTCCGACGAAGCCGACGCGACGCCTTCGAGCATCGTCGCCGACGTGCTCGTCCCCGTCGCGGTCGACACTGCCTATAGCTATCGCGTCCCCGCCGGCTTACGGCTCGAGCCCGGGCAATTCGTCGCCATGCCGCTGGGAACGCGGATCGCGACGGGCGTCGTCTGGGCGACGCGCGCGGGCGGCGGCGACAATCTCAAGTCGATCGTAGAGGTTCGAGACTGGCCGGCGCTGCGCCAGCCATTGCGGGATTTCATCGATTGGGTCGCTCGCTGGACCTTGGCGCCGCGCGGCAGCGTGCTGCGCATGGCGGTGCGGGCGCCCGAGGCGACCGCACCGCCGCCGCCGAAATGGGGCTTCCGCAAGACCGGCAATTACCCCGCGCGGCTGACGCCCGCGCGGACGCGCGTCCTCTTGGCTCTCGACGCCGCCACGCCGATGGCGAAGACGGCGCTCGCCGCCATGGCAGGATGTGGAACGGGGGTCATCGACGGGCTCGTCGACGACGGCGCGTTGGAAGCGGTCGAACTGCCGGCCGAGCCCGTCGCGCCCGCTCCCGATCCGGAGTTCGGCCGCCGGCCGCTGGAGGCCGATCAGGAGGCCGCCGCCGAGGCGCTGGTCGGCGCGGTCCGAGCCAAAACCTTCGGGGTCTTTCTGCTCGAGGGCGTCACGGGCTCGGGCAAGACGGAGGTCTATTTCGAGGCCGTCGCGGAAGCGCTGCGAACGGGCCGCCAATCGCTGATCCTGATGCCGGAAATCGCGCTGACCGCGCAATTCCTCGACCGATTCGCGGCGCGTTTCGGGGTCAAGCCCGCCGAATGGCATTCCGGGATCACGCCGCGCCAGCGCGAGCGCCTCTGGGCCGGCGTCGCCTCGGGGGAAGCGAGGGTGGTCGTAGGCGCGCGTTCGGCGCTGTTCCTTCCGTTCGCGGACCTCGGGCTGATCGTCGTCGACGAGGAGCACGAAGGCGCCTACAAACAGGAGGATGGCGTCGTCTACCACGCGCGCGACATGGCTGTGGTGCGCGCCCGTTTCGAGCGCGCGCCGATCGTTCTGGCCTCTGCGACGCCCTCGCTGGAGACGCGCGTCAACGCCGAACAAGGCCGCTATGCCTGGCTGAAGCTGGACGCCCGCTTCGGCGCGCGCGCGATGCCGGACCTCGCCGCGATCGACTTGCGCCGAGAGGGACCGCCGCGCGGGCGCTGGATTGCGCCGCGCCTTGTCGCGGGCGTCGAGGCGGGTCTGGCGGCTGGCGAGCAGAGCTTGCTGTTCCTCAACCGACGCGGCTACGCGCCTTTGACCCTCTGCCGCGCCTGCGGCCATCGCTTCCAGTGTCCGAACTGCTCGGCCTGGCTCGTCGAGCATCGTTTCCGCAAGGCGCTGGTCTGCCATCATTGCGGACATTTCGAGAAGCGGCCGGACATCTGCCCCGCCTGTTCCGAGGCCGACAGCCTCACAGCTTGCGGCCCCGGCGTGGAGCGCGTCGCCGAGGAGGCCACGCTTCTGTTCCCCGACGCGCGTCTGCTGGTGCTCTCCTCGGACACGCCCGGCGGCCTGGAGCGGATGCGCGGTCAACTCGCGGCGGCCGCGCGCGGGGACTACGACGTCATCATCGGCACGCAACTCGTCGCCAAGGGTCACAATTTTCCGCGGCTCACGCTGGTCGGCGTCGTCGATGCCGATGTCGGCCTCGCCAACGGCGATCCGCGCGCGGCCGAGCGCACCTTTCAATTGCTGCGCCAGGCGACCGGACGCGCCGGACGCGGTGACAGGCCGGGGCGCGCGCTGCTCCAGACGTTCCAGCCCGAACACCCCGTGATCGCAGCGCTATTGTCGGGCGACGTCGAGCGCTTCTATGCGACCGAAGCCGACCAACGCAGACGTGGCGGCCTGCCGCCGTTCGGGCGGCTCGCCGCCGTGATCGTCTCCGGCGAGGATCGCGGCGCCGCCGAGGCGAATGCCCGCGCGCTCGCGCGCACCGCCCATGCGATGCCTCAGGGCAAGGGCTGGCGCCTCGCGCCGATCGGCGGAACGATCGAAGACGGCGAAATCACGCTGCTCGGCCCCGCCGAGGCGCCGATCGCGCTGCTGCGCGGCCGCCACCGCTTCCGCCTCGCGGTAAAGGCGCCGCGCGGCGCCGATCTGCAAGGCTTCCTGCGCACCCTGCTCGCCGCCGCCCCGCCGCCGCGCGGCGGAGTGAGAGTGACGGTCGACGTAGACCCGCAGAGTTTCATGTAGGGCGGCGGCGCTCTTCTCCCGCTTGCGGGAGAAGGTGGCGCGAAGCGCCGGATGAGGGCGCTTCCTCAGGGCCTATCCGGCGGCGGCAAGAGCCCTCACCCCAACCCTCTCCCGCGAGCGGGAGAGGGGGTTTTCCCATGGGCGTCACGCGTCCCCCACCGGGATCTCGGTGGTCCATTTCGTGACCTCGAGGACCACCTCGCTGGTGTAGGAGCGGATGCCGGGAGCGGTCGCTAGGATTTGGCGGACAAAGTCCTGGTAATGCGCCACGTCCTTGCTACGCACCAGGATGATGTAGTCGATGTCGCCGGCGACGGTGAGACACTGCGCGACGCGCGGCAGCTCGCGCATCCGGCGTTCGAAGTCGCGCATCACCGTCTCCTGAGGGCGATCGAGCTTGATGCGCACCACGGTCAGCAGGGGATAACCCAGCTTCTCCGGCGCCATCAGGGCGACGGTCCGCTCGATGATTCCGGCGGCGCGCAGCCGGCGCACCCGTTTCAGGCAAGCCGGCGGCGACAGGCCGATCTCGTCGGCCAGCGCCTGGTTGGCGATCGCCGCGTCACATTGCAGAACCCGCAGAATCCGCCTGTCGATGGCGTCCAGCGGCGTATTGGCCAGATCTGCCGGCTTTTGGATTCGCAAGTGAAACCCACTTTAGGCGTCGTCAAATTTCTTAAAAATGAGAAATGGCGAGAAGTGTCCACGAAAAGCGCGTTTAAAAAGAAATCACGCGGCGTCGCTGCCGATGTAAGCTCATTGGCGTTGCCGGAGCAAGGGGAAGCCAATGTCGAAGCCGCATCTGACCAACGAGCCTTGGGATGCACATCTCATTCGCTACGGGATGCCCTTCGCAAAGCGCCTCATCGAAAAGGCACGCGGGACGCTGATCTGGGACAGCGAGGGACGCGAGATCCTCGATTTCACGTCGGGCCAGATGTGCGCGACGCTCGGACACAACCACCCGCGCATCGTCGAGGCGATCCAGGAGGCCTGCGAGGGCGCGCTGCACCTCTTCAGCGGCATGCTGAGCCCGCCGGTGGTGGCGCTGTCGCAGCGGCTCGCCGCGATGCTGCCGCCGCATCTGTCGAAGTCGCTGTTTCTCAGCACCGGAGGCGAGGCGAACGAGGCCGCGCTCAAGCTGGCGAAGATGCATTCCGGCAGATACGAGGTGGTGGGCTACACGGGCTCGTGGCACGGCATGACCTCCGGCGCGCAATCGGTCAACTACGTCGCCGGCCGCCAGGGCTACGGGCCGATGATGCCGGGGGCGCTGTCGCTGCCCGCGCCCAACCCCTATCACTGCTCGGTGCGGCATTGCCGGGACGCTTGCGACGGCACTTGCCTCGAGGTCGGCTTCGACATGGTCGACGCGCAGTCGACCGGCTCGCTCGCCGCGCTCATCGCCGAGCCGGTCGAGAGCTCGGGCGGCGTCATCGTGCCGCCCGACGGCTATTGGCGGAAGGTGAAGTCGCATTGCGACAAGCGTGGCATGCTGCTGATCTTCGACGAGGCGCAGACCGCGTTCGGGCGACTCGGTTGCGATTTCGCCTTCCAGCATTTCGGCGTCGAGCCGGACATGCTGACTCTGTCGAAGACCCTGGGCGGCGGCCTGCCGCTCTCGGCCACCGTGATCTCCGAGGCGATGGATGCGGATTGCCATGAGAAGGGCTTCATCCACCCGACTTCGCACGTCTCCGATCCCTTGCCGGCCCATGTCGCGCTCGCCGTGCTGGACGTCCTGGCGGAGGAGAACCTGAACGCCCGCGCCCTGGCGATGGGCGAGCGGCTCGGCGCGGGGCTGCGTTATCTCCAGGACAAGCATGAGATCATCGGCGACGTCCGCGGCTTCGGGCTGTTGCAGGGCGTCGAACTGGTAGAGGACCGCGAGACTCGCGCGCCGGACGCCGCCACCGGGCGCGCCATCACCGCACGCTGCATGGAGCTGGGACTCTCCATGAACATCGTCTCCGTGGGGTCGATGGCCGCGATATGGCGCATCGCCCCGCCGCTCACCGTGACGCGCGAGGAGATCGAGCGCGGCGTCGCCATCCTCGATCAGGCGATCGGCGAGGTCGTGGCGGAGGGCGCGGGGACGGCGGTGGCCTAGTCTTGGTTAGTTAGGTAGGTTCGGCCATGGCGGACGATCCGATGAGCATAGCCTTCCTCGAAGCGCGCGCGGCGGAAGCGCGCGGCG
>Ga0209773_10000341_pt1 | contig 14641 bp, 9 predicted proteins | sample BogFormECP14_OM1_FD_188244 | JGI IMG/M metagenome (GOLD analysis project Ga0209773, IMG submission 188244) | Bog forest soil microbial communities from Calvert Island, British Columbia, Canada - ECP14_OM1 (SPAdes) (version 2) | ecosystem: Environmental > Aquatic > Freshwater > Wetlands > Bog ... | reverse complement strand
ACCAGCCGGGAAAAATCGCCGGTGCCCGACGCGAGATCGAGGACCAGCGCATTTTTCGGGAGCGACGCGCCCAGCACGCCAAGGCGTTTCCAGCGGCCATCCATGCCATAGGAAATGACCCGCGTGATGAAATCATACTTGGGTGCGATCTTGCTGAACATCTCGCGCATCTTGCGCGTGTCCTGGCGTTCGGCGGGAATGGTCATCGGTCTGCGAATTCTACACGGTTTGCGACCGCTAAAGGCGCGGTTATTTCAACGCGCGGCGGGCGCAAAATTCACGGCGCGCTGGAGCTGCGCAGCCAAATCTTTTTGCGCGACTCTCGCAGCTCTTGCGCCCATCTTGCTTTCCACCTGGCGGCGCGCGGTTTGCACGATAGCCAGCTCGGAGCCAGACGCACCGTCCAGCAGATTTTCCGCGTGTAACAAAGAAGCGTAAGCTAATCCGTCCGGCGCATTCTGGCTGCGCAGAAATTGTCCGTAGTTGAACCAATCGAGCGCTGCGGCTTGCGTGTCGCCGGCCTGTGCGTCGAGCGCCAGGCCACGCTGATAAGACTGCGCAGCCGCAGCGGCATCGCCATTCCTCGCCTGCAAATCCGCGCGATGCAGGAGCGCCAGGCTTTCCAGTTTCGCGTCACCGGCCTGCTGCGCCTGTGCGATCGCAGTGTCATAGCGCGCGAGCGCTGCCGCAGATTGATTGATGCGCGATTCGTCGTCGGCCAATTGAATGGTGGCTGCGAGGATCTGCGGCCGGCTGAAGACAGGAGCGTCTGGCACGGCCAGCGAATTCGTGGCGGCGAATTGCAGAAATAAATTCCAATGGCGCGCGGCGGCGGCCGGTTCACCGCGCTGGTCGTAGGCCTCTGCGAGATACAGGTGCGCGTTCGGTTGGTTGGGATTCACATCCACCGATTTTTCCCAGGAATCCATCGCTTCTTCGGGATGTCCCAGGCGCGCGGCAAGCAAGCCGTAGTTGGTCAGCGAGTCCGAATCGTGCGGGAACCGCTCCAGCATTTTCTGATAATGCGAGTAGGCCTGTGGATAACGGCCATCCGCGATCAACGCGCGAGCTGCGGCTTGCTGTAGCGTTATGCTGCTGGGATTGATGGCCACGGCGCGAGTGAGCGCGGCGACGGCCTGGTCGCGCTGGCCCTGCTGGGTTTCCGCGCGAGCGATGCGTTCTTCGACAAAGCTATCGTATGGATTGATTTGGGCGGCGCGCAGCAGCGCCGGAAGATTTCCCTCAGCGGTGCGCAGCGCGAAATGGAATTGGTCGAAGCCGCCCCAAAGGAAAAGCAGCACAGCCAGTGAAATTCGGAGTGCGGGCGCAGCGAGAACGCGCAAAGCGAAAGCGCGAGCGGAGCTTGCAGCAGGTCGCGGAGATGCGTCGGCTGCAGTAGCTGACGACTTGCCACTCTGGTCAACGAGCAGCGCTGCGACACGCTTGTCACGAAGTTTCCACAATCTGGCATCCAGAATGAAGTGATGAATATTTACAAGCGAGACGAAAATCAGGAAACTGGTGGTGAAATCGTAGTGGAACAAGTAGCTCACCAGCCACGGCCCGGGAATGAACAGCGCAATACCCCCGGCGAGGAGCGTGGCGAAATATGCGGCGATGTGCCAATTTTTTTGCCCGGCAGCGCGAGCTTCGCGGTGCTGGTAATAACTGGTGATCCAGATGTACTGCGCGGAATGCAGGACAGCGAGAATTCCGCTGCTATAGCGCGTCTGCGGCACTTGCGAAACGGAATTCAGTTCGAGCAGTGTGGGCAGCACGAACCAGAGAAATTGCGTGAAGGCCAGGGTTAGCGGTGCGATCAGCTGGCGCACGCCCATGCTGCGAATCAAGCGCCGGAAACCGAGAAATGTGAAAATTGCAAACGCCATGCCGAAGGCCACGCGCAAAGGAAACGTGATTCTTGTGGGCAGGCCGAGCGAGAGAATCAACGGATCCGTCGAACCGCCGGTTTCAAAGCTTGCCAGCAGCATCAAGTACGAAGCCACAAACGCGCCGCGCAGCCAGCGCCTTTCGCCCGCGGTGATTTCCGCGCCGCTGCGCCGCGCGAACATCACTAACAGTCCGTAGTTCTGGCCGGAATAATGCCAGGGGCTCCAGCAGATATAGAGCGTGAAGAGCCACGGGAAAAATCGCGGCGACGCGTGCATCACCATACCGGTCAGCACCAGCAGCACCGTGACATGCAGCGTGACGAATTTATATTTTTCGAAATCCGCGCGCGTGTGATAGGCGCGATAAATCGTGGCCATGAAATGCGGGTAGTTAAAAACAAGGGCGAGCAGATAAAATGTCATGGCCCAGCCGTGCGAGTGCGCCGGGGTCATCAGCAGCGCCACCGCAAGGAGCGGAGCCGACCACGCGCCGCAACCTATTAGTAGGTCGAGCCAGGGACCGTAGATCCACGAGCCCGATGATCCAGGGGCAGGCGCGGGCGGCGCGGATTGCTGGTGGGCGATCGGTTCAACTGTGACGCTCAAGCTGGGAGCCTCGAGTTTTTGGTCGCTGCGTTTTCTGCGTTTCCCGCGCTCCCTTTGCTCACGCTCGGGACAAGCAGGATGACGTGCCGATTTTCGCCATGCGGTTGTTAAGCGCACAGTTTACTGCCATTGCGCAGGAGCCTCGCGGCGGCTTCATACCGCTATGTTGAAAGCGTAACTTCCCAGGGAGATGACGGTGCACGAATGACGGGACCCGCGGTATGCCAGACGCGGAGATTCGGGTTATGCGCGGGCGGGGAAATGTGGCTTAATAAACGCGATGATTTTCACGGTGCGGGGCGTGAGATTAGAATGCGTGCACCTAGAGTTTTCTTTGGCCACCGTGCGACGTTAGTAAGGCCGCGCGAATCATATCCTCAGGGAGGAGTGCGAAAATGCAACTGGGAATGATTGGACTGGGAAGGATGGGAGCTAACATGGTCCGGCGGCTGATGAAGGCCGGGCATGAATGTGTAGTGTTTGATATGTCGCCGGCAAGCGTCCAGGCGCTGGCGAAAGAAGGCGCGACGGGCGGAAATTCGCTGGACGATTTCATTGCCAAACTGAAACCGCCGCGCGCGATTTGGCTGATGGTGCCGGCGGCGGTTGTGGATAACACGCTCGCGCAACTCCTCCCGAAACTGCAGAAAGACGACATTATTATTGATGGCGGGAATTCCTATTACATTGACGACATCCGCCGCGCCAAGGAACTCGCGCCGAAGGAAATTCATTATGTGGACGTCGGCACCAGCGGCGGCGTGTGGGGCCTAGAGCGCGGCTATTGCATGATGATCGGCGGAGAACAGGGGACGGTGCAGCGCCTGGACCCGATTTTCAAAACCTTGGCGCCCGGGCGCGGCGACATCGCGCGCACTCCGGGCCGTGACAAGGTTCCCGGCACGGCGGAAGAGGGCTACCTGCACTGCGGGCCTTCCGGCGCCGGCCATTTCGTGAAGATGGTGCACAACGGGATCGAATATGGCGTGATGGCCGCCTACGCCGAGGGCCTGAACATTCTGCACCACGCCAACGTAGGGAAAGTAAAGCAGACGCAGGACGCAGAGACCACGCCACTGCGTTCGCCGGAACATTATATGTACGACATTAATCTGCCGGACGTGACGGAGGTCTGGCGGCGCGGCAGCGTGATTGCTTCGTGGCTGCTGGACCTGACCGCGATTGCGTTGCTCAAGTCTCCCGCGCTTGATGATTTTTCCGGCCGTGTATCGGATTCCGGCGAAGGCCGCTGGACAATTCAGGCGGCAATCGAAGAAGGGACGCCGGCCCCGGTGCTCACCAGCGCGCTGTTCGAACGTTTTACATCGCGCGGCGAAGCGGATTTCGCAAACAAGCTGCTTTCCGCCATGCGCTTCGAATTCGGCGGGCACCACGAGAAGAAATCATAAGGATCAAAGATGGCTGAGACAAACACTCCAAATCTGGAAGTGAAGAGCACGATTGCCGGCGCCAAAGTTCCGTCGGATGCGCTGGTATTTTTCGGCGCGACGGGCGACCTGGCGCACAAAAAAATCTTCCCCGCGTTGCAGGCCATGGTGAAGCGCGGAAACCTGAACGTGCCGGTGATTGGCGTGGCCAAGGCCGGCTGGAATATCGAGCAGCTTCGCGAGCGCGCGCGCGACGGCATCGCAACATTCGGCGGCGGCGTGGATGAAGCGGCTTTCGCGAAACTGGTGGGGCTGATGAAATATATTGATGGCGATTATCAAGACCCCAAGACGTTTGAACAATTGTGCACGACGCTCGGCGGCGCGAAGTATCCCACGCATTATCTGGCGATTCCTCCCAGTCTGTTCGCCACAGTGGTGGAGGGCCTGGGAAAATCGGGCTGCGCGACGAATGCACGGGTGATCATCGAAAAACCGTTTGGACACGACCTGGCATCGGCGCAGCACCTAAACGCGATTCTGCAATCCGTGTTCCCAGAATCCGGAATTTTCCGCATTGACCACTATTTGGGCAAAGAAGCGGTGGAAAATTTGCTGTTGTTCCGGTTCGCCAATGCTTTCCTGGAGCCGATCTGGAACCGCAACTATGTTCACAGCGTGGAAATCACCATGGCGGAATCTTTCGGCGTGCAGGGGCGCGGCAAGTTCTACGACGAGACGGGCGCCATTCGCGACGTGATTCAGAATCACCTGCTGCAAGTGGTGGGCTTTCTGGCGATGGAACCGCCGACCAGCATGTACCCGGAATCGTTGCGCGACGAACAAGTGAAGATTTTCCGCATGATCCCGCCGATCAATCCGACCAACCTGGTGCGCGGGCAATTCGCGGGCTATCACCAAGAGCCGGGCGTCGCGCCGAATTCCGAAGTGGAAACGTACGCGGCCGTTTGCCTCGAAGTGGATTCCTGGCGCTGGGCGGGCGTGCCGTTCCTGATTCGCGCTGGTAAATGTCTGGCTGTGACTGCTACGGAAGTGTTCGTGAAGTTGCGCCAGCCGCCGCTGACGAAATTGCCGCCAGGCTCGAACTATTTTCGCTTTCGGCTGGGGCCCGATTTGTCTTTGAGCCTCGGCGCGCGGGTGAAACGCCCTGGCCCGAGACTGCAAACGATGGAGACGGAACTCTCGGCGGTCTCGTCCGAGGCGACGGGCGAGATGGAGGCCTACGAGCGGCTGCTCACCGACGCAATGAAAGGCGATTCGCTGCTCTTCGTGCGGCAGGACGCGGTGGAAGCGGCATGGGCGATTGTCGAGCCGATCCTGGGCGACATTGTTCCGATCCAACCCTATCAGCCGGGAACTTGGGGGCCCGTCGAGGCAAATCACCTGGCGGCTGCTATCGGTGGATGGCACAATCCGGCGGGCAAGGCGACCGACGGTTAAGCGCGCGTCGGAGAATTTTTGCCGCGCATTTTTCCGCGCGCTGGATGCCGCATGCAGCCTGCAAGATCACGCAGGAGTTTTCGCGGCGTGCGATTTTCCCCAGGCGAACGCGAACACTCCCACCGCGAGCAATAGCGCCGTAAGCCCCACAATTTTCACGACAGCCAAAACTTTGTGCGGCTCGTCGTCCGCCGGAATCACTGAAAACGCGATGGTGACGAGCGTTGTCGTGAATCCCAGTACTCCGAGCGCGATCGCCGCAGGACGGCCGCCGGGGATGCGCATCACGTCAGGGCTGGCTGGCTCACGCTGTAAACGAATTAGCGACGCAAACACAAAAAGATACGGAATGAAGTAAGTGATGATCCCCATGCTGACGAGAACTTCGTAAGCGCCGTAGACGCTTGTTCCAGCCTGACCCAGCACAATAAAAATCACTCCGCAAAATGCCTGCACCAGCAGCGCCACGTAAGGCGTTCCCCATTTCGGATGCACTCGCGCGAAGGCAGAAGGCAAGTAACGATCGAGCCCCGCGACAAACGGAAGCCGCGCCGAAACCGCCAGCCACGCGCCGAGCGCGCCGAGGTTGCTGACGGTGATCAGCAGGGCCGCAAGCGGACCGATGCCGGAAAATCCGACCCGCTCCGCGGATTGCGAAATTGCCTGCATGATGCCTTGCAATCCGCTCACCTGGTTGGCCGGTAAAGCGATCAGTATAGCGACCGTGCCAAGAATGTAGCCGCTGGTGACGAACGCGCCGCCGGCCAGCAGGCCGCGCGGTAGATTTCTGCGCGCATCCTTAATTTCGTCGCCAAGAAAGGATGCGGATTCGGATCCGCCCAGCGCGAACACAATCGTCGCCATGAACAGCACGTCGCGGAAGTGCATGTGCGGAGTCATGCTGGCGGCGGTGAATTTTGTAGCAGAACCGAAGCGATGCCAGGCCGTCGCGGCGATGGCGAAAAGAATTGCGATGGGCAGCCATGTGCCGATGGCGCCCAGATTGTGCAGCCACTTGCCGACGGAAAGTCCGATGACGTTCAGAAATGTGCCGAGCGCCAGGCCCAGCAGCGCGAACAGCAGGAAATACGTTTTATTGTTGGCAAGCGATTGCCAGCTTGCCGGCCCTATATACAGGGCGTTGCTCGCGGCGAAATAAAGTACAGCCGGATAGTAAGGAAGATTGCTAGCCCAGTACGTCCAGCCGGTCATGAATCCGGGAAATTCTCCGAACGCGCGCTTCGTCCAGACGTACATCCCGCCTTCCTGCGGGTAGCGCGACGAAAGCTCCATCACGGAAAGCGCGAGCGGAAAGTAGAACGCGCACCAGGCGACCAGCCAGATGACCACCGCGCTGGCTCCAACGGTTGCGGCCGTCGCAATCCAACGCAGACTGATGCCCGTGACGATGTAAAACAGCACCAGATCCCAAAAGCCCATCGCGCGGTGCGGGCGATTGGAGCTGGGCACTTCACTCATCGGCGGAAATCTCCGCGTGGCCTGAGCATGAGGCGGACATCATGCTCCGAGATTGCGCCGAAAAGCGAGCGCGATTCGCGGCGCGGCAGCCAGCGTCGCGCCGCTGTCGCATCGTTTGTGATTTTCTACGAGCCTGCCTTCGCTTTCTGGTCGTGGCCGTAGTATTCGTACGCGGACATCGGTTTCTCGCCGCCTTTTTTCCAGACGCGCTCGTCGGCCGGAAGTTTTCCCAGCGCACGAGCCATTTCGCGGATGTGTGTGGCCACCGCGCCGCAGCACGCGCCGATATAATTCAGGCCGAGCTCCCTCGCCTTTATGGCGTACTCGGCCATGTCGCGCCGCGTGAGCTGGTACGGCTCGAGCTGATCCGGAAACGCCGGCAAGCTGGTGAAATCGCGATGTGTGTGCGTGGTGCGATACGCGACGGGCTGGCAACCAATGTACCCCGGCACCGCTTGGCGCATTTCAGCCATCAGCGGCAGCGTGTGCTCGGGACTCCGCAGGCAATTGATGCCGACGACGTCCGCGCCGGCATCGCTCAGAGCGCGCGCGACAGCCGCGGCCGGCTTACCGTCGGTGGTTATGTCTTCATTTTCGAAGCAGACCGTGACCATCACCGGCAACCCGGTTTTTTTCGCTCGCTCGACGGCCAACAACGCTTCGCCGAGGAATGAAAACGTTTCGCCGATGATGAAGTCCACGCCTTCGGCCACTTGCACGTCGAGTTGCTCGTCGAAAGTTTTGCGCACGCGGTCGGCTGCGGCTTTATCGTTGGGCTCGTACATCCATGTGAGGCTCAAATTTCCCGCGACGAGGCAACGATCGCCCGCGGCCTGCTTGGCGATGCGCACGGCAGCGCGATTGAGCTCCTCGACGCGTTCGCCCATGCCGACCGTCGCGAGTTTATCGCGGCTGGCGTAGAACGTGAGCGCTTGCAAAACTTCGGCGCCCGCGTCGCGAAATTCGCGATGCAGCTCGAGTAGCGATTCGGGATTGTTCAGCGCAACCTCCGGCGTGAACGGGCCTGCGCGCACGCGGCCGCGCTTTTCCAGTTCGAGAAGGTAGCCGCCATCGCCGAGAACTACACCTTCGGATAATCGTTCGAGGATGCCTTTTTTGCTGGCGCCTGCCATCGTTACTCCTTCGGAGCAGCGCGATTGCGCGGCCCCTATGAAAATCTAAAGCCACTCCGGACCGATGCTTCGTTATGCACTCGCCATTTTCACTTTGCCGCGCCTGCTGTCCCGCAGCACTTGATGCGCGGCGTTGTATCCCGGAGCGCCGGTGACGCCGCCGCCCGGATGCGCGCCCGCGCCGCAAAGATAAAGTCCAGCGATCGGCGTACGGTACTGCGCCCAACCCGCCACCGGACGCATGAAAAAAAGCTGCTCGAGCGACAGATCGCCGTGAAAAATATTTCCTTCGGTGAGTCCGTAGGTGCGCTCCAGATCGAGCGGAGTGAGCACCTGTCGCGCGATGATGGATTGCGGTACGTTGGGCGCGTACTCCGCAATTTTTTTCACGACGCGGTCGCCCAAGAGTTCGCGATTTTCGTCCCAGGTTCCCTGGCGCAATTTGTAGGGGACATATTGAATGAACGTGGTCATCACATGCTTGCCCGGCGGCGCGAGCGTCGAATCCACGTTCGACGCCACCACGCAATCCACCCACAGCTCCTCGGGAATTTCACCGAACTTGGCAATATCGTAGCAGCGCTCGGCGAATTCTAGAGAAGGCACCAACGTGAAAAGCGCGCGCTGCGATGCGGGCCAGTCGCGAGGCATACCGGTAACGCGCGGCTCTTCGCTCAGCACGAAATTCACTTTGGCGCAGGGGCCGTCCATCTTGATGCCGGCCACCGCGTGGCGAAAATCGGCTGGAAGTTCGCGCTCCTCCACCAGGCCGAGAAAAGTGCGCTTGGGATCCGCGTTCGAGAGCAGGAAGCGCGCGGAAATTTCCGTGCCGTCCTCGAGAACGACGCCGCGCGCGCGGCCATCGCGCACATCCATTTTCGCCACCGGAGCAGACGTAAGAATTTCGGCGCCCAGTTTGCGGCAAGCCGAGGCAAGCGCTTGGGTGATCGCTCCCATGCCCCCAATCACGTGGCCGTAGAAGCCTTGAATTTCGCCGTCGCCGCCGCTCAATAAATGAAATAACAATCCCAGCGCCGAGCCCGCATCGTACGGACCGCCATGCTTGCCGTAAACATTGTTCGCCAGAAACATCGTCTTCATTTTTTCGGATTCGTAGTGGCGATCGAGAAAATCGCCGAGGCTTCCGGTGAGGAACGAGACGAGCTGCGCGGCTTCTGCGCCCTGCAGGCCGCGAAATTTTTTCCCCATGCGCAGAAGCTCGAACCAGCCAGCGGCGCCGCGCTGCGTGGGATCGGGCGGCGGCTCCAGAAAGAACGGCTGCAGATAGCGCGCCAGCTTCTTCAACTGATCGTCAACGCGCAGGAAGGTGCGCGCGTCGCGCGGCGAAAGTTTTCGGAATTCAGCGACGGCGCGCTCGCGGTCGGCCCACCACGGCACCGCTTGTCCATCCGGAAACGGCACCAGCAAGCCGGGATCGCACCGAACCATTTTCAAACCGCGGGCGCCGAGATCGAGATCGCGAATAATCGTGGGCCGCAGCATGCTTGCGATGTAAGAAGTGGTGGAAGCGCGGCAACCCGGCGCGATTTCTTCCGTGACGCAGCAGCCGCCCACAATTTCGCGGCGTTCCACGACGAGCGTCGAAAACCCCGCGCGCGAAAGATACGCTGCGGCCGTCAGGCCGTTGTGGCCCGCGCCGATGACGATCGCATCATAGGACTTGCGTTGCGGAGGCATCTAAGATTAGTATGACCGCCAGTCACGGCAACATGAGACTAGAATTAGATAGCATAACTGGAGAAATAATCCAATGACAGTATCCGGTCATGACCTGCGGTCACATCAACGCATCAAAGCGCCGCGCAGCGTGCTAAATCCTGATGTGCACCCTGTTACGCCGGGGCCGCGCCTGGAAGCCAAACGCGCGCGCATTGTGGACGCGGCGCTGCGTCACTTTGCCGAGCACGGTTACCACGCGGCGCGCATTGAAGACCTTTCGGCGCAACTGGGCGTCGCGAAAGGTTCGATCTTTCAATATTTTGGCAGCAAGGGCGGATTATTTCTGGAAGCGTACAAGAAGGCCGTGCGTTCTTTTCCGGCGTATCTGGATTGCCCTTCGCAGATTCGCGAAAAGGGATTTTTCGAAATTTTGCGCTACTGGCTGCTGCGCACCGAACGGCTGGTGCGCGAAGACTGGATTCCCTATCGCGTCGCGCTGCTGGGAAATTACGGAGTGGATCTGGCGCTGAAGCGCGAGATCAATCGTTTTCTGCTCGCGGAAGATCCCTACGGCAGCACCGCGTTTGTGCGGCTGGGAATTGCGCGCGGCGAAGTGCGCTCGGACATTGACCCGCCGCTCATAGTTTCGATTCTAGACTGGACCATGGAGCGTTTTCAGGATGCGCTGCTGACCGAAGAGCTCGATCCCGGACTTTTTCCGCATCCCGCTGATCCCGCGAAGAATCAGGCGCGCATCAATCAGTTTTTATTGGTGCTGCGTGGCGCGATCGGGATTTAAACATCACACGCGCTATCTTCCGCGCAAGCTTGCACAACTTCTGGAGGAGAGAATTGCATGGAACCGACGGTGAAAGAAATTCTCGCGTCCTATAACGCCGCTGCGGCTCTGCCCGACGCGTACACGATTCCCGCGCCGTGGTACACCGACCCGCGCATCGCGCATCTGGAACTGCAAAACGTGTTTTCGCGCACATGGCAAGCGGTGGGCCGCACCGCGCAGGTGGAAAAGCCGGGACAGTACGTGACGGCGACCATCGCCGGCGAGCCGATCGTCGCGGTGCGCGGCAGCGATGGAATATTGCGCGCGTTCTACAACGTCTGCCGGCATCACGCCATGACGGTGATGAACGAACCGTGCGGCCACGCACAGCACATGCGCTGCCCGTATCACGGCTGGACGTACAACCTGGAGGGCGAGCTGCGCGGGATGACGGAGTTCGAAGGCGTGAGCAATTTTGACCGCGCGCAGAATGGTCTGGTGGGTGTTCGCGTGGAGATTTGGGAGAATTTTATTTTCGTCAATCTGGATCCGCACGCGGCTCCGTTGCGGGAGTTTTTGGGCGCGCTGGTGGGACTCTCGAAGCCGCTGAATTTCGGCGGGCTGAAATTTATCGAGCGCCGCAGCTACATACAGCAGTGCAACTGGAAAGTGTACGTGGATAATTTTCTGGACGGCGGCTATCACGTGCCGCACATGCACAAAGGACTCAACAGCGTTCTGGATTATACGAATTACACGATTGAAAACGTGGACCGCTGCTGCGTGCAATCCAGTCCCGTGGCCGTTGACAAAAGTTCCGAGGCCAGCGCCGCGGCCACCCGCAAAGGCGACCGCGCCTATTATTTCTGGCAGTATCCGAACTTCATGCTGAATTGGTACGAAGGGTATCTCGATACCAACCTGGTGATTCCGCTGGCCGTGGATCGCTGCGAAGTGATTTTTGATTTCTATTTTGGCGATAGCAGCGAAGCGCAGATGCCCTACATCCGCGAGAGCATGGGCGTGAGCGAGCGCGTGCAGCAGGAAGACATCGTGATCTGCGACGGCGTGCAGCGCGGCCTGAGTTCGCGCGCGTACCAGGCGGGCCGGCTATCTGTGCGACGTGAAGCCGGCGAACATTTGTTTCATCGGTTGCTGGCCGCGGATTTGAACGATACGCGCGCGGCGGCCGCGCGGTAGGCTCAATTGGATCCGCCCGCGGATCGAGGGCGGGTCTCGGACCCGCCCCGACGGAAAATCAGGTTAATCAAAGATGACGGTTTTGTTTCCGTAGAGCAGGATGCGATTTTCGATGTGCCAGCGCACCGCGCGCGAAAGCACAGCTTTTTCCAGATCGCGGCCCCTCTGAATTAAATCCTCGGTGGTATCGCGGTGCGAAATGCGGACTACGTCCTGTTCGATGATCGGTCCGTCGTCGAGAACTTCCGTAACGTAATGGCTGGTGGCGCCGATCAACTTCACTCCGCGATCGAAAGCTTGTTGGTGCGGCTTGCCTCCAACGAACGCGGGCAGAAACGAGTGATGAATGTTAATGATGTGGTGCGGCGGGTACTGGCGGATGAAATCCGACGATAACACTTGCATGTAACGCGCCAGGACGATCAGGTCAACCCCGTGCGGCCGAAGCAATTCGAGCTGCTGGCGCTCGGCTTGTGATTTATTTTCCTTGCTGACCGGAATCACGTGCAACGGAATGCCGTAAAAATCGGCCCAGCGCTGCACGTCCGCGTGATTGCTGATGATCAGCGGAATTTCGCAGGCCAGTTCCCCGCTGCGCTGGCGATAGAGCAAATCCACCAGGCAATGATCGTAGCGCGACACGAAAATCGCGATTTTCGGGCGATAACTGGAAAGCGCGACGCGCCACTGCATGCCGAAACGATCGGCGATGGGCTGAAAGTGTTTTGCGAACTCGCGCATGTCCAGCGTGAACCCCGCCAGATCCCATTCCACGCGCATCAGGAAGAGATTGCGTTCGGCGTCCTGATGCTCATCCGCGTGGAGCGTGTTGCCGTTCCCGCGATAAATAAAATCGTGGATCGCGGCGTTCAGACCTTTTTGGTCGGGGCAACTGACGAGCAGAATGGCGGTGTTCTTCACCGGGCGCTCCGGTGGAGGTGAGCGCTATTGGTGGTCACGCGGAATTGTTTCCTCCCAGGTTTTATCGCGCAGCGGCTTTCCATTTTCGGTCAGATGGCGTTCGAAATGATAATAGAAATTCTGTGCGTCGCTGCGCAAATTGAGGACGACGCTCCAGACCAGCGTGCGGCCGGGCAGTTCCACGGTGGTGGACGCGACTCCGAACACCCGGCTCGTTGCAGGGCTCGAGTCCAAAACTTCGTAGCCCATCTGTTCGTGATCTTTCATTTTGCCCCACGGATATTCACTGGAATCATCCCCCACCCAGTCCACGCGCGCATCTCCAGTGATCAGGTCGTGTGTAAGAGTCCAAGACTGCGGCGGCCATGTGTCGCCTTCGGATTTCACTCCGGCGAGTGGCGCTTCTTTTTCGGGCACGATGAAATGCGGACGGGTGGGCGGCTCCAGCGGGACGAGCGGAAGTTCCAAGCGCGCACTGTTCGCGCCGCCCAACCACAGCGACGTAGTGGTCTTGTAGGGCGTGGGCCAAATCATCGGCCACATCGCATTAGAGATAGCCAGGCGAATACGATGGCCCGGAGGAAAAACCCAGCTGGTGACGTGGAGCTCAATGGGAAGCTCAAACCTGCGATTGAGCTCAAGGTCTTTGGGATCCGCGGCTGATTCGCGTTGCGCGCCACTTTGTCCTGCGCCGGTGATCAGGGTGACCGTGCCGTCGGGCGCGACGTCGGAAAGCCGCGCGAACCAATCAGCCAGCGGCGTATCCGCTGAAACTTCCATGAACACTTTCGGCCATCCGAGCAGCGCGGTTTCCTTTGCGAGCGGCGCGGAATCGTAAACCAGGCTGAAAGCGTCAATGGGCCGCTGGTCCGCAGTGAGATCGCCCCACCAGAACCCCGCTTCGTTGCCGATGGACGGCACGTAACTCAATTGGTGAGCTACGATCGCTGCAGCGGGAACAGCCTCCTCGCCTAAAGTGTGATTCGGCTCGAGAAAAAGCGCTTGTGCATGCGTGTTCGCGGGCGGCCAGGTTTTCTCTGCGCGCCATTCGCCGGGAATTTCGCCGATAGTGGTTTCGGGCGGATACCAGTGGCGCATATAAACTTCGAAGCGCGGCTCGTCCATGATTCCGTTTTGAATTCCCTTCAACCAGTAATCCCACCAGCGCACCGCTTCCACCCGCCATTCGATCGAGGGCCCGGGCTCGGCTTCATGCGGAAATGTGTGATTCCAGGGACCGATCAGAGCTTTGATGGGCGCTTTCGAGTGTTCGAAGAAGCGCGGAATGCTGTCGCGATAGCCGTCGAGAAATCCGCCGATCATGAACGACGGAACTTTGTATTCATCGTAATGATTTGGCGCGACGGAAGCGCGGCGCCAGAATTCGCTGTCGCGCTGATGCTGCAAATAAAGCGGAGCCCATGGTTTTGCGTCGAAGCGCGCCGCGAGAGACTTTTCGTCCGTGGGAAAATCCGGGGCGCGCGTCAGGCCGAGTTGCAGGTCCATGCCCAGCTCAAATTCGTCCAGGTGCATGAGATTGTCAATGTAATGGATGTCGTCGTGGAATAATTCCTCCGTCGCGCACATCGCGATGATCGCTTTTAGGGCAGGCGGATGCAGTCGCGCGAGCTGGATGGAATTGAATCCGCCCCAGGAAATGCCCGTCATCCCGACGTTACCGTTAGACCACGGCTGCTTCGCGAGCCACGCTATTACTTCTAGCCCGTCCTGCTGCTCTTGATCGGAGTATTCACGGTCGGGCGGCACGCCTTCGCTCGCGCCGGTGCCGCGAATATCCACACGCGCGGTGACGTAGCCGCGTCGCACAAAATAAGAATGCAGATCCCAATCGCGCGCGAGCGTCCAATCATCCTTGCGGTACGGCAAGTATTCGAGAATCGCGGGAAATTTCTCGCCAGGCCGCGCCGCGGGAAGCGGGCCATCCGGCATATAAAGGTTAACGGCTAGCCGCACGCCGTCTTTCATCGGTACCCACGCCTGGACGGTTTTTATGGAGGCGTATTGCGGCGGATACGCTAAACTTTCTTTTGCTACCGGAGATAGTTCGGATAATTTCGTCGCGACACGAGTCGAGGTAGG
>Ga0209773_10000339_pt1 | contig 14716 bp, 10 predicted proteins | sample BogFormECP14_OM1_FD_188244 | JGI IMG/M metagenome (GOLD analysis project Ga0209773, IMG submission 188244) | Bog forest soil microbial communities from Calvert Island, British Columbia, Canada - ECP14_OM1 (SPAdes) (version 2) | ecosystem: Environmental > Aquatic > Freshwater > Wetlands > Bog ... | reverse complement strand
AGGTTTCCCGCTTCGCGCAATCGGCGTGCCCATCGGGCGCAAATGCACGGCAGGCTGTTGAATGTGCTGCTGATGCATCGTCACAATAATCGCAATCGCAGGCGTCTTGCCTGCGCAGCGGTAGGAGTGAGGAGTGCTCGCATCGAAGTACACACTATCGCTGGCTTCGAGAACGTGGACCTTGTCCGCGTGCCGAATCTCCAACTCGCCATCCAGCATGTAAAGAAACTCGTAGCCTGGATGAACGTGAGGGCGCACTTCGGTGTTCTTTTTCAACGGGACAAATTCCGCATAGTAGGGGTCGAGATGGCGGTCCGGCACCATGTAGCCGAGACTCTCAAAGAAATACGTGGGGTCATCGACGCCGGTTTGCGGCAGGCGCACCCGCTCATGCTTTTTGTGCACCCGGAAAACAGTATGCGGCTCGGATTCGAAGAAATAGGAGAGATCTTTGCTGAAGACCATGGCGATGCGGGCAAGATTCCGCAGCGTGGGCACTACGCGCCCGGTTTCCAGCTGCGAAAGAAAGCTGGCTGAAAGGCCTGTGTGCCTGCCAAGTTCGACCAGGCCCATCGATTTCTTCAGACGCAAGCGTTTGATGCGCTCGCCGATGTGCTTTTCCGCGATGAATCCCTCAGCGCTTACGGGATCGATCTGCTCATTGCTTTGCTGTTTCACGGCCATATCCGACCTCGCTCAAGCCCTGCATACCGTTTCGATGCAATAAACCGCATTGGTGTTACCGTCACGAACAACTATTTTCGCTGCATCAAATTCGGTCGATGCCTCCGGGCCAAACCTTCTCCGTCCAGGTGCCTCGCACTGACATGAATCCTATGGGGTTGCAACTCCTCGTTTGTCCGGAAATTGTCATTTGCTTGTAAAAATAGGTAACACCCATGGTTTAGAATCCGTTTTCGAGTTATGAACACTGCTTCCAGAATCCTGATCAGCGGCGCCTCCGGGATGCTTGGCTCGGCATTAGTACGAGCCTTCACTGCCAATCAGATTTCGGTCGTCCGACTCGTCAGGAACGTCGGGCTCGATAACCCGGGGGAAATCAGCTGGTCCCCGCAGTCCTCCCCAGTCGTCGCCAATCCTTCGCAGCTTGAAGATTTCAATACAGTTATCCACCTCTCCGGCGCCAACATCGCCGCGCGCCGCTGGACTGCTGCCTACAAAAAGGAAATCGTAGAAAGCCGAGTAAATACGACAAAGGCTTTGTGCGAACTGCTGGCCGGATTGAAAAATCCGCCGCAGACATTGCTGTGCGCCTCCGCCACAGGCATTTATGGAGACCGGGACGATGAAATCCTGACCGAAGCTTCAGCCCCCGGTACTGGATTCCTTGCCGAGACCTGCGCGGCCTGGGAGGCGGCAGCCCAGCCGGCAAAGGCTGCTGGAATCCGCGTCGTGCATCTCCGCTTCGGCGTCGCTCTTTCTCCGGAAGGCGGTGCGCTCGCCAGGATGCTGCCGCTCTTTCGCCTTGGATTAGGTGGAAGGCTCGGCTCCGGCCGGCAGTGGATGGACTGGATTTCACCTTCAGACATCGTGAGCGCGGTTTCTCACATTATCGCCACGCCCCAACTCGCAGGCCCGGTCAATATGGTCGCGCCAACGCCTGTCACCAACGCCGAATTTACGCAGATCCTTGCGAAGGCACTTCACCGTCCGGCAATTTTCCCCGCTCCCGCGTTCGCGCTGCGGGCAGCCGTGGGAGAAATGGCCGACGAAGCGATCCTCGCCAGCGTCCGGGCCATCCCAGCGCAGCTAACTCAAAGCGGATTCCAATTCCAGCATCCTCAACTTGCCACGGCCCTTGAATCGATGCTGAAGCGGTGAACCCGACCACCCTCTGCTACGCTGAGCTATACACGGAAAACATCGAGGAATGAACCAGCGAGCAACGACACCACTCTTCTTTATCCCTTTGACCGCCGTTCTGCCCTTCCTCGTAGCCTGCGGCATGGTTGCGCCGCCGCAGCCGCCAAGCTTGTATCTGCCACAGCCCGCCACCGACCTGACAGCAACGCGCACCGGCAACGAAGTCCACCTGCACTGGACGATGCCCAAGCGAGCCACCGACCGCGTCTTCCTCGAAGGCGATCAGGCTGCGCACATCTGCCGCAGCATCGCGAACAGCCCATGTGATCCCGCAGGCGACGCGAAGTACGCGCCCGAAGCGCAAGCCGATTTCACCGACCATCTGCCCGCTGCTCTCACCACCGGACAGCCTCAGCTCATCACCTACACCGTCGAGCTGCGCAACCACCGCGGACGAACCGCCGGACCCTCCAATGCCGCATGGTCGGCTTCTGGACCAGCGCCCGCAGCAGCAGCGGCCTTCTCCGCGGATATCCACTCCGAAGGAGTCCTGCTCCACTGGCAACCCGCGCAGGACGCAAGCACCCTCATCCGCATTGAGCGCGCGCTGGTCACGAAACCCGGAGCAGCGCCCAAGCAAAGCTCTGCTCTGCTTCGCAAAGGAGCCGAAGCCCCCGCGCAGCAAACGCTCGAAGTCGCCTACGACCCGCAGCTCGACCCAGCTCACGCCTACGACAAAGACGCCGCCTTCGATCAGGAATATCGCTACACCGCCCAACGTATCCAAATCCTCAACTTAGCTGGACACAAAATAGAAATCGCTAGCGACCCCAGCCCCCTCGTGACCCTGAACACCCGCGACATTTTCCCGCCGGCGGTGCCCACCGGACTCGTCGCCGTATCCAGTCCGGAAGAGCACGCGATTGACCTCTCCTGGTCTTCCAACACAGAAAACGACCTGGCCGGATACATCGTCTACCGCCGCGAGGCCGGATCGAACGCGGCACCGACCCGCATCTCGCCCCCGCAACCCGTCACGGGACCAGCCTTCCGCGACGCGACCGCCGTACCCGGCAAGAACTACGCCTACTCTGTAACCGCCATCGACCAGGACAAGAACGAAAGCGCACGCTGCCCCGAAACAGAAGAATCCCTTCCGCAATGAGGAACGAATGAAATACTGCCGCTTCCAAACAGAATCAGGACCTCAATACGGCGAGATCGCCGACCGAAACGGAACCCTCTGGATCGAACGCCTGCTTCCGCCTCCTGAGGAAGATCCATGGGCGAAACTAGCCGGTAGCCCTGCCTTCGATCCCATCCCGCTCGATCAAGCCACGCTCCTGCCGCCCGTCGTGCCATCAAAAATCGTTTGCATCGGACGCAACTACAAAGAGCACGCCGCCGAACTCGGCAACGAAGTCCCGAAAGAGCCATTGCTCTTCCTAAAAACGCCGTCCTCGCTCATCGCGCACAGAGAGCCGATCCACAAACCAGCCATCTCGCAGCGCGTCGACTTTGAAGGCGAACTGGCCATCGTCATCGGCAAGCGCTGCACAAAAATCGGCACCGATGAAGACGTGCGCCAGTACATCCGCGGCTATACCATCGTGAACGACGTCACCGCTCGCGATCTGCAGAAGACCGATGGGCAGTGGTCGCGCGCCAAGGGCTTCGATACCTTCTGCCCGACGGGCCCTATCGTTACCGACGAAATCGACCCCGACGCAGGAATTCAGGTGCAGACGCGACTGAACGGCGAACTCCGCCAGGACGGCAACACCCGCGACTTGATCTTCCCAATCGCCTTCCTGCTGCGTCATATCACCGCCGCCATCACGCTCTATCCCGGCGACTTAATCCCCACCGGAACCCCCTCCGGCGTTGCCCCCATGCAGCCCGGCGACTCGGTAGAGGTTACGATAGAAGGCATAGGCACGCTCTCAAACCCGGTAATCGTGGGATAATCGATGCGGTATCTTTGCCTGTTCCGTCGCATCTAAAGTTATGTAGCCCCGCATAATCAGGCCTGAGATCAGGAGGAATGTATGTCGAACTCTTTGCTCCAACAGCTCCGTCAAATGACAGTCGTCGTCGCAGACACCGGCGACATCGAAGCCATCGAAGAAGCCAAGCCACAGGATGCGACCACTAACCCGTCGCTCATCACCGCCGCAGCGCAGATGCCGCAGTACCAGTCGATCGTCGACGAAACGATAAAGGCCGCGAAAAACGAGCTCGGCGACAGCGCCAATGAAAAGGACGTTGCCAACCTCGCCTTCAAACATCTCGCCATCGAATTCGGAAAGAGAATCCTCGCCGTCGTCCCCGGCCGCGTTTCGACTGAGGTCGACGCCCGTCTCTCGTACAACACTGAAGCAACGATCAAGATGGCCCACGACATCATCGGGCTCTATGAGAAGGCCGGTATCTCGCGCCAGCGCATCCTCATCAAGATCGCCTCAACGTGGGAAGGCATTCGCGCAGCCGAACAGCTCGAAAAGGAAGGCATCCACTGCAACCTGACACTGCTCTTCGGCGTACACCAGGCCATTGCCTGCGCTGAAGCTGGCGTGACCCTCATCTCGCCCTTCGTCGGCCGCATTCTCGACTGGTACAAGAAGGACACGGGCAAGGACTACCAGGGCGCCGACGATCCCGGCGTGCAATCCGTCACCAAGATTTACAACTACTTCAAACATTTCGGCTACAAGACGGTGGTGATGGGCGCCAGCTTCCGCAACACCGGCGAAATCACCGAACTCGCCGGATGCGACCTGCTCACGATCTCTCCGCACCTTCTGACAGAACTCGCCTCTACCGAAGGCGAACTGCCGCGCAAGCTCGATCCGGAAAAAGCTAAAACGCTTGAGATCGAAAAGCTCACCATCGACAAGGAAACCTTCGACAAGATGCACGCCGCCGACCGTATGGCGCACGACAAGCTAAAGGAAGGCATCGAGGGCTTCAGCAAAGCGCTTGAAAGCCTCGAACACCTTCTGGCCAAGCGCCTCGGCGAACTCGAAGCCAACGAGCCAAAGCTAGTAAGCGCCGACTGATTTTACGGTGTCATCCTGACCCTGAACGTAGTGAAGGGGAAGGATCTGCTTTTAACGCTCTTAGTCAGATAGTGAAACAGGCAGCCCTAAAGGCTGCCTGTTTTCTTTTCTTCATCCTTCCTTAAACAACCGATCAATCGTCCCCATCGGTAAAAAGAGACGTCGCGCAATCTTCGGAAGATCGAGAAATCCGTACCTTCTGTAAAAAGAGGCTGCTGCATCGTCTTTCGCATCCACAATTACAGCAGCAGACGCGATCTGCTTGCTCAGTTCCCAGCAGCGGTGCAGCGCGTCCATCAAAAGCATTTCTCCAAGCTTTTGCCCACGGAAGGCGGACGCAACTGCAAGCCGTCCCAAAAGTGTTGCTGAAACTATCGGGTATTTTGGCAGCTTTTTCGCCACGTCTTCTGGTACGACGTCCAACTCCACGGAAAACTGCGAAAGTGTGTAGTAGCCGGCAACTGTTGTTCCGTCATTTGTGAGCACGAAGGGCACCGCGACGCGCTTTCTCAAATCCTGTCCCGCATGGCGGCGCAGATAGGTATCGAGCGCCTCGACACCGCATGAGAAATTCGCCCGGTCATGTCTGGGACTAAGTGGCTCAACGATAAACTTGGTTTGTTCGCGGTCCTCGGCCAATCAGACTTCCATCTGCTTCCGATATCGCCGCGCAGCCGCGCGAGCCGCCGCATTCGGAGCTGCCGCATGCAAGATAGCCTCGATAAAAACTTCGCTTGCTTCTCCCCGGAGAGTGAGCGATTCGAAGTCCCTGACCGTTCTGGCCGCAGCTTGTTGAGCACTTGCAACTACAAAATCTGTCACGGTTGTTCCCCGCAGTTCCGCAGCTCGTTCAATCAACCGCTTCTGGTCCGGAGTCACCCTGGCTTCAAGACGGCTTTCCTTGCGGGATTGCCGACGGATTTTAGCCAATTGAGCCATTCCGTCCTCCTTGACATATTGTACGGGTATAAGCCGTACAGTTCAATCATATCTTTCAGCGCATCTTTGCGGGACAGAATGGCAGCCCACGCTATTCCATCCGTAACAACTGCATAGGCTCCACCGAAGCCGCTCTTCGCGCCGGCAGATAACAAGCCAGCAGCGCAGCAACCATAAGTACGATCCCCACAACTCCGAACGCAGAGAAATCCATCGCACCAACGCCGTACAGTGTGCTCCTCATCGCACGCCCTACGAAATAAGCGCCCACCAGTCCCAGCCCCAACCCGACGAAGGCGAGAATCACGCCCTCCTTCAGAATCAGCGTCACCACGCGATTCCGCGTAGCCCCAAGCGCCATGCGCAGCGCGATTTCGTGCGAACGCTGCGCCACGGAAAAGGCCATCACGCCATAGATCCCAAGCGCGGCCAGCAACAGCGCCACCGCCGCGAAGCAGGTAAACAGGATCAGCGTGAAGCGATCGTCCGCCAGCACATCATGGCGCACTTCTTCCATTGTTTTCGGATCGGCCAGGGCTATCTGCGGATCGACCGAATGCACCGCCGCGGCAATGCTCTTCAACATCGACGCCGGGTCTTCCTGCGTCCGCACACCAATCCCCGCGCTGGGCCACGGAATCTGCCAGAACGGTATTTGCATTTCGGGATAGTCCTCGCGGAAGCCGCGCGACCGCACATTGTGATACACACCCACAATCTGCCACTCCTGGTAAGGGCCGAGCTTGGTCACGCCGGGAATCAGCTGCTCCACCATAACGCGCTTCTGCAGTGGATCGGAGCCTTTCAGATATTTGTTGACGAACTCCTCATTCACCACCGCCACCTTCACGCTGCTCGCCGTGTCCTGATCGTTGAAGAATCGCCCCTTCACCAGCTTGATCCCAAACGTCTGAAAATAATCGGGCGTGATCATCCCAAACGATGTATTCGGCCGCTGCGATGGATCGGCATACGTCGGCTTATCCGCAAGCGCAAAGGGCATACCGAACCCCGAACCCTCCAGCGGCAATCCCGTCTGTGCCGCCGCATGCGTCACGCCCGGCACGCCTTGTATCGCGGCAAGTATCTGGCGGTAATACGCGACGATGCGATCCGGATCCTTGGGCCGCGAATCCGGCACCGAGAGAAAAAACGTCATCACGTGGTCCGTCTTCACGCCCAGATCCACGCGCTGCAGATTCAGAAAGCTGTGAATCGCAAGGCCAGCCCCGGCAAGCAGAGCAAGGGCCAGCGTAAACTCTCCAATTACCAGAATCCTGCGCAGCCTGTGCCGCCCCACGCCCGTACCCGTGCGCCCGCCTTCTTTCAACGTCTCAGCCGGATCGACACGTGAAGCCAACCACGCCGGAATACAGCCGAACAGTAATCCGGCAAGCGTCGTCGCCCCCAGCGTAAAGAGCAGGATGGGAAAATTCAGGCTCAGGTCCGCTTCGCTCGGCAGCGTGCCGTCCGGCATGACAGCAATCAATCCATGCAGCATTGCGTAGCCTACGCCGACGCCCAGTGCGCCGCCGAAGAGCGCAAGCAGCAGGCTCTCCGTCAGTAGCTGGGTAAAGATCGTTCGCGGCGTCGCTCCCAGCGCACTGCGCACGGCAATTTCTTTCTGCCGCGTCATGCTCTTAGCAAGCAGCAGGTTCGCCACGTTCACACAAGCGATCAGCAGCACGAAACCAACCGCGCCCATCAGCAGCCAAAGCGTCTGAATCCGGTCGCTCGACAGAAAATCGTTCTTGAGCGGCTCAACAAACGAGCCCCAGCCTTTATTGCTCTTCGGATAGGTTTCGGCAATATGCGCCGTGACCGAGTCCATGTCTGCCTGCGCCTGCTTGATGGCGGTTCCCGGCTTCAAACGACCCATCGCCAGCAGCCAATGAAAATCGTGATTGATCTCTTCCGGCTTGAAAACGAGAGGCACGCTCAACTGCGCGGGAAGCCGATCCTGAAATCCAGCCGGAAGCACGCCGACTACGGTGTATGGTGCGCCGTCCAATTGCATTGTGGTGCCGATAATCTTGAGGTCGCCGCCCAGCTTCAGCCAGAGCTTGTGCGAGAGCACAACGACATGATCCTTACCCGGCTGCCCTTCCTCGGGAAGAAACCCGCGGCCAAGGAAGAACGCCGTGCGCTGCATGCTGTGAAAGCCAACCGTCACGCGGTTTCCAGGAATGAATTCCGGCTGGTCCTTCGTCGCAATGTTGAACGAGCCGCCCGTCCACGCGTTCAGATCCTGAAAACTCGTGCTCTGTCGCTTCCAGTCGAGATAATCTCCTGCTGAAATTCCATTGCGAAAGCCCTGAATCTTCGACCACACCATCACCAACTGGTCCGGCTCCGGATACGGCAGCGGCGCCAGCAGCGTTGCATAGTCAACGGTGAAAATGGCCGTGTTCGCGCCAATTCCCAGGGCCAGCGTCAGTAGGACAGTAATCGTGAGCCCAGGATTCTTGAACAGCATACGAAGGCTGAAACGGAGATTCTGAAGCAGGTTCTGCATAACTCTCCTCGATGGCTCGACAGTGTTTGTTTCCTGAATGACGGCGAACGCGATGACTCGCTTGAGAATCCTGGGGGCGGGCAATCTCTCAAAAAGGCATCTACGAATAGATTCGTAGCAATCCCTCTGCCATTACCTGACGAATCAACAAACATAATGTAAACAGTCATTTACCTCTTGATAACAGACGGAGGTGCTGGTCGGAAAACGTCCAGATATGGGCTTGGATGTGCGTTTATGGACAGCCACAGACATCCGGGAACTGATTCTCCAAACCACGGAGGTTTGTCTTCAGCTGTGTGGATTTCTTGTCAAGAGGCTGTTTGCGCATAATTCTCTTAACCAGTTCATTCAAAATGAGTTAAAGATGGCGATAATTGGCGTGTTATTTCGCTGAATTCATTAAAATAGAAGTAGGGGTTTAGAACTGGGCAGGACCTTCAAGGTTTCGAGAGCACTGGCCTTCAATCCGGTGAGCAGATGCGAGCCAGGAAGCCTTTGATCCGGGCGCTTTTCGCGGTGAACATAATAGAAACAACATTTAGCTCAATTTACTCTCAAAATGCAGCTAAGTATATTTATTTGGATGAATTTAGCGGGAAATGCCGGGGGGGGTGGCCTGGGATGCGATCCGCGCCGATCCATTCAGCCGCCCCGTCATCCGGAGTCTTGATCATCGACCTGCTTGAAGCCGGATCCTACTCAATCAGCATTCTCTGTCGTTCACCCCAACCCGCAGGTAGCCGAAATCGGTCTCGTCATTAGCCGTTCAAATGTGAGCTCGCTGACAAGTTGTTGTCTAGCCCGTCAACTGACGAATGCGGCACTTTGAAGGATGTCAGATCCGCACTCGGCTGTTGCTGCGCGAAGACGGGGTGTCGCCGTTTGTTGACGGCTGCGTGGGAAAAAGTGTGGGCGCAGGAGTCGGCTGCGGGGTGGGATGATATTTTTTTGCGGGATGAGATGGCTTGTGCGGATGTTTGGAGGAAGTCTACTTCGCCATAGCTAAGTTCTTCCATTAAGACGCGCAACTCATCATACGCCCGTTTCTATAGTGGGAATTTTGGACAGAACGTAACAATAAGATGGATGCGAACTTCTCGCAGTTTGGCATCTCGAGTGCTAATTATTTGGGTGGAACCAAACAAGTCTCTTGTCTTATGAAACGAATTCATTCATTTGTAATCCATAGGGTATAGAGGCTTCGCAAGGAAGCGCATCTGAAAAGATCAAGCGCTTCCCCAGGCGCGGGCCGAGTAGGGAGGCCAATATGATTTCTCAGGATCATGCGTTGCGTCAGTTTTTTCACGATGTCGTGGCTGAGTGCTATGGCGAGCATGTTGGCATCAGCGACCGCGAAGTAACCACCTACATTGCCGATCTGTTAACCGACTTCTGCATCTCCGATCACCTTTATCCGATTCGCGACGTAACCGGCCGCCCGGTGAAGCAAGTCGGCGAAATGCTGCTCGCCTCCGACCCGGTCCACGGGAGCGCGCCTTCTTTCGATGCGGAACGCGAGATCCGCAAACATATTGGCGACTATGCCCTCTTCTGTACAGGCATGTATCCAGAGTCAGTCCACAAATGGCGCGAGAACGAAAGCGCCAATCTTTACGATATGATCCGCGCCGGCAAGGAGAGCTACTACATCGTCTCCCAGTTCGATGTCTTCGAGTACGCCGTGGAAGCTCCGCTCTTTGGCCGGCTCTCCGAAACTTTTGAAAGCTGCATGTTCGGACTCAACCAGGTGCGCTGCGAATTGGAGCGCAGACTGCCGGGAGCTATGCCGTCACACGGAGCGCAAAAGTTCCTGATGTAGGAAGGAATCATATCGGACACAGAAAAGCCGCTGCATTGCAGCGGCTTACTTTTTGGCGCCGAAGGCGCGTGTGCCTGGACGACCAGTCCCCTCAGACCTGCATGATTTCGGCTTCTTTTCTCTTGCTCATTTCGTCCATGCGCTTGATCTCTTCGTCGGTCAGCTTCTGGATTTCTTCAAGCGAACGCTTTTCCTCGTCTTCAGAGATTTTCTTCTCCTTGGCTGCCTTTTTGATCAGATCGTTGCCGTCGCGGCGAATATTGCGCACTGCCGTTTTGTGCTCTTCGAGAACCTTGTTCAGATGCTTGACCACTTCGCGGCGGCGCTCTTCGGTCATTGGCGGAACAGGAACGCGCAGAATCTTTCCGTCATTCTGCGGGTTGAACCCCAGGTCGGAGGTACGCAGCGCCTTTTCAATTTCGCCGAGAACGCTCGCATCCCACGGTTGAATGACGATCATATTGGCGTCGGGAGTGGTAACCTGCGCCAGCTGGTTGATGGGCGTGTGCGTGCCGTAGTAGTCCACCTTCACCTGGTCGAGCATGCCCACTGAAGCGCGCCCGGTGCGCGTCGATGCCAGGTTCGCCTGAAAATCGTGCACAGCTTTTTCCATGCGGACCTTGAGCTGGCTTTGCACATCTTTGAGCGCCGGAATGCCGGCCATTACTGAGACTGCCATGGTTATCTTCCTTTATCGCGATCCAAAATCCGTATTTTACTTCGTTGGAAGAGTCGCGTCATCTTCGCGGGCCGCTGTCGCGCTACATGCGGCTGTAAGTGGCATTGATGCCGAAGGCGTGGGATACGCGATCCAGCTCCGCTCGAATCTTCTCCCATTCAGAAATCGTCTTGTTATCGAGCTGAAGGTTGTAGATGAGCCTCTCAATTTCCTGGGCGCTGCCGATGGTGGTCTCGACCGCCACATCGCTTCGCTTCGTCTTTTTGAATTCGCTGAACATCGAATCGGTCTGCTTCTCAAAGCTGGCCACCAGTCCCCTGACGTCTTTCTCCTGGCTGGTTCTGCGGATGGCGCTCTTCTTGAGTGCAGCATCGACATTTTCCCGAAACGACTTGGAATCCTCCTTCAAATTTTTCATCAGGGCTTCCACATCTTTGTCGCTGACGCGTTTCTGCGCATGCAGAACAGAGACCGGAGAGATCGTCATCAGTCCGGTAAGTATGGCAACACTGCAGTAAAACAGCGCAGAATGGTTCTTCTTCATCAAGTACTCCTTAATCCAATACAGCACCAATGCAATAAGTTCGGGAATGGAGATTATTTGAGACTAATCGTGTGAAACACAGGCCAGTGGCTGGAATCAATCCCCTTTAGTAAGAATAGTTGTTTCTGCAAATAGATGCCATTACTCTGGTTTTCACCGGACCAGGAATGATACTCAACAAACGACCACCGATCACATTTCACTCAGCCAATCTGCTGCTGGCCATCGACCTTATTGGCACCTTCGTGTTTGCGGTTGAGGGCGCAATGGCGGCCATCCAGGGCGAACTCGACATCCTGGGACTTATGGTGCTGGCTTTTGCCACCGCCCTCGGAGGCGGAATCATTCGCGATGTATTGATCGGAGCCGTTCCACCGAATTCAATTCGTGACTGGCGCTATCCTGCGGCGGCGTTCGCGGGCGGAGCCGTTGTTTTCTTTCAAACCAATTTCGTCTATAAAGTCCCTGAATCGCTGATCATCACCCTCGACGCGGCAGGCCTCGCTCTATTCGCCGTAGCTGGGGCTGCGAAGGCACTCGACTACAACATCCATCCCTTTCTGGCGACGCTGATGGGAGGCATTACCGGCGTTGGCGGCGGAACAATCCGCGATGTGCTGCTGGCCCGCATTCCGTCAGTCCTTCGTTCCGACGTGTATGCAGTGGCTGCGCTCGCCGGAGCCGCCGCGACGATTCTGTCCCTGAAACTGAAGATGCGTCCGGCACTAGCAACAGCTATCGGCATTGCGGTCTGCTTCACCTTGCGTATGGTCGCCGTCCACGAGCACTGGAATCTACCCAAAGTGTCCGGTCATTAAGTCGCGGACGCTGTCACATCTCCGTAGAACTTCCATTGCGTGCGGAAGTCTTTAGACAGATTTTGTCGAGTAAGGCTGGCGCGAATCATTTCGACCGGAATGTTGTTCTCTTTGAGCACGGCGTCATGGAATTGGCGGTTGGTCATTTTCCCGGAGCCGACAAGTTCCTTGTGTAGCGCATAGATCTGCATTCCGCCAAGCAGGTACGCAGCTTGATAAAGGGGCTCATATGCGCCCCCAAGCGAGCGGCGCACCTCGCCCGTCGCGGCCTGCTTTTCAAAGCCGACGCGGTCTACAAGTAAGTCGATACACTGCTGTGGCGTCCACTTTCCGAGGTGGAAATTGAGCGAGAAGATGATCCGTCCGCAGCGGTGGCGTCGCCAGGCCAGCGCGCCGACACGCTCTTCCGGCGTGCGGTCAAAGCCCATGTCCCAGAAGAGCATCTCCCAGTAGAGGGCCCATCCTTCAATAAGAAAAGGAGTACCGCCGAAAGCCAGACGATAGGCGCGGTAACGATCTTCCATGAACCCCTGCAGCTCGTGTCCCGGCATCATTTCGTGGAAGACCGTCGCATGGGACATGGCGATGTTGTTCGCGCGCATCGTGGTGATGCGCTGCTCATACGACATCGTGTTGGTTGGATACGCAACCTGCAGCACCTCGCCGCCTAGAAAGAACGGCGACACCAGTTGCTGCTGCGGGGGAATCATCCGCATGCGCCACGTCTCGCGGGCCAGCGTAGGCACGGTGACCAGATCATGCTGGTCGATGAACTCGAGCGCCTGGAGTACATACTTGCGTGCCAGCTCCGTCTGCTTGCCCGGTTCGACGTAGGTGTTCTTTACCTTGTCGAGCGCTTTTTTCCTGTCGTCACCGAAACCCATTTCGCGCGAGGCGCGGATCATCTCCGCGTCATTCCAGGCAAATTCCTTTTCAGCGATCGCGATCAGTTCTTCGGGCGTGTACGGAATCATGGCGAACTGGAGCTCTCGCAGAAGGGCGTCGCGGCCGATTGCGTGCCCGATAATGTCGCTCGTGTCGTCCGGGTGGGCAGCATCCGTCGATTGCGTAAACGCGTCTTCTTCATCGCCTGATGATGTCTGCTTCTGAACAGCCGGAGGTGGTTTGATTCCAACGACTTTCTCCGAAAGGAATTTGCCATAGGCATCGAGAGCCGCATCCGCCGTCTTGTAGGGCTCGGCAGCCCACCACGTAAACATTGGGTCGTAGCCGTCATAAAACTCAAACCAGCGGTGCATGACATGCCGCAGAATTTGCAGGTTCTGAATAGCACGATTCGCAGCCTCGCGGCGGCGCTGTGCGGTGATACTTTTGGGATCATCTTTTGCGGCAGCAAGCTTCGTTTCCAGGTCTTTCTGCGTCGCAGTGCAGACGTGATCGATCTGCGACAAACTCGCAGCGGATTGCTTGCCGTCGATCTGTTCCATATCGCGCTGCGCCGTCACCAGGGCAATGATCGTGTCAACGAAGGGCAGGTAGGGCGCAGTTTCGCTTTCGAATTGCGCATCCTCCCCCTGATGACTGAGCTGCCGGTCAAGATAGTTGCGAAACAGGATGTGGTCGATGCGTGCATCTTCACTCAGCTTGTCGAAGTCGAGTGCTGCAACTCTGGCCTGCCATTCGGTGTAGAACTTCCGCATGCGATCGCGCGTCTGCGACGCAAAGGAGATGTTGTAGAAGCGGCGCAGTAGTTCCTGATCTGCTGAGAAGCGATCGATGTAGGGCCGCAGTTCGCTTGTCGATGTATCGATCTCGGAAGCGGCACCGGTCGACGCCTTCGCTTCCGCTGATGCAAAAGCCAATTCAGGCAGAAAACTCAGAGCGGCAGCAGAAGGAACGCTGCGAAAGAGAAACGCACGGCGAGTCGTCATCAATTACCCCAAAACGTTGGATTCTATCGAGTGGGGTAATTGTATACAGGATGCCTACATGAGCATGGTCACGCCGGAGGAGTTTGCCTGCTCATGCGCGTGATATGACGAGCGCACCAGCGGGCCTGATTCGACGTGGCGGAAGCCCATCTTGAGTGCTTCCTGTTTCATGAAGGCAAACTCGTCGGGCGTGTAATAACGCGCCATCGGTAGATGATCTTTTGAAGGGCGCAGATACTGGCCGATGGTGAGCACATCCGTTCCGACTGAAGCGAGATCGCGATAGACCTGCAGCAGTTCGTCCATCTCTTCGCCGAGGCCGACCATGACACCGGATTTTGTCGTGACCGTCGAGTTGAGTTCCTTCGCGTACTCCAGCAGACGCAGGGTGCGCTCATAGCGCGCTCCGGAGCGAACTGCGCGATAGAGACGCGGCACGGATTCCGTGTTGTGGTTCAGGATTTCAGGACGCGCGTCGACTACGGTGCGAATTGCTTCTTCGTTGCCCTGAAAATCGGGAATCAGCACTTCTACCTGGCAGCCGGGAGCCTGCGTGCGAATCTCATTGATGACCATGGCGAAGGCGCGCGCGCCTCCCACAATATCGTCGTCACGATTGACACT
>Ga0209773_10000337_pt1 | contig 14745 bp, 7 predicted proteins | sample BogFormECP14_OM1_FD_188244 | JGI IMG/M metagenome (GOLD analysis project Ga0209773, IMG submission 188244) | Bog forest soil microbial communities from Calvert Island, British Columbia, Canada - ECP14_OM1 (SPAdes) (version 2) | ecosystem: Environmental > Aquatic > Freshwater > Wetlands > Bog ... | reverse complement strand
CGAGCCCACCACCGGCCTGCATTTTGACGACGTCAAAAAACTTCTCGACGTCCTCAATCGCCTCGTCTCGCTCGGCAACACCGTCCTGATCATCGAACATAATCTCGACGTCATCAAACAGGCCGACTGGATCATTGATCTCGGCCCCGAAGGCGGCGAAGAAGGCGGCCGCATCGTCGCCCAAGGCTCGCCCGAGCAAGTCGCGCGCGTGAAAAAATCCTACACCGGACAAATCCTAGCCCGCGCGCTGAACGGCAACGGCACCAGCGCCAATGGCGCAACCAAAAAAACGGTAGCCGATCAGTAGGGACACGGCACGCCGTGCCTCAGTGGATCGGGCGAGGTGCGGCAACGACAATGGTTGGTAGGGGCGCTGCTTGTGAATCGCCCTGCAGGGCGATTCATCCTGAGAACCGGCAGCGCCGGTTCGAATAGCTGCGCCCCAGCTTGCCCGGACGTCCACATTTTCACGCCCGACGATGAATGAAGTATAGTGAACGAGGACCAGCAACAACGCTCTCGAATGACTTTCGAAGATAACAACCTTCCGCTTTCAGAAGCCGCGCGCTCGCCCGAGCCGACGCCGCAATCCCCCACCTCCGGTCTCGGATCATCCATCACCCCCGGCTATTTCGGCCCCATTGACCCGCATCTTCCTGACGATCTTCGCGTCCCCTGGAATTGGATCGATTTACTGCTATTGGTCGCGGTCGCCGTCTCCGGAACATTCGTAATCACCTTGCTCCTCCTCAAAGGATTTGCCATTTTCGGCCTCAGCTTTCGCCACATCCAGAAATCCGCCAGTGACGAAAATCTTTTCCTCATCTTGAATCAAGCGCTGCTATCGGTAGTCCTGCTTGCATATCTCGCCGCGCAAATGCGCCACAGTTTTAACGCGCCTTTCTGGCGCACCATCGGCTGGCGCCCGCTCGAAACCGGCCACACGCCTCGCGCAGCCGCCTATCTTGGATTAATTCTCAGTGGATTCATGCTGGCAATTTTGGTGACGGCGTCGTCCGCAGTGTTCAAAGCCCCCAAGCAGACGCCGATCGAACAATTTTTCCAGGATCGCCGCAGCGCTCTGCTGCTGATGTCCATGGCAGTCCTGCTCGCGCCCGTGCTGGAGGAAACCATCTTCCGCGGCTACATCTACCCGGTGATTGCGCGCAGCTTCGGCGTGAACACCAGCATCCTGGTCACCGGCACGCTATTCGGCCTGCTGCATGCCTCGCAATTGTGGGGAGCTTGGGCTCAAATCGCGATGCTGGTCGTAGTCGGAATCATCTTTACCTACGCCCGCGCCAGGACGCATACCGTGGTCGCCAGCTATGTCCTGCACGTCAGCTACAATTCCTGCCTGTTTCTGGGCTTTCTCGTGGCCTCGCACGGCCTGCGTCATTTCCCCGCTGCGCCGTGACCGCACAACCACCGGACGCGCGGTCCCACGCGTGCCGGCGATTCTAGCCACTAGCCACTCATCACTAGCCACTGCATTTTTCAGCAACCAAGCCTTTCCATGCGCGCGGCACGGCACAATCCGTGCGACAGATGCCTCGCCGCGCTCCTCGAATCACGCCGCAACGAACCCCGCAAAATCAGCTCCAATAGGAATTTGTGCGCATCCCTCACCACGCGCCAGGAATGGAGACAGAAGAGTCACATCACGCTGCTCATCGCTCGCTCATCGGCTCGCCGACTGCGCACGTAAATGTTGCAGTCGTCCGCGTATCTGGTGAACCGATGTCCGCGCGGCGGCTCTGCGTTCCCGCCAGCACCGAGTGGTTCGCACAGTACGAGCCGTCGGCTTAACCGTAACATCCGTCGCAGCGAACGCCCGCGAGCTGATTATTGCGCGTCGGTAACCTTCCCTTTCACAAACGTTACTTTGAGGTCCTTATATACATAAATCTGCTTGGGGCCCAGGTTGAGGATTTTGTCCGGCTGACCCAGGACCGAGGTCACTTGATCCGGCGTCTGTCCGATCTCCACCGTGGCTGGAGGGGCAGGCGGAGCCGCAGGAGCTGCTGCCGGGGCGTCGGCCGCCGGAGCATCGGCGGCTGCCGGCTGTTGATTCGCATCGCCCCCCGCCGCCTGGTCCGTTTTTCCGCTATCATCCGACTTCGCGGAATCATCTGCCTGCACTGTCAAAACCTCCGCGACCAAGCTCAATACCTGATCCGCGCTGAGGTTCGACCCTTTCGGGTAAAAGAATTTGAGCTGCGAGTAATACCGAATATCCTGATAAGCATCGGTGAACAAGCTGAAAAGAACGCCGTCGGGCTGCACGGCGATACTCGTCACCCAAAATTTCTCGCCGGTAACGAATTGCCGCCCCTGAACGGTCTGCGGCGGCGGATGTCCTATCAAGCTGCCAAAACCCTGCAGCTTTTGATGCACACCGTATGCCCCCTCGGAGAGCTTGCCGCCGCTATAGGTGTTCACCGGCGGTACTTGCGTCGAGGTGGGGTACATCAGCAGCTTATCTTTCTGCAGCACCAGCACCGCGCCTGCCGTGACGATGTCGCTCTTGTCGTCCGTCGGCTTGGTGAGCTGGTACTTCGCTTCCAGTTGACTCTGCACGGAACCCTGCGCGCCCGCCGTGAACCATGGAAAAATTCCCACAACCGCCAGGACGGCAATTTGCATCCGAATCGGAAGTCTCGCCTTCATTGATAACTTCTCCTTGGGCGTGGCATGCCCTGCAGTGGTCTTCGGAAATTGTAAGACTCGGTGTCTGCGTGCTTACCTCTAAAACCGCTCAAACGGAACCGGAGCGCCAGTCGATTTTCCGACCGACGCTCCGATCTCGTTTTCGGCAGTAAGGTGTTAGAATCTTGGCGCAGTAACTGCCAGATTTACTTTCGTACTTAGTCCTGACCGCTGGACCCCGCCTGCGATTGCACGTCAGCATCGGCCTTATCCGCATCCGCTTGCTGCGCCTCCAGCTCGCCCTTCACCGACGTATCCGGCTTCACCTGCCCATCGGGATTCGCGCGAGTCTTGGTGTCGGGAGCTGCCGGCAGTCCGTTCTTCCCTTGATTGTCCGCCAGCGTTTTGAGTCCGGAATCCAGCTGCTCGCGGAAGTGGTTGTGCATTTCCTGCAGGTCGTCAACGGCCATCGAGACTTGCGTACCCGACGCGCAGTCGGATTTCTGGCTGGCGCTCACCAGCACCTTCACGCTCTTGTTCGCATCCGGAGTGTCGTCAATTCGCGTGACCACGTCTCCGGCGGATAGCGAGCAGTCCTGCCCGTCCGGTCCCGTCTCGTTCAGCACATCGCTGACGATGAACGTGCGGTGGTTGGGATCCAGCGCCGCTGGAACCTCTTCGGGCGGGTTTGCGTTGGCAGACGTATCTGCCGCCGGCGCCGCTGCTGCTGCCGCGGGTTGGGGTGCTTGCGCCGCTGCTTGTTCGGCAGCCAGCTGCGCCTTCACTTCATCCGCGATCGCTTGCTTCACTTCGGGCGTCAGCGCTACACCGCCACCGCCGTTACTGGCATCCTGTTGTCCGCCCGCATCGCCTTGCGCAGCCGCGGCATTTGCGTTCGCCGCCGCCTGCGCTTCATACGCTGCCTGCAGGTTCTGGCTGATCACGTAGTCGGTCATCCAGAGCGCTGCTGTTGCATAAGCCGGATACGGATTGAAGTAATAGCCGTAGTATCCAAACCACGGCGCTCCACCCCATCCCCACGAGTAAACCACCGGCGCCGCCCACGGATTGTACGCCCAGCCGTAGAACCCTGGACCGTAGTAATAAGGCGACACATAGCCGTAGTAGTAGCCGCCATGGTAGTAGCCACCACGGTATCCATAAGCGTAGTACCGGCCGCCGCGATAGTAGGTTCGGCCCACATACCGGCCACCGTCGCGTCCTCGGTAACCGCGCTCGCCGTAGCCCCCGTGCCGCCCGGTGTTGACCAGCCGGCCGCCGCCCGGACGGGTTGACACGACCCTCGTGCTTCCGTGCGCCCCGTGAGTAATCGTCGCACCATGCGCGGTTTTGACCGAGGTAACTCGTCCGCCTGAAACGCGCGCCGTATTGCCACTCTTGGTGGTAACAGTCTTAGCTGGTGCCTTTGCAGCAGCACCCTTACCGGCGGATGCGCCCCCCTTGCCAGCTGTGTTCGTCGCGCCAGCCTTACCGGCTGCAGCCGTTGTGCCCTTACCGCCGGCCGTGGTTGTACCCTTTCCGGCGGTCGTCGTTGCTCCCTTGCCGGCAGTTGTGGTCGTCCCCTTGCCAGCCGTGGTCGTCGCCGCACCTTTACCAGCAGTGGTCGTCGTACCCTTGTTGGCCGTAGTAGTGGCACTCTTATTGGCTGTGGTTGTAGTCCCTTTGTTAGCCGTGGTCGTAGTGCCCTTATTCGCTGTGCTGGTAGTGGTTCCCTTACTGGCCGTGGTCGTAGTGCCCTTGTTGGCTGTGGTAGTGCCATGGTTGGCCGTCGTCGTGGTGCTGTGATTCGCCGTCGTCGTGGCGCTGTGATTCGCCGTCGTTGTGGTGCTGTGATTCGCCGTCGTCGTGGACCCGTGGCCGGCCGTTGAGGCGCCGCCGCCACTCGGATGCGAGGCCGGAGCCGACGGATGCGCCGCAGGAGCTGCCTTGGGCGCTGGCGCACTGCCCTTATTCTTCTGCCCCCAAGCCAGGCTGGGGACCGCGATCAGGCTTAGGATTAACAGCCACCTTGCTACGATCCTGGTGATGGGCTGGCTCGATTTCATCGTAACTCTCCTCATTGATGTGAAATGATGTGAAGTTCCTTCTCTTGACTTTACAGCCAAGCACCTGCGTTCCCCGAAAATTTCCCGACGCCTGCCATGTCAGGACATCCCACCATTGCCACGCTGACCTCGGCTTGTATAGACGCTATCGTCCGCTCTCAATCACTGTTTCAAGGGTTGCGCCAGCGCTGTCCGGAAGGATTGCATTCTGCAACGAGAATAATGGGCTGGTTGCGCATGACCTCCGCGCCGGATCGCCCCGAAGCGGCCCTCCAATTCACATTGCGCAAAAGCGCTTGAAAATCCGTCACGGCGGAAAAGATTTTCGCTCCGCCAGCCGATTCACGGGGACCGCCGCACTGCCGACCGCGATGACGCATCTTCGTGGCAGCCGCTCCAGGAGGGTGGCTTCCAGTCGGATTAGAAGCTATGGTCCAAGAACATAGGCCCGCCGCGCGTCCCTGTCAAGCCCGGAAAATCCTCCTGTCGCCCGTCGCTCACTTCTTTTCGCCCACGATGCTCACGTAGTCGCGCGATGCAAACTTCCCCTGCAGCAGCCTGTTTCACTCTGGCGCAAATGTCGTATTATGTCCGCAGCTTTCGGGCTCCCTGGACCGATCGTTCTCAAAACCGCAGAGGCCAAATGACCGACGACGTCACTGGCGCACGTAAAGGCGACTACCTGATCCTCGGCACGCTGGGCGCCGGAGGCATGGGCAAGGTCTACAAAGTCCGCAACACGCTTTCCGACCGCGTCGAAGCCATGAAAGTTCTGCTGCCCGATCTTTCCGAGCAGCAGGAACTCGCCGATCGTTTCTTGCGCGAAATAAAAGTTCTCGCCAGCCTGCACCATCCCAATATCGCCGAGCTGCGCACCGCGCTGACCATCGGCAATCAACTCGTCATGATCATGGAGTACGTCGAAGGCACCACGCTCGCCTGTCGCCTGCAGCAGGGCGACGTCCGCTACGCCGACGCGCTCGTCTATTTCGATCAAGTGCTCGCCGCTCTGGCCTGCGCCCATTCGCAAAGAATCGTGCATCGCGACATCAAGCCCGCCAACATCATGCTCGCTCCCTTCGGCGTCGTGAAGCTGATGGACTTCGGCATCGCGCGCTCCGGCAACGATATGGGCCTCACCATGACCGGCACCACGCTCGGCTCCGTGGCGTACATGTCGCCCGAACAAGTGCGCTGCGAACCTCTCGATGGCCGCTCCGATCTCTACTCCGTCGGCGTTTCGCTCTACGAGACCATCACCGGCCAGCGCCCCTACGTCAGCGACAACAACTTCGAAGTGATGCAAGCGCATCTGCAAGTGCCGCCGACCGCACCGATTGATCTGAAGCCGGATATTCCGCCCGGACTGAACCAGTTGATCCTCATGGCCATGGCCAAGAATCCCGCGCAGCGTTTCCAGACCGCCGACGCCATGCGCGGCGCGTTGCGCAGCGTCGCGCCCGTGCTGGGCGAACCAACTCCGTTTGCCCCGATCATTCCTCCCGAATCAACTCTCGACGTGGAAGCGCCGCAGACTTCGCGCCCTGCCACGCCCAGCGCTCCGCGTGCGGTCACCGCGCGGCCACTAACAGCTCAGCCCATCACGGCGCGTCCCGTAACCGCGCAGCCGCTTCGGCAGCCGCTCGCGCCCACCACGCCCGCCCCGCCGCTTGCGCCGACGATTCCGCTGGCTGGCTCGGCGCCGCATTACGCCCAACCACAAGCACCAGCTTCAGCGGTCGCAACGGCGCAAACGAACGCCGGTAATAGCCGCCCCCTGTACGTCACTCTCAGTGTTGTTATCGTGCTTCTAGTTTTGACTGCTGCTGGGTTTGGCGCGAAGCGTTGGATGGATGCGCGCTCATCGGAAAGTTCCGCCAGCACGCCGGCTGACAATTCGACGCCCGTAGTGGATGCGTCGCCTGCTCCAGTGACGCCGACGATGCAGCCTGTGCCCGCGGCGAATCCCGCCCCCAGCAAGCCCGCCGCGAACGCAAAGCCGCGCGTTACACCGCCACCGGCCGTGCAGAATCCATCGCCGCCGCAGCAGCAGCAGGTTGTGCAGCAGCCCGCTGTGCCGCAGCCGAGCGCGCCGCAGCAACCGTCAGCCACGCAGCCAGACCACCGCGCGGCCGAACAATCGGCGAGGAAGACTGTGGCATCTGCCGCGCAGCTTGCGGCATTGGAGCACGAGGAGTTCGACGACCTGGAGGCGCGCGACAATAAAGTGAACGCCCGCATCGCGGCGTTGCCGCAGCAACCTGGCGCGGATGTTGCTGTGCCACAGCAGATGGCGCGCAATGAATTGGTGCTCGCGCAACGAGCGCTGCAGCAGGGCGACATACAAAACGCCCAGAAGTATATGGAACAAGCGGACGCGGATATAGCTAAGGTCGAAAAGCTTCTCGGCCACTAGGCTTGATTTTGCTGGGTCCCGCGACGAGGCCGCGCACGGAAAGCTTTTGTAGCGGCGGTCTTCAGACCGCCATCGCTGGTCCGCGCAACACCGATGGCGCACTAAAGTGCGCCGCTACGAAATCAAATCCTTCGGCCGCACGCATTCTTCCGCAAGCTGCGAAGCTACTCTTTGGAAACGTTGACGAAATACAGATCCGTGGCCACATCGAATTCGTTTTTCTTCAGCGGCGTCTTCATCGTCTGCCAGTACGTGGTGGCCTGCACAACCTGCCAATCATTTTTCTTCCCCACGCGAATGGGCATGGCGAAATCCGGCTCGTCCGCCTGCCAGCGATAATCCACGGTCCCATCCGCTTCGTTGAATTTCAGCTCCAGCGTGGGAATCGCGGTGTGGCGCAGATACTGATCGAAGAGCGGCGTCAGATACATTCCAGTCTGCTGGTTAAAATACGCGACGACATCCTCCGTCATAATGTTCTGATATTTGAAATGCTGGTAGAAATCGTGGAGCAACGTCCACCAGCGCGCATCATCGTTCACCACGCTGCGCAAAGTGTTCAGGAAAAGCACGCCTTTAAAATACATATCCTGCGGCGGAGTAGCAGCGATGCCGCGCTCCGCAATGATCGGCTCGCGATTCTGCACCTTTGCCTTGTAACCATTGACGTACTTCAGCGCGTCTTCGTGCCCGAAAGTATATTCAACGTACAGAACTTCCAGATACGTGGTCCAGCCTTCGTGAATCCACATATCCGAACGGTCCGCCGCCGAAACGCTGTTGCCAAACCACTCGTGCCCGCTCTCATGAATGATGATGAAATCGAATTTCGGGCTGACGCCCACGCCCGTCCAGTCGCGCCCCAGATAGCCATTCGTGAAATGATTGCCGTAGGCCACCGCGCTCTGGTGCTCCATGCCAGCGTAGGGCACCTCCACAAGCTTGTAGCCGTCCTTCTTGAAAGGATACTCACCGAAATAATGCTGGTAGGCCTCGATCATTCCCTTCGCTTGCACGAATTGTTTTTTGGCTTTCTCCAGATCTTCGGGCAGCACGTAAAAATCCAGCGCTAGGTCGCCCAGCTGATCGGAAAAATGCACGTAGTCGCCGATGTTCAGCGCAACATCGTAACTATTGACGGGATATTGCACCAGCCAATCCCAGCGGGTGTAGCCATCGCCCAGATCCGTCTTGCCCACAAATTTTCCGTTGGAAACATCCACTAGTCCGTTGGGAATCGCGACGCTAATCTGCATGTTCTCGACTTCATCGCGCCACTGATCCTTGTTCGGCCACCAGACGCTCGCGCCAATGTCCTCGCACGCCGTGTAAATCCAAGGCCGCCCCGCCGGGTCTTTGCCGAAAGTAAAACCTCCGAAGCGCGCTGTCGTCAGCGGATGCCCGGAGTAATAAAAATCAATCGTGTATTCCTGCCCCGCGTGCAACGTCTCCGGAAAATCCACGAACACCGCGCCGGAATCGCGAACGTACGCGAGAGGAGTCGCGCCGAGAAGAATTTTGTCCACGTTGAGCGCCGAATGTAGGTCCAGTTGGATGCGCGTGCCGTCCTGCAGCATCTTGAAGCGAATGGAATTCTTGCCGCTGATGGTTTGCTTTCCCGGATCAACGCGAATGTCCAGATGATAGGAAAGCAAGTCGTTGTTGACGCGATAAGGCCCATAGGCTCCACGCAAAATGTCCGCGCGTGTCACTGGAGCGGGCGGTGGCGCTGTTGCGGTGGCGGGCGGACGCTGCCAAGCCGGTGAAGTGGCCGCAGGGACGGCCGGAGACGCCGTTTGCCAGGCTGCGGAACTCGATACGCCACCCGCACCAAACACCAGAAAAACCGCAACTTGCGCCAAGCGCCTGCAGAAATTCGATCGGATCATCCCTCAGCGTCTCCCCTGGCCGTCAGTGCCCGCTGCCATCGAAAAAATAACACGCCGAGAATGGTGGCGCCAGTGGCCGGGATACGCCCGATATGCCAACGTTCCTCACAGTGTAGGGTGTTCGCCCGATGGTCTCTTCAGCGCGATTCGGCAATATTGCGCCCGCTTAAGCAGCGCGCAACCCGAAGAATTTCAGCGTGCCACGAAAGAGCACGATTGCACCGCGGGCCAGCTCGTCCCACGACAGGATCCACACGCGAATGATCCTGCCGATGGTCCTGGTGATCCTGATTTTGGCTGCGCGGCGCGGCGCATCGCAATCAGCGGCAGCGCGGGATATCACAACCCGTCAGGCTCACCAGCGGCTACTTCGTCTGCTCTGCATCATTCTTTCTTCCGCCATGTCGAAAAGCCATCACCACGACGCCTGCTGAATCGGAATCAATCCCCGCGCGCTTTCCCGGCACGAAGCGCCACTGACGAAGCGCAACCAAGCTTTCGGTCGTAAGCGATTCTGACTGACTCAATACTTTCGCGGAACGGAGCTGACCGCCGGCCCCAACCACGTCGTACAGAATCACTCCGCCGTCCCGGCCCATCGTAGATGGAAACAATGGGTCAACGGTAACCACCGGCAACGCCGCTCGCTCGAGCCAAACTACCGAGGGTTCATCAAACTGGTGAACCGCTGGCGCCCGCTCGCGTCCCTCCAATTGCACAAATTGAAAAGTTATGCCCACTCGGGCCGCGACGGCCTGATCGCCAAGGCGAGCCGGATAAAAGCTCCAAGTTTGCACCGCGTCGAGGGCTTTCTCGAGAAAAGGCGACGTCCCGCGCACCACGCGTATTTGCATGAGCCTTCCGTGACTATCAATCAGCGAATCCAGAACTACCTCGCCCCCAAAAATTGCTTGCGACGGGAACGAGCAAGCCACCACCGAAAGCGGCGTGGGCGGCGAAAAACCTTCCGCTGGCTGCGCCGGGTCGCCGCTAGAAGAATTCGAATCTCCGGAAGTCGTGTGCCAGGTTATTTCTTTTTGCTTCAGCAGCGCGATCGCGTAATGCATCGGTACAGCCGCTCCCACGCCCGGCGCGCCCTCGTCCGCACCCACTAGAGTCGAGGCGGAGGTCGGTCGCAGCCACTGTCCCTCGATCAGGCCAACCACTTCGCGCGATCCGGCAGAGACCACCGGCGCGCCGCTTTGGCCCAGCCGGACTTTATGGTTGAAGAGAAACAATTCCGTGTCGCTTCGCCCCTTCTCCAGTTGCGAAAATCTGAAATCGAACACCTCTCCCGATGAGCGGTCATCCACCGATCCGTCCAGAGTGTAGGCGTCCAGCGGCTTGGGTGGACGCGTGGATGGAACAATCACACTCTCACTTTCCACGACCCAGTCGGATGTCAGAGGCAGATATCTCACTGTGTGTGGACCTTCGAACGGATTCGGCGTGGCTCGCAGGATGGCCACATCGTGAGAACGATCCACGATCACCAGCTCGGCTCGCACAAGCCGCGACCCTCCTGACGCATTGTGCAGCAGAATATATGCTTGGCCACCGCGCAACTGGCTCAGGACGTGCGCGGCCGTGACGAGATACCCTTGTTCGTTGATGAAGAAACCGTTTCCGTAGAAAAGGTAGTGATATCCCCGCTCCGAAGGAGATTGGTCCACCGGATAGACGATCGAACACACGGCATCCGAAAGCGCCGCATCGTCCGCTGGATTTTCGGCCGCCCCGTGAATTGCCGGAAGCGAGAAAACGCAGCCCAGTGCGAGCAGTGCTCCGACGATAGCTCCGCTGATGAGTTTCAATCGCATAACGACGCTAGCAGGACGCCTCTTCTGACCACAAATAGCGTAGCGCATCGCCCGCGCAGCACAATTGACCTTTGGGACAGTTCTGTCGTGGCAGGCAACTCCTTCATAGCGCCGCAATCGAAATCTGTCCGATGCGGTGACGCAGCGGCATCGAGGATTACACGGCGGCCAATTTTGGAGACCTGTGCGTGCTCTCGCTGTGGTGAAGATACCGATGTTCCAGGAATCCGATGCAAGAACTCAGGCGCGGTTCAACACCCTTGTCATGCGCGGCGGCTACACGGTAGAGTCTTTGGTGTTCTTGATCTAGAGACTAGGACCGGTCGCCCCAAAGTGGCAGGCGGCTTCCAGGACAAAGAGGAAATTTACTATGCGAGCGAAGCGCTTTTCGTTGGGACTTGGCATCGCGGTACTGTCATGCATGGCTGCCCTGTTGATCTTTTCCAGCCATCTGAAAGCCAGAAACGCCCTGGATTCTTCCTGGGGGTTCTCGGCGAGCAATCTCGACACCACTTGCAAGCCTTGCGACAATTTCTATCAATTCGCGATGGGTGGATGGATGAAAGACAATCCCATCCCGGCGGAATATGCCACCTGGGGCACCTTTACGCAATTGCGGGACAGTAATCTCAGCGCCATGCGCGCCATCCTCGAAGCCGCAGCCAAGTCCAACGCCGCACCCGGTTCTAACGAACAGAAGATCGGAGACTTCTACGCCAGCTGCATGGACACCAGCGCGATCGAGGCCGCCGGCCTGAAACCCATCGCCGGTGAACTCGCAGCGATCGACGCAATCAATGACCGAAAATCGCTGGACGCGGCCATCGTGCAGCTCCAGAGAGAAGGCGCCAGCGTGCTCTTCCGCTTCAGCTCCGCACAGGATATCAAGGACAGCACGCGTGTGATTGCGGCGGCCAGCCAGGGCGGCCTCGGCATGCCCGACCGCGATTACTATTTCCGCGACGATGATAAATCCAAGCAGCTGCGCGCGGACTACGAGCGGCACGTCGCGAAAATGCTCGAACTTGGCGGTGATGCGCCGGAGCAAGCGGCCGCCGAAGCCAAGACCGTGGTGACCATCGAAACAGCGCTGGCAAAAGCGTCTCGTACACGCGTCGAACTGCGGGACCCCGAAAAGAATTACAACCTGATGCCACTCACGGAAATGAAAACCCTCACCCCAGACTGGTCCTGGGAAAACTACCTGCACGCCGTCGGCGCTCCTCCCGTCGAACAAGTCAACGTGCGTCAACCCGAATTCTTCAAGGAGATGAACCAGGAACTCTCCAGCGTTTCACTGCCTGAATGGAAAGTTTATCTGCGCTGGCATGTGATCCACGACAGCGCTCCGGCCCTTCCCCAGCGATTCGTCGAGGAGAATTTCGATTTCTACGACAGAAAGTTGTCCGGAACCAAGGAAATACTGCCGCGCTGGAAGCGTTGCGTGCAGTCCACCGATCTGAACCTGGGCGAAGCTCTGGGACAAGTGTACGTTGAGAAGTACTTTCCGCCTGCCGCCAAAGCTCACGCCCAAGAACTGGTCAACAACCTGATCGCCGCGCTGCGCGACGACATCCCAACACTCTCTTGGATGGGGCCGGAAACCAAGAAAGAAGCCCTTGCCAAGCTCGAAGCTTTCAACGTGAAAATCGGCTATACCGATAAGTGGCGCGATTATTCGAAACTCATCGTTGACCGTGGTTCTTATGCCGCCAATGCGCGTCGCGGCATCCAATTCGAGTATGCCCGCCAGCTCGCCAAAATCGGCAAGCCGGTGGACCGAACCGAGTGGGGCATGACGCCTCCCACCGTGAACGCCTACTACAACTCCACCATGAACGAGATCGTTTTCCCCGCCGGCATTCTGCAACCTCCTTTCTACGATCCCAATGCCGACGACGCCGTGAATTACGGCGGCATCGGTGCGGTCATCGGGCATGAAATCAGCCACGGCTTTGACGATCAGGGCTCGAAATTTGACGGCAAAGGCAACCTGCACGAATGGTGGACCCCGGACGATCGCAAGAACTTCACCGAACATGCCGACTGCGTGGTGAACCAATTCAACGGCTACGAGGTGGAACCCGGCCTGCACGAGAACGGCAAGCTCGTGCTTGGCGAAAGCATTGGCGACCTCGGAGGCATATCCATTGCGTATGCTGCATACGAGAAATCCATCGAAGGCAAACGCCCGAAGGACATTGACGGCTTTACACCTGAACAGCGCTTCTTTCTAGGCTGGGCCCAAGTGTGGGGAACGAATCAAAGGGCGGAGGCAGCACGTCTGCAAACCAATACCGATCCGCACCCGCTCGCGCGCTTTCGCGGCAATGGTCCGCTCTCGAACATGGAAGCGTTTGCCAAGGCCTTCGGCTGCAAAAAGGGAGACGCGATGGTCCGAGAGCAGCTCTGCAAGATCTGGTAGCTACGCCGCCATGCGCTGATAATCGCGCGACTCCGCCGAAGCGGATCAAAAGATAAGCGGCCGACCGAGCAGCAGTAGCGGCACGCCATCCCGTGCCCGCGCTGCAAGTGTCCCGCTAGGCTTCCGTGGGCGGGTCTAAGACCCGTCCGCTGCAGCCATGCTGCAACCGCGCCTCGCTATCCGTGAAGCGAGTGCCAGCAGTGTTTCGCCGAGCGATGAATGAAGTATAGTGAACGAGGACCAGCAACATCGCTCTCGAATGACCTTCGAAGAAAACAACCTTCCGCTTTCAGACGCCGCGTGCCGGCGATTCTAGCCACTAGCCACTCATCACTAGCCACTGCATTTTTCAGCAACCAAGCCTTGACACCCACGCAACAGGAAGTAAACGGAACGCCACAGCAAAGCCGTGTCGCCCTCCTCGAATCACGCTGCAATGAACCCCGCAAAATCAGCTACAATAGGAATTTGTGCGCATCCCTCAGCACGCGCCAGTAATGGAGACAGAAGAGTTGCACACAGTCGAACCCATTCAGTGGACACCTGCCGGCGTCGTCATGCTCGACCAACTGAAGCTGCCTGCGGAAGTGGTCCATCACACCTACACGGATTATCGCGACGTCGCCAAAGCCATCAAGACGATGATCATTCGCGGCGCTCCGGCCATCGGAGTAGCCGCGGCCATGGGCATCGCACTGGGCGTGCAGCGCTCCGGAGCGAAAACGCTCGAAGAGTTGCGTGCCGAATTTCCCGTCATCTGCGAAACTCTCGCGCACACCCGCCCCACAGCCGTGGATCTTTTCTGGGCTATCGCGCGATTAAAGCGCCGCTTCGAAGAACTCGCGCTCGCTGCCTCGCGAAATGGCACGGCAGGCCTGGAAGGAATTCGCGCGGCGATGGTGCAGGAAGCGCTGCTCGTTCACGAAGAGCGCCGCGCAGGCGACCGCAGCATCGGAAAATTTGGCGCCGCGCTGATGCCCAAATCCGGCCGCGTCATGACCCAATGCAATGCCGGCGCGCTAGCCACCGCCGGAATCGGCACCGCGCTGGGCGTAATCCGCGTAGCGATTGAAGAAGGTAACCAGATCGAAGTTCTCGTGCCCGAAACGCGCCCCTTTCTTCAAGGTTCGCGCCTCACCGCGTGGGAACTCAATGCAGACGGCATCCCGCTCACGCTGATCACCGACAACATGGTTGGCCACTTCCTCAGGACCGGCGGAGTCGCCGCCGTAGTAGTAGGCGCCGATCGCATCGCCGCCAACGGCGACACCGCCAACAAAATCGGCACCTACGGAATCGCAGTCCTGGCCAAAGAAAATGGCGTCCCGTTCTACGTCGCCGCCCCCATCTCCACCATTGACCTTTCGTTAGACAGCGGCGATCAAATTCCCATCGAAGAGCGCTCCCCCGCAGAAGTCACGCACGCAGCCGGCATCCGCACCGCCCCAGACGTCCGCGCCGCCCACCCCGCCTTCGACGT
>Ga0209773_10000336_pt1 | contig 14764 bp, 11 predicted proteins | sample BogFormECP14_OM1_FD_188244 | JGI IMG/M metagenome (GOLD analysis project Ga0209773, IMG submission 188244) | Bog forest soil microbial communities from Calvert Island, British Columbia, Canada - ECP14_OM1 (SPAdes) (version 2) | ecosystem: Environmental > Aquatic > Freshwater > Wetlands > Bog ... | reverse complement strand
CGCCCTGCATCGCCGAGGAGAACAAGCGAAATTACGATCAATTCAAATATATCGTCGCAAACAATCTGAATACCAAAGCGGGGCTGGCGGCGGCCTTCGCCAAATCCTTCAAAGTCGCGATGCCGACGACGGCGATCGCGGTCAAGGGCGACTGGGTCCCCGTGCAGACGCTGCTGCAATGGATCCCCGAACTGAGCGATATCGGCAATATCGAGAAACTCTACTATACGACCACCGCCGCTTCCGTCGAATACGCCCTGCTGTCGCTGCATGTCAGCAGCCGGCAAAACGCGAACTGGGTTTGAGGGACATTCGAACATCAAATGAATCCGGGGCGCTGCGACACCATGGGATGTTTCGACAGCTTCGGCGCCGAAATTCCCGCGGTTCCCCCGAACAAGGCGGCAGTCAACACGCAATACGGCGCCTGTCCCAAGACAAAGCCGCTGAAGACGTTGATGGACAATGCAAATCTTTCGCCGGTTTGGGAGAATTACTGTCTGAAATCGACCGAGGTGGACTATGACGCCGCGGACGGGACTCCCTACGTGCTCGGCAACTCGGTCATCGAGCGGATCGTGGGCAATGGAGCCATCTCCGCCGCGTCCTGCATCGCTTGCCACGTCTACGCCTCGTTCGGATCGAACGGCAGTCCGACCGCCAGCGCGACGGCGATGCTTCCCTATAACCCGACCGGCAATCCGGTCCCCAGCGTATTGGCGGGATCGCTGCAATTCGACTTCATGTGGGGCCTGCTGATGGCGCCGTGATTTCAAAAGGGACGTTTCGCATCGTCGCCGACGCCCGCCCCTCAAATCGTAGTTTCCATCCTCGTATCATGATCCCGACGGGACGCCCCTCCCCGCCTCTTGCGGGCAGGAAGTGCGACCGGCGCCGCGCTTCTCGGGCTCATTCGATTGTGCATGATGCCGCGGTAACGCGCGGAAGCGAAAAATGCGCCATTTCTCCGTTGTCGAAGCGCCGGGCGACAATATCGTCAACGCCTTTCTGCAAGACGAATTTCGCTTCGAGATTGCAGGTGCTCTTTCCGTCCGTCGTGATCGACAAGGTAAAGGCAAACTGTCTGCCCATCGAGATTCGTTGTAAGCTGTGCGATCCCAAAACTCGCCAGGAAACTTTGGCGTTCTTCTCTCCCAACGTCTGGTTACTGGCGCCACTCGGGCCCGAGATGTTCAGGGTTCCACGATCGTTGCGCAGCGCGGTTCTCGACCAATGTTCGGAGATGTTATGCTTGCCGGAGAGCGTGATCGTGAATTCGGTGTCAAAGACAATGTTCCGCGCCTCATCCGGCGCGAGACGGTCGCGCACGGATATGATCTTCCCATGAATGGTCGTAGGCGCCTCTTCACCGAGCGCTGGCGCGGCGACGGCGAGAAATAAAGGCAATGCGAGTCGGCAGCGCATTGGTTGCCCTCGTAGAAAGGCCGGAGCTTCCGGCGAGGAGGTTAGCAGAAAAACGCGCCGGGAGCCATCGCCGGGTTAGCGCCACGCGCCATTCCTGAGCTACCCTCGGCGCACCGTGGAGTGTCGGGGCGCCACGGCCGGCAAAGGAGATTTCGCGCATGACCAAGGAACTTCCGGGACACGCCGAAATCGTGATCGTCGGCGGCGGGGTGGTCGGCGCCTCGATCGTCTATCTGTGCTCCGCGCCCCTCGCCGCACCGTCGTCCGGCGAGCGCATCGGCACACGACGGCCGCGAGTCTACTCGTCCGGGACCAGATCGAAATCGGACTACAAATCCCGATACCGACCGTCGAGCCACTTCCAGACCGGTTCCCGGTCTCGCAGTCAGCGCAACGCGTGTCTGGCGACCAGAGTCAGGCATTCCTTCCGGTTGTGGCGCTTTGGCGCCCGTTGCCGTTCCCTCTTCACGTCGCCCGCCAACTCCTTCAAATGCTCGAGCGCAACTTCGTCGTCTTCGTCGCTGAAGTATAGTTCGAGCGCGTACGAGAGGTCGGATGGCCAGGATTTCCTCGAGGATGCGGCATCATTTGCCCTCGCGATCGGCGCCCGCGACGGCGAAAGAAGCGGGCGGCTCGCCGCGCTGACTGCGCTCCCACATCGTGCGGTAGGCGCTCTCGATGTTCCGGCGAAAGCGATCGGTGTCGAACAGCGGAAATGTCAGTCGGTTTCGAGCCAGCTTCGCCTTGATTGCGGTGAGCGCACTCTCGTCGCGCGCCAGCCGGAGCGCCGTGGCCTCGTAGCCTTCGAGGTCGTCCGTGATCAGTTCCGGCAGCCCTACGGCCTTCAGGAGGCTGCCGGCGACGCGCCCCGCGAAGCTCGAACCGAGCATCGTCAGCACCGGCAACCCGGCCCAGAGGGCGTCGCTCGCCGTCGTATGGGCGTTATACGGCGTGGTGTCGAGGCAGAGGTCGGCCAAGCGAAGCCGCGCCAGGTGATCCGCATTCTTGATCAAGGGAGCGAACACCAGCCTGTTCGCAGCGACGCCTCGCAGTTCGGCGTTCCGCCGCAAGTTGCGCGTGGCGGCCGCGTCGCAGTCCAGCAGCCAGAGCACGCTGCCCTCGACCTCGAGCAGCAGGCGCATCCAGACGTCGAAAACGGCTGGCGTGAATTTGTAGCAGCTGTTGAAGCAGCAGAACACAAATCCGCTCTCCGGCAACCCGGCTTCGCGCCGAGTCGGAGCGCTCGGGGCGATGGGCCGGTTGGAGTCGTTGGCTTGGTACGAATGCGGCAGGTATACGACCTTTTCTGTGTAGCATGCGCGCTGATCGTCGGGAATCACCAGCGCATCAGCGATGATGTAGTCGATATGAGCGGCGCCCATAGTACCGGGATAACCGAGATAGGCGACCTGGACCGGACTGGGGCGGAACGCCAGAATTCCGGGCCGGCAGTCCTGGGTGTAGCCCTTCAGATCGACCGCGATGTCGATTTCCAATCGCCTCATGAGCAGCGCCGTCTGTCTGTCGCTTTGACCGCGGACATCGATGAAACGTCCGAACGCGCCCTTCAGTCGTTTTCTCTTCTCGTCCTCGCTGTCGGGACCGTAGGAAATTGCCGTGGTTTCGAAACGCGCTTGGTCGTGAGCCTCGAACAGACCCAGCATCAATTCAGAGGTGGCGGAATTGTGATAATCCGCCGATAGGTAAGCGACTCGAATTCGTTCGTGGGGACGCCATTCATCCCTTCCCATCGAGGATTTCGGCGTGGGAAACTTGTGATCGCCGTAGGTTCGCGCGCACCGCAATTGATCGCTCGACGATTCGGAGATGGTCAGGAAATTGAACGGATAAACGGCGCGCCGACCTGCGGCGACCTCTTTCTTGATCGTCTCTACTACCTGTTCATAGTCTCGCCAATCGCAGCAGCGGAGTTTGGAGTCAAACAATTCGCCTCGGGCGTATTCGTAGTCTGGCTGTACGTTCAGCAAGTGTTGCAAGTCCGCGATCGCGTCCTCGTGACGATCGAGTGCGCGCAACACGTTGCCGCGGTTGTTGAGGGCGTGGGCGTAGTTGGGCATGATCGCCAGCGCGCGATCGTAGGAGACGAGCGCGTCCGAATAACGGTTGAGCGCACAAAGAACGTTGGCGCGGTTGTTGAGGACCTCGGCGTCGTTCGGCTGGATCGCCAGCGCGCGGTCGTAGCTGGCGAGCGCTTCACCCAGACGATGGAGCTCGTACAGCGCATTCCCGCGATTGTTGAGGGCGTCGACATCTCCTGGGTCGATTGCGATCGCGGCGCCGTAGGCGTCGACCGCCTCGTCGAATCGGCCGAGCGCCGCGAGCGCGACGCCGAGATTGTTGTGTGGCGCGGCGGCGTACTGGTTGATCGCGATCGATTTCTTGATCCACTCGACCCCGCGCGGGGGGTCGTTCTCCTGGACGCACAGGATGCCCAGCCTATGCATCGCCTCGGCGTCCTGGGGATTCGCCGACAGCGCCTCGAGATAGAGCGCCCTCGCCCGATCCAGCCGACCTTCGCGCTGCCAGCGCTTGCCTTCCTCGGTAAAGCGGGCAGAAGCTCCCGCGCCGGCCTGCGCCGGTTTGCCCATCGCTCGACGCTGCTTACGGTTCACTGGCGGTCGCTGTTGATCTTGCGCACGGAGCCACGACGGCTCGCGCGGTTCGTGGCTGCGCATCGCCAACCGCGGCGACAGGAGGTTCTCGCCGCGCTCCGCGCCGACACGACGATCGATCTGCGCCTACCGCAAAGCGTCGTCGCGGGCGCCTCGCTCGCCAACGCGCGATACGCGACCGAGGAGCTGGAGGAGACCGCCAAGCTGTTCCTGATGCTGCGCTCGCTGCCGATCCGGCCGCTGACGCCGGCGCAGGTCGGGGAATTGAGGGAAAAATACAATTTACGATAGTGTATCACGAGGGCTCCAAGCTTTTTGCCAAGCATTTCCAAATCTAAGCTGTTTCTCTCCAAGCTTTTCCAAAGATTCCTTTGGCGGTTTTGAGGGATTTCAAGGGTTTGCAGTAGATAAAAATCAAAACTGTCCACCTCCGCCCGGGCCGGCGGCAGGCCCTCGGCCGGGGCGCGGCGCAACGTCTCACGGGGCTGACATTTGGAACACCATGACTTGAGCCTATAGCAAGCATTTTTATTTTCGCATTGAAAATAGCGCCGCAGATTCCACGATCGAAGAAAATGCGCTGGGCCTGGCAATCCTCGGCTTCGTCATGCCGTAGACTCGTGACCCCCCACCGTCATGGCGGGGCTTGTCCCGGCCATCCACGTCGGGAGGCGCCGGCTAGTTTCGGGTTGGCCGGAAGCTGAACCACGTGGATGGCCGGGACAAGCCCGGCCATGACGGAAAAAGCGGTTCGTGAAACCCCCGCAGCTTATCCTAGCGCCTGTGCCCCCAACGCCCTCCGCGTAAAAACGGGGACGGAATTGCGCGTGGTGGCGGCGCGCGCATAAATGAGGTTATCTCGGCTCGGCGCCGCCCTTTCCCTCGGCGCGTGGACTGCGAGCCCCGATGACAAAACCCCTGCCCTCGCACGCCGAAATCGTCATCGTCGGCGGCGGGGTGCTCGGCGCCTCGATCGCCTACCATCTGACGAAGCTCGGCAAGCGCGACGTCGTGTTGCTGGAGCGCAAGCGCCTGACCTGCGGCACGACCTGGCACGCCGCCGGCCTCGTCGGCCAATTGCGCGCGACCGCCAATCTGACCAAGCTCGCGCAATATACGACGGGCCTCTATGCCGGCCTGGAAGCGGAGACTGGCCAAGCGACCGGGTTCCTGCAACGCGGCAGCATTTCGATCGCCACCAATTCCGAGCGGCTGGAGGAGCTGAAGCGCGGCGCCGCGATGGCCAAGACCTTTAGGCTCGAAGTGCACGAGGTCTCCCCGAGCGAAATCAAGGCGAAATGGCCGTTGCTCGAGGTCGACGACATCGCCGGCGGCGTCTTCCTGCCCAACGACGGCCAGACCAATCCGATCGACACCACGATGGCGCTGATCAAAGGCGCGACGATGCGCGGCGCGCGCGTGTTCGAGAACGTGAAAGTGACGTCGATTAGGTCGGACGGCAAGCGCGCGCGGGGCGTCGTGACGGACGAGGGCGAGATCGCGGCGGACGCCGTCGTGCTCGCGACCGGTCTCTGGACGCGGGCGCTGGCGAAGAGCTGCGGCGTCAGCGCGCCGCTGCAGGCCTGCGAGCATTTCTACATCGTCACCGAGCCGTTCCCCGGCCTTGCGCCCGATCTGCCGGTGCTGCGCGATCCCGACCATTGCGCGTACTACAAGGAGGATGCCGGCAAGCTGCTGCTCGGCGCGTTCGAACCCGACGCCAAGCCCTGGGCGCTCGACGGAATTCCCGAGGACTTCGAATTCGCCGAGCTGCCCGAGGATTTCGAGCATTTCACGCCCATCCTCGAGGCGGCGATGCGACGCCTGCCGGCCTTGGGACTCGTCGGCATCCGGAAATTCTTCAACGGCCCGGAGAGTTTTACACCCGACGTGCGCTACATGCTCGGCGAGGCGCCGGAGCTAGAGCGGCTCTATGTCGCGGCCGGCTTCAACTCGATCGGCATCCAGTCGGCCGGCGGCGCCGGCAAGGCGCTCGCCGAGTGGATCATCGACGGCCATCCGCCGATGGACCTCTGGGACATCGACATCCGCCGCTTGCAACCGTTCCAGGCGAACAAAGCCTATCTCGGCGCGCGGGTGACCGAATCGCTCGGCCTGCTCTACGCCATGCACTGGCCCTACCGGCAGTTCGAGACCGCGCGCAACGTGCGGCTTTCGCCGCTGCATCAGCGGCTCGCCGAGCGCGGCGCCTGTTTCGGCGAGGTCGCCGGCTGGGAGCGCGCCAACTGGTTCGCGCCCGAGGCCGAGAAGGCGTCCTATGCCTATAGCTACTTCAGGCAGAACTGGTTCGCGCATTCCGCCGCCGAGCATCGCGCGGTGCGCGAGGCGGTCGCGATGTTCGACATGACCTCGTTCGGCAAGTGTCTGTTACAGGGTCGCGACGCGGAAAGGGTGTTGCAGCGGATTTGCGCCAACGACATCGCCGTCCCGCCGGGCCGCGTCGTCTACACGCAGTGGCTCAACGAGCGCGGAGGCATCGAGGCGGATTTGACGGTGACGCGGCTTTCCGAGCGGGCGTTCCTGATCGTGACGGCGGGCGCGACCGCGCGGCGCGATTTCGCCTGGCTGAAGCGTCACACGCCGGAGGACGCGCATTGCTTCGCGACCGACGTGACCTCGGGCCTTGCCGTGCTGAGCGTGATGGGGCCGAATTCGCGGGCGCTCTTGAGCGCGGTGTCGCCCGATGACTTTTGCAACGCGGCGTTCCCTTTCGCAAGCAGCCGCGAGATCGAAATCGGCGCGGCGCGGGTGCGCGCCAGCCGCATCACCTATGTCGGCGAACTCGGCTGGGAGCTCTATGTCCCCTCCGAATTCGCCGTCGGCGTCTTCGACGCCATCGTGACGGCCGGCGCGCCATTCGGGCTGAAACTCGCCGGCCTGCACGCGCTGGACTCCTGCCGGATCGAGAAGGCCTACCGCCATTGGGGGCACGATATCTCCGACGAGGACACGCCCATCGAGGCGGGGCTCAATTTCGCGGTCAAGCTGAACAAGGGCGTCGACTTCATCGGCCGCGACGCGCTGCTGCGTAGGCGCGAGGCGCCCGCGACGAAGCGCCTGCTGCAATTCGGCTTAAGCGATCCCGAGCCCCTGCTTTACGGAAATGAGCCGATCTGGCTCGACAAGTCGATCGTCGGGCGCACGACTTCGGGCGCCTATGGCCATACGCTCGGCGCCGCGATCGCGCTCGGCTACATCGAACACCCCGAAGTCGCGACGCGCGGATTTGCCGAGGCCGCGGGGTTCGAGATCGAAGTCGCGGGACGGCGAATCGCCGCGCGCGCGAGCCTTGCGCCGATGTACGATCCCAAGGGCGAGCGGATCAGGGGAGGGGCAAAAGTCCGCGCGCCGCTGTAGACGCGGTCGCTGACCGCGTCGGTTCAGCTTGGTGGACTCTCGGGAAATGAGGCGCTCTACGACAGCCGCGCTCAGCGAGCGCGGCTACAATTCCTCTTACGCTATGCCCCGCCGTGTTCGCCGTCCGCTCGTCCGATCAAAGTGAGTTTGGCGCGATCGCAGAACAGCCGGTCCGCCGTGCGCCCCACGGCTCCCGCGCTCTCGAGCGAAGCAAGCGCAGCGTTGATCTTGGGGCGGCTGGCGCCGAGGAGCAGCGCCAATTCACTTTGGGAATATCGAAGCTCGAGGGAAACCCGCCGTCCCGCCGGGGCCTGGCGATCTCCGATCGCCAGCAGGAGAAACCGCGCCAGACGAACGTCGAGCGGATAGAGCGCCACGTCTTCGAGCCGATCGCTGACATTGCGAAGCCGCGCGCACAGGAACGAGATGACGACGTCGGAAATGCCGGGGCTTCTGTGACGAAGGCGGTGAAAAACATTTCGCTCGAGACCATAGACTGTCGTTCGCACGAGCGCGGTCGCTTCGGCGCTGCGCGGCAGGTCGTCGAGCACGGCAATTTCGCCGAAGAGAGCGCCCGGCCCGATGATTTCGAAACTGAGCTCGCGGCCCTCGCTGGTTGCGACCGCGATCCGGACCTGTCCCTCCGCCACCACGTAGAGATAAGTCCCCGCGTCTCCGCGCGCGAACACCATTTCGCCCTTCTCGAATTGCCGCTCGCGAAAGCTCTCGGCGAAGACCGCGAGGTCGTCAGGCGCAAAATCCCTGAACAGGTTCGCGCCTTTGAGGAGTTCGACGATTCGCTGGGTCGCAGGATTTGACGACATGGCGATCCGATGCGTCCCGAGGACCAGCGCCGACGATTGGGCGCTGCCTGGTGGGCTAGGTAACGAGCCGCGTGGGAATTGCAACACCCCGAGTTCGGCAATACCCGATCGCGAGCGACAGCGGGTCTCCCGCCGCCGGAACAAGCGTGGTACACGAGTTGATCATGAACATCCACGTTTCCACCGAAACCGTCGACGACCGCATCGCCGCTCTCTGCGCGGGGCAGCCGCCCGATCATTCGCTGCGACAGGCCTTCTACAACGATTCCGAGATTTTCGAGGCCGACATCGAGCGGCTATTCCTCCGCCACTGGCTGTGCGCGGGACACGAGAGCCTCGCGCCGAACCCCGGCGACTATTTCCTCTACGAGATGGCCAAAGAGTCGATCATCATCATCCGCGGGCAGGACCAGGGATTGCGCGCTTTCGCCAACGTCTGCCGGCATCGCGGCTCGCGCATTTGCCTGAAGAGCGAGGGCCGGGCGAGCGTGCTGGTGTGTCCCTATCACGCCTGGGCCTATAATCTCGACGGTTCGCTGCGCTCGGCGCGATACATGGCGGGCGATTTCGACGCCAAGGCGCACGGGCTGAAATCGATCCACCTGCGCGTGATCGAAGGCCTCGTGCTGATCTCCTTCGCCGAACATCCGCTCGATCTCGGCCACGCCGAAGCCGCGCTGCACGCCGCCTACGGCCCCTACGGGTGGGCAAACGCCAAGGTCGCGCATCGCGAACTTTATCCTATCCAAGCCAACTGGAAGCTCGCAGTCGAGAATTATCTCGAATGCTACCATTGCGGCCCCGCGCACAAGGAATATTCAAGGCTTCACGCGCTGGAGCAGCCCGCCGAGCAGATCGCCGGGTTGAACGCCGCGATGGAGGCGCGCACCTGCGCGCTCGGCGTCGATGTCGGAACGATCACGCGCTGGCTCCCCTCCTCGAGCGGCGAGCCGCCGATCATGTGCTTTCGCTATGCGCTCTACGACGGCGTCAAGACCGGCAGCGAGGACGGCTCGCCGCTCGCGCCGCTGATGGGCGAGTTCAAGGACTACGACGGCGGCGTCACTTCGACGCACTTCGGCCCGGCAAGCTTCTTCGTCGCCTACGCCGACCATGGCGTGATCTACCGCTTCATGCCGCTGACGGTCTCGACCTGCGCGATGGAGGTGATCTGGCTGGTGCGCGGCGACGCACGCGAGGGCGTCGATTACGACAGGGACAAGCTGACCTGGCTCTGGCGCGTGACGAGCGAAGCAGACAAGCGCATCACCGAAGACAATCAGGCCGGCGTCAATTCCCGCTACTATACGCCCGGCCCCTACGCCCCGATGGAGCCGAACGCGAAGCGGTACATCGCGTGGTATCTCGGGGAGGTGGCGAGCGCCGAAAACGGGCCGAGATAGGCCGGCGCCGGATCCCTTCTCCCGCTCTTGCGGGAGAAGGTGGCGCGCAGCGCCGGATGAGGGTCGTCGTAATTGCCACGCCCCTCACCCCGACCCTCTCCCGCAAGAGCGGGAGAGGGGGCCCTACCCGAACCGAAACCCCGAAATCGTCTTGCCTCCGATCACGTCATGGAACGCTCGGACGCCGCGGCTGTCCGCCGCCGCGCCCGCCGCGACCATCAGCGGCAGCAGGTGCTCTTCGCGCGGGTGGCACTCGCGCGCGAACGGCGCCTTGGTCCAATGGGTCAGGCTCTCCTCGCGCGCCTTCGGATCGGGCGCGGTCGCGGCCTCCCCCAGCCAGGCGTCGAACCCCTCGGAGGCGCGCCCGTCGCCGTCCCGGAAGTGCCGGAGGTCGTGGTACGACATGCCGCTGCCGACGATCACGACGCCTTCGTCGCGCAGCGGCGCCAAGGCCTCGCCGACCGCTAGATGTAGCGCCGGATCGAGATCGCGCTGCAGCGAAATCATGACGACGGGAATTTGCGCCCCCGGATCGACAATGAGGAACGGCACGAACACGCCGTGGTCAAAGCCGCGCTCGCCGTCGGTCGCGACCGGCAGGTCGGCGCCGGCGATCAGATCTTTCGCCCGGCCGGCCAGCTCGGGAGCGCCGGGCGCAGGATATTTCAGCTCGTAGGTGTGCTTGGGAAAGCCGTAATAATCGTACAGCATGCCGGGAGCGGCCGCGATGCTGACGGTGGGTTTCTCCGTCTCCCAATGCGCGGTGCATACGACGAACGCCTTCGGCGGCGCTGGCAGGCTCTCGACGACGCCTGCCAGGAATTCGCGCAACTTGTCCCAGGCGTGCGGCCCGAACGGCGGCGAAGGCTCCATCCAGAAGCAGGGCCCGCCGCCGTGCGGCAGAAAGAATGTCGGCTGTCGGGTAGAGGTCATGGCGCCGGGCTCGCTCGGTCAAATTCTCGCGAACTAACCTAACGCTTCCGTCTGCTTCGGCAAGAGCCGTTGCGCGTGTCGTTCGAATCCTGTCAGGTGGCGCCGACGTCGCCCAGTACGACGGCGCGCGTTCAGGGAGCGGAACAGATGCCAGAAATCGAGACGCGCACCATGAGCAAGGTCGCCTGGCGCCTCGTGCCTTTCTTGATGCTCTGCTACTTCATCGCCTATCTCGACCGCGTCAACGTCGGCTTCGCCGGGGCGTCGATGTCGAAGGACCTCGGCCTTTCCGCCGGTGTCTTCGGCGGCGCGGCGGGCATTTTCTTCATTGCCTATTTCTTCTTCGAAGTGCCCAGCAACATGGCGCTCGACCGCTTCGGCGCCCGCATCTGGATCGCGCGAATCATGCTGACCTGGGGACTGGTCGCCGGCGCGCAAGCCTTCGTGACCGGCGAATACAGCCTTAAATTCATGCGACTGCTGCTCGGCGTCGCCGAAGCCGGCTTTTTCCCCGGCATCATCTTTTTCCTGACGCTCTGGTTCCCCTCGGCCTACCGCGCCCGCATCGTCGGCCTCTTCATGTTCGCGATCCCGATCTCGACCGTGATCGGCGCGCCGATCTCGGGCCTGATCCTGAACTTGGACGGGTTCCAGGGGCTTCACGGCTGGCAATGGATGTTCCTGATCCAGGCGCTGCCTGCGCTGCTGATGTCGCTCGCCGTGCTCTTTTATCTCACCGACCGTCCTCGCCACGCCAGCTGGCTCGAACCAGCCGAGAGCGAATGGTTGCAGGCTCGCCTCGACGCCGAGCGCGCAACGCGCGAGCGCCTCGGCGCGGCGTCGTGGCTGCAGTCGATGCTCGACCCGCGCGTGGTCGCGCTCGGCTTCGTCTACATGGGCTGCAACATCCCGCAATATGGCCTCAGCTTCTTCCTGCCGCAGATCGTCAAGGCGTTCGGCGGCCTGAGCAACATCCAGATCGGCGTGATCACCGCCCTGCCCTACGCCGTCGGCGCGATCGGCATGATTCTCTGGAGCCGTCATTCCGACGCCACCGGCGAGCGCAAATGGCACGCGATCATCCCTCTCTTGGTGATCGTTCTCGGCCTGATGCTCGCCGCGAACACGCCCGACCCGACCTTGAAGATGGTCTTCCTCTGCGTCGCAGGCTTCGGGTTCTTCGCGGTGTTGCCGGTCTTTTGGACCCTGCCGACATCGTTCCTGAGCGGCGCCGGCGCGGCGGCGGGGATCGCGGCGGTAAATTCGATCGGCAATCTCGGCGGCTATTTCGGCCCGCAGGTGTTCGGCTGGCTGAAGGACCTCACGGGCGCCGAATTCGCCGGTATGGCGTTCCTGGCGGTCTGCGCCCTGATCGGCGCCGGCATCGTGTTCCTGCTGGGCCACGATCCCGCGTTGGAAAAGCCGGCCCCAGCGCTTTGAACGGGCCGGCCGGCGTAGCCCGGCGCAGAATTTGGAGAGGCCGCGCGCCTCTGCTATAGCGGCAAAAATTCGGCGCCGTGAACGCGGGCGCCGGCTGGAGCGGCCGATGAACTATTGCGATTTAGTCGCGTTGGAGCGCACCCCGCTCGAACGGGACCCTTTCGAATATGTCGTCGTTCCGGATTTTTTGAAGAGCGATCGATTTCCCGAAGTGCTCGCCGATTACCCAGAAGTGCCCGGCCCCGGCTCGCATCCTCCGGCCGAGCTCTCGATCCGGGGACATTTCAAGGCGCTGATCGAAGAATTGCGCGGCCCCGAATTCCGGGCCGCGATCGAACGCAAGTTCGAAATCGACCTCACGGACCGGCCGACCATGTATACCGTGCGCGGCTTCGTGTGGGAGAAGGACGGCGAGATCCATACCGATTCCGTCACCAAGATCATCACCGTGCTGCTCTACATGAACGAGCGCTGGCAGGAGGACGCGGGCCGGCTGCGGCTGCTGCGCTCGCCGAATGATCTCGAGGACTACGCCGCCGAAGTGCCCCCCTACGGCGGCACGCTGCTGGTCTTCAGACGGTCGGATAATTCCTGGCATGGGCACAAGCCGTTTGTTGGCCCGCGCCGCGCGGTGCAGCTCAACTGGGTGACCACGCAGGACGTCGCCGACCACGAGCAGCTACGGCACCAGTTCGCGACAAAACTCAAGAAGTTCAAGAATATGTTCATTTCGAGTTCAGCCTCGTTAGGCCATTGAAGACGCGGTCGCGACGCTTCGCGGCGATGCGGAAGGGGCTCTGGCGTCGGGGCAACCTGCAGCGGCCAGAGTGAAGTTGGAGGAACTTGCCATGATGAAGGTTTCCATTGGGGCCGGTTTGTCGGCTCTTCTCGTCGTCGGGCTGCTCGGCTTTGGCGGCGTCGGCGCGGCGAGCGCCGCGAGCGTGATGAAGCAGTGCGGCGACGACTGGAAGGCCGCCAAGGCGGCCGGCACGACCAACGGCCAAACCTGGCAGGAATTCCTAAAGAGCTGCAGGGCGCAGAAGGAAGGCGCCGCGGCGCCCGCCCCCGCCCCCGCGGCGGCGCCAGCCGCCGCCGCTCCGGCGCTCGCGCCGACGCCGACGCCTCAGCCGATCAAGCCCGCCGCCGCGCCCATCAAGCCGGCGCCCAAGCCGGTGAAAACCGCCGCCGCGCCGACCGGCGCCGGCGAGTTCACCACCGAGGCCGAGGCCAAGGGCCGTTGCCCGAGCGACACCGTCGTCTGGGTGAACACGAAATCGCACAAGTACCACTACGCCGGCCACAGGAGCTACGGCACGACGAAGCAAGGCGCGTATATGTGCGAAGCCGACGCCAACGCGGCCGGCGACGTCGCCGCCAAGGGCGAAAAGCCGAAGTCGTAATCGACCGCCCTCGCCGGGCCGCCGACGCCGCTTCGCAGATCCGGAGCGAGGCGGCGTATTTCGCTGGGGAGCGGTGCATGCCCGAAAATTGCTGCCATCCCATCGGCGCCCACAAGCGCCTCCGCATCCCCGACACCTACGTCTCGAGCCTGATGCTGGATCGCGCGCTCGACGCGATCGAAAAGCGCGTCGGCACGATCGACCGCGACCACGACATCCCCTACCTCGCCGGCTATTCCCTCGACGGCAAGCGCATCTACATCGACCGCCATCTTCCGCCGACTTTCAAGTTTCGCGGCCGCGAGGTTGCCGTCGACCGCTATCTCCTGCTGCACGAGGAGGTCGAGAAGACGCTGATCGACCAGCTCAAACTGCACTATCAACACGCGCACCAGATCGCGACTCGCGCCGAGGAAGCGGCGGTCCGCGCCGACGGAATCTCCTGGCGGGCCTATGACCGCTTCATGCAGCAATATGTGAAGACCGCCGGCGACGAGCGGCTCGACAAGGTGCCCGACGACCTCGACCTCAAACCCTATCGCGACGAACACGATTACGAACTGATGCGCCGCATGCGCGACGCCGCCGCCGATCCGGCTCACGAAGCTCACATGGATACGGCGCTGCGCCGGCGCCTCGACAACGCGCTGGCGGCGCATCCTGCGAAGGCGGAAGTCGCCAAACCCGTCAAAGCGAAACTGTAGCCGCGCTCGCTGAGCGCGGCCGTCGTAGACGCGTCATTTTCCGAGCGCCAACGAAACGGAACCCACGCGGTCGGCGACCGCGTCCACAGCTGCCAACTCATAAAGCTCGAGCGCGCGCTCCTTGCCGCGCATCGGCAGCGGGCCGAGCGCGCGCGCCGCAACGCCGGGCGGGAGCGCGGAAAGACGTTCGAGCAGGGTCGTCGAGGCGAGCACCGCGCAGCCTGTTTCGCGACACGCTTGCTGAATGCGCGCGGCGGTGTTCATCGCGTCGCCGATCAGCGCGATCTCCTTCTTGAGATAACCGAGCTCGCCGACGACCAGCGGGCCGCAATGCAGCGCGGCGCGGAAATCGGCGCGCAAGCCGAATTCACGCTCGTAATCGGCGCCGCGAGCGGCGAGACGTTCGAGCGCGGCGAAGCAGGCGCGCACGCAGCCGGGGTCGTTCGCGCCGGGCGCCAGCGCCCAGGTGGCGATGACTTCGTCGCCCACATATTTGTGAATTTCGCCACCGGCCGCGGCGATCGCGACGGACACATCGAAGATGAAGCGATTGAGGAAATCGAGGAACCGCGCCTCGCCCAGCCGTTCGGCGATCATGGTCGACGAGCGCATGTCGATGAACAG
>Ga0209773_10000334_pt1 | contig 14778 bp, 13 predicted proteins | sample BogFormECP14_OM1_FD_188244 | JGI IMG/M metagenome (GOLD analysis project Ga0209773, IMG submission 188244) | Bog forest soil microbial communities from Calvert Island, British Columbia, Canada - ECP14_OM1 (SPAdes) (version 2) | ecosystem: Environmental > Aquatic > Freshwater > Wetlands > Bog ... | reverse complement strand
CGTCGCCCCCTTCGCCGACGTGCGGGCGCTCGGCGGCCTGCTGCAGCGCGCCGGCTTCGCTTTGCCCGTAGTCGATGTCGATCGCCTGGTCGTGCGCTATGGCGATCTCGGCGGCCTCATGCGCGATCTGCGCGCGTTCGGCGCGACCAATGCGCTCAGCGCGCGCCCGCGGACGCCGCTGCGCCGGGACGTGCTCGGCCGGGCAGCGGCCGTGTACGCCGAGCGGTTCGCCGATCCCGACGGACGCTTGCGCGCCACGTTCGAGATCTTGTGGCTGAGCGGTTGGGTCCCACATGAGAGCCAGCCGAAGCCGTTGAAACCCGGGTCGGCGGCGATGCGGCTCGAGGACGCGCTGAAACGAACCAGATAGGCATTTCGCGCGTTGGTGGCGGGATTCGCTTGCCAGAAGCGGCGGGAGAGGCGATTGTCGCCAGGGAACCCTGTCGTCGATGAGTTTTGGCGCAAGTCGTTGCGTTTTCGGGGAGAAGAGGGGTCGCCGTCATGACGAGATCGCGCGCAACACGCACCGGGATCGGGTTTCAGGACGAGACGGACGCCGCCTATGGCCGTTGGGCGCCGATCTATGACCTCATCTTCGACTTGCCGTTCCGCCCGGGTCGGCTCGCCGCCGCGCGCGCGGCCGGCGAGGCGGCGGGCGCGAACGCTGAAATACTCGTCGTCGGCGTCGGCACCGGCCTCGAACTCGGGCTCTTGCCAAAAACCACGCGCGTCACCGGCATCGATCTCAGCGCGCCGATGCTGAAGATCGCGCGAGAGCGCGTGAGGCGCGACGCCCTCGGGCATGTGAAGTCGCTGGCGGCGATGGACGCTCGCGCGCTCGAATTCCCCGATGGCCGTTTCGACGTCGCGCTCGCCCCCTACGTCATGAGCGTCGTGCCGGAGCCGGCGCGGGTCCTCGACGAGATGTGGCGCGTCGTGCGGCCGGGCGGCCAAATCGTGGTCATGAACCATTTCGCGGCCGATCACGGCCCCCGCGCCTGGGTCGAGGCGGCGATGGAGAAGTCAGCCGGCTGGCTGGGATGGCACCCGCAATTCCCCTATTCTGCGGTCGGCGATTGGATCGCCGCGCGCGCGGACGCCAACCTCTTGGAACGCCGGCAGCTCGCCCCGTTTCGGCTGTTCACGCTCGTCCGGGTGGCCAAAGTTCGGGGATGACGCTCTCGGGTTGGCGCGTCGCGTCTACTCCCGATCCAGCTTCCGCGGTAAGATATGAATCATGGCGGATTATGGCGAATGGAATCGCAAAGGCGCCGTCCTCAGCGATGTGACGGCCCAAAAAGAGTATGGCGTGACGCGCGAATTCGTCGTCGCCGGCATCAACGCCGGCAAACTCGAATACCGGGAAGGCTCGGTTTGGGGCAATCCCTACCTTCGGGTCTTGCGAAGCCAGCTCGAGCCCTACATCGCGGCCGAACTCGGCCCCGAATATCTGAGCAGCGCCAAATCGAAGACCGAACTGCGCGCAATCGTGAGCGAAATTGCCGGTCTCAGGAAAAAACTTGCGTCGCTGGAGGCGCGAAAGGCGGCGCTGGAAGGCGCTCGGGCGGCGCCCAAAAGCAAATAGCGCGCAGCCCCGCTCGCTGAGCGCGGGCGTCGGAGAGCGGCTCGTTTTTCGAGCTCGGCCAAAGGTTTCACACCTCCAACCACTCTTTCCGCACCCCTTCCGATGCCTCGAGCTCCGCCGGCGTCCCCTCGAAAACGATCTTTCCGTGTCCCATCACAAAAAGCCTCGCGCTGATTTTCAGCGCGATCGTCAGCTTTTGCTCCACGAGCAGAATCGCGACGCCGCGCTCCGCGATTTCGGCGAGGAGCGCGCCGACGCGTTCGACCATCTTCGGCGAAAGGCCCTCCGTCGGCTCGTCGATCATGACCAGCTCCGGATCGCCCATCAGCGTGCGGCAGATCGTCAGCATCTGCTGCTCGCCGCCCGAGAGGACGCCGCCGGGCGTCTCCGCGCGCGCCTCCAACTGCGGGAACATGCGAAACATGTCCTGCATCGTCCAACGGCCGCCGACCTTGCCGGGCTTCTCGCCGAGCAGCAAATTCTGGCGCACCGTCAAAGCGGGAAAAATGTCGCGCGTTTCCGGGACATAGCCGAGACCTCTGCGCGCCGTCTCGTGCGGCCTCGAGCCGGCGATTTCCTCGCCCTTGAAGCGGATCGAACCGATCGGCGGAACCGCGCCCATGATCGCCTTGATCGTGGTCGAGCGTCCGACGCCGTTGCGGCCGAGCAGGCTGACGATTTCGCCTTGCCCGACACGGAAATTGACGCCGTGCAGGATATGGCTCTTGCCGTAATAGGCGTGAAGATCGACGACTTCGAGCAGCGGCGCGCTCATCAATGGCTCGCCTGTCCGAGATAGGCCTCGCGCACGGCCGCATTTTCGCGAATGCGATCGGGCGTGTCGCTGGCGATGATCTCGCCATAGACCAGCACCGAAATGCGATCGGCCAGTTTGAAGACGACGCTCATGTCGTGCTCGACGACGACCAGCGTCTTGCCCTCCGTCACCTTGCGGATCAACGCGACGGCTTGCTCGGTCTCGCTGTTGTTCATGCCTGACGTGGGCTCGTCGAGCATGATGACGTCGGCGCCGCCCGCGATGGTGACGCCGATCTCGAGCGCGCGCTGCTCGGCGTAGCTAAGGACCCCGGCTTGCAGGCTTCGCCGCGCGCCGAGGCCGATGCTGTCCATCAGCCATTCCGTACGCTCCCGCGCGTCGCGCAGCCGATCGATCGGCTTCCAGAAAGCATATTTGTGTCCGAGCGACCACAGCGTCGCACACCGCAGGTTTTCGTACACCGTCAGTCGAGGAAATATGTTGGTGATCTGAAAGCTGCGCGAGAGACCGCGCCGCGCGATTTCGAACGGCCTCAGATCGTTGATCCGCTCGCCGTGCAGACGCACTTCGCCGGCGCTCGGCCTGATCCGCCCGCTGACCAGATGAAACAGCGTCGATTTGCCGGCGCCGTTGGGACCGATGATCGCGTGCCGCTCTCCGGCGGCGATCTCGAGGCTGACGCCGCGGATGATCGGCGTCGCGCCGAAGCTCTTGCGCAAGTCGACAAGCTGGAGAGCCGCCGTCATGCGGCTTTTTCTAGCAGGCGCGCATTCACCGTTCCCCAGGCGCTTTCGACGCCGGGCCAGAGCCGTCGCATCGAAGCGAGTCCGACGCCGAGCAGGAAGATGGCGACGACCCAGGGCGCGAGGCTCGCCGAATCAACGGAAAAGCCGAACAGACGCATCGCCGAACCTTCGCTGCGCTCCAACGCGAGCTCGCGATTGCCGAGTTCGATGAGCATGATGGCGCCCACGACGCATGCAGCGAGGGCCGGCGCCGCCATCGCATAGGCCGGCGCGAGCCGCCACGCTTCGCCCTGCCGCAACGCCTGGCGATGCAGGGCCAGCAAGCCGGCGATCCCGCCGGGCGCCCAGGTCACGACGCCGATGAACAGCAGGCCGAAATAGAGCTGCCATGCGCTGGTGACGTCGGAAAGGCTGATTTGCAGGAAAGTGATGACGATGGCGCCGATGATCGGCCCCGCAAAAGCGCCGATGCCGCCGACATAGGCCATCAGCAGCACGAGGCTCGATTGCTGCGCGCCCAGTTGCTGCGCGTTCATGATCTCGAAATCGATCGCCGCGAGCCCGCCAGCCGCGCCCGCGAAGAACGCGGAAAAAGAGAACGCGATCAGACGCAGCATGCGCGGGGAATAGCCGATGAATTCGACGCGCTCGGGATTGTCGCGCACGGCGTTGCACATGCGCCCGAACGGCGTGCGGGTGAGCGCATACATCGCCAGCGCGCAGACGAAGCACCAGAACGCGATGAGGTAATAAACCTCGATCTGCGATACGAACCTGAAGCCGAGGAAATGCGCCAATTTGGCGCGATTGGTGGTGACGCCCTCCTCGCCGCCGAAGAAGCTGCGAAGGATGAACGAGCTCGAGGAGACGAGTTCGCCGAGGCCGAGCGATATCATTGAAAAGACGATTCCCGCCCGCCTGGTCGAAACCAGACCGAACAAGAACCCGAAGCCGAGCCCCGCCAATCCGCCGACCAGGGGGATGACGATCGCCGGCACGCCGAGCTTGGCGTTTATGACGGCGTTCATCGCGTGAATGGCGACGAAACCGCCGAGCCCGTAATAGACCGCATGGCCGAAGGACAGCAGTCCCGTCTGCCCCAGCAGCATATTGTAGGATAGCGCGAACACGATCATCACGCCCATCAGGCTCATCGTCGTGAGCGCCGAGCCCGAGGAGAAAATCATCGGCGCGGCTGCGAACGCGAACGCCAGCGCGAGCCAAGGCGCGATCGTCCTCATGACTCGCGCGTTCCCATCAGGCCGGTCGGGCGAAAGATCAGGACGAGCACCAGCAACAGATAAGGAATGACCGGGGCGAGCTGGGCGATCGTCACCTGCCAGAGATCGCCGAGCAGCGGCGGCGCGTCCGGACCGAGAATCTCTGCGAGCGAGCCGTTCATCGCGACGGCGAAGGTCTGCACGATCCCGATCAGCAGCGATGCGACCAGCGCGCCGGTGAGCGAACCCAAGCCTCCGACGACGATGACGACGAAGAGGATCGGTCCGAGCAAGTCGGCCATGCCGGGCTGGGTCACCAGCGCGGGCCCGGCGATGACGCCGGCAAGACCCGCGAGCGCCGCGCCGGCGCCGAACACCAGCATGAACAGGCCCGGCACATTGTGGCCGAGCATCGCGACGGCCTCGGGATGGGTCAGCGCGGCCTGAATGACGAGGCCGACGCGGGTGCGCGTCAGCACCGCGAACAGCGCCGCGAACATGGCGATCGCTGTCAGCAGCATGAACATGCGATAGGCGGGATAGGTCGTGTCGAACAAGCGAAAGGCGACGAAATCGAGCGAGGGCGGCACACGATAGTCCACGGGCAATTTGCCCCAGACCATCTGCACCACTTCCACGATCACGAAGGCGAGGCCGAAGGTGAACAACAGTTCCGAGACATGGCCGAGCCGGTGCACTCGCCGCAATCCAAATCGCTCGACGAGCGCGCCCAACGCACCGACGAGCAGCGGGGCGACGAAGAATCCCGGCCAGAAACCGATATGCCTGGAAATTTCGAAGCCGAAATAAGCGCCGAGCATATAAAAGCTGGCATGAGCGAAGTTCAGAACGCCCATCATGCTGAAGATCAGCGTGAGACCGCTCGCCATCATGAACAGCAACATGCCGTACAGCACGCCATTCAGGGTCGAGAAGGTTATGAGTTGGAGCATTTTGGCTCGGCCCCTGGAAACCTCCAAAAACAAGCGCCGTCATCGCGAGCAAAGCGAAGCGATCCAGACTTGGGGTCTCCAACGCGGCTCAGTCTGGATTGCTTCGCTGTCGCTCGCATGAGGGTCGGGCGCGCGCGCGCCCGACCCTCACGGACGGTCCATCTTGCAGGTGGTCGGCAGAACCGTGTCGCTCGCCTTGACGACGCCGACGCTCTTCCACCCCCAGCCGGTTCCCTCCTCGTCGAACTTGGCGCCGGGGTCGAGCGGGCCGAAGCTGGCGATATACATGTCCTGGAACAGCTGGTGGTCGTCCTTGCGCATCCAGATATCGCCGCCGTCGAAGGCCTCGGACTTCATGCCCTCGAACTGCGCCGCCAGCGCCTTGGGCTCGTCGGTCTTGGCCTGCTCGACCGCCTTGGCGAGCATGCGCATCTCGTTCACGGCGCGTGGATAGAAGAGACTGACGCCGAGCTTGGCGCGGAAGTCGGCCTCCCATTTTTGCGCGGCTTCGGGCGCCGAGTTCGGCACCCCTTCGGTGATCGCGAATACGCGATGCGAGAGCCCGGTCTGCTTGATCGCCGTAGGACCGCCGGCGCCGCCCGCATAATAGGTATACCAGTCGGCTTGCAGGCCGGCGTCGGCCGCCGCCTTCAGCAGCAGCGCGATGTCCTGGCCCCAATTGCCTGTTATCACGCTGTCCGCGCCCGAAGCCTTGATCTTGGCGATATAAGGAGAGAAATCGGTGATCTTGAGCAGCGGATGCAGTTCGTCGCCGACGATCTCGATGTCGGGACGCTTCTCCTTGAGCATCGCGCGGGCCTCCGTGTGCACCGCCTGGCCGAAGGAATAGTCCTGATTGATCAGATAGAGCTTCTTGATTTTGGGACGCGTCTTCATGAAATTCGTAAGCGCGGCCATCTTGATGTCGGAATTGGCGTCCCAGCGAAAATGCCAATAGGAACATTTGGCGTTGGTCAGAACCGGATCGACCGCCGCATAATTCAGGTAGAGTATTTCCTTGCCGGGATTGCGGTCGTTGTACTTGGTCACCCAGTCCTCCAGCGCCGCCGCGACCGACGAGCCGTTGCCCTGCGTGATGATGCGGATGCCCTGATCGGCGGCTTTTTGCGCCGCAATCAGACTTTCCTGCGGATTGGTCTTGTTGTCGAACGCGACGATCTCGAATTTCTTGCCCTCGGCGCCGCCGGCGGCGTTCAGCTGATCGGCGAGGTATTGGAACGTCTTCAAGCCGATCTCGCCGATCGACGCGCCGCCTCCCGACAACGGATCGATGTAGCCGATCTTGATCGCATCATCCGCGAACGCGGGGCCGGCGACAAGACTTACCGCCAGAGCCAGGCCAGCCATTTTGGATTTCATCGTCTCCTCCCATGCCGGCCATGTTTGGCCTGACGTCATCGCCGCCACGATAGTGGGACGTACGTCTTTGTCCAGCGAATTTGGAATTGCGGCGAATTACGGCCATCGGTGGACGGCGACGGCGCGGGCGATGCGGGACATTCCGCGGCTGCGCGCCGTCTTATCGTGCGGCTTGCCGCGCTACGCCGAAACGCAGGATCGTCAAGCCGCCGCTGTTCGCGTTTTGGTCGCTGACGGTCTCGGCCGCGCCGCCGCTATCCAACAGACTTCTCAGGACCAGGTGCAAGTCCGACCCGTTCGTGTTCTCCGCGAGCACGACCAGTTCGGCCTGGGACGGATCGAGCTCCAGCGTGGCGTTGCTGCCGGTCACGACCTTCTTGCCGTTCTCTTCCTCGACGTTTTGACCGACGGCGAGCACGCGGACGTTGGCCAGGATGGTTTGGGAACTAATGACTACCGAGCCGTGCGCGATCGTCGCCACGTCATCGCGATAGACGCGGACCACATCGACGCGATCGTTGGGCAGAATGAACCCGCCGGCCGTCGAGCCGCCGTCGCTGTCTATCCTGATCGCGACGGCGCGCATACCGGCAGGCAGAACGGCGGACATGAAACCGCCCTCGCCTCCCTTGACGAGCTTGTCGAGTCGCATCGGCTCGCCACGCACGAAGGCGACCCGGCTCATGAAGCCGTTGATGTTTCCGAGAACGTCGGGACTGCTGGATTTGACGATCATTTGGTCGGAGATCGAACCCTTGGGCCAAGCTTGCCAATCGACGGACGCGTCTCCGATCCGCATGCCCATAGGTATATCGTGCGCCGCAACGAGGACTTCGTCCCTATCGAGCGGGGCGGCTTCGACCATGGGCGGAGGCGGAGGCGCGGGCGGAGCCTGGCCGCTGTTCAACAGGACATAGGAGAAACCGATCGCCGTCAGCGACACGCCGAGCGCCGCAATTTTTATCTTGTGCTTGAGCTCGCCTTCAGCACTGACCATCGCGATTTGCTTCTTGCGCAGCATGAATTCGACCCCTTCTCGCGACGTACGCAGCCGCCGGACCCGAATTGCGCTTGAATTGTCAAACAGCGTTTAATCAATATATCTAACTATTATTAAGATTAACGAACATGGTTACTTGCTAAAGCATGCAATGGCAGCGAAGTTAACCAACTCTTGGTTGATTTTTATATAACTGCGACTCGCGGACCCGAGTCTTACAGAGCTGCCGTACTTCCGCCGCTCGTCATACCCGGCCTCGAGCCGGGCATCCAGGCGGCGCCCTCGGTGATTATCCGCGGACGTCGGCGCTGGATGCACGGGTCAAGCCCGTGCATGACGAATCTGAACGCGCAGAGCGCGCGCTCCAAGGGCGCCCTATGGCCGATGTGCGATTGGCATCGTGACGGGGAAGGGAAAATTTTCCTTCGCGCAAAGCCTTGAAAAGTCAGGAAACGGGAAAATCTGTGTCGGCCCTCCCCGCGGCGCTCTCCCGCGAGACCCGAGGGCTGCGCTCGACAACTCCCGCATCCCCTCCCCTCCCCTCCCCTCACCGTCTCGGCCCGGTGAACGGATGCGTGCTCGACAAGCCGCCGTCGACCGGGAAGGCTTGGCCGTTGACGTAAGAGGAATCGTCGCTCGCCAGGAACAGCGCCATCGCCGCGATCTCCTCCGGGATTCCCGCGCGCCGCAGCGGGTTGAGCTGGCCGATCTTGCCCGCCGTGCCGCGCTCGCGCGCCATATCGAAAATCGGCCTGGTCATGCCGGTCTCGATCAGGCCCGGGCAGATCGCATTCACGCGCACGCCCGTGCCGATCAGCGAATTGGCGCTCGTCTGAGCGAGGCTGATCACGCCCGCCTTGCTCGCGCTATAGGGATTGCCGCCTGCGTTGGCGCGCAGGCCCGCGACCGAGGCGGTTAGCACGATCGAGCCGTGCCCGCGCGCGATCATTTCGGGCGCCGCATATTTGATCGCGAGGAACGGTCCGATTAGATTTACGCGCAGGACTTCCATCCAATGCTCGACGCTCTGCTCGAACAACGGCACGAGACCGCCGCTGATTCCGGCATTCGCGTAGATCGCGTCGAGCGCCCCGAAGGCTTCGATCGCGCGCGCGACATAGGCCTTCACCGCCGCCTCGTCGCCCGCGTCCGCGAGATGCGCGAGCGCCGTTCCGCCTTCCTCCCGGATCGACGCGACTGTCCCGTCGAGCGCGCTCGCCTCGCGGTCCACCGCCAGCACGCGCGCGCCTTCGCGGGCGAACAGCCGCGCGCTCGCCCGGCCGATGCCGCTCGCCGCGCCCGTGACGATCGCCGCCTTGCCCTCTAGTCGCCCCATCGTGTCCTCCCGCTTGGCCGAGGCCTGGAACCTCGCCGTCGTGTGTCCTCCCTTCGCCCGATTTGGCGCTGGCGCCAAGATCCCTTCTCCCGCTTGCGGGAGAAGGTGGCGCGATAGGGCGTCGAAAGACGCCGGTCTTTCGACGGGCTATGGCGCCGGATGAGGGCCCCTTCTGAGCCGGAATCACGGCGCCCACCCTCACCCCAACCCTCTCCCGCGAAGAGCGAGAGAGGGGGCTCTCCTCGGGCCGCCGCCCTTGCGCCTACCCCGCCATTCGCGATAGGCGGGTCGCGTCCGCGCCGAAACGCGCGGCTCCTACGCACGGATTGGCTCCCATGACGGTCGCGCCCTCGGTCCAGGCGAAGAGTTTTCTCGCCGCCCTGGACGGGACGCGGCAGAAGACGCCGCCGATCTGGCTGATGCGCCAGGCCGGACGCTACCTGCCCGAATATCGCGAGATCCGTTCGAAGGCGCCCTCTTTCCTCGATTTCTGCTATTCACCCGCCCTCGCGACGGAGGCGACGCTGCAGCCGATTCGACGGTTCGGCTTCGACGCGGCGATCCTGTTCTCCGACATTCTCGTCATTCCCGACGCGCTCGGTCAGAGCGTCAGCTTCGAGAGCGGCGAGGGTCCGCGCCTGAAGCCGATCGAAACTTCGGCCGATCTCGCGGCGTTGCGCGAAGCGCCGGACTGGTCGCGGCTGGCGCCGGTTTTCGAAACGGTCGCGCGCGCTCGCCAGAGCCTGCCTGCGGAAACCGCCTTGATCGGCTTCTGCGGCGCTCCCTGGACGGTGGCGAGCTACATGATCGCCGGCCGCGGCACGCCCGACCAGGCGCCGGCGCGGCTCCTCGCCTATCGCGAGCCAAAACTGTTCGCGGCGCTGATCGATCGGCTCGTCGAGGCTTCCGCCGCCTACCTCTTGCGCCAGATAGGGGCCGGCGCCGAGGCGGTGCAGATATTCGACTCCTGGTCGGGCGTGCTGCCTCCCGCCGAATTCGAGCGTTGGTGCGTGAAGCCGCTCCAGCGCATCGTCGCCGAGCTGCGCGCCGAGTCCCCGGCGATCCCGATCATCGCCTTTCCCCGCGGCGCGGCTACCCAGCTCGGCAAATTCGCCGATCTGACTGGCCTCTCGGCGATCGGCCTGGACACCGCCGTCGAGCCGCGCGCCGCCGCGGCGTTGCTGCCTGCGAGACTGGCGTTGCAAGGCAATCTCGATCCGCTCGCGCTCGTGGCGGGTGGACGCGCGCTCGACGAGGCGGTCGCGCGCGTTCTCGAGGGTTTTGAAGGCCGGGCGCATATCTTCAATCTCGGCCACGGCATTCCGCCGGAAACGCCTATCGCCCATGTAGAGCGCCTGATGGCGCTCGTGCGCCGGCCGCTGGGTTAAGAATTCGTAACGGAGGGCAGGCGCCGCTGGAGATTCCAATTCCCCTCGCTATATGGGGGCCATGCACTCGAGGAGTGGTCGAAATGGCAAGCGTGGCGGCATCGGGAATTTTCAAGATCGGCGGCGAGATGGCCGTGCATCGGCTGGGCTACGGCGCGATGCGGATCACCGGAAGTGGCATCTGGGGCGACCCGGCGGACCGGTCCGAAGCGATCGCCACGCTAAAGCGTCTGCCCGATCTCGGCATCAATTTCGTCGACACGGCGGATTCGTATGGCCCCGACGTTTCCGAGGAGCTGATTCGCGAAGCGCTGCACCCTTACGGCGGCGATATTCTGGTGGCGACCAAGGCAGGCCTCGCCCGCACCGGGCCCAGCCAGTGGGTTCCGCTCGGGCGGCCGGAATATCTGATCCAGCAGGCGCACACGAGCCGGCGCCGCCTCGGCGTCGAGACGATCGGGCTATGGCAACTGCATCGCATCGATTCGAAGGTTCCGCGCGACGAACAATTCGGCGCGATCAAGTCGCTGATCGGCGCCGGCGTGATTCGCTACGCGGGCCTTAGCGAAGTCTCGGTCGCGGAGATCGAGGCCGCGCAAAAAGCGTTCAAGGTCGCGACGGTCCAGAACCGCTATAATTTCGCCGACCGCTCCAGCGAGGACGTCCTGGACTATTGCGAAAAACACGGCATCGGCTTCATCCCGTGGTTCCCGCTCGGCGCCGGCGATCTCGCGAAGCCGGGCTCGGCGCTCGACGCGATCGCGCACGCGCACGAGGCGACGCCCGGGCAGATCGCTCTCGCGTGGCTGCTCCAGCGCAGTCCGGTCATGCTGCCGATTCCCGGCACGTCGAAGGTCGCGCACCTCGAGGAGAACATCGCGGCGGCCGACATAAAGCTGACCGCCGCCGAGTTCACGTCGCTGGATCATGCGGGGCGCGCCGGCGGGCGGTGACGCCGCGGCGCGTCGTCAGAAGAGCGCCGACCAGGCGCGGCCGCGCTACGCCACGCGCTTCAAGGGCAGCCCTGCCCCGCCGACGGCGCGCTTCGAAGCCAGGGTCTGGAAAACCCCGATCGTTCCGCGCTCGAATGCGCGACCGAACAGCGCGAAATACAGCAGCCACATCCGCGTCTTCTTTCTGCCGATTTCGGCGAAGGCGGCCTCTCGGTTCTTGTAGAGCCGCTCGATCCAGTGCTCGAGCGTCAGTTGAAAGTGCTCACGCAGGCCCTCGACGTCGTGGATCTCGAACCCGTGCCTCTCGAGATTGGTCGCCGACAGTCCGACATAATCGAGCTCCCCGCCCGGAAATATGAATTGCGTGATCACTTTCTGGTAGCGGGTCGGTTTACGGAACTTGGAAAGATCGGGCGTCGCCCAGCGCGTGCTGGCCTGGTGCAGATAGAGCCCGCGCGGCCGCAGCAGCTTGCGCATCTGCTCGAAATGCATGTCGTGGTTGTCGAGGCCGACATGTTCGAACATCTCGATCTGGGAAATCTTGTCATAGCCTTCGGCGGCGTCGATCGAGCGATAATCGCGCAATTCCAGCTTGATCAGATTGCCGAGGCCCATTCGCTCGATTTTGGCTGAAGCGAAATCGAACTGCGCCTGCGAAAGGGTCACGCCGTGGCACTGAGCGCCATAGACGTGAGCCGCATGACAAATCAGGCCGCCCCAACCGCAGCCCACGTCGAGCAATCGATCGCCCGGCTGCAATCGGAGTTTGCGGCATATCTTGTCGAGCTTGGCGATCTGGGCCGTCTCGAGCGATGTCTCCGGGGTTTCGAAACACCCGCAGGAGTAGACCATCTCGGGATCGAGGAACATCGCATAGAAGGCGTTCGACACATCGTAATGAAACCGGATCAGCTCATCGTCCTTGCGCCCCTTGCCGAATCGGGCCTCGACTTTCTTGCCGTAGGCCGGGGCCTCGAGGCGCCCCGGCGCCGAGAGAAGGAACGGCAGCGCGCAACGCAACGCGATCTTCCGGTCGAAGTTCTTCGCCAGATCCAGCGATTTGAAATGATCGAAGCGACGCGAGCAGACGATCGGATTGGCGCCGACGAAGTCGAGTTCCTCCTCGGCGTAGAGAGTGAAAATGGTCGGGAGTTTCGGCTTCAGCAGCAGCCGCCGGACGGCATTGGGCGAGCGAACGACGATGCGTACGTCGTCCCGCGCATTGGGTCCCAGCGGCAGGACTTCCCCGTTCCACAGTTCAACGCAGAGGTCGCCCCCGAGAAGCTGGGCAAGGTGTGCGGCCATAGTCCTCGCGGCCTTCAAACGCAGCGCTTCGATCATGAGTCCGAGTCTATTTCGCGGGCCTGGTGGCGGCCGAAGCCGCTCCCATTACAGGTGTTCGGAGCCGTTAGCGACCGTAGGGTTCTCTTTTTTTGGTATACGCGGGATTGGCTGTGCAAATGACGGTGGCGCGATGCGGCCGGGATGAAATTGCGCGAGCGCGCCACCACATCCACCAATGGCGCGGAAGCCGGACCGCTCGATTGCCCACCTGAAGATAAAAAAGGAGAAAAACGATGACGAACCTTGCCGATCTCGGAGTTTTCGGCCTGTCGACCATGGGCGCGAATCTGGCCCGCAACGCCGCTCGAAAAGGCTTCCGCGTCGCGGTCTACAATCGCCATGGGTCGCGGACGGACGAATTGATCGCCGAGCACGGTTCGGAGGGCCGCTTCGCGGCCGCCAAGACCATCACGGACTTCGTGGCGGCGCTGGCCAGGCCCCGCCCGATCATCATTCTGGTCAAGGCGGGCAAGCCGGTCGACGACGTCATCGACGAGCTCGCGCCGCATCTCGACAAGGGCGACATCATCATCGACGGCGGCAATTCGCTGTTCACCGACACGAACCGGCGCTTCCATGCGCTGGAGGAAAAGGGCCTTCGCTTCATCGGCATGGGCGTCTCAGGGGGCGAGGAAGGCGCGCTCGAAGGCCCCAGCATGATGCCGGGCGGCGACCGCGAAGCCTACGCCCGCATCGAGCCGATGGTGACCAAGATGGCCGCGCAGGTCGATGGCGCGCCGTGTTGCGCTTTCATCGGGCCCGAGGGCGCCGGCCACTATGTCAAGATGGTCCACAACGGCATCGAATACGCCGACATGCAGCTCATCGCCGAGGCCTACGATCTCTTCAAATCCGTCTACGGCCTGAACGCGGAGGCGATCGCGGGCGTGTTCGAGGAATGGAAGACCGGCGAACTCGATTCCTATCTGATCGAGATCACCGCCGCCGTGCTGCGCAAGCGCGACCCCACGGGCGGCGCCCTGGTCGACGCCATCGTGGACGAGGCGGAGCAGAAAGGCACAGGCCGCTGGACCGCCCAATCCGCCCTCGATCTCGGCGTGCCGCTGACCTCGATCACGGAGGCGGTCTACTCCCGCGCGCTCTCCGCGCGCCGCACGCAGCGCGCCGCCGCGGAGAAATTCTTTCCCCATCCGCGCCTCCTCCCGCGAAACCCGGACAGGGGCGAAATCGACGCTATCCAAAACGCGCTATACGCCTCGAAGATCGTCGCCTACGCTCAAGGTTTCGAGCAGATGACGGCGGCGGCCGAGCAGTTCGGCTGGAGTCTGAAGCTCGGCGAGGTCTCGAAGATCTGGCGAGGCGGCTGCATCATCCGCGCCCGCTTCCTCGACCGCATCCGCGAGGCCTACGACGACGGGAAGCCGGTATCGAACCTGCTGCTGGAAAGCTATTTCCGCGATGCCGTGGTGAAGGCGGAACCCGCCTGGCGCCGCGTCGTCTCGATGGCGATCGAGCATGGCGTCGCCGTGCCGGCGTTCGCTTCGTCACTCGCCTATTATGACGGCCTGCGGCGCAGCCGCGGTCCCGCTAACCTCTTGCAGGGCTTGCGCGATTATTTCGGCGCCCACACCTACCGTCGGCTCGACAAGGAAGGCGTCTTTCACACCCGCTGGGCTCAAGACGGCGCCGAGATCGCCGTTCACGAATAGGTTCGCCCCGGCGGCGAGATGACGAGGGCGTCCTGGCGGACGGCCGCGGGGTCGTTGTCATGACCAGCTCCGAGCATGTACGTGCGAACGCGCGCACGAACACACAGGGATTTTCGTTTTGCGTGAGCCCGGAAGCTGGACGGTTCTGAGCAGCAGAGATCTTCTCGACGCGTCGCCGTTTCTGAAAGTGCGGGTCGAGACGATCAGACTGCCGGACGGGCGCTGCATACCCGACTATTATCAGTTGGATATGCCGTCTTTCGCCTGCATCCTCGCGGAAACAGCCGATGGACGCACAATAGTCTACAAGCAATACCGTCATGGGTCGCGCAGAACGGGGCTCGTCTTTCCGGGCGGACATCTCGAACCCGACGAAGCTCCTTTAGAGGCGGCGAAACGGGAGCTGCTCGAGGAAACCGGGTTTG